>SDBT01000706.1_pt1 | contig 54230 bp, 45 predicted proteins | sample 2277101 | NCBI WGS metagenome assembly SDBT01 (sample SAMN10404973, study PRJNA504765) | marine sediment metagenome | isolation source: marine sediment core GS10_PC15, 103 cmbsf | place: Arctic Ocean: Southern Knipovich Ridge | collected 2010 | reverse complement strand
CCACCACCGCGGTCAGGATGATCGGGGGCCGATGATAACCGTCGGATGAGAGATACGTCCGGCTGCGTCCGCAGCCGGATCAACCACCCAGGATCCAGTAGAAGACCGCGATCAGGAGTCCGACTCCGATCCAGCCGGCGAAGAAACCGATGATATCGACCACAGTCGGCCTCGGGATCTCGAAATCGGGATGGTCGAACCAGACCTGGCGAGGCGCCGGCTCTGTCCCCGGCGGCAGGGTGAACGGTTCGGTTTCCGGTTCGTCGGTCCCGATCGGTGTGCGCAGGCAGGAATAGAAGGAGTCGAGCTGCTCTTTCGCCACCGGCCGGGTGATGAGGCTGACGGCAATCATCGTTACAAGCCCCGCGGAGAGATAGCAGATCATCTGCCATGGCAGGGAGATGGCTCCGTCGTTGAGGAGGAATCCGGGTAGGGTATGGGGCATGAGATCGGTGTAGAGCCAGACTGCGAAACTGGCAAGGGTAGCGCACCAGGCCGCGGTCGAGGTGGCGCGACGCCAGAAGAGCCCGACCCAGAAGGGGATACCCATCATCGCCGCGATCTTCCAGAAGACCTCCAGGCCGGTGACCACCGATTCGAAGGTGAAGGCGAAGAAGATACCGCAGGCGACGACGCCGAGTGAGGTGATCCGGCCCACCTGCATGTAGTGCCGGTCGCTCCTGCCCTTCACCAGGTGCGGGCGGTAGATGTTCTGGGTGAAAAGCGCTGAAGAGCTGACCATGAAGGCGTCGCACGAGCTCATCACGGCGGCCAGCATCGATGCAATGAAGAGGCCGACCAGTCCCGGCGTGATGGATGGCAGCAGCTGATGGGCCATCAGCCCGTAGACGTGATCGACGTCCACTTCCCTCCCCAGGTAGAGACCCACCGCGCAGAGCCCCGTCAGGGTCCAGGCGATGGTGCAGATCCGTTTGAAGAAGATCCCCACCATCAGTCCCACGCGGCCTTCCATCTCGGTCTTCCCCGCCGCGGCCATACCCATGTTATGTGGCTGGGTAACCCAGCCGATGAGGCCGTTCAAGGCGATCACCGCGATGTAGAAGGCCGTGATCCCTTCCGGCGCCACGATCCTGAACATGGCAGGGTCCTGCACCATGGCCTTGAGACCGACCATGCCGCCTACAGCAGTGAGGGCGAAGGGAAGGATCAGGAAGGAGAGGACAATGGTCAGCAGGCCCTGGATTAAGTCGGTCATGATGGCGGCGTTGAGGCCACCGGCGATGCCGTAAGCGACAAAGATCACCGTCATGCCGAAGATCGCCACCCAGGGATTGATTGCTCCGCCCGAGACAGCGGTGATCATGGCGCTCGAGCCCTTCAGCATGACACCGATGTTGACCATCAGCTGCAGCATGCCGATGGCGGCAAAGAGTGCCGCCACGCTCGAACCGTAGCGGGCCTGGTAGTAGTCGCCGGTGGTGATGCAGCGCATCCGCCTGAAGACCGGAGCGATCAGCCAGAAGAAGGGGGTGACGAAGAGCCAGAGCCACTGGTACCAGATCCCCGAGGCGCCGTCGGTGTAGGTCTTGGCCGAGACGCTCACCGCCTGGTCGGAGTGGGTCCCCGTCCCGAAGGTGAAGAACATCATCAGCAGCTTGCCGTACTTCCGGTCGCTGATGAAGTAGCTCGACATGCTCTTCACCCGCCGGACGGCCAAGACGCCGACGACGGCGATGCCGGCGAGATAGATCACGATCACCAGCCAGTCGATCGAACTTACTCCAAGCACCTGGCAGCCCTTCGGTAATGGTTCGTGGTGAGGTTCATGCCGACGCGACGACCTCGGCCATGGCCTGGAGATTCCCGATCGGTCTCATGGCTGAAGTTGAAGACATCCATGCCGATGGTGGCCAGGCCTTCGAGCATTGCCATGTTGGGGGTGTCGTTGTGGTAGAAGTGGATCAGGCCGGGGAAGGCATCGAAGATCCGGGTCAACTGGGGAAGGGTGATGGCCCGGATCGTGGGATCGGGAGCGAAGAACCGGTCGTCGTGCAACCGCGTGGTGTCGGAATCCCTCATGCCTGCTCCTCGTTCATGCCGCGAAGCGTTCGCCGGCGTAGTGCCATCAACGCAGCGGAGCGAGTATACACCGGAGAAGGCGAAAGTGAACCGGACTCTTCGCGCGATCCTCCCACGTTTGGTCCGGGTCAGGGCCTGCGTTCAACGGCTGCCGGCACCCCTCCGCCGGTTGATTCAGTCCTCAGCTTCGTATCTGATGCGCTCCATCGAGAAGGTCTCAGTGATGCGAAGGTAAGAATTGAGGTGAAGCCGTCCGATCACGTTCAGCGCTTGAGGGTCGATCCCATCGATCCGGTCCCATTCGATGTCATCCCGCAGCCAGAAGGTACGCACCGCGCCCAGGATGAGGGAGGCCGGCGGATCTCCGACTGGAATGATCTGTTCCAGGGAACATTCGAGGGCCGCGGGAGCAGCGGCGATACGCGGCACGTTGACCGCTTCGGAGGGTGCCAGTTCGATCCCGAGCTCCTCAGTCTCACTCACCCCGTACGGATATTCGGTGGCAGTGCGGTTCATCTGCTCAGCCTGCTCATAACTCACCAGGTTGACGACGAACTCGCCGACCGCGGCGATGTTGCGGGGAGTGTCCTTTTCACCGTGGCGACCGTGGCCGGCACTGATGGAGATCACGGGCGGTTTACTGCGCACACCACTGAAGAAACTGTACGGCGCGGCGTTCACCACTCCCTCAGGGCTGATGCTGGTGACCCAGGCGATGGGACGGGGAATGATCAGACTGATCATAAGCCGGTGGGCTTCCAGCCCGTTCAGTCCGGCAGGATCGATGTTCATCTCGGAATACCTCCCGATGGTCCAGTGGTGATACTCGACAGTCTACCTGCCGTCATACCATCCTGCAGGAGAGGCAGCAGGTGAAAAGTGCGGGAATCAGCTGAATAAGGAATCATCGACGAACGACCCCAGCTGCCGGTAGCGGCCGTAGATAGCCTGGTAGCGCTCAGCGTTCTCCCGATCGGGCCGGTACTCGGCATCGAAACCGTTGCTCATTCTCCGCTGGGCCTCTTCGATCGTACCGTACACCCCTGCCGCCGTGGCGGCCGCCATGGCGCTTCCCAGAGCGCAGGCCTGTTCGGCCCGGGCCACCCGGATCGGTACGTCCGGGCCACCTGGTTGATCTCTTCAGCCTCGGCTATCGCTGTGTGGTCCTTCCAGAGAACGAACATCGCGTTCGGGTTCTCTTCGAACCCCTCGGTCAGGGCGAGGGGGGTGCCGCTTGAGTCAGTCGCGACGGGAGTCGATCCGGTCGTGTCCACCGAGAGTCCGACGATCCGGTCGGCTGTTCCGGCCGGGGCCTCCTCCAGGGCCTGCCGGACCGTGACCTCGAGTCCTTCGATATAGTCGAGCGGATGCTGACGGAAACGGTTGGACGCGGGGTCACAGTACCGTCCTTCACTCCAGCGACGGTAGTCGGCGACCGCACTGGTGACCTCCGAGCCGTCTCCCGTATCGATGATGACCGTCCGGATAGAGTCGGTGCCGAAGTCGGCACCGATCACCAGCGCACTGCTATCCATGCATGCCTCCCGGTTCCTCTCTGATTCAGGCAGGGGACCGAACACAGACCGGAACCCGGCCGCAGATGCCAGGGCAACCGGGTGAGCAGGATCCAGATGTCAGAATCGCCGGAGCGCCTCTTCCACGGTGTCGAAATATTCCACGAGCTTATACAGATGGACCAGTTCGAACACATTGCGGACGTTCCGGCTCACGCCAGCGATCTTCAGTGTTCCCTCGTTCGCTTTAACGGTTTTGAGGCAGGAGAGGACGGCTCCCAGACCGGAGCTGTCGATGAAATCCATCTTACTGACATCGAGTATCAATTTTTTCGGCTTATCCATGAATGGAGCGATGCCGAGACGAAAATCGCCGTCGTTGCTCGCGTCGAGTTCTTCGAACGGCACCTTGATGACCGTGACACCCTTCACCTTCTCTGCTGTGAACTCCATCGGGATTCAGTCTCCTCTCATTTTCGTCAGAGTGACGGCACTCGAACCGTCCTCTTCACGGGAATAAACCACGCTATCGACTGATTTGTCGATGATGAACAGCCCTCGTCCCCCGGATTCGGTCTCCTCGGGCAATTCAGGAGGAATCAGTGTCGATCTGAGACTCTCTCCATAATGCTGCAATCGGATCGTGATCCTGTCATCGAGAGCCTCGACGGTGGTACGGATAGTCCCATCCGGCCGCCCCTGGTAGGAGTGTCTCATGATATTGCTGGCAACTTCAGTGACAGCCAGAACGACCTCAGCCATCTGGTCGGATCCAAGAAGCGGTTCTGAGCCCTGCCCGCAGAACTGATGCATGAAATCACGGATCGACTTCAGCTCCGACAGATCGCTTGATGTTTCCAGAGTGCCCCGTTGACCGGTTGACCCGGACCCCTCTTCCTCGATGGCGACAGCCACACAGGTCAGGTCGTCGTGGACCTGGGTGGATTGTGAGAAGGCCGCGACATCATCCTTGACCATCTCCACCAGATCGGACGGAACGGTGACCCCACTCCGGAGGATCAGCTCCACTATCCGCTCCTGGCCATACTGCTCTCCATCCGGTGATCTCGCTTCTGTGGCACCATCGGAAAAGAGAAAAATCATATCTCCCGGATTGAGCGTGACGATCCGCTGCCGGTAGGACTCGTCGGGATTGAATCCGAAAGGAGCATTCTCGCTTGAGAGATACTCGATTCTGTTTTCTTCCCGCCTGAAGTGAATACCAGGCGGATGTCCACAATTCAGACTGATGAGCCGGTTGTTCTCGATATCGAAACGCGCATACAGGATGGTCACAAAACTCCCGAGCGCGCTCAGCTGGTTGGTGAATCGACCGTGCACGAACCGGACGATTTCCTCCGGCTGGGGAAGACGGTGATCATCAGCTGTCACCGCTCTCTGTGCCAGCGCCTGCAGGAACCGGCTCTTGGTGGCTGCCCCTATCATGGCGGCCGGGATCCCTTTCCCCATCACGTCACCGACCAGAATGTCGAAGCAGCTCTCGCCATGACGGTAGATGTCATAGAAATCGCCGCTCACATGTCGTGCGGTGACGATCTCAGCACTCAGGGTCGCGCCTTTGAGGCTTCGGGGAATCGCCCCGAAGAGCAGCATCTGCTGTACCCGTTCGGCTGCTTCTGTCTCTGCTGTGCGGGATCGCTGAAGGTCTTCGAGGAGTTCCCGGTTCTCGATCTGCAGTCGAAGGGCCCCGTCGACAGCACGGTACATATTTCCGGAAAAGACCCAGAGTATCACCATATACACGATCATCATGAAGGCCATGGCGATCCGGAGCTCTGATCCCAGGATGAACAGGGTGATACTGAAGGGCAATATTACAGGGATGAAGAACCGTGGACTGGCGTAACGCACGGAAGCGAAGGTGGCGACAGATCCGGTTGAGATGGCTCCAAGGAGAAATCCGACGAAAACGGTGTGTGAGAGAGATTCAGAGGTTATCAACAGGACCCCTCCCGCACCCCAGAGCACCCCATTCAGCAGAAGCGTGGCATTGAAATCATGCGACCACTGCTGGATTGAGTCGACATCCTTGTCCCATCGACGGAACCACAGGTAACCGACGCCCTGAATGAGGATCGCTCCAAGAGCAGCTCCGGACCAGATGACCATGACAGCTCTGTCGGTCTGGTTCCACAGTACCACGACAACAACGATAAGACAGACGATGATCCCGATGAGTGCCTGGGGCGTCTGGGCCCAGATAAGCCGCAGGCGGGCAACAGTGAGTTCGTCTTTCTCAATCTGGCTGATAACGGACTCCCTTGAAACAGACTCCCTGTGACTCTTCAAAATAAGAGATTATTGCCCTGTCACCTGACCTGACAATAGCAACATCCGTTACCTGAATAAAGATATTGCGGTTACGCCTGCAGCTGACCGTCCTTCTCGCCCCCGTGGATAGCCCGCCAGAGCAGCCAGACCAGTAGCCCTATCGGGAGGATCATCAGCAGGTGCTGCGGATAGTGCTCCAGCCAGGCCAGGAACTCGGGGAAGAGTGGCGTGGGTTTGCCCATGAGGAAGGCCCAGGCGGCGATCCCAACACCCATCAATCCCTCACCGCCGACCAGACCTGATCCGAACAAAATCCCACCCTCCCGCCTCCGGTGCAGGAGATTGGTGTCATGGGCGCTCCGCTTCTCGACGATACGCCTCATGAGGCCGCCGATGAAGATCGGTGTCATCGTAGAGAGAGGGAGGTAGACACCTACCGCGAACGCAAGCGGCGGCAGTTTCAGGGATGTGGCCACCAGCGTGATGGCCACACCCACCAGCACCAGCGCCCAGGGGATCGACTGGTCGATGATCCCGTCCACGACCAGCTTCATCATGTTGGCCTGAGGAGCGGCGAGTTCCGATCCGCCGATCTCGTACTGACTGGCCAGAAGGAACACCGATCCGGTGACGAAGAAAGCGCAGGTGAGTACCCCGATCACTTCACCGATCTGTTGCCTTCTCGGGGTGGCACCAAGCAGGAACCCGGTCTTGATGTCCTGGCTGGTGTCACCGGCGATCGAAGCGGCTACTCCAACCATGGTCCCGATCACGATGATGGTCACCTTGCCGGTGCTGTCTGTCCAGCCGCCGATAGCGAAGATGAGGCTTATGCATATCAGGGTGGCGATGATCATGCCCGAGGTCGGGTTGGAGGTGACTCCGACCAGTCCGACGATCCGGGCGCTCACCGTGACGAAGAAGAAGGCGAAGATGACCACCAGCACCCCGATGCCGAAACGGAGCAGGAAGTTCATCGGGGCGATGGACGGGAAGAGGAAGGGCAGAACGGTGATGACAACGAGTACGATCAGCGCCACCGTGCCGACTGTCTTGAGACTGAGATCCCGATCTGTGCGCCGGTCGGGCGCTCCCCCCAGGCCGGCCTGCATCTTCTGGATCCCGACCTGGAACGATTTGATCATGGTCGGGATCGATCTGATCAGGGTGATAATCCCGGCGCTGGCAACCGCTCCGGCGCCGATGTAGCGGATGTAGAAGTTACGCATCTGACTGAGGTTCAGATTGTCCACGATGTCAGTAGCGGGCGGGATGACCTGACTGCCCCACATGTGGGCAATGAAGGGAACGATGATCAGGTAACTGAGAGCGGCACCGCAGACCATGATGGTGGCGATCCGGAAACCGAGTATGTACCCGACTCCGAGCAGGGCAGGTGAAGCCTCGACGGCGAATTTTGCCTTCTTGACAAAGGGCAGGTGCCAGGCGAACTCCCTGCTCCAGATCTGCAGGGCTTTCCAGAGAAGAGCGTAGGTGAGTCCGACGCCCAGACCGGTGAAGACGTTCCGGGCCGAACGGCCTCCTTCCTGGGCGGCAAGAAGCACTTCAGCAGCGGCCGTTCCCTCCGGGTAGGGGAGCTTGCCGTGCTCCTCGTTGATGAGGAACCGGCGCAACGGCACCATGAACATCACTCCCAGGATCCCGCCCAGCATGGCCAGCATGCTCACCTGGATATAATCGGGCTCGAGTCCCCAGAGCCAGATCGCCGGGATGGTGAAGATGATGCCTGAGGCGAGCGAGGAACTGGCCGAGCCCACCGTCTGTGACATGTTGCATTCGAGCAACGTGGCAGGACCGATGACCCGCTTGAGGAGCGCAAAAACCGTCACGGTCATGACCGCGATGGGGATCGAGGTCGAGATGGTGAGACCGACTCTCAGGCCCAGGTAGGCGTTGGCGGCTCCGAAGATGATGCCGAAAAGCGATCCCAGTACGATCGCCTTCAGGCTGAACTCCCGCATGGTCGTTTCAGCTGGAATATATGGTGGATACTCGTCCCCGGGGATTTCCTCGTATGCCAGCGGGCTCATCCCGCCCTTGCGCGGCTCACTCATGCTGGTTATCCGCTCCTGCTGGTCATGGATGCGCGTTCAGCCATCATGATTTGGCGCCGAACATACCATACCGGGGAGGAGAGGGCTACCGATTACCTGACGCTCTCCCGCTGATGGGAATTGGCATCGGGAAGGAGGGTGCATACAATCGGGGCGCAACCGTCAGGTCAACTGCTGGACCTACTCTTTGCCAGGATTCCCGAGCATGAACTCGATCAAGAGGGGCATCTTCTTTCTACCGGCAGTACTTCTGCTCGCTTCCGTTTCACTCCCGAGCTCTGCTGATTCACCGGAAGTGTCACCTCAGTCGACTGTCCAGCTCCTCTGCGATGGAGATCTCCGCTATCTGGAACTGTCGGGCACCCCGTACGAAAGAGGTCTGACTCACGGCCGGGTATTGAAGAAGGAGATCAACGAGCTCCTCAAGATCTGGAAAGAGGATATCAGCAATACCACCGGGATGGACGCGGATGAGTTCATTTCCCTCTTTCTGGCGGGAACCGACTACCGGCCGGCGATAGAGAGATACGCGCCGGAGATGCTCGATGAACTCAAAGGAATCGCGGACGGCTCAGAGGCTGAGTACAACGATCTCTTCATGTTCCAGCTGGTTGACGAGTACTGGTTCAACGCCGCCGACCTGCTAGCAGGCCACAACTGCACCTCCATCGGTGTCGACCGCTCACGGAACCGTCCTGCCATGACGGCTCAGAACATGGATATCCCGACTTTTTATCACGGCTTCCAGATGGTTATGAAGATCATCGAACCGGAAACCGGACACGAATCACTGATTCTGACCTTTCCGGGCCACCTGGGGATCACCGGCATGAACAACCGGGGTGTCTCGATCAATTGCAACACCTTGATCCAGTTGAGCTATGGCACAGAAGGATTACCGGTCACCTATGTCGTTCGTGCCGTGACGAACTGCACAACGCAGGAGGAGGCGATAGACCTGGTGAGGTCGGCTCGGCACGCTTCGGGGCAGAACTATTTGATCGGCGGGCCTGAGCAACCGGTCAGTCTGGAGTGTTCGGCAGGCGCGGTCGAGGAGTTCCGGCCCTTCCCGGGTGCCCCGTTCACCTACCACACCAACCATCCACTGGTGAACAAGGATTACTCCGGTCGATACATCCGGGCACTGGAGCAGCGCGGCCGGACGGTCGAGGAGGGATTGCGGACCTGTTACAGGTTCGTCGCCCTGCAGAACCGGTTCGATGAGTATGGTGCCAACATCATGATCGAGGACATCAAGGGCGCTCTCGGTTCACGTGACAATGAGAGTGATCCGATCAGCAACCGTGGAACTTTCGCCAGCGTTATCTACGAATTGGGTGAAAGACCGAGCCTGCACATCGCCGCGGGAAAGCCGCACGAGAAAAAATATTTCATCATCGAGTTCTGAACCGATCAAGGAATGGCCGGGCTGTGGCCGGTGATCCTCAGACCTTCTGACCAGGCAGTACCCTCGCCTCGGTGGGGGCAAAGGGCATGATCCTCAATCCTACCATGAAGGCGAATCCGATCACCCCGAGCACGCCGAGGGTCTGCAGGACTTCCAGGTAGCTGATGGAGTAGCTCGCCACTCCTTCCTGGATGACGGTGTCCAGTACCTCATATCCCGGGAAGAGATCGGGCGGATGGATGAGTCCGGGGATGACGATGAGGAACCGCTCGAAGAGAACCCCCACAACGACCATGATGGAAGCGAAGATCGTCCAGTTGATCGACGTCCCGGTCTTCTTGATGAAGAGCAGAATAGCGGGGATCACACACCCGATGGTTATCAGGCCGATCCAGAACATGAAGCTGTGGCTTCCGCCGAAGAGGAAGAACCTGCCCGCCTCGTAGGAGTCAGCCAGGTAGAGCCGGTGCACGTTTTCTATCATTATCAGATAGAGAGTGACCAGCAGGAAGATCGAAAGGAGGCGACGTCCCATCCAGATTATGAGCTCTTCGTCGAGATGGCGTTTCGTGGCCCTGAAGAGGAACACGATCACACATATCATCAGCGCCGTTCCAGAGGAGAGGGCGGCGGACACAAAGCTGGGGGGCAGGAGGGAGGAGTTGTAGAGTTCCCTGGGGACGAACGCGAAGATGGCGCCGGTGCCGGTATGGGTGCCGATGGCCCAGAGCACAACGACCAGTGAGGTGATCTTGGTGAGCGTACCCTTCTCCTTGAAGAGGGCCCACAGGTAGAACACGCAGATCATGATGTGCCCCGAGTAGAGCCCCGGGTTGATGGAGAACATCGAAGTGGCGTTGAAGTAGGTGAACGGTTTGGTGAAGACCCGGTCGACCCGTCCCTGGTCGGTGAAGATGGAGAGAAGTCCTGCGATAAGGAAAAGCATGGCGAGGTAGGCGGCGATCCGGGCGAACGGCTTGTACTCCATTTTTCCGAAAACGCCGTAGAGACCCGACACCACCAGTGACCCGGCCGACAGCCCGATGTAGAAGATGGCCATCGAGATCTGGAGCCCCCACGGCACACGGTTCGTCATGCCTGAAAGATAGAGCCCGTGGTGGTGCATGACGAGGGTGGCGACGAATCCTCCGATGGAGAAGAGGGCAAACACCGCTACCGTTACCAGGTACGGGGTCGACTTCCCTTCGATTTTCGCAAACTGGACATCCATGATGACTACCTCGCGGTCACGTTCTTACATGCCACGGTTGTTGCGTGACAGGGCACTACAGGCCCTGATAGTAGACCTTCGGTTCCGTACCCCAATCCGCCCGTATCCGCTTCAGTGATCCCTCTTTCACCAGCTGTGATATTTCACTCTCGGGATCGTTCATGTCCCCGAAGATGAGGGCCCGCTGACCGGCCTGTTCACAGGCCTCGACACACGCCGGTCGACCGCCCTTGTCCAGGAGATGGGCGCAGAAGTGACACGATTCAGCAACCCCGTGAGAGCGCCTCGGGTACTCCTTGTTCGGCCACTCGGGATTGTCTCTGTAGTTGAAAAATCGGGCGTTGTAGGGACAGGCGATCATGCAGTACCGGCACCCGATGCACCGGTGATGATCGATCAGAACGATGCCGTCCTCCCGCTTGTAGGTGGCCTGCACCGGGCAGACCTGAGCGCAGGGAGGATTGTCGCACTGGTTGCACATCAGCAGGATCGACTTCTCCTCCAGTCCGGAGGACTCATCCTTCGGGCGGAGGGTCGCCCTGCGTATCCAGTGGATATCCCACCGCTGGTCTCCGTGAAAGGCAACGTTGTTCTCCTGTCGGCAGGCGTCCATGCAGACCGTGCAGTCCGACCGGCACCGGGAGAGGTCGATGACCATCCCCCATTTCTTTCCGGTCAGCGGGCTGTCAGGCAGTGTATCCCGGCTCGAGCAGGAGGTGAGGATCGGCAGGCTCATCGCGCCGGAGACGCCTGCAAGCATCGGACCGCTCTTCTTCAGAAAAATCCGTCTATCCATTGTTCATCTCCCCCCCAGCAGTGCCACGCGTTCGGAGGATGACTCCGGATAGTAATGACAGCCGAAGCAGTCGAGCGTCACACTGGCGGCCGCGTGGCACCGGTCGCAGAACCGGTCCCTGTTCGGATGGCAGTCGCCGCATCCGGCGAGCGTCACCTCGTCCCTGATTCCATACCGGATGACCTTGTCCCGAATCTCCTTGAGCACATCCATGTGCCGGAACCGCATCTCGGTCGAATCCCGGATGCAGTTCTCCCACTGCGGATCAACGGATTCCAGAAAGACATCAGGCATCTCGGGGTCCCGTGTGAGATCAAGACCGATTGCGCTCAGACCGATGGGAAGGAGGATGACTGCCGCGAATATGGTGGCCCACCTGCTCCGGTTCTTCTCGGTCAGGATCGTGCTGCGTTTCATCTTCAGGTCCCCCCTCCGGCTTCCCGGCCGAAGCGCTCGGCCAGGACCATGGCGGTCGTTCGATAGAGCAGATGGGACAGTTTCGAGTAGGGGAGATACGTCAACAGGGCGAACACGAAAACCAGGTGGATGAAGTAGACGACGTGCCTGTGGGGTACCATCCGCAGGTAGTGGAGCAGTTCGGTCGCGAACCCGGTCGCCACCACCAGGAAGAGTGACCACACCAGAGACCAGTCGAAGTACCTGCTGGTACCGGCCAGGTGTCCGAAATAGAGGCGCTCCCAGATCATCAGGAGACAACCCGTGAGCACCGCCAGCCCGCCGATGTTGGCAAGGAGCTTCCACGGACTCCAGAAGCTGAAGGGGTAAACGAAATCGCTGCGGATCAGGGGATTGGAGGGTCCGGTGATGACCCAGAAGCCAACGAGCGAGAGAGCCAGGAACCCGAACAGGACGAAGAAATGGGAGATCGAACGGGAGTGATCGGTCTCGCACGACGTGAACCTGTCATGCACAAGGATCTTCAGCAGGACCGAACCGATGCTGGAAAACACTCCCTTTACCGGCTGGGGATTCTCTCCCCACACACTCGATCCTTTCAGTCCCCTGGTAAACCTCACCAGTCCGATAACGGCCATAATGAGTGCCAGGGATATGAAGAACCCGAAGAAGATGTTGATGAGCCAGTGGGGCAGGCTGGGCATGAAAGAGAAGATGATCTCCTCTCCCGCAGGCGGGGAGAATCCCAGGGCGTTTCCGATCGGTTCACGGAAGCGAATAGCCAGCCCGAGAAGCATGGCCGGGATGGCGAGCAGGATGGGGAGAAAGGCCGGTTTGCTGACCCACCTGGCGAAGAACCGGGGGAAGGCATAGTGGTGGACACTCTGTTGCCGCACAGCCGCGAGAACGTCTCCCGGCTGCCCGCTCCGTGGACAGTTGGTCGAGCAGTCGTTGCAGTGATGACAGAGCCAGACATCGGGATCCGTCATGAGACGGTCCTTCAACCCCCACATGGCCCAGGCCATTTCCTTGCGAGGGAAGGGGTTCCGGTCCGGGGAGAGCGGGCAGGAGGCGGAACAGGTTCCGCACTGGATGCACTTCTTGAGGGATTCGCCGCCGCTGCGGCTCAGAGCCCGGATGAACTCGAGATCGGGATCGACCACTATCGATCGACCATCGGTAGTCTGCGCGAGTTGGGCCTGCTCTTCTGTCTCGGATCTGCCGGGCGCTGTGGTCTCACCGGTCGCCATGGTTGCAGCTCCTATGATGCGTCTGTCACATCCCCTTGAACGGGTTGTAGCCGATCTCTTCGATCAGTTCGCCGAACTTCTCGAAGATCTCCGGGAGCTTCCAGTATTCATCGATCGATAATTCGTGAAGCTCCACCCGCTCCAGGTCCATCGCCATCTGTTCCAGTTTCTCCCTTGCGTTCTTCTGTCGTACGGAGGCCAGTTCACTCCCCGTGATGAAGTGGCACTGGTAGTCGTCGCCGTACTTGCAGCCGAGCAGGATGACTCCGTCGTATCCGGCCGACATCGCGTCGGTGATCCAGACGTTGTTCATCGATCCCAGGCACCTGAGCGGAACGACCCGTATCCACGGGCTGCTCTTGAGCCGGTTCTGACCCATCAGGTCGAGGGCCGGGAAGGCATCGTTCTCGCACGCCAGAACCAGGACCCTCGGCTTTTCATCCCACTCATCGGGCACGTTCACCGCCTTGATCATGGAACCGATCATGTGGACCGAATAATCCTTGAACGAGACGATCCGCTCGGGACAGGCTCCCAGGCATATACCGCACCGGCGGCACCGTGTCTCCTGCAGCAGCGGCGTTCCCTCCTTGTCCTCGTTGAGCATACCGAACGGGCATTCCTCGGTGCAGCGCTTGCACTTGGTACAGCGCGACATCTGGAAATCGGGATACGACAAGTCTCCCGCCCGCGGATGCAGTGCTTCTCCCCGGGAGGTCATCTCGATGCACTGGATCGCCTTCAGCGCCGCCCCGGTGGCGTCATCGATGCTGCCGAGCCCGTCGGTGGGTTCCCGGACGGCGCCGGTGGGGTAGATCCCCGTCCGGCGGCTCTCGTAGGGAAAACAGATGAAGTGGGAATCGGGGAATCCGTACTCAAGCGCCGGAAGGTCGGGACCCTGCCGGTAGTCGAGGTTCAGTATTTCGGTCCCCTCGTGGTTCTTGAGGCGCTCCACCGTTTCGGCCGCCTCCTCCTTCTTCTGTTCCGAATCTCCCTCGACCATGGTGACCCGGGCATCCTTAAGAGCCCGGATGGATTCCCCGTCGGCGGCGTTGGGCACCATCCCTGCGGCGAGAACCACCAGGTCGACGTTCACCTCGATCTGCTCCCCGAGCATGGTGTCGCGGGCGGTGATTGTGAGCTCTCCGCTCCCGTTGCGCGTAACCTCGGTGATAATGCCCCTGGTCAGAAAGATCCCCGGATCGTCCTGGGCCTTCCGGTAGAACTCCTCATACAGGCCCGGAGTCCGCATGAACTCATAGAAGATGAACGCTTTGGCGTCCTCATCGGCTTCGCGCAGGTACATCGCCTGCTTGAGGGATGTCATGCAGCAGATCGAGGAGCAGTAGGAGGGTGGTTCATTGCCGGTGCAGCCTCCACACTGCAGAAAAGCGATACTCTTGACTTCCTTCCCGTCAGACGGGCGGGTGATCTTCCCGTGTTCCTTGACCATCGCCTCCAGGTCGACGTTGAGCATGACATCGTCGAGGCCGCCCCACGGTAGATCACCCCGGGGATCGTTCGGCTTCCACCCCGTGGCCTGGATGATCGCGCCCACCCGGAACTGCTCCACGGTCTCCCCTTCCGGTTTGCCGTTCCCGGAGGAGGTGAGGGTCACATCGAACAGGCCCGGCGCGCCGACGATCTCACTGGTGCCTGTGGAGGTGTAGACCGTGATCCCGGCGTGTCCCTCCACCTCTTTTATGAGGTCCTCGACGCCGGTCTCCTCCAGGTCCCGGTAGGGAGGCCTGGTAGGGAAGGAGCGATGCTGCTTCGCCAGCCACCCACCGAGCCGGTCAGACTTCTCCACCAGCCGTACTTCATACCCCGCCTCGGCCGCCTCGTGGGCGGCGGTCAGGCCGGCGATCCCGCCACCCACCACCAGGATGCTCCGGTCGAGTTCCACTTCCGGTTGGAACGGTTCCAGGTGCTGCATCTCCTGCACCCTGGTGATGTACATGCGGAGATAGTCCTCGGCCGCCATCTGGGTGTCTTCCTCACCGGACGGGAGGCACCAGATCACCTGCTCCCTGAGTCCGACCTTCTCCACGATCACATCATCGGGAAAGGCGTTGTCGGCATACCGGCGAGGTGAAATACCGGCAACAACGACCTTCGTCAGCCCCTCTTTACGGATGTCTTCATTGATGCCCGCAAGGCCGGGACCCTCACAGGAGTCCACTGTTTTACAGAACGGAACACTGAATTCATCTGTGGCCACCGCGCAGAGAGCGTCAATATCCAGTGCCTCAGCCAGTCCGTAGCCCGTGCAGATGAATACGCCGATTTTCTCTTCTGATTCAGTCATCTGTTGAGGTCCTGGATCGCTTTGAGGGCTGCTGCTGTGGCTTCTTTCGTGGTGGTTGATACGTCACAGGGATGCCTGCTGCACCCCGCTGAGTAGATTCCCTCGACGCCCGTACCTCCATCGAGGAAACCGAACTCGTCGTATTCCAGATCGATGGGGATCGGAGAGTCGGCGGTGTTGGGAACGACACCGACAGCCAGCACCACCATGTCGAACTGCAGAGCCGGTTTCTCTCCGGCGATGGTGTCTTCGACATCCAGGATCAGGTTGTTCCCGTCATCCTCGCTGATCCCGGCCACCTTCCCCTTCACGAAGGAGATGTTCTCATCCTCCAACAGGTCGTAGTAGAAGCTCTCGAGCCGGCCGATGGTGCGGACATCGATGTAGAAGATCGTGATCTTCGCCTCTTCATCCTGCTCCCTGATGTATCTGGCCTGCTTCAGGGAGGCCATGCAGCAGACCCCGGAGCAGTAGGGGAGGTGGTTCTCATCCCTCGATCCCGCGCACTGGATGAAGGCCACGTTATTCGGTGCCTCGCCGTCGGACGGCCGGAGGATTTTCCCTTCCGTCGGGCCGCCCTGAGCGGCCAGTCGTTCCATCATGAGATTGGTGATGACGTTCGGGCACTGGCCGAAAGCCAGGGTTTCGAGGTTCGCCGCGTCGTAGGGACGCCAGCCCGTGGCGACGATGACAGACCCGACATCGATGGCGAAATCCTCCTCACTCATCCCCATATCGATGGCCCCGGGAGGCGCGAGTTCGGTCAGCGTCAGCATGTCCTCATCGGAGAGTGCCTCCCGATCCAGGACATGGAGGGGAGGCCAGGCGGCATCGTGCGGATAGTAGAGGGCCCTGGTGGTTCCGATGTTCATGTTGAATTCGTCGGGCCGCTCCGAACTGAGCTGATCAGTAATGGTATCGTCCAGCGAATGATTTCCCGTGATGTAACGCGGACGCTTCCTGATCCGCGCTCTGAAATCACCCGCGGTGCCCGTGATCTCCTCCACGGTGGCCAGTGTGTGCACGGTGATCAGGGGATTTCTCTGGATGCGGCGGATGTTGATCTCGAAGCCGCAGGAGGGAGGGCACATTTTGGGGAAGTATTTGTGTGAGCGTATTACGCGGCCCCCGAGGAAGGCTTCCTTCTCGATGAGGACCACGGAACAGCCGACCTCTGCGGCCTCGACGGCCGCAGTCATCCCCGCAATACCTCCTCCAATAATCAGGATCGGTTTTGCGCCAGGATTCATGCCACACTCCGCGAATTGGCTGGGCACCTTCATCGGCCGGCAGGCAGTGCGGTCATTCTGTGATAAATTTCACAATTTGTCAAAGAGCTTATCGATAGACTATGCTCTCAGGCGTGCGAACGATCCTGACACAGGGCATACTGACCGATCACCGTCGGTGACCGGTCGGGTATTCAGGCATCATGACCGATCACGCAACGGAAGAAGCCAACCTCAGGCCACGCCTCGGCGGCGCGTTGAGGAGAGTGCGCCTCGTCTGGAAGGTGAACGGTCTCTTTCTGGCGATACTTGCCTGTGTCCTCGGCGTTCTGGGATACCTCGCGAATCTGAATCTGGAGCGGGCGGAGATCAACTCTGCCCGTGAGATATCCATAGCGAGCTCCGACAGGATCCTCATCAGGCTGGACGAGATCATGATGGGCCATGAAGCCGGCAGGCTGCCGGACCTCGTGAACCGGATGGCATCGGAAAACCCGGCCTACAGAAACATCCGGCTGATCGATCACGATGGCCGGATTGTCGCAACGCAGATCGTGTCGGATACCCTGACGGTCGATGAGGACTCCTGGCCGTGCGTCATCTGCCATACCACCCCCGATCAGACCCCCGGGACCACTACCGACACCTGCTGTGAGGTCCTGGAGTTCGAAGACCAGGACCGGGTTCTCTCGGTAGTCACTCCGATTTTCATCGAGGAAGGGTGCAGTACTGAAGCGTGCCACCCCGGACTGCCGGCCGGTTCGGTCCTGGGGATCCTCCAGGCTGACTTTTCCCTTGCGAGGGTGGACAACCTCCTTGCTCAGTTGAACCGGAATACGGCACTCGCGATCCTCGTCTCATTCCTGGTGGGACTGGTCCTCACCTGGATGCTGACCGAACGGCTCCTGGGCCGGAGGATCAGAGCCCTCCGGGAGGGGGCGATGCGGCTTGCTGAGAAGGACTTCAGTTTCCGGTTCGGGGATACCACCGGAGACGGTCTCGCCGAAGTGGTAGCGGTATTCGACAGCATGACCTCGGATTTCGACGACACCCTGACTGAACTCACGGCCACCAAAGAATACCTGCAGAGTATCGTGGAGAATTCCGCTGACCTCATCATCACCGTCGGACCGGACGGGCTGATCAGGTCGTTCAACACGGGCGCGGAAAAGGTCCTGGGGTACCAGCGGGAGGAGGTTATCGGGAAGAACATCGAGATGATTTTCGCCGACCCAAAAGACCGGGCCACCGCCATCGAGCAGCTGCGGAGCGGCGACCATGTGGTGAACTACATGACCCGGTTTGTAACCAGGGGTGGCGAGATAAGACGTGTGATGAACACTCTCTCCCGCCTCCGCGCGGCGGATGGCACACCCATAGGCACCATGGGGATCAGCAAGGACATCACCGAAGAACTGCAGCTCCAGGTCCAGCTTCTGCGGTCGAAACGTCTCGCGGCACTGGGCCAGGCCCTGACAGGGATCCAACACTCGATCAAGAACATGCTGAACGTCATGAAGGGCGGGTCATACATGGTCAAACTGGGGCTGGCCAAAGAGGATATGCCCCTGCTCACCGAGGGATGGGAGATGGTCAGGGAGGGCATCAACGACATGACCGAGATGTCGATGAGCATGCTCGACTTTGTCAAGACCCGGAGACTGAAACTGAGACCGACCGACCTGGCCGAGCTGACCGTCAAAATATACGAGCTGAGTCGGGTCAGGCTACAGGAACTGGGAATCGGGATGACCCTCGACGTCGCCCCCGATCTGCCCCGCGTCATCTGCGACAGCGAGGGTATCCGATCGGTGGTCATGGACCTGCTTTCGAATGCAATGGATGCCTGTTCCTGGAAAGAGTACCCTGCCGGCGAGAGCCCGCAATTGACCCTGAGGGTCGTCCCGGCGGAGCAGGATGGGCGTGTCGAGATCCAGGTGATCGACAACGGGGAGGGGATGCCGGAAGAGGTGCAGGAGCGGATATTCATGCCGTTTTTCAGCACCAAGGAGAAGAAGGGTACGGGGATGGGACTGGCGGTGGTGGCTCGTATTGTAGAGTCTCATGAAGGAGAGACGATCGTTGAATCCGTGCCCGGGGAAGGAACGACGTTCAGAGTGTCGCTCCCGATCAAGGGGCCGAGTCTAGAAGAGGAGCAGCAGTGATGCCGAAGAGAGTCCTGGTGGTAGATGACGATGAGAACACGAGACGCTTCCTCACGGTGGCCCTGGAGGAGAACGGGTACGAAGCCGTGACTGCCGAGGATGGAGATGACGGTTTAAAGAAGGTCCAGGAGTCTATCCCCGACCTGATCCTTCTGGATGTGATGATGCCGAAGAAGACCGGGTTCACCCTCTTCAAACAGCTCCGCAAGACCGAGGAATACAAAGACATCCCGGTGATCATGCTGACAGGGGTGGCGGGATCCCTGGAAGAGGATGAGGAGCGGGCCGAGGGTGACACCATGGAGAGCCCGTTTGACAGCCTGCGAGATGCCCTCAGCAAGGCCATCACCAAGATGAGGGAAGAGGGACTGGTGAAACCGGAGGTATTCATCGATAAGCCGATCGATCCGGAGGATCTCATCGAAGCGGTGCAGAGTCTCATCGGGTAACGCGACAGGCTCAGAAAGCCACATGAATCGAGCAGGAAGCCCGGTCGGGTAGCCACCCGCCCGCCCGGGCTTTTTCCTACTGATAACTGAAATCCACCGGAACAGGAACCAGCCGCCAGACGGTATGCGTCTCGGCATCTGACTCCGGATCGGTGACGATCCCGAGCAGATGGCCCCTTATTATCACTCCAGGTACCGGTAATCCGGTTCTGCCGAGGTACTCCCCCTCGGGGCTCAGGACATCGAAGAAGTACCCGCCACCCCGCGCCCGGCGTTCAAAGTCCTGCTCAAGGACTTCGAGCCAGATCAAGCCCCGGTCGTCGACCTGGATAGTGCGCCAGATAGTCCGGCTATCCGGGAACACCATCAGATCACGCTGCCTCTGCCGGTACCGTACTTCCCCGGTTTCAAGTTCACCGACCCAGCGGTCGAAGTCGCGCTGGTAAGAAGAGATGTATTCCGGAGTGACCTTCGCATCGGCAAAGTCGATTCTGATCCGTCGTTGCAGGGTGCCGTCGAAGGCGTAACAGTATACCTCCGGCACATTGCCGATCGTGGTGACCACTCCCCGGTCACCATTGAGTGCCATTGCGGGTTCATGGGTGAAGGGCATGTACTCGAGACCGCCATCATTCTTGGTCATGCCCGGCCACGGGACGAAGTACTTCACGAACACCAGTGGTGTCTCCGCGGTACCGATCGTCACGCCCTCACCATTGGCGGCCGTAAAGCGCTGTCCCCACCACAATTCCTCATCCTCAAAAGTCCCTGTGATCCGGATGGCAATGAACAGGTCCTGTTCGGGACGGTAGTGCACCACCTGTCCCGTCACCGGAGTCTGCATCATATCGAGCAGGGTGCCATCGGTCCGGTAGAGAGTGATCCGTCTGAGGTCCGCGTTGTAGATGACCAGAACATCATCGATGAGATCGTTCAGAGCCAGAAGGTTACCGCTGAACTCCCCCGGTCCCTGGCCTTCGCGGCCCATCGAACGTTCATATTCACCGGTCGGTCCGAACACGGCGATGCGATGGTTGCCGCCGTCCATGACATAGAACCGGCCCTCGGCATCCATCCTGATCCCACCGGGTTGGTACATGAGCGATTCGGGCCGTTCGGTATCTTCCTTCAGGGTAACTGCTTTCTCGACCCGAAAGAGTGCACCTTCGTATTTCGGGACCCCGTTGTTCAGAGCCGTGGCCACACCCGCTTCCATCGACACGGAGAAGTCGTGAGTGAGTCCCTGCTCGCCGCTGCAACCGGTCAGAGCCAGAAAGAGAACAGAGAGAACGGTTGCCGGTCGCCGACACGTCTGGAATGGGCGTGAACACATCGTCCGGTCCTTCCCGACAGCTACTGTCAAGCCTGCATCATCGCTCCTGTTATTACAGCGGTCAATCCGGTCCTGTCCGGAGCCCGGCAAGGCGGCCGGTGAGATAAAGGAATATCTGGCCTTCTGGAAGGGTGTGCGGGTAGAAAAGTAATCCCGTTCACCAGATACGGATTTCAGATTCCACGGTGACCTGCAACGGAGCATGATCACATCATCATCTGGAATAATAATATAGCAGATCCTTTCGACCGCTGGGAAATACAGGGTTATCAGCTAATGGCAAAAGTGAAATATTCCTGGTGGCTCTAATAACAAAGTCAGCCTCCGATACAAGTGGTGATGATTATCCGCTATACTCCGTCATTGGAGATTCTTTGAACTCCACAGTACCAGTGTCCGCTAAAGGGTACGGGAGGCCTCACTATGAACCGAAAAATGTTACTTGGGATTCCTTTTCTCTTTCTGGTTTCATGTTCATCGGGTACCGGTCCCGAGGAAATCACATCCAGCACGGCTGTATTTTCGATAGATATACCTTCTGAACTGATGGGATTCATCGTGTCGATCGAAGCGGTTATCACCGCCGCCGATATCGATACGATCAGAGAGAATCTGTCCATTTCAGGAGATACTCTGGCAACCGGTACTATAGATAACATCCCGGTTGGGAGGGCCCGACTGTTCACTCTGAATGCATACAAGAGTGGATATGTGATGAGCCATACAGGGTCCACACTGGCGGATGCACTGACCGATACTGTTCATGTTTTGATAACTCTCGAGCCGATCGTTACCACGGCTGTTATCACCGGAATCATCGAGGTGTCCCATGATTACTGGCAGACCAGGGCACCGATGCAGACCGGTAGAAGCCAGGTGGCTACGGGGGTGATCAACGGCAGGCTATACGTGGCCGGCGGTTACAACGGCAGCAACAACCTGAGTACCATGGAATCGTATGACCCTGTTTCCAACATCTGGAGCACAGAAGCCTCCATGCCGACTCCCAGAGCCCGGGCATTTGGTGGAGTCATTAATGGGAAATTGTATGTCGCGGGAGGATGGGACGGAAGTTACCTGAATGTGCTTGAGGAATTCGATCCTGCGAACAATGCCTGGACGACAAAGACTCCCATGCCGACAAGCAGGAGGGACGCAGGAGCGGCCGTGATCGACGGTTTGCTGTATGTAATAGGCGGTTATCTGGGCACCACCAGACTGGATACAGTGGAAGTCTACAACCCGGCTACCGACTCATGGTCAATCAGAACCTCGATGCCCACCCCCAGACATTCTCCGGTTACCGGAATTCATGCAGGCAAGATCTACGTTGGGGGAGGACACAAACCCGACACTGGCAGCACCAATATATTGGAGGTCTACAATCCTGGCAGTGACAGCTGGACGACACTGGCAATCATGAGCAGACCGAGGTATGGAGCATCGGGGGGTGTTATTGACGGTCTCTTCTATATTGCCGGCGGATATTTTCCATACAACCGTCTTAATGTGATGGAAGTATATGATCCGGCGACAGATGCATGGACAACGATTACTTCAATGCCCACTGCCAGGGAATATGCGGGAAGTGAAGTCATCGACGGCAAGTTATTCGTTGTTGGCGGGTATGACGGTACCAGTTACCTCGGTTTACTGGAGGTGTATATCCCGTAATCGGAGTTAGATTATATGGTAATAGAAGGAGCGAAAGCCTGTGGAATCTTGAGCTCGAATCGTGTACCTGCTTCCTCGGATGAGGAGAATGAATGCGAGTACGATATGCATGCAGAATTCCTCTCATCTCAATGAGATCAACATTCGGAGGCCATAGTGATGTGCTCACCGGCAATCAATTGTAACGGATTCAAACCCACATGAAAAAACCCGCCGCCCCATCCCAGCCGGGAGTAACCAGGGCCTTTCTCGACCTGGTTAAGCAGAGGCGAAGCGTACGGGAATTCCTGAACGACCCTGTCGACCGTGATACAGTGATGATGTGTCTCGAGGCGGCAAGGTTGGCGCCCTCGGCGTGCAATTCACAACCGTGGAGGTTCATTGTCGTTGATGATGATCAGGTCAGGGAGAGGCTGTGCAAGGGTGCCTTCAGAGGGCTTCACTTCTTCAACTCCTTCGCCAGGACCGCTCCTGTCATCGTGGTTATCGTCTCGGAGAAGTCCAGATTTCTGGCACGGCTGGGAGGCAGGATAAAAGACACCAGATACTATCTGCTGGATATCGGAATAGCGGGAGAACACCTGATTCTTCAGGCTCAGGAACTCGGTCTCGGTACCTGCTGGATAGGCTGGTTCAATGAAAAGGCAGTGAAATCGGTACTGGATATCCCGAACAACAGAAAAATAGATGTCATGATAGCGCTCGGCTATTACGACAGACAGAAAATGAAATCAGAGCAGACAAGATATCCGATAGAAGAACTCATATCCTTCAATACGTACTGAGTCCGGCATTCATCCAGTGCTTATCGGAGGCGGCACCCCGGCTCGTGCCTTATACGGATTTGGGGGATTTTCGGGGGATTGACCGGAATTCAGGTGAAATGGTACGCGTGGGCTGAAACTGAGTTTCCTGATGTGTGAGAATATCCGGTTGAAACCGGAGCCAGAAGCGTTCAGAACGATCGTGGCATGTTACTTGAATTTCTGAATTGTTCCTGTATCCATTTTGTTGATATAGTCTGTCCCGGCTCTTTTGTCCCTGATGAGAAAGCAAAAGACATTCGACAGTTGTACTGATATTTAAAAAAACTTATGAACGCTATAATTCGACATTCTCGAGCATACATCAGGCGCGCCGTGGCCTTTACCCTCATCGAAGTGCTGATTGTGATCGCGCTCCTTGCCACGCTGGCGGCGATCGTGGTACCCATGTACTCTGACTACACCACTCAAGCAAGAACCCTGAAGGGGGTTCTCGACATACGTGAGATCGAAAAAGCTATCGCAACATTCCAGCGTGAAACCGGCAACCTTCCAGCTTCTCTCGACAACATCGCGTATCTCATTACAGATAAACCGGATTCGTGGGGATATCCCTATGTGTATCAGAGGATGATATATGACGGTGATAGAAATCCAAAAGATGCGAGAAAAGACAAATTTCTGAAACCTCTCAATACCGATTACGACCTCTACAGCATCGGGAAGGATGGCGAAACCAATAAGAATCTGGCTAATCCAGTATCCTACGACGACATCATCCGTGCAGCCGACGGAGAGTATGTCGGCCTGGCCAGTGAATTCTGATCGAATAGTGCCATGAAACTGGAGAAGGGGGCGATACGCAGCAAGGTCGGCCGCAGGATTCTCATCCTGTTCTTCTTGTGCTCGCTGCTGCCTATCACAGTTCTGACGGCCATCTCCTATTTCCAGGTTTCCGGCACGCTGAAGGAAGAGAGCGCGGAGCGCCGTCTTCAAGAATGCAAGTCGTTTGTCCAACTGGTCTGGCAGCGCATCGAATCCCTCGGGTTTGATTTGGTTGATCTTTCCTCCGAGACGCCTGAATCAGGTCCGGGCACGAGCCTCTCCTGGAGTGATGAATACTCGGAGTACGTGAATGCGAGGTTCGAGGCGCTTTCGATCATTCGGGCGGGGGGTGTCGTCCAGAACCTGCTGGATGAGGTGGAGCTGCCGGATCTGGCAGATGAGTACATCGACCACCTCCGGGAGGGTGAGCCGCTGATCTTTGCCGATCAGCGGGTGGATGGGCGCTTTGAGATATTGCTCGCCAGGCTGCTGGATCCGGCAGCTCCGGGATTGGATCTGATCGTCGGAAGGTTACAACCTGATCACCTGTGGTACGTGAACGAAGACGTGCTGCCTCCCGAAAACCAGCTCACCGTGGTGGATGAAAACGGAGCGATCCTCTATACCCAGTTCCTCACAAGGCCGAGTTTATTAAAGGAAGAAATTGAGACCATCACCGGGGGGCATGCTGATCAGCTGGAGCTGAGACATTCGGGTGAGAGGTACGTGGCGAGCTTCTATACCATTCACCTGAACACGAAGTTCAGAACCACATCCTGGAATATTGTCCTGACTGAGTTCCGGTCGAAGAGCCAGGAACCGATGACCAAGTTCCTCCGTTATTTCCTCCTGGTCGTACTGTCGTCGATCTGGGTGGTACTCCTACTGAGCATCGCCCAGATCAGGCGCAACCTGGTGCCTCTCAGAAAGCTGCAGGATGGCACAAAGCGGATAGCGGAGCGGGATTTTGCATCGAGGGTGGATCTGGACAGCGACGATGAGTTCGAGGAGCTCGCCGACTCCTTCAATCTGATGGCCACCCAGCTGGGCCAGCAGTTCAACGCCCTCTCCACGACCGCCGAAATCGACAGAGCGGTCCTCTCCCTTCTGAACGAAGAACGCATCATCGAGACCGTTCTGAAGAGGACGTGCGATGTGCTGCAGTGCGACGGGCTCACCATTACCGTCTTCGAGTCATACGACGATCAGCTCCCTAAATCGTACTCCGCGTTCAGGGGGGTCGGGGGACGGGAGACCCAGTTCATGCAGCCTCTCTCCAGGGAAGATATGGCTCTTTTAGAGAGGGTATCCGATCTGGAGACCCTGCAGGTGGAGGCCGAACCGTCACCCTACATACAGCCCCTTGCCCGGAAGGATCTCAGATCGATACTTCTGCTCCCGGTCAGGTTGCGGGAGAAAGTGGTCGGGGTGGTGGCCCTGGGATATCGCGATACCGCGCTGATGAACGATGAGGAGAAGCAACAGGCCCGCCAACTCGCGGACCGGTTCACCGTTGCGCTTTCGAATGCGCGCCTGGTAATGAACCTGGATCGGATGAGCTGGGGCACACTGCTGGCACTTGCCCGAGCGATTGACGCTTCGTCCCCTTGGACGGCCGGTCATTCCGAGCGCGTGACCGCGCTCTCCCTGTCCATAGGCCGTCAGGTGGGGATGAGCGAATCGGAGCTGGAAACCCTTCACCGGGGGGGGCTCCTCCACGACCTCGGAAAGATCGGTGTTCCAGCGAATATCCTCGACAAGGAAGGACGTCTCTCTGACGAAGAGATGGAGGTGATGATGGGGCATACGCGGATAGGGGCGAGGATACTGCAGCCCATCCCCGTCTTCCCCGACGTGATCCCCATCGTACTGCAGCATCACGAGCACGTTGACGGCACAGGTTACCCCGACGGGATTACCGGCGAGGAGATCAGCCTGGGCGCCAGGGTTCTTGCGGTGGCCGATGTCTATGACGCGCTTACCTCCGCGCGTCCCTATCGCAAGGCCATGAAACAGCAGGATGTGATAAAGATAATTGAGGAGTTATCGGGTTCGCAGTTCGATCCCAGGGTTGTGGAAGCCTTCCTGGAGTTAATGAGAAGCGGACACGAGAGCCCGACACCGAAGTATGTGTTCGATCCCGGAGCCAGTAGATAGGAGCCAGAGATATGAGCCAGAGACAGGAGCCAGGAGATGCATTCTCAATCTGAATTCAGATCAGGACAGACCGCCGGAGGCGTATCCGCAAGGACCTGGCTCCTCCTGCTGCTCACTGCTCTGATGGTCCTTCCGGCTGGATGCGGGAAGAGGAGGATCAAGGAAATCCCCGTCGAGCTGATCGGAGTATGGAAAACTTCTTACGAAGGATATGCGGGTGCCCACATGGAGTTCACGACCGAGTTCCTGATAATCGGTACCGTGGAGAACACTACCATCCACTATCTGCTGACCGGTTTCGTGATGGAGGAGGCGGAGGACAGAACCGGAATCAAGATCTACTACAAGGATGCCGAGGGGAATGAAATGTCTATGGAAATGGCGTATACCGCCGATGATGGAGGTTCGCTCCGGGACATGCATCAACTGAGCGTGGTCTGGAAGAAAGAGCCTTAATCTGGAAGTTATACAGACGGCTCGGTTTTTCTGAGCCCCGATCCGATCCGAGGTTCGAAGCTCTCCTGAGACGGATCGGGCAGGTGAAATCGCCTGATGACGCCACCGCGAGAAGTGGGATGACTACAAGGAAGCGGTGGAGGAGATGATCTATCGGACCTCCACCTTCAACGGGATATGATTGTGACCTGATTGCCCGACTGGGTGTTAATATGTAAAACGAGATTGCCTCCTGTTTCAGACCTCAGATTCGCGATCCAGTCGGCTGAATTATCCGTTCCGCTGACCGACAGGGTTATGCTGGGTATCAGATATAAATCGGTAATGGCGTCTTCATTGGTGGTGTAGAACGAATCGGCCTCCTGAAAATTACTCACGATGGTCATGATTGCATCACTATCCGAATAGTGTACGGATGGATCAATATGGACCCTCCCCAGCAGTTGGAAGGCCGTTTCCAGGACATTCCTGGCCGTCGTGTCCTGGACCATCCCGATCAGGGTATTGATATCGAACGGCAGTTTTGTTGGACCCGCCTTGTAGATGGCAACATAAAAGGCATTGGAAGAATCAGAGGCCGATTGGGTGATATAGAACATCTGGTTGGCCTCGGGCCGGAGGAGGTCAATCGTGCCGTCCGGACCGATATTGCGCGCATAGATTCCGGCCAGTTCTGAATCGGCCTTATCGTGCCTCGCCGCCTCCAGTACTGCCTCCAGTTCATCTTCAGCGGTGATATACCGTGAATTCTCAGGAGATGTCAGTTCCTCATCCGTACAACCGGCTGTCAGAAGGAGCATGATGCACAGGACATATTTACCACTGTTGTACATTTCAATCACAACCCCGTAGACTGAATGGATGTTTCTGGAGGCGGTTCTCTCTCGGGAAGCAACCTGAAGGGCTCGGAAGGTTTCAAGCGGAAGCTCGCCGCTATCTTCAGTGCCGATGTCAAAAATTATAGTCGCCTTATGGGAGAGGATGAGGCCGCCACCGTCCTTACTATAACCGCCTATCGCGAGGTGATGACAACCCTTATTCAGCAGCACCGGGGCAGGGTACTGGACTCCCCGGGAGGATGCGGAGACTTCACTCGATATGGACTATGCCATCATCTGCCTGGGTCTGGGTGATCTTGACGCGGTAATCCAGAATCTGAAAAGATCTCTCGAGCAAAGGCTCGGAATCATCAATGTGCTGTTCCACCCCATCTTCCAGCCGGTGCGTGATGATCCGCGTTTCGCGGAACTGGTACAGATCATCGGCATCGATCTCTCAGATGTCCGGGGATTTTCAAGTGAAACCGAATCCCTGCCTGATGCACTCACCTGAAACAGATCAACAGATGGAGGTGAGTGCGGATGAAGGCAATATGGAATGACACAGTCATCGCAGAGAGTGATGACACCATCGTAATAGAACGTAACCACTATTTTCCGCCGGAGAGTATCAGGCGGGAGTTTTTCACCAGTTCGGACAATCATTCGGTCTGCCCCTGGAAAGGTGAAGCGAGTTACTACAACCTGGAGGTTGCAGGTGAGGTGAACCGTGATGCCGCCTGGTACTATCCGGAACCAGGCACGGCGGCCGAAGAGATCAGAGAGTACGTGGCTTTCTGGAAGGGTGTGCAGGTGGAAGAATAATCCCTGCCAGGGCTATCGTGGTTCTCATGTGTACCGGCACCTCACGCACTTTTTTACGGGAAAATGACCTGTCCCGACGTGACCATTCACTGAGGGATATCACGGAGTGATTCGGGTGACCATCGGGACACGAACGAGTATCGTCCCGATCCCACCCGGTAGACGGCAGAATCTCCCTCATAGGTAAGGAACGTGACGCCCTCGGCGTCTCGAGCGGGCTTCCCTCCCTCTCTGACTTCATCCGCGTTCAGGGCCGGGACGTAGACCGTCGCTTCCGTGTTGGGCGGAACCGTCACCTGCATCCTGAACCGCTTCCCCCGGCGTTGCCAGTGACATTCGATCCGTCCGCGCACGGAATTGTAGTGCGCGCTGGCGTAGGTCAGGTCGCCCGCCGGCCGGGGCCGGATGATGATCCGGTCGAACGCCTCCGCCTCGGGGTGTGGCTGGATGCCGCCCAGCCATCTGAAGAACCACTCGCTTACCGAGCCGAACATGGGATGGTTGTGAGAAAAGGTGTTCTCGCTCAGGGCCCAGTGTTCCCAGAGGGTCGTGGCGCCGCTGGCCAGCATGTATCCCCAGCCGGGGAAGGAGTCCTGGGTAACGATAGTGAATGCCAGATCGGCGTAACCGTTCCGGCTGAGCACATCCAGGAGGAAGCGGGTCCCGAAGATCCCGGTGGCGAGATGTCCCTGGTGCTCAGTGCTGACCATATCCACAAGCCGGACCAGGGCGGCCGCCCGGTTTGTCTCCGGGAGCAGGTTCAGAAAAAGGGCAGAGGCCTGGCTCGTCTGGGTTCCCGGGCTGACAAGGCCGGTTTCGGTCTCCAGGAATTTCTCCCGCCAGGCTACCCGTATCGCAGCCGCCAGGGCCGCGTACCGCTGCCGGTCCTCTTCTCGATTCAGGAGACCGGCGAGCCGCGAACAGAGCCGGGCACTCTCGTAATAGAGGGGTGTGACCATGGCCGGAGCCGGAGCGCGTTCCAGTCCTTCATGATCGCTCAGGCCGGCCGTGACGATGTGGTCAGGGTACTGAGCGGTCACCAGATCCAGCCACCGGCTGGCCGTGGTGTACTGTTCCTCTATGAGGCGGCGGTCGCCATAGTAGCGGTAAAGACTCTCCAGCAGGTGAGGATGGGCCATCGCCCAGGCGACCCCGCAGTACTGGATCCCCACGAAGGGGGCCGTATCGGTGAGCATCCCGTCGGGGAGGGCGGCGTCGTGCCAGTCCCGGACCGCCTTGGCGTAGAAATTCGCCATATCGAAGTTCAGCATGAAGGCATCGCTCGTGACGACCAGATCCCCCCCGTACCCGAAACGCTCCCGGTGCGGGCAGTCCGACTGCACGCTGAAGATATTGCTGAGAAAAGTCCAGCGGACCATCTCCTGGATCTGGTTCAGGAGGTCGTTCGAGCAGGTAAATGAGCCGGCCTCCCTGACATCGGAGTTCAGTCGCAGACCGGTCAGATCGGCGCGGCCGGGTCGGCCGGGGTATCCCGTCACCTCAACGTAGCGGAAAGCGTGAAACGTGAACCGTGGGGTATAGCTCTCCACTCCCCGGCCCCGGGTGATATAGGTGTCCTCCTGCCAGGCGATCTCGGGTGAACCGGGACCACCGACGCTGATGCCGTCCCGGCCCACTCCCTTGATCTGTCCGGCGACACTCGTCATTGGATTGAGGGTGCCGTCGGGGTGCACGAGTTCCCCGTACCGCAGCTTCACCGCGGTACCGGCCTCACCTTTCAGGCGCAGGCGGACCCAGCCCGAGAAGTTCTGACCGAAATCAAAGATGAACACCCCGGGTGCCGGCTCGGTGATCGCGACCGGCTTCAAGGTCCGGGTGATCCTGATCGGGGGCTGCGGCTGCGCTTCGAGACGTCCCCCCGGTTCCGGCATGACCGCCGCGCGCTCCCAGCCGGAATCATCGAAACCGGGTTCACACCATCCGTCGATCTCACGCCGGGCGTCGTAGACTTCGCCGAGGAAGATGTTATTCCTCAGTACCGGACCGGCATGGGTGCGCCAGCTGTCATCGGTGGCTATCGAGAGCGCACTTCCATCCTCGAATTCGATGTTCAACTGTGCCAGGAGGCGCGGTCTGCCGGTCGGCAGATCCTCCCGCAGGTTCCGACGACCCCACATCCGCAGCGGCAGCGGATTGTACCAGCCGTTGCCCAGCTCGGCACCGAGGATGTTCTCTCCCTGCCTCAGCAGATCGGTTACGTCGTAGGTGCTGTAGAAGACCCGGTCGCGGTAGTCGGTCCAGCCGGGATCGAGCACGTGATCGCCGATCCGCTCACCGTTCAGGTACGCTTCGTAATATCCCAATCCGGTAACGCTGAGTCGGGCGCGACGTATGGGGCGATCGACCTGGAATCCTTTGCGGAAAAGGGGGGCTGGATCCTCCAGGTAGAAGTCCTCGTCCCGTTCGGGATCCGGCCGGCCGTCTCCGATCCAGACTCCGGTCCAGTCAGCCTGTTCCAGCCGGGCCGTCTCCCACCAGGCTGGAGCGCTCCAGGGTGACGGCTCTCCCTCCTCGTCCCAGGCCATGATCTTCCAGTAACAGCGCTGACCGGAGGTGAGGGGGTGGCCGGCGTATTCGATGTTGATGGTGCGGTCCGAATCGAGCCGGCCCGTATCCCAGAGGTCACCGCTGTCCTTCTGCAGGTTTTCCAATGTGGAAGCGACCAGGAGCCGATAGGCGCTCTGTCGCCGGCCGCGTCCGGTCGATTCGAGCCCCCAGCTCAGGCGCGGCCGGTCGGTATCGATCCCGAGCGGGTCGTGGCGATATTCGCAGCGCAGCCCGACCGCTCTCAGCCCTTCAGCCGGCCTGCCGGTGCACGAGGCCAGAGCTAAAAGGAAGAGACCGAGAAATGGAAGAATGATCCGTCGCATCGATTGGCGAACCTCTCTATCGGGACTTCGATAATTTCAGTTCTATCAGTATTTCGACAATTTCAGTTCAATCAGAATTTCGACAGTTTCAGTTCGAGCGTAATTTCCTGCTCTGCAGGCAGAGAGAGCCTGCGGCTCTCCTTTCGATCCGTCTCCTGAACCGATGCCTCACCTTCCATCACTGCGATGGACTCAATAGCCGAGGGTGCCTGCAGGGTGATCTGCTGCTGCCTGGACGAGACCAGGGTGAGCAGGATGGTGCCGTTGTCCCAGTGGAGCCTCTTGATCTCAACTCCTCCCCGGCACAGTACCCCATAAATCGTTCCGGCAGGCCATGCTTCCGGCAGGGCGGGGAGGAGCTGGATCTCTCCCGGCTCTGAGGCTGCCAGCATTTTGATGAGCACCGCCGGCATGCCGCCGCTGATATCCATATTGAACAGGCTTCTGTAATTGTGCGTGGAGGCCAGATTGTGGAACCAGTAACGATTGATCAGAGGCACCAGGGATCGCCAGGCGAGGTCGGCATCTCCGAGGCTGGCGGCGGCCAGTCCCACCTGCACCAGTCCGAAGGACATGTATCCTCCCCGGCGTTCCCAATCACTCCAGTGTCGATCCAGTTTGAGTTCGATGACGCGCCTGAAGGCGGCCTGGAGTTCAGGGCTCCGGGCGATCTCTTCCGGCATCCCGTCGAAGAGTGGGTACAGTTGTGAAGAGTGCCGGTGATTGTAGTTGTCCTCCAGTTCGGGCGTCAGCCACTCCTTGACAGCCCCGTCGTCGTTTATCTGGTATTCGGGCATCTTCTCCAGCATCCCCTGCCAGAGGGAGATCTTCTCCTGATTCGTTCCCAGTTCCCGGGAAGCCGAGATCAGGTTGCCCAGCAGTTCTTTGGCCGCCGCCACCGACATGGTGGCATTCAGCGTGGACTGCGATCGGGTGTTGGCAGGGGAGTTCTCCGGCGAAGAGGTCGGGATGAAGATGTATCTGCCGTCGGGACCTTCGATCAGGTAGTCCTCGAAGAAGAGCGCGGCGCTCTCCATGAAGGGCAGGGCATGCTCGGCCAGGAAGGTCCGGTCGTCCGTGTAGAGGTAGTAGTCGTAGAAGAAGTGGGCGGCCCAGGCGGCGCCACCCACCCAGTAGGCGCCGGCAAAGCGGGGTGCGAAGGCGTTGTTGAAGCCGTTGGTTGACGTCCGGGAGGGGAGAACGATCCCTCTGGCCCCGAAGATGCGCCGGGCGTTGATCTCGAGCCAGGGGACAAGCGACTCGATGTAGGAGGTATAGGCCAGCATGAGTTCGGGCATGTTCCCCATCAGCATGCTGGCGATGGCCGAGGGCACGTTGCCGTTCTGGGTGAAGTCACTGGCCCAGGGCGGATCCCAGGTTCCCGCCCAGACACCCTGAAGGGTGGGGGGGAGTTCACCCGTGCACGAGATGATGTTGTACCTGCCGGCGTCGAATAGTTTCTCGATCAGCGCCTCTGAGGGATGAGCATCGGTGCTCCCGGCGATGAGCTCTTCGGCGGTCAACTGATGATCCCGACCCCCTCCCAGATCGAGACGCATGCGGTTGAAGAGCTCTCCGTGGATCGCCTCATGGCGCCGGAGCAGGGTTTCATATTCAGCCGGCAGCACGGAGAGGGCGTCTTTCATCTCCTCGATCCGGGATCTGTCCGGATCGTAGAGCAGCTCGATATCGATAAACACCAGCACCTCATCGGCTCCGGTGATCACCAGGGCGGATCCTTCGCTTGCTGAGGAGCCGTTGCGCAGGATCACCCGGGCCACCCCTTCGAGGGAGTGGATACTGCCGGGGTACGCGTTGGCAAAGTCGTGCCGGTAGACCAGGGAGGACTCACGGGGGGAATCATCGGCGGTTGCGCTCTGGTTGCTGATGTTCCTCCGGAACCGTGCATGATCCGGATCGCGGGGCCGCAGCTCGAGCCGGCAGTTCACCGATCCCCGACCCGGACCGGTTATCCGCAGGACGGCGATACCATCAGCCCGGGAGACGAACAGTCTGCGTTCGAACACGCCCCGGGTACCGGCCCAGTGGACGGTCGTCTCCCCGGTCTGGAAGTCTACCGACCGAGCGTAGTCCGTTACGTGCATATCGGTGTTCATCCGGATACCGAGTTCAAAGGCCGGAACGAAGGGATCGGGATACTGGAAGCCCTCCTGGTCGGAGATATCAAAGGCCAGCTGGGTAGCCTGCTGATACAGCCCGCGCTGGATCAGCCTCCTGATCTCAAAGAGGCGGGGGGCCGTATGAGGCGGCATGATGGGTGCACGCTCCGGCAGGAAGAGTCGCTCGTGGCTGAAGACGACCGTCTCATCGAGAGGATGGCTCAACACACTGGCCCCGATCGTGCCGTTTCCGCAGATGAGACCCTGTTCCCAGGTTTCCGCCGGCTGGGAACTGATGAATCCCCGTTCAGGGACCTCGAGCTTCCGGGCCGTCTGGGCAGTGGAAGGCGCCGGAACGATGGTGAGGGAGAGACTGATGAAAAACATCACTGAAAGAGACAGAGTCTTCATGCCGATTCATCTCCGATCAATGTAAGCCTTTGTGCCAGGCGGTCTCTCAGCCCTTGAAGTCGAGGGGCATGGCCGATCTCACGGGACAGGTTACTGGATTCAGTGGGATCCTCCATGAGATCGTACAGTTCTTCGTACTCCGGATGGTCCAGGTAGTGGATGTACTTCCAGCGATCGGTTCGCAGGCACTCGCTCCGGGGAATGTCCGGGTGATCCCAGAGGTGTTCACAGACGATATCCTCCCGCCAGTCTAATGTCCCCCCCTCGATGAGGGGGAGGAGTGAACGGCCCTGCAGTACATCGGGTACCGGGAGTCCCGCCAGTTCCAGGATCGTCGGGGGGAGATCGATATTGAGCACCATCTCGTCCCGAACCGCCCCCTGTCTGCGCCCCGGTGTCCGGGGATCGAAAACGATCAGCGGTATCCGGATCGAGAGATCGTGCATCAGCCACTTTCCCGCGAATCCCCGTTCGCCCAGGAAATAGCCGTTGTCCGATGTGAGGATGATGACCGTGTTCCCGGCCGCCCCCGATCGCTCGAGTTCCGCCATCACTCTCCCGATGACCATGTCAACACCGCTGATCATGCGGTAGTAGCCCTTGACCATCTGCTGGTACTTCTGCGGATCGTCGAAACGCCAGTGCCAGCGGGTCCGGTTCATGGAACGCTTCAGGAACTCCGGAAGGGCCTCGAAGAAGGCAGGATCTGAGAGCTCGGGTTCGGGAATGCGCACGTCGCGGTAGAGCGCATCGCAGTCGGGAGGCCAGAAATACTGTTCCTCCCGGCCGTCGTCCGCGTGCGGTGCCCAGAAGCTGAGGGAGAGGCAGAAGGGCCGGTCGGTCGGGCGTTCCCGCAGGAATTCCATGGCGTAATCACCGTGGAGTTCGGTCAGGTGCCGGCTCTCCCCGGCCACCTCCTTGAAGTAGGGCCAGGCCGTCACCCGACGGGTGTCGAACATCTCCCCGATCAGACCTTCCTCCAGGCCAACACCGAGCTTCCCGATGAAGCCGGTGTGGTAGCCTGCATTCCTGAGCAGGCTCGGATAGCTGATCCCGGCCAGGTGCTGGTCCAGAGGAGGTTTTGTGAAGGTGTATCCGTGGGTGCGTTCGTAGAGGCCTGTAAGGATGCTGGCGCGGCTCGCAGCGCAGATCGGGGTAGTCACGAAAGCACGATCGAAGCGGACTCCCCGTTCAGCCAGGGTGTCCATGTTCGGAGTCTGTATGATCGGGTTGCCGGCGCACCCGAGGGCGTCCCCGCGCTGGTCGTCGGTAAGGAGCAGGATGATGTTCGGGCGCTTCCCGGCAGGGTGGCTTCCCGTGCACCCCGCGCCAAGTGTCAGTGCTCCGGCTCCCAGGATGGAAGTCCGAAGAAACTCTTTCCTCGTTACGTCTCGTGAAGTCACGGAATTACTCCAGCACGGATCATCTCTTGACCGGTGAAAGATGCCGGGCCTTATACGGGTTCGCTGTCTCGTTGACACCATTTGCAGAAGGATTGATCCACTCCGTGCATGCGAAGTGATATGTCCCTGAACCGACCGTTACGATCACCCTGCCATCTTCCACACTCACTCCTTCCACGCCCTCCGCCTCTCCGACGGCCATCCCCGACTCTGTCACATCACCCGGGTCTGCAACGGGCAGCACTACTCTCGCGGTCGTATTCGCCGGAATGGTGACATCGAGGCTGAACGTGCGGCCCTCGGTCCTCCACAGGCTCAGGATTGAACCCCGTATGCTGTTATAGCCCACCCTGGCCCACGTGATCCGGCCGTCCGGCCGGGGAGCGATGGTGATGTTCCTGTATCCGGGCCCGTCGGTCCTGATGCCCCCGATGTTCTCGACCATCCACTGGTAGACCGCACCGAACGAATAGTGGGCGAATGAGTTCATGCCCGGATCCTGGAACCCATTCTCGGGAGTCCACCCGTCCCATCTCTCCCAGATGCTCGTGGCTCCGTGTTTGATAGTGAATCCCCAGCTCGGGAACGTATCGTTGTGCAGCAGCCGATACGCCACGTCGGTGGCTCCGATCTCCGTAAGAACGAGCATCAGGTCCTTTGTGCCCACGAATCCGGTCGAGAGGTGCCAATCCCGCTCCCGGATGCGGCTGATCAGGTGTTCTGCCGCCTGCTCCCTCCTGTCACCCTCCACCAGATCGAATGCCAGGGCGAGCACATAACAGGTCTGGGTGTCGCCGAGGATCCGGCCGTCCTCCAGCACGTAGGCCCTGTTGAAGGCCGATCTGATTCGCTCGAAAAGGGTGTTGTATTCGGCGGCCTCCGACGTCCGGCCGAGTACCTCGGCCGCCATGGCGGTCAGCTTCGTGCTGTAAGCGAAATAAGCCGTGTAGATCACTTCCCGCGGCGTGTCGGCCTGTATGTTGAGCCAGTCACCGAAGGCATGGAAGTCCTCGGGCGGGAGCAGATCGGGAGTACTGCGGCCCTTGCAGAATTCGATGAACCGCTTCATGGAGTCGTAATGGCGGGCCAGCAGCCGCTTGTCCTCATAGACCTCGTAGATGGTCCACGGGCAGATGACCCCGGCGTCGGCCCAGGCGGGTCCGCCGTCATTACCCGAGATCTTGAGAGGAGCAACCGTCGGGAACTGCCCGTCCGCTCGCTGGGCGTCTTCCAGATCGACGAGCCACTTGGTGAAGAAGGTCTGGACGTCGGAATTCATGGCGGCTGCCCTGACGTAGACCTGGGCGTCTCCGGTCCAGCCGAGTCGCTCGTCACGCTGGGGACAGTCGGTCGGGATGTCGATGAAATTGGCGGCCTGGGTCCAGTAGACGTTCTGATGGAGTCGATTGAGCATCTGCTCGGAGCACTCGAACCTGCCGGCGAGCGGAGTGGCGCTGGTGAGCGCGATCCCGGTCACCGTCCCGGAGGTCGGCGGCTCACTGAGACCTGTTATCCCAACGTACTGAAATCCGTGGAAGGTGAACCGGGGCGTCCATGTCTCGACCCCGTCGCCCTTGCAGATGTAATAATCGGTCGCGCGTGCTCCGCGCAGGTTCGCGGTGTAGATCGTGCCGTCGGGATTGAGCCGCTCGGCGTGACGGATCGTTATCTCCTGTCCCGGCCTGCCCCTGACACTGATCCGCACGACTCCTGAGAAGATCTGTCCCAGATCCACGACGTATTCGCCTTGCCGTGGTTCGGTGATACTGACCGGTGTGAACTCGGCTACCGCCCGGACAGGCGGACCGGGGTGCGCCTGGACGGACGGCTCGACATCCGCGCCGGTATCCACGACCTCCCACCCGGCATCATCGAATCCCGGTGAATCCCAACCCTCCATCTCCAGTCGGGCATCGTAGGCCTCGCCCATATAGAGGTCGGCCTCGCGGAGTGGTCCCGTCGCCGCTTTCCAGTCCGGTCCTGATGCAATCACTTCTTCAGAGCCGTCGGTGTATTCGATGTGCAATTGAGCGCGCAGGCGGAGACGGCTGCCGTAATGATCACGTATGTCCTGCCTCCAGCCCAGGTACCCGCTGAACCAGCCGTCGGCGAGTACGGCACCCATGGTGTTCTCTCCGGAGCGGATCATTCCGGTCACGTCGTAGGTGCGGTAGTAGACGCGTTTCGCGTAATCGGTCCAGCCGGGATTGAAGTAGTCCTCGCTGATCCTGGCGCCGTTCAGGTATACGTCGCAGAGACCCAGCGCCGTTACGTAGGCGGTCGCCCGGTGAACCGGCTTGCCGCTCCTGAAGGTCGTGCGCACGTACCTGGCCGGCGGCAGGTTGAGGACCTCTCCTTCAGGCTCCACCTCCCGCGGCCGGTCATAACCGATCCAGTCGGCCTGCCAGTCCGACTCGCCCAACAGCCCCATCGACCAGAATGCCGGTTCGCTCCAGGAAGAAGGACGGCCCTCACCGTCCCGGACCTGTACCTTCCAGTAGCAGCGCATCCGGGATTCCAGCCGCTCTCCCTCGTAGATGATATTGATCGTCTCTCCGCTCTCGACGCGGCCCGTATCCCACAGGTCGCCCCGATCTTCGGAGAGTATTCCGGGAGAGCTCGCAACGAGGATCCGGTATGCCGTCTGTTTCTGATTCCGCCTGTCCGACTCGACTATCCAGCTGAGACGGGGTGAGGTCTCATCCATTCCGAGGGGATCGACCCGGTACTCGCAGCGCAGGTACGCGGGTGCGAGCTCACGGGCGCCGGAGTCGGACAGAGAAGGTGAGAACCCGATCAGAAGAGCCGTAACGAGAGTAATCACATCCATCATTCACCTGTCATTTCTGAGGCACGATCCGTGTCCTCTGCCGGCGAACATAGAAGAGAGTCCCCGCCGCGAAGTAGATCAGTGACGGGAGGATAAGCCACTGCCTCAACTGTGCAAGATTCCCGGCGTGGCCATCCGGCCCGGCCAGGCAGACCAGAAGCGGCATCACGAAGCAGGCGATCAACGCAGCGACCGCTATCAGACCCGGCAACCGGTTCTTCCCGCTCCCGCCAGCCGATGGACCACCGCCCTCGGCCTGCTCCACTTGCGAGATCGGGTCAGGGTGGCGCACCGGCACTCCCTCTTCCTCCGGTGTCTCTCCGGCTGCCCCTCTGGCGCCCTCTATCGATGCGAGGCCGATGTAGAGGAGCGATGTGAGCAGGTATACGGGCAGGAAGAGGAAAAAGAGGTGCAGCGTGCCGGTCCGTTCCAGCAGGAGGGCGAATCCGATCGCCACAACCCATGCGATCAACGCCGCCCAGTTTATGAGCAGGCCTTTCGACGACGCCCAGTACCTGGTCAGTCCGATCCGGGGGAAGATCCAGTGCTCGGTCACAACGATCGCTCCGGCCGGAACCAGCAGCAGTCCGTAGAGACCCACGAAATCGAGCAACCGGGTGAAGACGAATGGGAAGCAGGCGATAATCGTGGTCAGCGTGCCCGCGACCAGGGTCACTCTCGCCCTCGACCAGTTGGGTGTCACCGCCTGGAGCGCGAGGCCGGCCCGGTACAGCGTCGGATTGGAGGTAGTCCATCCGGCGATTACCACGGCGACGGCACCTGCCCATCCGAGGGCCTGGTAAGCGACCTCGCCCGCGTCCAGCTCCGCCAGGGGAACATTGAGGAGCAGGGCGGCCCCCACTCCCATCATTCCGGCGCATATCCAGGCCAGGTAGTGTCCCAGGTACATGCCGAAGGCGCTGAACCAGCCGTACCGGGCGTGACGGGCATAGCGGAAGAGCGCCATATCGGAGAGTCCGCCGTGCATTGCCAGGTTGCAGATCCACGCGAACGCGGTAACCTTCCAGAATCCCATCGGGACGCCCCCGCCCGGGACCTGGCCGGTCCACACCACCTCCCTGGCCACATGCCAGAAATCACTCCAGTTGTCGATAGCAGTGAGGCCGGCCGCCTCGGTCAACCTGGGAAGCATCACCAGGGCACCGGCGAGGAACATGAGGAAGATCCAGGGGGCAAAGACTGTTGCGAATGAGGCGAGCTTCCTGAATCCGAGGATCGCCAGCGTTACCACGACAGCTCCCACTCCCAGCACCACGAGCACGAAGCGGAAATCGGTAGGATACCAGTTCACCTGGGCCGGAATATTGAAGGGGATCCTGACCGCCGAGGCCGAAACCGTTATCATGCAGCCGGCAAGAATACAGAAGAGAACGGCGTTCAGGACGTTGTAGATAACCGTCATGAACGGCCCGCCGATCCTTCGCAGGTACCAGTAGAGAGTCAGCCGGGTCTGCACCGCTATCGGCGCGCAGAGAAGCGCCCAGGTCAGTACCGCCAGCAGGTTCCCGATTGCCAGGCCGAGGAAGATGTCCTTTACACTGGCGCCCCAGTTGACGAAGAGCACGCCGATGACGAACTCGGTCGCCGCGACGTGCTCACCGGCGAATGATCCCGCGAAGTATCCCGGACCGAGCAGCCTGTCTCTCGAAACAGGCTCACGGTCGAACTCATACAGCCTGTCGAGTGTATTGATCGCTTCAGAGGCTTGTTGTGCCGACACGGTTGAGTCTCCGTGAGTCAGGGGAGGACATCAGAAGGCATTCTATACCGACAGGGCAGGGCAATACATCCCTGACAGTTCAGGGGGACCATGTCGAATGCGTAACTGTATGGGCATGAGAAAAAAACGTGGCTCGGACATTTACCTGTACCCGGGTGAAGTGATATTCTCGGACCATTGATCGAGTTTCATGTACTCGCCATGAAAACGCAGGAGCAGAGCCCTATGGATACCCGTCCAGTTCCAGTACACGGAAACCGCATTCGCTCTTTTCTCTCATGTCTCCAGCTCAGGCCGATTTCCGGTCTGGCGACCGCAATAGTCCTCCTCTTCCTTGTGCCCGCTCTGGTTCAGGCACAGCGAGGGCAGGATGCGCAACCGCCGGGATTTGCCGATTTCGGCCAGTGGGAGTCTCTCTCTCGTGGCGGAAGTCGCGGTGGATTCTCACCCGATGGCCGATGGATCGCGTACGGAATCAACCGCACCAACAGGGAAAACGAACTGCGCATCATGATGGTCGCTGATGGCACGACGGCGGTGATCGCGTTCGGCAGCCAGCCGGTGTACTCGTCCGATTCGAAGTGGATTGCCTACCGCATCGGTCGATCCGAGGATGAGAGGGAAAGGCTGAGAGAAAGCGATAAACCGGTTCAGGACAACCTTGGTCTGAGGAATCTCAAGACGGGGGAGACATCAACGGTCGACGGTATCGACCTGTTCACGTTCAGCCCCGACGGCGCCTGGCTGGCCATGAAGCGTTACCCGCCGGAGAGGAACCGGGAGTCAACGCGCGGTGGCCCGGGAGGGGCGGATGAGGGAGAGCCCGGCGCCACGATCCTCATCCGGGACCTGGAGGGTGGGCGGGACATGACGTTCGGGAACGTATCACAGTTCGCCTGGCAGGACCGTGAGGACGGCCACCTCCTGGCCATGCTCATCAGCGCTGAAGGCAGGATCGGAAACGGGGTTCACCTCTACGATCCTGAGACGTCCGAACTGCGCGTCCTGGAATCCTCGGATGCCGTCTATTCCAACCTGTCATGGCGGGACGATGCCCCTGATCTCGCAGTACTCCGCAGTAAAAACGATGATGGCAAAGAAGGCCCCACGGAAGTCGTTCTGGCCTGGACCGGCCTCGGCAGAAGAGAAACCGCATACACGTATGATCCCACGACCGACGCTGCCTTCCCGACGGGCATGCGGACTGTGACATACCGGGGACTCTCGTGGTTGCCGGACGGGAACACGCTCTTTCTCGGGCTCGCGGAATGGGAGGACACGATCGTACCTGCGGAAGAAGGGGATGAAAGGAAAGAAGGGGATGAAAGGGAAGAAGGGGATGAGGGTGCTGGTTCGGATGATCCCTCAACCGTGGAGATATGGCATTGGACCGACGTCTTCGTCATGCCCTGGCAGAAGATCCACGCGCGTCAGGATCGGCAGAGGAACATGCTTGCCGCATGGCACCTCGAGAGTGGCGAGTTCGTGCAGTTGGGGCAGGACCTGATCGAAGAGCGGGTGACACCCATCCCGCATACGCACTTGGCTGTCGTAGCGGAGTGGTCGAAGTACGCCTTTGAGCGATCGATCGGTCGTCGTGGTGCCGATCTCTATCTTCAGGACATCACCACCGGCGACCGCACTCTGCTCATGGAGAACATCAATGACCGGTATGTTCAGGCGAGCCCGGGGGGAGAGTATCTGCTCTTCCTGGACGATGGTCACTACTGGACGATCGATCTGGCCACCCGGGCAATCACGAACATCACCGCATCCGCTCCGGTGTCCTTCATCAATGAAGAATCGGACCAGACCTCCAAGGTATATCCGGATAACCTCCAGAAGCCGCCGTTCGGTGTTGCCGGCTGGACCGAAGATGATGCCACCGTTCTCCTCTACACCAAATACGACCTCTGGTCTGTCGCTTCGGATGGGTCTGGTGCCGAGCGTCTGACCGATGGTGCTTCTCAGCAGGTCCGGCATCGGCTGATCAGGCCTGACCGGGGGGGCAGGGGAGCCTCCGGCTCGTCGTCCCGGGGCTATGAGTGGGTCGATCTCGACAAGCCCATGTATTTCAGCCTGTATGGGGAATGGACAAAACAATCGGGCTACGGGCTACTCAGGCCTCGCAGAACGGTCGAACGCCTGGTCTGGCTTGACAATAATGTGGGATCGCTTGCGAAGGCCGAATATGCCGACGTGTTCGGGTACATTGTCCAAGCCTATGATGACTCGCCCGACATCTTCGTCGCGGGTCCCGACCTGAGCAACGCCAGGCAGGTGACGACAACCAATCCGTTCCAGAGCGATTATGCCTGGGGCCGTAGCGAGTTGATCGAATACGTGACCGACAAGGGCCGAAGGCTCCAGGGTTCATTGATCTACCCGGCCGGGTATGTGCCGGGGAAGCAATACCCCATGATCGTCTACAACTACGAGCTGCTTTCCCAGAACGTCCACCGCTACGTGGCGCCGTCGGACCGCAGTTACTACAACACCGCCGTATTCATGAGCCAGGGGTACTTCGTTCTGCAGCCCGATATCGTCTTCAGGATGCGGCAGCCGGGCTGGTCGGTGGTGGAGTGTATCGGAGCGGCCGTGGAGAAGGTGATCGAGATGGGCGTGGTGGATCCTGAACGGATCGGCATCATCGGCCATTCCATGGGTGGCTTCAACACCTCCTTCGTCGCGACGAACACACACGGCATGTTCGCCGCGGCGGTCGCCGGCGCTCCCATCACCGATCTGGTCAGCTACTACGGTGACCATCACTGGGGTTCGGGCATCGCGGAGACCGATCATATCGAGACGGGACAGGAGCGTATGGAGGTCGCGCTCTATGAGGACATGCAGGCCTACATAGATAATTCAGCCGTCTACAACGCCCACCAGATGACCGTCCCGCTCCTGATCGAAGCCGGCGACGAAGACGGGATCATCGCCTGGTACCAGAGCATCATGCTCTACAACATAGCCCGACGCGCGAAGCGGAACGTTGTGATGCTCGGTTACCTGGGGGAGGATCACGGTCTGCGTCAGGAGGCGAACCAGCGGGACTACCAGCAGCGCATCCTGGCCTGGTTCGGACATTATCTGAAGGGTGAACCCGCCGAGTCCTGGATCACTGAGGGGAAGAGTTTCCTCGCGCGTGACGCGGAATTGAAACGATTGGAGAAGAAACGGTAGCTGATCCGGCAGGAGTTCTCTCCACGCTGCGCTCAGCGGTTTACATATACCGCATATGCAGTAATAATCAATCGATCGGTTGTGGATCTGACTCGAGTGGGATGGATCCGGGGCCCGGGAACGGGATGGGTTTGGATACCTTTCAGGAATCAGGAGAGGGGCAGTTCAAATGAATACTCTGAGAAGAATATCCGGTATGTTTCCTGTTCTCATCCTGCTGTTGCCATTCCTCCTGGCAACGGCTGCGGTCTGTGACGCTCAAGAAGCTGACAGAGTCTACATCAACGGGAACATCTATACCGTTGATGAAGCCTTCAGCACAGCCTCTGCCCTGGCCGTAAAAGATGGTCAGTTCATCTACGTGGGGGATGATGCCGGGGTACAGGCCCATGTCGGTCCGTCCACCCTCGTCTTCGACCTGGATGGCAAGACCGTGATCCCCGGCCTGCATGATGCCCACGTGCACATCAGGTATGGAGAGAGGATCCTCTATCCACGCATCCCGGATATCCGGACCGGCATCGGTGAGTGGGCGTCTGTCGAGCAGATGCAGGACGTGATCAGGCATTGCCTGGCTACCGGCGAAGGGATGAGACCGGGGCCTGAGCCTCGATGGCTGGTCCTGAGTGGCTGGATGTCGGATGTCTGGGATCCGCCGGTGTTCCGCAAGGAACTGATCGATGCCGTAGCCCCTGATAATCCGGTCTTCATCAGCCGATACACGCATGGCAGCGCAGCCAACAGCAAGGCCCTGGAACTAGCCGGCATCACCCGCGACACCCCCGATCCCTCCGGTGGTCACATCAAGAAGGACGAGAGCGGGGAGCCCACAGGCGAATTCGTGGAGCGGGCGCCGCCACAATTGTCGCGACTCATCCCGGCTCTGCCCCGGATGACCGATTATGAGATAAGCCGTAACCTCGTCGAGGGAACTCAGCTGGCCCTGGCCAGTGGACTCACGACCATCCATGGCGCCAGCATGACGGGCTATGACGAGATCCAGAGGCGGATCAAACTGTATGAGGTGGGTCTGCTCAGGATCAGGATCAACGAGATGGTGAATGAGTCTGCGGCGAGAAGGCTGGGCCAGCCGTTGAACCATGACAACATGTACTTCGTCCGATCGGTCAAGGCGTTCGCGGATGGAGCACTGGGGTCGAGAGGGGCATTGTTCCTCGAGGAATACAGCGACTATCCGGGCTATTTCGGGGAACCGAGACAGAGTGAAGACCAGATAGCGAAGTCCGCGACCGAGTTGCTCCCGATGGGTTTCAATATGAGGATCCACTGCATCGGTGACGCGGCCAATCATATCGCCATAAACGCCTGGGAACGGGCTCTGAAGGCCACCGGGATAGATGGTAGAGACGCCAGGTTCGCTCTTGAGCACTGCCAGATGCTGACGCCCGATGACATATCCAGGATCGTCGAACTGGGCATCGTCGCCTCCATGCAACCACTGCACGCCACCGAGGACATGCACTTCGCTGAAGCCAGGATGGGCGCCGAGCGGTTGAAGACCGCCTACATCTGGAGTGATCTGCTGGACCTCGGTGTCCCCTTCGCGACCGGGACCGATTTCTCCGTCTCTCCCTACAATCCGTGGTACACCCTGCACGCGGCGGTGACCCGACAGGACCGGGAGAACAATCCTGCGGGTGGCTGGATCCCGGAACAGGCCATGACCAGAGAAGAGGCTCTGCGCGCGGCCACCATGGGTGGTGCATACGTCATGTTCGCGGAAGAAATCCTGGGATCGATCGAAGTCGGGAAGCTCGCTGATTTCGTGGTCATTCCCGTCGATTACATGACGATTCCGGCCGAGGACATATGGAAGATCGAGCCGGATATGACCATCATCGGTGGGGAGGTGGTCTACACCAGGCCGGTGGGCTCGGGGAGGTGATCACAACCCGGTAATCCCCAGGCGAGAGAGGTCCACGGCTCCAGATCCGGCTGTCAGGAGCACGACCACTACCATTCTTGAGCTCTTCAGAGAGGTTGTGATGGGACGTACTCGAAGGACAGTGTTGATTTCATCCGGTGCTCTTATTCTGGGAGTGATCGCCCTCATCCTCGTAACGGCAGGATCCGATCCGCCCCACAGCACACTCATCTTCAATGCCCTCATAGTCGACGGCAGTGGAGCGCCGGCCTTCAACGGCAGTGTCCGGATCACCGGTGACAGGATCACGGCTGTCGGCAGGTTGAGGCAGAGACGGAGAGATGCGATCGTCGATGCCGGGGGTAAAGTAATCGCGCCGGGCTTTATCGACAGCCACAGCCATGTGGATCGTGGGTTGTTCAGGCAGCGGGAAGCCCTCGCCTGTGTGAGCCAGGGTATCACCACCGTGGTCACAGGACAGTGCGGAGGTTCGGTCTTCCCCCTGCGCGAGTTCTTTGGTCGGCTCGACCAGGAGCCTGCCGCCATCAACATCGCCTCCCTGGTCGGGCACGGGACGCTGAGAAGACGGGTGATGCGTGATGACTATGAACGGGCCGCGACCGATGAAGAGATCGCCGCGATGGTCGAACTCCTCCATGAGGAGATGAGAGCGGGCGCCCTTGGGCTCTCGACCGGTCTGGAATACGATCCGGGCATATACTCGACGACTGAAGAAATTATCGAACTCGCCCGGGTAGCGGCGGGATACGGTGGTCGGTACGTCAGTCACATGCGGAGTGAGGACCGATACCTGTGGCAGTCAGTGGAGGAGATCATCACCATCGGCAAAAGGGCCGCCATTCCGGTCCACATCTCACACATGAAACTGGCGATGCTCTCCCTCTGGGGCCAGGCGGGAAGCCTCATTGAGAGGCTCGACACGGCGCGTGCCGAGGGTGTCGAGATCACCGGAGACCTCTACCCCTACACCTACTGGCAGTCTTCACTGACCGTTCTCTTCCCCGAGCGCGATTTCGAGAGTCGGGAATCAGCAGCCTTTGTGCTGAGTGATGTGACCCCGGCGGAGGGACTCCTCATGACAGCATACAGTCCTGATTCGACCTGCGTGGGGAAGACGGTCGCTGAGATCGCGGAGATGAGGGGTACCGATACCGTTACCGCACTTATCGATCTCATCATGGATTCAAGACGGGGCGGGAGGGGAGCGGCGGAGAGCGTGATCGGCACGAGCATGTCGGAGGAGGACGTACGAGCGCTGATGGCCTGGCCCTATGCCGGTATCGGTACCGATGGATCCCTCGGTGGTGGGCACCCGCGCAGCTTCGGTGCTTTCCCACGGGTTCTGGGCCGATACGTCAGGGAGCACGGGGTGCTCGGCCTGGAAGAGGCTGTACGGAAGATGACCTCACTGTCGGCCGCTAATGCCGGTCTTACATCGAGGGGCTTGCTCCAGCCCGGGTATTTCGCCGATCTGGTCCTGTTCGATCCCGCCACGGTGCTCGACCTGGCGACTACCGATGATCCCGAACTGCTCTCGAACGGGATCGAATGGGTGTGTGTCAACGGAACGCTCGTTTTCCATAGTGGTGTGACCTCAGGTGAGTATCCCGGCCTGGTTCTGCGCCGGCAATGATTTCGCAGTGATATCAGGGAGAACCGGAATGTCTGCAACAGGTGATGTCCGCCGGCTCATGCCGGTAATCATGGCAGCTGTGCTGCTGGTATTGGCTGGTTCCACAACCACCCTGGCTTCGCCGCAGCAGACCGGCCACCTCGAGGCACAGGTTGATTCCCTCTTCTCCGACTGGGATCGATCCGATTCGCCGGGCTGCGCACTCGGGGTGATACAGGACGGAGAGTTGATCTACGCCCGCGGTTACGGCATGGCTGATCTGGAGCATGGCATCCCGATCACGCCTCGATCGATTTTCCGGATCGGATCCACCTCCAAGCAGTTCACAGCCCTGTGCATACTGCTGCTGGAGGAGGAAGGAAAGCTCTCCCTCGATGATGATATCCACACCTTCTTCCCCGAAATGCCCGAGTACCCTGCTCCTGTCACGGTGAGGCAGTTGATCCACCATACCAGCGGCGTCCGGGATTACCTCACCCTCATGAGTCTTGCGGGTAAGCGTGGCGACGATTTCTATCCGACGAGGACGTAGTGGCGATGATCGCCCGGCAGCAGGAGCTGAATTTCCTGCCGGGTGCCCAGCATCTGTACAGCAACTCCGGTTACTTCCTTCTCTCCCAGATCGTTATGAAGGTCACGGGGGTGAGCCTGCGGGAGTACGCCCGGGAAAAGATCTTCGTGCCTCTGGGGATGGAACATACCCACTTCCACGATGACCACACCGAGATCGTTCCCGGACGCGCTTCCGGATACTCACGAACCAGAGACGGTTTCCGGATCAACATGACGACCCTCGAGATGATCGGGGATGGCGGGGTTTTCACCACCGTCGAGGACCTCCTCCACTGGGATCGGCACTTCTACGGGAACCGGCTCGGCGGGGAAGACCTCCTTACGAAGCAGCATACAGTCGGGGTCCTCAACAACGGAACCGAGCTGGCCTACGCTGCCGGTCTCACTGTTTCGACCTACCGGGGACTCAGAATGGTCAGCCATGGCGGGTCCTTCGTCGGTTTCCGGGCTGACATGATCCGCTTTCCCGAACAGAGGTTCTCGGTGATCTGTCTCGCCAATCTCAGCAGCGTCAATCCCAGCCGCCTGGCGCGCCAGGTGGCGGACATCTACCTGGCAGGGGAGATGGAACCGGTACCTCAGACCGGGCAGGGCGGGCGGCAGAGACCGGCCGGGAGGGCGACAGAGATCCCGGAACCGCTCCTTCTCACCGATGAACTCATGGCGCAGTATCAGGGCGCTTACTACAGCCGGGAACTGGATGTGGTCTATGAACTGGTCCCGGAGGAAGGTGAGCTCATCTTGAGGGTTGCCGGCAGGATGGGTGGCAGGGTTACGCTCCGTTCCGAGGATGTGCTGCGTTCTTCAGGCCTGACCTTCAACCTCTTTCGGGATACGCAGGGCGCAATAACAGGATTCCGTCTGAACGCGGGCAGGGTGCGGAACCTCAGGTTTGACCGCCGGCCCTGACCTGGACGGTTGGCAGGTTTTTCGTGGTCAGGCGCTACCGATGAAGAATCGGCTGCGAGTACTCCGGGCGGAACGGGAGTGGACCCAGTTGGAGCTGGCCGATCGGCTCGGTGTCTCCCGCCAGACGATCAATGCTATCGAAAAAGGCCGATTCGATCCGAGCCTGCCCCTTGCCTGCAAGATAGGGCGTATGTTCGACCTGCCGGTCGAAGAGATTTTCATTTACGAAGGAGACGGATGATGATCAGAATAAGCAGGTGCGCCATGCTTGCCATCCTGGTTCTCCCACTGCATGTACAGGCACAGGAACCTCCGGTAGATTCAGCCCTCCGCCAGGCATCCATCCACACTGCTGAACAGTTCTTGAATGCATTCATTGAGGATCGGGTCGAGGACGCTGTGGCTCTCTATGACAGTGTGCTGGCTGTCCGCTCCTCCTCCCAACGACTGCGAGGCATCCGCATGTCCATCTTCGGGAGCATGGGTACGTTTGAGCGGCAGGGTGAAGCCCGCATCGCTGGCCTCGAAGGGGATGTGCTTACTGTGGTGATCCCCATGGTATTTGACCGTTCTGAGCTTGGCGCGAATATCAAGGTCAACCGCTCTGGTCGGATTACAGGCTTTTCATTCCTGCCCGGCGGGGAAGTGGCAGGTTGGCAACCGCCCACGTATGCAGAGCCGAGCAGATTCCAGGAGCAGGAAGTACAGATCCATACTCCCGGAGAAGACCCGCTGGAGGGACTGCTTACGATCCCGAGTGGCGTGGGGCCGTTTCCCGGAGTGGTGTTGCTACATGGAGCTGGTCCGGGTAACAAGGACGCCGGGATGGGAGCAACCCTGCCTTTCAGGGATCTGGCCTGGGGACTGGCGAGCAATGGGATTGCGGTGTTGCGCTATGACAAGCGCTCCTTTGCTCACCCATACCGGTTCGAGGGACAGGTCTACACGCCTGAAGAGGACGTCATCGCGGATGCCCGTGCCGCACTCGACCTGCTGTGTACGACCGGGAAAGTCGACCCTGATCAGATATATCTGCTGGGTCACAGCATGGGGGGTATGATGGCTCCCCGGATCGTGGAGGCGGGAGCGGAGGTCGCCGGGCTCATTCTGATGGCGGTCCCGAGTCGACCACTTTCTGAAACGATCCGATCTCAAGTCGAATATCTGGCCAATCTTCCCGGGGCGGGGATGCCGCCTGCCCAACTGGAGAGTACACGTACTGCCCTTGACGCTATCGACCAACTGACTGCCGATGATGCCCGGGACCCGAAACCTGTCCTGGGATTGCCGGCGGCCTACTGGCTGGACCTCCGGAGCTATGATCAGGTGGTTTCAGCCCGGCGACTCTCCATTCACATGCTCTTTCTGCAGGGAGGACGCGACTTTCAGGTTACTGCAGAGGATTTTTCGGGCTGGCGGAAGGCATTAACCGGATACGGACCGGTAACATTCAGACCGTATCCAAGTTTGAATCATCTATTCATAACCGGTGAAGGCCCGAGTTCGTTCGATGAGTACCAGAAACCGGGTCATGTCAGCGAGGAAGTGGTAATGGACATAGCGGCCTGGGTTCGGATTGCCTCTGTGAAGCGCACACTGGTCCCGGATTGACATAGAGTGCGTCCTCCCGGATTGGTATCTTTACATAGTGATTCCATACTCTCATTACACAGGTGCTTATGCTCAGATCGTCTGACCGGGTCCGCAAAATCGAGGCTGCCTGGTCGAGATCAGTGTATTCCTCCATGGATTATCCGGAAGCGCTGACCCGATTCACGGCTCTGTGGAATCAGGCCAGATTGCTGAATTCGGGAATGGGACAATCCTGGGAAGAGGACATCGAAACGGATATCAACCTGGCAAGGATTCTGAATGGGCTCCCGTCAAACACCTGATTTCGCTGAGCTTATCGTCCGTGTTTCGAGCGCTCTCAGGAGCGAAGAGCTGCCCTTCATGCTCATCGGTGGTCAGGCAGTACTCCTTCATGGTCAACCACGCCTGACCGAGGATATCGATATCGCCCTTGGCGTTTCACCAGAGGCGTTGCCGTTGGTTCTCAATGCATGTAGGGAAGCGAGCCTGGATATCCTTCCGGACGATCCTGCCGGTTTTGTGAATGAGACCTATGTGCTGCCGGCTGTGGATCCGGCATTCTCGATCCGGCTGGATTTCATATTCTCGGACCTGCCTTATGAACGGCAGGCCATAGAGCGGGCCGTCATGGTCGAACTCCACGATGCCTCCATTCCCTTTGCCTCAGCCGAAGACCTCATTCTCCACAAGCTGTTCTCTGGCAGGCCCCGTGATATCGAGGATATCCGGGGAGTTGTGCGGATCAGGGGAGAATCCCTTGACTGGGATTATATCGGGTACTGGACCGAGGAGTTTTCCGCCGTGTCTGGCAAAGAGAACCTGCCTGCTCTTCTGAGCGAGATCAGATCTGACACCTGAACACCCAGCTTGCCTGGTCGCCAGTTCCTTCTGCTTGAGCAGGATGGAGAGTACAACGGTTGGTTTATGCGGTAAAGCAAAGCCCGTGAAGTCATTGGCTCAGCGGGCGATTTGAGGCCTGCTGGACCGCTTTCAGACGATGTAATCCTCCCGTTCCATTGCTTCGAGCTCCTTCGCGATGGACCGTCTCACATCTTCCGGCATATCCTGTTCCCGCTCCAGCATGACTCGCAGACCCTTGCCGACTCCGTCGTCGATAAAGAACTGTCGGACAAACTCTGAATCCCAGGTTCTCTCTTCATAGGACCGGCTCTCAAGCAGTTCAAAGAAACTCTTGATGCCTCGTTCCGCATCCCCCTCCAGCTCCGTGAAATATGATCCATAAATGTGGAGTGAGTCGCTGATGTCCACGTAACGGCCCAGTCGAACCTCTCTGGAGGTTTCCTCAGAAATCCTCTCCGCAATTTTCCGCATCAGTGTCGTCAGGGCGATGACGTTCTCGAACCACGCCTTGAACAGGTCGCGACTCCGCCAGTGGGTGTTCATGTTGAAAACCAGATCACCTCGATCGTCCTCGATCAGTCTTCCCCAGATCCTCTGGAGGCACGGGGGGTCATCGGTCGGTGGATCAAGCAGGGTGTTCCAGGTGATGGCCTGGGCGCGCCGGCTGTATCCGGTCTCGGAGAGCTTCTTGATAATGTAGTCCACCTGGTTGACTATCTTGTTCTCGATCTCGTACTCGAAGAGACGACCGTGATAGGTATAGGTCCAGCGTGTATCGGTGCTCTCTGCGCCCTTCAATATCTCTTCCCGCGGTTTGACCCAGTAGTCATGGGCACCGTGAACCACCTCCATGACGTATTCCGAGAGCCCGCCCAGACCGTCGACGAATGAGCGATGAAAGCGAGGCTGCCCAAACGGCTTTTCCACCGTAATGATCACTGTTGCGTCACGGCTGGGCGGATCGTCAGGGTGGTCATATTCGGTGGGCACACTCGTCCCATTCTCCCAGACCTCCTTAATGGCCTTCTCGTAAGCCTGAGGGATTGTCTCACCTTGGATGCTCAAGACCGGGATGCTTCCAGATTCCATGTTTCCTTCTCCAGTTCTCAGAGGTACCTGGACCCGATGATAGAGGAAGCTTTTTCATCGTGCAGCATGTATCTCCCGCAGCCCGGTCGGGCGCCGGGCCGGGATCGGGGAGCATGGGCAACAGTTGGGAAGTCCGGGTACTTTCACGGTCACGACCGTTCCGGGAGCGGAGCCGGTCCACATGCAGATTCCGGGCGATCATGAAGAGCCAGGGCACCAGGGGGCGGTCAGTGCAGTAGAGGTGGAGGCGGTAGTAAGCCCTGATGAAGGTGTCCTGGGTCAGATCCCGGGCCTCGTCGGTATCCCTGGGGAGCCCGTAGAAATACCTGAAGAGGCGTCCTTCAAGGGCTCGCACGATAGGTTCATAGGCCTCACCCTCCCCCGCCTGGCACCGCTCGAGCAGGCTCCGTTCTTCATCCCGGTTCATCAGTCGGTGCCTTCCTCTCCGCCATGAAAGGTCTGAAGAAATTTCAAGGTGCCCTAAAGGAGAAGAAACGGCGTTCGAAGTTCCAGCCAATCAAGAGCACGAAAAATATATGTGCCATCGCATACCATCGAAGCTCGACACCCGAGAACTGCCTTATCGCCATTAACAGGACCATCGAAACAGCTACACCGACTCCCCGGAACACAAGATTTCCGGATACCAGCCCAATCGCGGCGGGAACCGCGATAGCGAATATAACGAGTGCGATGGTTGTGAAGCCTGCAGTCCACAGGCCTGAGTCCGAAGCCATCAACATGCCAAGAACCAGTATGGTCACTGCGACACCCCAACGGATTTTACCCAGCTGTATCTCCTTTTCAAGACTGCGAGCGAGTAGAGGTGGAACAGACTCGGCCACCTGCCACCAGAACCAACAAAGGGCAGCCCTTCGGCCTCTTTGAGGCAACACAACTGTGTCGGCCTCTTCGATCAGGTCGCCGACGAACTCCTCTCGACGATTCTCCGGGAAGAGACATCTCAAAAGAAGTCGTGACACCGGGCCGGGAAAGTGAGGACCAAGTGCCTAGTGCTTGAAAATTTCAGCCTTCTTCATAAACCCATCTCCATTAGCTGTGCAAACTGCATGAGACCATCCCGCATGCGGTCCAGTGAATTCAAGGTGCTCCTCAGTGCACGTTCTCCCTTGGATTCAACCTTGAAGAATCTCTTGGCTCGAACACGGTGCACCCCATCAGACTGTCCGAGATGGGAGCTTATGAGACCCTTGCTTTCGAGGCGATCAAGAGTCGCATATATTGCCCCGAGCGATACTCTGCGATCAGCCCTCTCCTCGATTTCACGTCGTACCGTCATCCCGTACGCACCTTCACCAAGCCGAAGCAAGGCAAGAATGACAAGCTGTTCGAATTCACCTAAGTTATTTCCCTTGGGCATGTGCGACACCCTTCGTACTATTATGTAGGAATTACTACAATGTAGAAATACATTCACCGATGTTTCCTGCCAACATCTTTCTGCCCGTAAGAATAATCTGTGGGTATCGAGAAATGGGTTCTGACGATGTACAGCTCCTGAATACCAACTTCAGCTCGAACACATGGCCGAACTAGGCATGGCCATGGTACCAACAGTCAGCGCTCTCCTGCGCAAGGAATACACCAAGGATGATCCAACTCCGCGGGAGCCCTGGCTCGATATCAATCCGAATCAGTAGATAATCCCAATTCACCCGGAGATTTCGAGTAAATTATGAATGAGGCAATGCGCAAATTTTACAGGTAAGCGGTTGATTCTTACGATAGAGGCTGGAATTGAGTTTCCTATCCTAAATAAGGGACAAGGAAATTCCAACAGGAGAGTATTCATAAATCAATGGTGCAATACACGAAACTATCGGAAAGTGAGATTCAAGAGATAGCCGGACAATATGAACTGAAGGTAATCGATTATGAATTAATTAAGCAAGGTACTGGAAACACCAATTATTTACTCAACACAAAAGGTGGAAAGTACATTCTCACAATATTCAGGATCGAACCAATCCAGGTAGCGCATATGAGTAAGGTGTTGCTCTTGTTGGAGAAATATAATTTTCCAGCCCCGCGCTTAATAACCAGGGCTAACGGGGAAGTTCTATTGAGATACCAGGGAAAGTCAGTTCTGATTAAACCGTACATACATGGGCAGGTGGTAATAGATTTAGATTATGGTAAAGTTCATCAAGCGGGAGCAGCGCTGGCTCGATTGCATGCAATACCGGCGCCGAAATATTTGCTGAATCAACACACGTATGTGGTGACAACCTATCCCAAAGTCATGGAGCAAGATCTTGATCAGAATTACAGAGAATGGGTAGGGCAAAGGTATCGTTTGCTCATGAAAAAGATACCTTCCAAGTTGCCTGTTGGATTGGTTCATGGAGATTTGTTTTACGACAACATATTGTTTGAGGACGAGAAACTTAAAGCCATTCTCGACTTTGAAGACGTAAGCCGAACAAATATGGTGTTTGATCTGGGCATGGCGGTGGTAGGAATATGTACAGAAGACACCAAAATAATACTCGACAAAGTGAGAGCATTGGTAAAAGGGTATCAAGAAGTTAGATCATTCGAAGAGGGGGAAAAAAATAGTTTGCAATTGTTTATCGAATGTGCGGCCATTTTGACTTCTACATGGCGATTCTGGAATTCCAGGATGCATGAGTCAGACGTTGAAAAATTCAGAAAACACGAACAGATGGTCAACATTGCGAAATGTGTCAGCGCTATACCCAGTGGAGCATTTATGAACATAGTATTTTCATGAAATACAGGCGCAAACTAACCCCGCGCAAACTAACCCCGCGCAATGCGGTCTCGCCTTCGGCTCTGGAAAGCGGCGCGGAATTTACAACAATTGCGCTACGGTGAAATAATCGAGTCGTACAAAGTCGGCGAGCAGTTCATGCCATCGTTGAGTAGAAAATCAGAAGATAGAAAAATGCTGGAGGCGGCACCCGGCCTCCCGCCTTATACGGGTTCGGGGAACAGTTGTAAGTACAGTGGACTGGTTGCCTATCCCTTCGGTCGGAACCATGCATCATAGGTTGGATATCCATGCAGAGGAAAC
>SDBT01000705.1_pt1 | contig 54252 bp, 60 predicted proteins | sample 2277101 | NCBI WGS metagenome assembly SDBT01 (sample SAMN10404973, study PRJNA504765) | marine sediment metagenome | isolation source: marine sediment core GS10_PC15, 103 cmbsf | place: Arctic Ocean: Southern Knipovich Ridge | collected 2010 | reverse complement strand
AACGCTGATTTGTCTTTGTGTGTTCTTATTCATTACCTTCTCCTTTGATTTATCTTATCAATCACTACTTTCATCCTCTCTCTACCCACCGGATTATCCGTAACGAGTACTATTTCCTTTGGCATCCATTCGGGGTGCATTTCTTGATTTTCTTCAAGCCAACTTATCAAATGGTAACCAGTCTTTTCAATACCATCCTCGCAATAAGAAGCTAAATCATGATCAAGAAGAAGGACGTCCCACGGACCCATGTACCGAAGCGCTTTCATTCCCTCCCAATAACTTCGAGCTATTACTGTTGATTTTAGATTCCTGGTATCGTCTACTAACAGCACTCGTTGGTCTGTTGGCAAACTTCTCTCTTTTAAGTCCGAGTTTTGCATATTTTCTCCTTAAAAAGGGGTTACGTATCCACTTATAAGGCTTTCTCAAATAAGCAAATAAAACTATAAATAATAGGGGTACTTTATATTGTTTCCAAGTAAGCTCTCCCACTACCGTAATTAAATCAGCGCTCTCAACCACGCTAAAAAACTTCTTTATCGACACCTTGATCCTCCTTGTCCTTGTATAACGCAAGTCTAAGCATAGTTGAACCGATACTAGGATAATTAAGTTGAATAGCCTCGTTCATAGGAAGCCAAAACACACTTGCACCCTCTTCGCCAAAGGTACCATCTCCTTTAAGATCTCCCTGCATTTTACCAGTCAAATCAACTGCATATAAATGTTGTCTATAATCACTAAATTTAGAAGGATATACCCAACCGAGGTATATAAATTCAGATTCTTCAGCACTGTAACCACTTTCTTCTAAAAGCTCTTTTTTGGCTGTATAAAGAGGTGTATCACCTGTTTCAATAGTCCCTGTGAGCGAGCAATTAATGAAACCACCATGTGCGGGGTTATTTTCTGACCTAATAAGAAATTCGGCTTCAGCACCGCCGTTAAATTCTTTAAAACCAAGTACCGACACACCTTCTCCGGTCCCTGCTGCATTATTAGAATATGTGAACCAACCATCTGCTTCCATTACGTTGATCCATTTGTTTCCCCAAAGTTTTTGTTTAGTGATTTTTTTATTTTCTAAGGCTCTGTTTAATTGCGCCACTTCTCTCTCAGATTTTTCATTCACCGTCTTTCTCTCCTTTATGATTACTTCGATATGTTTAGGATCGTCGTTATTGAACATTGTCCTATTATCATAACCAACGCCTACATGTATGTTGTATTTTTCATCACTTCCACTATAATTTAATTGTTTAATTAACTCTTTTTCCAAATGTGTTTGAGGAAACAATTTAATAGTTGTTTGCCCATCAATCATCACTACTGTTGCTTTCATCTTTGACCTCCAATGATGGTTGTGTAATTTTCCCAAACTTCTCTTCACAATAATCAAACCAAGTATCGATAACTTTATCATAATTTTTATCATATCTGACTTCAAGTCTTTCAATGTAGCGTAAAAGGAGCTGTCCTTTTTTGTAAAACGCTGCGAAACGTCTAAATTCTAGTTTATGTTTTTGCATTACGACTTCCTTAGTAAAGGCACTTCAACTTTAACAATACTTGGAAAGAAACTACAAACAAAAGTTTGCAAAGCTTCTTTTTTTACTTTATTAGAGTCACGTTGTTTAAGTACGTCCTCAAAGTAAGTACTAAGAGCAGGAAAGTATTCTTTATCGTTTAATTGTTGTTCTAATTGTTCAGCAATAGTATCAAAACCACCTTCAGCGGTGCTGAAGCCGAATTTCTTAAACGTTGCTTGACTGTCTCCAATTAAAATGTCTGATATACGATCACCTAAAACCTCTTCATAATCTGAAACATCATTGTAATCATCAATAGTTTTACTTACTAAATCTGTGATAGCTGTATTTAATCGTGGAATATATTTAGCTATACCGCCTACTGCGCAAACTTTACAATGTGCTGTAAAACTTTTTTTAGTTAGCTTATCTACAAAAGCTCCAGGTTTTAATTCATATTCAGCTAATTCAATAGCATTAAGGATCTCGTCTTTTCTTATATTAAATGTTTGTGTTTTTTTGCGTCTCATTTAAAACTCCCATTTGTAAGTATAATAAACTTTCTTCTTAATCAAAGCATCTCTTGCCCAAAATGCCCATCCACCTATTACTTCGATTTCTCCAGATACGTATTCATGTTTAAGTTTACGTACCTCTTCCTTAACTCTACGTTCCACGCCAGTTTGCTTATATAAAGCTTCAGCAGCCTTCTTGATAGCTTTTTCGTTTTGGTTTGCAGCTAGTGATTTACTTGTAAGCAATAAAAATGTGCAAACCGTAATCAATTTTAGTCGCAAAGTATTCCTTTATTTATCCACTTCTTTTAACTTAATGTGGATTTCTTGGTTGTTCTCATGAACGTGCAAGCTCTTTAAATAAAAGTCAGGTAAAGCAGTTTTAAGACATGCTAACCCGTTATCTAATCCCTCTTCAATTTCGGCAGGAACTTCAACAATAACCCCATCGATGCTGTCAACACCTGGAGCACCATCGGAACCATTTGTTCCGCACCCCTGGAATATGAGCATAATTAATGTTACGAATACGATCCATAAGATAGGTTGTATTCTCATAGATTCCTCCCTTTGCTATCTACCACGTTAGCAAAGTTTATGCATAATGTCAAGAATTATTTTAAAGTTTTCTTTAAGTATCCCAAACCGCAACAAATAGCATCTGCGATGTCTCCATCTGGTTCGTTTGCCACATGATTAAGACTGAAGCCCAGGAGCTTGTTTACAAAGCGGCAGGCGAGGTGCTTAGGTCCAATGACCTCTTTCCTCAAACGGGCCTTCTGACCCTTATATAGCTTCCTCACAAGCTTATTGTGTTCTTTGTCTATATCATTGAGTTTTAGCGCAAGTGTAGGCCTCCATCCGGTACGCCCATCGGAGTCTATGTACTTGATTTTCTTGAACATGTCGTCGGTATGTTGTCGCAGTTCTTCAAGCACAAAAAAGTGCAGTGCATCAAGTGATTTCTGTGATATACGGTTTTTTCCTTTGTTTACTTCTTCTATTATTATAAGGTCTGGTTTGATAAAAAGTACCAATTCACGCACTTGAAATGACATATCTAGAATCTTGTGAAGAGCGCCTTCGGGATATTTCATCTTGTGTAGGCCAGGAATTTTATGAGTTACATGTCCATGACTGTGGAGTTTACCATTATTAAAGCAAGCCCAGCCTGTGTTTTTAGTAGATAAATCGAGTGCCAGGATTATCAATGGTCCAACCCTAGACCTTTAGTTCCTGTGCGGTCCATGTCTTACCTGTCTTGAACTTGCCTTTTTGAACTTTAAAAACGTTATTCACCAATTCGTTGCGTTGAAATTCCCGAACTTTACCTTCGTAATCACGGGTTTTACCAACATATTTAGGCGAACCACCTTCTTTAGTACTCCATTTCCAATTATTGAATTCTTTTTCAAAAGCTTTATAAGATTTATTACCTTTATTAAAATCGAACACCAAATAACTGCAACACATCCATTTACCAGGGCCGTTAATTGCAGCAAGTTGTAAGGCAATGCCTGGAGTGAGAGTTGCTTGAATATCCCACTTTTTAGAGGCTTGTTCAACAATATCAGCAAGCTTTTCCACACCCTCTTCAATAGTATCGGTAGTTACACCTAAATAACGAACTAGATTAATCTCGCGAATATACTCTTGCGTATCGCCAAGATTCTCGCTTATGGGTTTATTATATTCGTAAACTAAGCTAAAAGCCTTCCTCGCCTCTATTTGTGCAACTACTTCTGGACTCATGAATAGTTTCATACCTGGCCAAATATCGTGGCATCGAAGTATTCCACCTTGTGCCATAATTTTATATTCAGGATGTATGATGCTATTTGGTAAAAGTGACATAGGAAGAGCTACCGCAGCTAATCCCGCTAATGATACTTGTATAAATTGTCGTCTATCAATTTTCATATTATCTCCTAAAGTTCCACATAAATTTATCCCACAAAAAGCTTAACTTAGTTTTGTATATATTCTCGTCACTAGCTAAAATACCGTTAGTAACCGATATTAGCTTTGGATTCTTTTTAATAAGCTTTCTAAGTTTTCTAGAGGACATAGATGTTTTTTTGATTTCCTTATAAGAAGGAGGGTCCACATAATACTCACTCTTCAATGCTAATTCTACTTTTTGATAAGCTACACCGTTACCGCTTTGCACTTTCATGATATAAGTCTTAAATGCACTTTCATGATATAAGTCTTAAATGCACCTTCGTTAGTTAACTTATTCCCTAATTTAAAATGTTCTTTTGCCATACTATCCGTCTTCACTTGGCCTCCCAGCAGCGTAGTCTACAATAATTTTGTAGTGTTTAAATAATGTATTAACAGCTTTCTTTTTTTCTTTAATTTCATCTTGGAACTCTACCTTCTGCTCTATTGTCAACTTCTTTGACATAAGTACTTTTTGTTCCGTATGTTCGAAGTCTTGCCACATCTGTCGCAGAACTTTCAAGTTTAGTTTATAATTCATTTTTTAAATAGTCCACCTAAAATTGGAATCGGCCACAACATTGCCATAAATATCATAACAAGAATCGCTAACCCTGCATTAGAAGCCATTACTGCTTTTAAATCGTTTACCATAATCCGAAGTTCTTTACACTTCTGATCATACTGACGTTGTGCCTTTTCATCTATAAATTTATGAGCACGAGGTTTATAGTTCAATATGTAATTGAAAAATAATAAACCAATTGCGAAATAAATTGTAAAACCTATTAAAGGGGTCATACTTTCTTTACCTTCTTTAATGTACCGTTTCGTATAGCATCATTCATTCCGAATTCATCAATCTCTTTAACTGCGTCATATCTAGCGTGATGCTCTTTTAGACGTTTTCTCATTTGTTTATCAAGGTTTTTCTTCTGTTTCTTACCTCTATAGCGGTCTTTCGTGTCATAAACGATTGCTGAAGCGGTCTTGGGGATCTGTGGCGATACTGATGCTCCACATCCAGGGCATATGGCATCTCTCCAATCTGGTGTTATTTTCTCAAATTCTGTTCCGCAACTGGGACACGTATACCTATATAGAGGCATCCCTTCTCCTTTTTACATACTTTTTGAATTCATTTGGCAGATTGAGCACTGTTATCAACGTCTCTCCTTGAAATATGAAAACCTTATGGTTATACACTCTCATATTATTACCACTATTATACTTCAAAAACAAGGCATTTAGATACTTTTTTAACGGCGAAGGGGCTTCCGAATGCCTCATACCGCGTTCTAGAGCCATTTGAGTGTGTCTAGTCCTGGCTTTTTTATTCAGTCCCACTCTCTCCTTTATCCTCTGATTTGCGTGATCTGTGATCCTCATAAGGAACTCCTTTGACTTTGTTTGTGTATGTCTGCATGCGAGTACGGTTGCCACAATCCACATTGTCACATTTCCTGAAATATTTAGCTCCACCTCTTATCTCCCAAATATGTAGACGCAGAAATCCAACATTGCATTTCCAGCATGGTTTAGTCCTATCAGCTTTTTCTATAGCATTTTTTTGATCTTCGATTTCGTAAGCCTCTAATTGCTCACGCAGTTGATCAAACCGCTCTATGCTTGTTCTCTCTATTTGTTTACGTAATTTAGAATACCGACGCTGCAATTGTTTGTACTTTTGTTGCAACTTCTGGTAAGCGTCGTACTCTTTATCCCCACGCTTGATACTGTTGCCCATGACTTACCTCTTCATGTAGGTTTTCAATTCTTTTTTGAAATCTCCTATTTCATCTTTACCTATAATCCCAGCAGCCGTAACTGCTAGATTAGATTTAGGTCGTACATGGGTAATATGATTCTTTTTAACTTCAAGTTTAATTTCAAAACCAATTCCAAATTCACTCTTGTTGTGAGTCATCTTAATTTCCAATCCTCGTTTAAAGTGTAATTCATAAGCGAAGTAATGCTGAACGGCTTCACCGCCATAAGGTTGTTCAGTTACAATACCTGAAAAACTGCGCTTTCCCCACACCTGATTTAAGAAGAATATACCAGCTTGATTTTTAACTCTATGAAGTAATTGGTATATACGCTTGACCATTTTCTTATAAGCTTGCGCAGAACGGCCCATATCTTTATCCCAGTCACCGATATCATCGTCAAGAATTTTAACAGTATCAGTGCCGCCAATGGAATCCCAAAATAAAAATACTCTTTGATCACCAACGTTTAAAACCATATCCTCTTTAATTTTAGGATCGGGATTAGGAATAATTAACTTACCTAGTTGCAGTCCTCTTAGGATCTTTTCCATACGACTGAATCCAGCCTCTAGATTATCCACTTCCATTACAACTAAGTCATCGGCCTTTCCGCCTAGCCAATCTTCTAATCGTTCAAAATCAAATTTATGCTCTGATAAAATAAGAACTGGCAAAATATCTTGTTTCTGGCACTGCACGATAGCTTGTTGTAGAAAACTGGATTTACCAGTATCTTTTTTACCATAACCTTGTCCCAATTGTCCAAAAGGTAATCCTCTCATACCTAAGACGGATGTTGCATCTCCTCTAAACTCGCCATCCATTACCAACCACTCTTTTACCATAACCCTGGCTTTGTCTTTTGTATTTGGGGTATACGCGGTAACTTCCTGGTATTCGTGATTTAAGTAGTCCCTAAATTTACCAGCGATTTCAGTTAATGTAGGTTTTTTAGTCTTTTTCTCTGCCACTTGATTTTCCTTTGCCATTAGTCTGTCAATTCCTTCCGGCGATTAGCGCATAAATCTTTTAACGAATCATGTCGTTGATGAAATGCGCGTACAATACCTTCAAATTCTTCTACCAATTGTTCTGCATCAATAAGTTCCATTCTAAGCTTAATAACTTCTTCATCAGTCTCAACCATAGAGTCAAGTTCTTTTACTTTTTTACCTTCTTTGGCGAATTCAAGATAGGCCATAGCTTCAGTCTGTTTGAGTTGCTGTTTGATTGTTTTAGCTTTAGCATTGACTTCGGCTTTAATTTTGGTGTACTTTCGGAACGTGAGTGGTTGGTCCATTGTTTCTTCATTGAGTGCTCTGTCATCTATAGTTAGCTCCATATCAATATCTTCGTGAATCACTTTTTTATTTTTTCCTCTCACTTTGTGCCTCCAATAAAGCTACCATTGCAGAACCAGGATTTGTATCATACCAGTAGTTATCACCTTTTAAAGCGTTGATAGCATTTTCAACTATCTCCGCATAAGATTTCAGAGTCTCACCTGAACGTCTTCCAGGGTTTTCTTCACCAACAAATACTACTTTAATTGTCCTGCGCCCCATACTGCTAATCCTGTAGCCCCTACTCCTATGATAAACCATAGGATTTTATTTTTACTTTCCAATTTCTCAAGAGTATTAATCTTATCGTCAAGCTTATCCATACCCTCTATATAAATTTCATTCTCTTTAGTTTTATGATCGTAAGCAATAGTTAGATCGCTAAGTGATATATTAAGTTCTTTGACTTGCTCTTTACGTTTATCAAGCTCTTTAACAGTATTACCTACACGTTTGTGACAGTCTTTTGAGTAATCGTAATGTGTACCGTCAGCAGCTTTTTCAACACCTTCAGCCCATTTGCAGTCAGCGAAAGCAATTTGTGATGCCATAAAAGACATTATAACAGTTACTATAAATGCTCTATATAGCATTATTAATCCTCCTCTGGGCACTTAACAGCTTTAAATGTAGCATTTATACGAGCTTTTGCCTCCATTAAAGGATCGGTCCAACCTTTAACACTATCCTCATCTATGACTCCGCCGTATGCATGGATATAATCATACCAAGTCATTAGATATGAGTTTTTTCCCACTTCTTTTATTTTACCTATTGGATTATTTTTCATCCAAGGTTCTGTATTTGTAAATCTAACACATTCGCCTGCATCAAATTTATCTCTATTTAACATTTTTGCAGGCAAATCTATTAAAGCTAACTTTGTCCCATATATGGTTAGACCAAGTGTGATTAATGCTGAAAATACAATTATAATAGTACAGTTTGCTAGATGCCTAGCATCTCCTAAGGTCATTTAGTCCTCCCGTTTTTTATGCCAATCCTCGTCGACATCAATCTTTTTTATTTCATCCTCAATTTTATCAGCCTTATCTTTGTGAATGTCTGAGGAAGTCTTCGCTTTAGCAGCAGCCTCTTTGTGTTTCTGAGCCTTTTTTCTAGTTTCACGAGCAGTCTTACGAGCACTCCCTAGTACTAAAGAAAATAACACATCTCTAAAGAAAACCAAAATACCTAGTATGCCAACGCCTATAAATACGGCGTTATTCTTTATCCACTTCCACATTATTGAATTTTCCTTTCGCCCATTCTTTGACAGCGTCAGTCATGTGCTCTATCCCATTAAAAGCCATATATGCCACAGCTACATCGCTAAGTAAACTCACAAATTCAGCACCTGTTAAAAGGCCTACTACTCTGAATATGATACCCACAATAATCAAAGCAGCCATAATAGTGAATTTACGAAATCCATTTAAAAAATTAAGAATATTTTTAGCTCGTTCTGATAATGACATTATAACTCCTTCCTATACATTTCAAATAGTGACTTACGAATACGATTACGCCAGTCTATACCTAAAGGTGCTAGAAGTTCTTCGTATTTCTTGATTATTTCCCAAGCCTCTTCTTCTGTATAACTACCTATTGTATCCTCGTCTACCTCGATCTCCATGAAGTGTGCAGTCTTTCCTTTATCATCACGTAAAGTGTAATGAACTAAAGTCGCGTCTTTATAGTTGTAAATATGACACATTTTCCAGATCTTAAAATTAAATTTAAAACCTAAAATATCTGCACCCTCTTCAATAGTCTCGATAGGAGTATTATCAACTCTCCAATTAGTTTCTTTACGTATGATATTGTTCCCAGTCTTAGTTTTAACTTTCATAGTTACCCAAGACTTGGGAGAATTATCATGCTCTGCCTTACGATAGCGCATAAAGGAATCCGGTTCTTTTGGATTAACCCAATATACATCTGGACCTTGAGCATAAACAAAGTTCTTAAGTCCAGGCAAATTTTCAGCTATCTGTTTAAACTCAGGCAGCGTATTAAAATCGGTCTTATACTTAGTCTCAAATTCCGTATGAGGATCTAAGAGAGACCTTTCTCTTTTGCTTTCTTCGATACCCATCGGCCTCTCCTTAAGTCATCTTCCTCTGAGATTGTGCTTACGGATGTTTTAAGATCCAATTTTAAAAGGGTCTTTTCTAGTTGTTTTAGGGTCTTATCATTTATAATTACATTCTCATCAGGAATTAGTTTACGAATATTTAAAACTTCCAATTCAGAAGCATGAGTTGCTTCTGCTAATTTCTCTTCAGCTTCAGGTCTCTCCACATAAAAAGCAGAAAAATCGCTACCAAACTTGCTAGACAAAAAGCTATACTCATTAGGGAAACGAACGTCAGTAACACAATACACTCCATTGTTCTTAAGTTTACTTATAACGGCGGGAGCAAAAGCTGCTCTCATATGCCATTCTCCATAAATTCTTTCACGAATAAAATCAGTGCCAATGATTTGCAGTAATTGTCTAGGAGTTTTCATAACCTGATTCTCCAAACCACTAATAGATGCTCGATCAACATTATAAATCATGTCTCCAGTATCGGGGCACATCTCAGGAAGACGAGCTGCACATTGGCGTTTAATATCTCTAAAATGCACAGGCTTAAGAACAATGTCCTCAAAATTCTGCATCTCAGCAAAGGGCTTCTCTTTTAGTAATGGATCATGAAAAATCCTCATAGGAATGCCAAACACTTCAGAACAAAGCTCTTTTAACGGTCCTGCAAAACTAAGCTTACCAGAAGCTATGCTGTTCTTTTTAAGAATCTCATAAGATGCATCTTTGCCACCGCTTTTTGGTGCAATAAAACCTATAATTTTCATAGTTCCTCCTTAGAAACTTTTGTAAGTTCAACTTTGGCTCCGCCAAAAACTAATACTCTATCAGCAAATTTACCATCCATAAAAGTTTTAAATCTATTTCGTATAGCATCTAATTGATATCTGGAAGCGGTTTCTCCACAATCAATTGCTAAAAATTCGTTCTCTTTAAGTTCTATGGAAGTAACTTTTTTAATTATTTGATCATCTGTCACTTTAGTCTCCACTTACCATTGATAATATTTATCAATTGCATTTGTCCATTCGGATAAACTAAACAGTTACAGTGCATCCACGAAGACGGACCAATGTTATAATTTAACTGTAACTTACTCAATGTACCCATTTGAAATACTCCCCTTAAAATACCTGGCGTATGAGAGTGTCCAATTACACATCTTCGATAAGCTTTCTCAAGGTTTTGTTTGTTACCCCTTGATCCATTTACGCCCTTATCACCGTGCGCTCCGCACTCTACTCCGCCAATTTTGTAATCTTGATCACGCTTCAGCCATACTACTTTGACTTTAGTTTTAAGACCTCCGACTAATTCAATTCCAGCTTTTAAAGGATCTTCACCGTCTACATATTTGTCTGCAAGCTTACACCCTATCTGGAAATTTATAGGATCGTCTTTAAATCTCCCCTTCTTTAGATACTCATCGATGAATTCATCATGGTTAGCTTTTACTATAATACCCTTTTTAATACTCTTTCTGCTTAGGATGCGGTCTATCTCTTGAGCTGTAATTTTCAGCTCTTCTGTTAATGATAGTTTATTTTGTGCCGAGAGTCTAGCTCTAATTATAATATTATCTTTTTCGTGATGATTTATTGAGGCTCCATTGAAAACGTCATCAAAAAATACCTCATCTACCTGAAATGCATCGATCATTTCTTCTGTAGCCTTTACAGCAGTCTCGTCATGATCTCCAGCATGGTAATCACCCATCTTGAGTTTTGGCACGATTTTTGTAATTTTCTTACCATCATAGAATTTACCAAAGTGAGCAAAACCACCCTTTTCATCAGCTTGTATTTGTGTGAAATGGAATATGTCATTATCAACTATCTCAACTATAAGAGCGCCTAAAATATGATCTTTTGTAGCTATAATGCTAGTTCTTAAAGCGTTACCTTGAGTTGTCTTATAATTTTTAATAGTACAAGAGCCAGTAGTCATCATGGCATGTGGCATTTTAACATTCGAATTAGGAACGAACTCTAGGCTCTGTTTAGGAGATGCAAAAATAAAACTGTTATCATGAAGTCTAGCTAATCCTGTTGTTGGATTAATTTGCTTTGCAGTTACTCGCATATCACTAATTCTTATATTTGAATTCAATGCCAATTCATCAAAAATGATAGGAGCATCCATAGTAATTAGTTTCTTATCAAAGTGCCATTCGATCTCATTATCTAAATTGTGTGCTGGATCATGGCTTGGAAGAACTACGAGCATGGCGTTATTTTTCTTACAAAAAGTTTCAATACTTGCAAGAAACCCTGGATGACACCATTGACCGCTTACTGCAGTTGTAACTATCAACCGCTTATGCTCTTTAACCCTTCGCTTAACATCTGCTAAGAAGCTACGACTTATGTAATTATTTAAATCGATTACCCCTTCAAAATAATCTGGGAAGATGAACTTCGCCTCTTCTCGTATGCCTTTCATATTTGTAAAGTGATGTCTAAGCGTATCACGAGAAATGCCAACCCTAGAAAGGTCGGCTCTAGTTGGGAACATGCGAACACTTTCAACAAGTCTCACGTATTTCTTTAATAGACGGAGTTTTACCGTCTCTTTCTTTTGTTTTTCGATCTCTTTAAGCTTTAACCTTGTAGGTTTAGTTTTCTTCTTTTTCTTTGCCATTACTTAGCCTCCGATTTTGCTACAATAAGTTTCTTCCGTATAGCTTTTGGAAAGCAACCAATTCCTTTAAAATTGCTTTCTAATCTATCATTATATATATTTTTAGTAGCATAATTCTCAAACAAAAATCTTGCAGCAATATCATACGCAAACGCAGCCTCTACCTCATTTATATAAGTACCTAAATGTATTCTATTACTATTATATTCAACTTTTGCAAACCATTTTTGTTGTGTAGGACTGAGCCATACACCTTTAAACACAGACGTTTTATTTTTACTTTTTAATCTATTAAAACAATTCTGTTGTGGAGTAACTAGTCTTACATTTGAAAGTCTATTATCTAAACCGTCTCCGTTTATATGATCTACTATTCTATTTTTCAAAGCCTTTTTTCCATAATGCATTTCCGCTAAAAATCTATGTAAATACTGAGTTCTAAAAACTTCACCAATTTTTACTGACCTTCCAATATAGTATTTATTTTTATTTTTTAAAACTTTCCATCCAAAATCATCAAACTCTTCTTCATCTTGAGGTAATAATCCCAAAGAACTATATAACTCAATTTTTACTTCTTTTTTTCCATACTTAGAATCTACGTTAAAACTTATAATTTTATCTATTTCCATAAAAACCTACTTTGCTTCTGCGAAATTTACGGCGATAACAGGGACAGCAAACATGGGTATATCAATTTCTGCAGTAACCACGTTGTTCTCCATTGCGTCTTGTAATATGGCCGCACCTTTATCTACCTCTTCATCCTTGATATAAGTACAAATTTCATCATGTACTTGTAACGATATCCATCCGTCTATACGTTCTTCTTTAAATCTATCAGACAGCTTTATAAGCGCTGCGTTTGTAACATGCGCCGCTGTGCTTTGTATTGGGAAGTTTTTAGCATTATTCATATAGTTTCTAAAGCGATAGTATGTATCTACTCCCTCTCTCCCCAATTTTAATATCTCTTCTCTGAGCTTTCTTGCTCTTTCTTTATTCTCTTGCTTCTTGGAACGATGTAGCCTTTGCATCTGTTCGTGTAACATCCTACCCTCATCGCCAGCATAATACAAGGCCATAGCCATTTTATTATTTAATGCCTCTCCAAATTCGCCGTAAAGCCTTCTAGCTTCTGGTAAATGTCGGATTCTACCGAATTCAGTCCAAACTCGTCCTTCTACTCTAGCGGTAATATCTTGATTCTCCATGTAGTCTTTTAAATAGGGATAAGAGTCTAAATATTTAGTGATAGTGTCTTGAGCCTCTTCTACAGAAACTTTCATAAGTTGAGCGATACGAAACGCATTTGCGCCATAAACAACCGCTAATGTGAAGATTTTCACCTTGTCACGAATGGATTTATCAACTGTTTTTAGGAATTTTGGATTCTCAGAACCATCTTCTAGAAATTCTACTGCAGAATATTTTTCACTATCTAAACCAAACACATCAATTGCGATCTTACTATATAGATCTAGATTATTAAAATAGACTTCCTTAAGACCAGGATCTTTTGATACCCATGCGAAAATTCGCGGTTCTAATGAACTAAAATCTGCATTCACTACTTTATATCCTGGTGGTGCGATGAATCCTTTCTTAATTCTAACATCATCTCGCGGTAATGTTTGCAAATTTAATCCACCAGCACAAGAATATCTACCTGATGTAGTACCGAACTGCAACATAGAAGGATAAATCCAACCTTCAATATGTTTTTCTAAAATAGGTTTTATATAAGTACTCAGAACTTTTTCTTCCTTTTTTAGTTTCGCTAAGTTTGGAATAAATGGTAAGTCAAATTTTTCAAGGGAATTTTTATCTACTTGGGGAGCATTTGTCTGACGTGAATAGGAACTAGGCTCTTGTCCATAAAGATCATATAAGAGCCAAGCTAAATGTTGAGTTGAAGACAAGTTGAATACATTCGGTAGATCAGGTTTTTGTTCAACGTAAATCTCCTTTTTAATTTCATAAACTACATCTTCAGAAAGTGAAGGTTCGCCTGGGTCCATTTCATAGACTCTTTTTGGGCGAGTGTTTTTCCAATGAGGTGGTACAAAAACTTCATCAACGTTACCTTCATCATCAGATAATACATCAATATGTTCTTCTATCCATTCTAAAGGACATGCAAGGTATTCAGATTCGTATGTCAACCATTCTAACGCTATATGATCTGGAAAATCAGCTTTAAGAGATTGCAGTTTGCTTTTAGCAAGCGTGGGCTTTCCAGTTTTACCATTTATAGGTACTGGTAAATTATAGTACCGCAACACCCTTTCGGCAAATCGACCTGATCTTGTCGTTTTAACAGCCTTGTCAAGTATTTCTTTAACCTTCGGTTCAATGTCACCTTGTATCTCGTTAAACACTTCACTTTCTAGTTTTATTATATCACATTCTGACTCTTTTTCTAACTTTTTGAAGTAATTTACGTCAATATAAAGTCCTCGTAACTTCATGGGAATAGTAGCTTTTCTGTAAAGTGGCATGACCTCCCAATCATAGAAAAATTCCATTAAACCTTCACGTTCTAAGCGTCTTTCTAGATACTCAAAAATACGAAGTGTTAAATCAACATCGGCACAACAATACTTACCAATTATATCTGCTGGAGCAAGATACATTTCTTTATTTTTAGCATTCCATTTACCACCTTGCGCAATAACTGACTCTTTAAGTTCAATTTGTTCTTGATTGGCTATTTCAGAGTCAGGTATTCCAATCTTTCGTTGATACCTAATAGCTAAATCTTTTAAACCAAAAGGTCGCTCTTCATCGACTGTATGTTTTAGTAGTATAGTATCACAATATAATGCTTCAGTTAAATCAATTCCATAACTATGATATATGCAAGCTATATCAAATACTCCATTATGCATGATGAGTTTTTTCTTTAAAAGAATTTCACAAAGTTCCTCAATAAACTCTTTCTCCATACCTGGGTCCATAGTGTCTTCTAATTTCTCACCATCCCATTCAGCTAAAGGAATATACCAAGCCTCATCGTTCCAACAGGTAAAGCCAATACCAATCACTCGCGCAGTCTTTTCAACAACGCTATTAGTCTCTATATCAAAAGATACAAAATCGTGATCTTGATCTTCTAAATATTTAAGAGCTTTCTTCAGATCGTTTAAATCTGCTGCGACTCGATACTTCTTCTTCATCTACATCCTTTTCTCTGGATTTAAATCTTGATGATCGTTTAATAGCTTCCTCTCCTGAGATTGTTTCTTCACGTTGCTCTCTACTAGGAAATTGATTATAAGGTATTGGTTTATCATGACGTTCACATAACGATACGTATTCTCTAAATTCCTTTTCATCTAATTCACGTACAGATCCAGTCTTACCTTCCCAACTGAATACGTGTTCCCCTAAAGAACCTGATCTATTCTTTGCAATATATGCGTGCATGTATTTATCTTGTCGATCCAATCCATCTCCGAAAGGTCTCCAACAATTTATAATAATAGTTGCATTCTCTTCCCAAGCACCTGAATCTTTAGATACTCTACTAGATCTGAGTGGATCGGTATGATCACCGTTCTCTCTAGAGATTTGAGATATACCTATTAGATGTATATCAGTTCTTTTTACAACGTCGTTAAATGCTAACGCATTGGCAGTAGCTGCCGCATAATTATTAGACTTACTATCAGGTCCAGGTATACGACCTATATAATCAATGATACCCGCTTTAAGTTTAATTCGTTTTTCATATTCTAAATTCTTTATAGTCTTTTCCATATACTTAGTCGTAGCCGAAGACGTGAAGTCAAACAATGTAAGAGGTAGTCTTTCTTTCACAGCTTTAGCAACATCTAACATTATTTGTTCATTTCTAGTATGCCTGTTAAACGCTTGTTCGATATCTCTTAAACTATATGTAGTATATTTAGCGCCTAATTTTTCAAATAGACTAGTATCAGCCATGTCTAATGAAAACATTATATTCCAAATACTTTGTCTATTCCAGTTCTCCATAATCTCAATAGCAATAGATGTTTTACCGGAACCATTGGCTCCATTTACTATGGAGTAATTTCTTGGTCTAAGTCGCACTCTTTCATCAATCCAAGGTATTCCAGTTTGTGGATACTGTTCAAGCGCTTCGTTTCCATAATCTACATAAGATACAATTAATTGGTCTACATCCTTAACTTGAGACGCAGTATCTTCCTCTTCCATGTCACTTTCACAACAAGGGCCGTTACCTATATCACATTTACTGGAAAGATATTCATCAGTTTTACAAGTGTAAGTTCCACCATCCCATTTTTCTGAAAACACTTCATCAATATCTCTATTATTCTCAGCATCAGATGCATCTGTAATACCTGTGTAAACTTTATGTCTATTATCTAAAGCATCGAAAATCTTTTCAGCAGCAGCATCGCGAGCATATCCATCGTGACTATAATGAGCAGCCAATCTTAGAATGGCTTCATGACGTTTACCAGGCTCTATGTATCCTTGTTCTAAAGCATAAATACATCTACGCTTAGTAGGTGGACATAATGAAAAATCAGGAGAGTCGGGATTTTTAACTAAATGAAGGTTTAAAACTTCTGCTGCAGTTCTTTCTGTTGGTCTTGTATCTTTAACTGTTGATTTCTTCGGATACAATTGCTTTAAGATTTCTGCATCGGCAGAAGTTAGCTCGAACTCTTCTTTCCTTTGTCTTTTAGCTATGGTACGAATATCTGTATTAGATAGTGTATCAAGCTCTTCAAAATCTAAAGGGATCTTATACAACTTAGATTCTTGGTGCCTAGTATTTGGAATCCTAAATATTCGAGTTAGGTTATATACCGACGTATCAAACACGTCGTTACCAAGGCCTGCATCTTTGGCAATATTATGACAGATCCTCGAAGTTTCTTCAGTAGAGAATTTATTAGTAGTATGGGTTAGTATATGAACCCCTTTATTACCACTAAAAAATACCTCTGTAGCATCTAGTAACTTTAATTCTTCAAGCTTGTCTAACAATTTACTAGCAGCTTTTCTGACCTTTTCAAAGTCATCTTTACAATCTAAATCCCAATAAAGCGTATCAGTCCATGCATCCCCAGTGTATCCTTTAATACTGCCACCATTGTTTTGGAAGTACTCTAAGGCATCATCTCCGTAAGTGTAAGTGGACCTATACCAATCGATCTTTCTATCACTTATTAAGCTTTCTACTGTGTCAGGATGCACTAGTGTGCCTTTATCGGCTACCGTTTTGGTAACTCGAACGTACATAGTCACTCCTACATGTGAAAGTAATATTAATCGTCGTCTTTAGGTAACAAAGCCTTACCTAATACAAAGTCCTTATCGTTCTTACCAGGCTTAAACTGCAACATAATTTTGCAATCATTATCGATAGTCATTTCATCAACACCTTTTGGTAAATAAACATTGAACCAAAGACACATTTCGCTATCAACGAGATCGTCTAACAATTGCCCTTGGTCTTTGTCTGCAGATTTGGAAGCTGTAATAGAGCCAATTCTAGTGAAAGGAAATTCTTGATCATCTCCTTTATTAGAACCTCTACTTGAGCGTCCTCCAGAACTTCTACTTGAGCTACGTCCAGAGCTTCTGCCTGAACTACGTCCAGAACTTCGACTACTCGACTCTTCTCTACCTTTACTAAATCGTCCACCTGCCATAACTAGTTTCCTCCTGTAATATAATCAAATAAAGTGCCATTACCTTTGCGTATGACGGCTGTCAAATTCTCAGGTGGAATGGCGATATTCTTATTCTTTTCTACTAAAGCATTGAATAATACTTCGCTTGTAACATCTTGCTTAGTACCGTTATGAATAACTTGAATATCATTGCCTTGTCTAACATAATCAAAGATGTAAGACAATGTTACATACTTTGACTCTTTGGTATCATAAAGTTTACGATTACCATACTTCTTAATTATTCGTACCTCACTCATATTTTCCTCCTATGATCTTTTAAATCGAGACACTCGACGAACTTTAGAGGACTTCTCTTCAACTTCTTCATCCTTAGTTGCCTCTGTTTCAGCTTCGGGTTCTTCAGAAGTTTTAGTGTTTCTAGTTCTTCGTGTTCTAGTTTTCTTTTCTGGTTCAGCTTTATCTTCTTTTCCAGCTTTAGTTTCTTTTCCAGTTTTTCTAGCATATTGTTCCATTTCTTCACTAGAAGCTATGGAACGTTCTACTCCAAAACCTAATAGAGCTAGAGCACGGCCTACTGATACAGTTTCGGCATACTCCTCGACCTTCTCACCTTCCATTTCTCCTGGTAGGAAAGAATGTCCAGATGAGGCCGCTATACCAGCTTCTGTGAATAAGGTTGCTTCATCTTTATTTCTAAAGACAACAGCTTTAAAGCTTACTCCACCTTCAACTTCGTTTCTAAAAGTTGTTAGCGACCCTTCTGGGTACTTCTTTCTAAAGGCTGACAATCGTTCATTGACGCCTACATAAGTGCTAGAGTCAAAATTTTCTGATACATTCATTTTTTATCCTCCCTCTTTTTTAAATTTTCCAAATCTTCAAGTTTCTGTTTACCCCAACATGCTTGATAGTATTCACACACTCTACCATAAGCATGACAATTCGTGGGATTTTTAAAATTCACTTTATGTTTTATAGCTAAGGCAATGTTCATATATTCTTCTAAAGTATCCTCAAGCTCATCAAAATCAAATTCCTGAATTAAAAGCTGAGTTTTAGCATTGAAATCATGTTTCTTGTATTTTCCACCTTTACATTTTTTACAATTCTTTGCAACTCCGCTTTCTCTTAAATGATTACATTTATCACACCGCTTGTCAATACCTATTCTTTTAATAAGTACGGCATATCCTACTGCCACATCTCCTAAAACTTCGTGAAGAGCTGCTGCATAAGTTTTTAGCTGATCACTAGTCTTTATGGCGTGGTCAACGTAAGCGGTAGATGCAGTTTTCAAGTCAAGTATTACTGGCTTTTCCACACCTTTAATGCGAACTACATAATCGGGATAGCCTACTATTTCATCTCCATCCTCATTTTTCATACTGACTTTTTGCTGAAGAGCTACTTTACCATCAATCTCAATGATCTCCTCTATTTCGGGAAGTATTTGATCACGAAAAGCTTCTATCATTAAATAGCCTCGCACCATGCACGCTAGCCAAGCTGCTCTATTATAAAATTTTTGATCTATCTTACTTAATCTTTTTTTAGATTTAATATCTTTAACGCAACCATCAAGCTCTTCCTTACCTACAGCACCCTCTTCGTAGATTTCTTCTGCCCAATCGTCAATCTGTTCCCAATCAGCATCATTAAATAGATTAGTATCTAGATCTGATTGATAATATTCAGTTAAAGGATTATCGTATACGTCTTCTTGAAATTTAGAACCAAAATCTTGAAACTCCCAATGCTTTTCAAATTCGGCATGAGCTTCTTCTAACGTCTTACCCATGATAAGTAAGTCTACACCCTTCTCCACGGCTTTGCCGAAAGGGAACGCTGAAGTCATCGTCTTTGAACGATATTTCCTACCGTTATAATACTTTTGAGGACAAGCCTTAAAGTCCCTTACGGCAGAGTAACTTATTCTTACAGAATCTTTAGCCATTATAGCTCCAATAATGATTTGTAAACTTCAATCGTAGCAAGTACATCACCTTTGGCAGTATGACGTACTTCTTCAGGAAAGTCAATTTTAAAATGAGTAACAAGTTTTCCAAGTGATCCACCAACTGATTTTGGCAACTTGCCATTTTGTTGAAGATATTGTGCAATCACTCCGGTGTCAATAACTCTATGACTAATATACTTTTGAAAAGTGCTTGATAAATCTAACGACCACTCTTTTTTCATAAAGTCTAAATCAAAGTACACATTATGTCCAATTGGTATAATCTTAGACTTACCATCTGGATTATGTTTATTAAGAAACTGTCTAATAGCTGTCTTAGCTTGTTTATAAGTAAGTGCCACTTTTGTATGCTCTGATAGATTAATTCTATTAACAGCGAGCGCTTCACCAGTGACTACAAAAACTCCATCATCAGGTTGAGTTAAAAGATTTAACTCATCAAGTACTTCTAAATCCTCATCAAGAACTTGAAAGTAAGCTGATAAGAGTGAAGGATAGTGTTGTTGAAATCCACCTGTCTCTGTATCTAATACTATATATTTTGCTTTTTTCATACTACATCCCCATCATAGCGGCAAGAGGGTTTACTTGTCCAGTCTTATCTTCTATGTCATGGACAATTGCTCCTCCCGTGGTTAAAAGAAGTCCTGCAATGGAAACTGCGTTTTCCAATGCTGATTTAGTTACTTTAAAAGGATCTATAATTCCGTTAATCATTAATTGCTCGTAAACTTTTTTTCTAGCATTATATCCTTGCTGCTTCCCCGTAGGCATGTGACTTATCACTACTTCAGGATTCTCCCCAACATTAGTTATAATCTGTTTTATCGGAGCTTGCAAGGCTTCTTTCATAATTTTTACAGCTACACCTTCGCCATCGAGTATTTGTGATATAACATATAGAGGCCATCCTCCTCCTGGAACTATTCCATCACTAATTGCAACCTTGGCAGAACACAATGCGTCCTCAATTCGATCTTTGCGCTCACCCATCTCAAGTTCAGAATCTCCACCTACTCGAACTATAGCTATGCCGCCTGTGAGTTTGCCTATTCTAATTTGAAGATTTTCTTTATCAAAATCGTGCATAGTATTTTCTAACAACTTCTTAAGATCTTTAACTCTTTGAAGAAGTTCTTTGCTATCTCCATATCCTTCGTAGATTACGGTCTCTTCCATTCCTACTTCTATCCTCTTGGCTTGCCCTAGATGATTCGTAGTCATCTTTCCAAGATCTAAAATACCTCTAGCTCCTAGCTCTGCCCCTACTATAACTGCCATATCTTTCATCATCTCAGTTCTCGCATTTGGACTACCATCAAACGGAGACTTAATAGCTGCTATTGGTATTTTGTTTTGTAATCTCATTTGAATTATCAAATTTTTAACATCATCAGAATAATCATGCGCTACTATCATAAAAGGAGTAACACTCTCATTAATCTTAGTATCTTCATTAAATCCCATAACTTGTTTTACAATTTTAGCAAAGTCTTCAAGACTGTCTATCTTATCAGCATATAAAAGAATAGCTGGTTCATTAAGTTCAGCTACGTTACGAGCTTGATCATTTACTAAATTACTACCATGTGGTCCAAAACCTCTCCAACCTTGTTTGTAAACTGCACCTTGAATTTTCTCAAGAGTTGTATCTTTAGAATAACCTTCCTCTAAAGCTATGTGTCCATCTTCTCCTACACTTTTAATAGCATCTGTAACTATTTGAGCAACTTTTTCATCTCCGTTTGATGATATTAAAGCAACATCATAAATGTCCTCTATAGTGATCTCTTTACGATATTCCATCAATAAATCTATTGCTTGATCTTTCACTAATTTAAGATCGTTATAAAGTTGAATACCATTATTACCTTGTTTAATATATTTATACCCAGCTTCGTAAATAGCTTCAGCTAATACCACAGCAGTGGTCGTACCGTCACCTGCTTGATTAACAGTATTTTGAGCTACTTGTAAAATTGCTTGAGTAATTGTATTTTTAGCCGGATCTCTAAGAATAATTTGTTCAGCTACTGTCACACCGTCTTTTGTAATGAGCGGTCCTAATGGAGTGCCATCTGGTTTATTACCAATTCGTTGAATGATTTGTGGATTACCACCTGGACCAAGAGTTGCTTTAATCGGTGCTGATATTTCTTTTATAGTTTCTAAAGCTAGATCTCTAGATTCTTCTGCACTAAGAATTCGCTTCATTAGTATCCTCCGAAGCTAGTGCTTCAGTCGCTGGCTCGTCTGGGTCTGGCTTTTGTGCCATCATTTTATCTACCGCACGAGAAGTTTGTTGTTCTGCAAGAAGGGCTTGAACAAATTGCTCAAAGTCCTCAACCATTCCCTTTCGTATGTGGGGAATTTTGTTAGCCTCTAATTGATCGTGTAAGAATGCCAGAACCCTCTGTTTTAACGTCTTATTTTCCATAATCCTACCTTTGCAGTTGATCTAAGTGCCTTGATATGAGACACTGACTACATGATTGAGATTAGCATTTCCAATTCCATGTGTCAATTAAAAAATTTAAATTCTCAAGAATTAAAAAATCTTGATGAATTACTACAATATAATGACCCTAGTGTTGAATTTGCCATATATCAGAAAGCCAAAAGAATTAGTGAAATCAATGAGATATTAAAATCTGATCGATTAAAAGGGGCCAGATCGGGTCTACAAAAAGAGCGTAGAAGTCTTTTATATATGATCCAAGGACTAGAAAAAAACTTGACAATAAGGATGTTTGATGGGGAGGCTTTTGCTACTGGTTTATTACCTAGGGTACTGGAATCATTGGATTATTCCGAATCGCAATATGAAATATTTGATGAACGAATAAAACCAACTTTAAAAACTACAAAATTTGTGTTGAAAAATCCTTTACCACAACTTCGATATTATCAAAAAGAGGCTGCAATAGAATTAACAACTCATGATAGAGGTATAGTAGTCATGCCCACTGGTACTGGTAAGACTATGACTCTTTGTAGAATGGTTTGGGATATGGGAGTCAAAACTCTTATTATAACCCCTGGAAAAGGTATCTCTGATTTAATGATGGATACTTTAACTGAATATTTTGGAAAGGGTAAAGTCGAAAAACTGACTACTAAGACTCCTGAATTAAAGAAGCCTATTAATGTTGTGAATATTCAGGCGCTTATAAAAATGGACCCTAAGATATTTGCTGAGATCGACGCTGTTTTTGTTGATGAGTTCCATCATGCCGCAGCTTCTACCTATCAAGAAGTGAATATCAAACACCTTAAAAATGTGTATTACCGAATTGGACTCACAGCTACTAACTTTAGAAACGATGGTTCTGACATAGCTCTTGAATCTGTTCTTAGTAAAGAGCTTTATAGATATGAAATACAACAGGCTTTTAAGGATGGGTTTTTAGTAGAACCTGAATTCATATTCATTGAAAATGAAAGTGGTGCTGGAGATAGTTACCAAGATGAGTACAAACGTTTCTTAGTCCAAAATGATGATCGTAACGAAATCATAGCCGAAATAGCAGAAGGACATAAAGACGATTCTGTATTAATACTCATACAACAAATTGAACACGGCGAACGACTTAATGAGCTGATTCCTGATTCAGTATTCCTGCACGGTAAGGTTAAGGACGGGGATAGGAAAAAGATAATGGATGATTACCGTAAGGGAAGATTAAAATGCCTCATAGGTACGTCTGTAATCGGAGAAGGTGTTGACCTTCCTATAGCTAATGTTTTAGTAATGGCTGGTGGAGGTAAGGCTAAGAGCCAAATTATGCAGAACATTGGTCGGGTGTTGAGAATCTTTCTTGGAAAAACAAAAGCCCTCGTTTACGATTTTGCAGACGAAGGCTCTAATTGGCTCTCTGAACATTCATTCATGAGAGAAGAAATTTATAATGAAGAATATTAAAACGGCTTAGTTGGCCAAGTTTTATCGCTAAGATCATCTACGATTGCGTCCAAATCTTAAGTACCTACCATTGGATCTGTATCTTTTTAAGAAACTTATTTATTTTTATATTAATTATCTCATAAATTTATTAACTAATGGTCTATATAAGTCAACAAAATAACACGATTTTCTCCAATCACACCAATAAGATGTTAATTTATCTAATACATATTCCTTAGATAATATTTTGCTAGCCAACCAACTAATAGGTGTGGGTACTCTGAGTCTACTAAAAATGAGAATAGCAGTATGATTAATTATATCTTTATCTTGTCTTCTAAATAACCAGACTATAGAACCTGCTAACAAAAATAGGTCTAATACGCATAATAATGGATATAACATATATCCCAATATTGGAAAGCCTCTTAAATATAATGCCCAAGATTTAGGACCCGTAAAATCTGGACGTTTCTTCTTTTTAAATTCTTCAGGATTCGGTGCATTCTTCCTAGTATTTGTAGTGAATAATAGGCCTCTCATTAAATGTCTTAGAAAAAACATTGTTAATCTTTTATAGTTTTTTGTATAACCTAGAGAAATAACAGTAGGAATACTTTGATCCCTAGACATAACCCCATCATAAGTCCCATTACAAAAAGATGCCCAACCATTAGTAGGATGTCTTCTATAATTGCCCTTACTATTAGGACATTCAAATAGAGCCATCTTTTTATTAAAATGTTCAATAGTTCTATCAGGTAAATCTTCTAACTCTGCTAGATCATTCTTTATATCTTTATTAGCTTCTATAAGAAAATGATAATGACCCATTCTATTTATAGAGTCTCCACCATCTATGCCACCATTGTGATCAACAGGATATCCTGGTTGACCTATTATCCTTAGGGTATCCATAGTTTTTAAAATTTGATCTCTTAAAGTCATTTATCTTATTCAGGTTTTGTTGGAGGGGTTGGATTATCTAAATCTGTTTCAGTTTCTGTCCAATCTCGTAAAGCTTGTTTATAGGTTTCTACAGCAGTAGTATCTTCACCTTTAGTTAAAGTTTCAATATATAGGGCATCAGACTCCAATAATAATCTCTTTTGTATATCTCGTAATTTTTGCATTTTGTGGAGTTCTTTAGCAGCATCTCTTTCTTCGTTTGCAGATACTAAAGTCGCAGAATTTATTTGTAATTTTTTACGAGTTCTGTCTAACTGTTCTAATACAGGATCTCCATTTTCATCAAGTATAAGATCTCCATTCTCATCATAAGTCTCTATTAAAAAAGGAATTATTTCTAATATTGGGTCCCCATTCTCATCAAGTATAAGGTCATCATTTTCATCATAAGTTTCTCTATAAAGAACATATACTTCATCCACTATTTCTAATACTTCAGGACGATCTTCTCCTAATTCATTAAGAAAACAGTGATTATTAGGCCTCCTATTTGACCTAATGATTTCTAAGACATTAAAATTTTCATCATAAACTGCATATTTATTTAACATTATAAACTCCTTAAGCTATTTTAATCCACTCAACTTGAGAATAAACCTCAACTTCTCCAGAATTTACTGCGTCTCCATATCCATCTGTAGCTCTAGTAACAGCAGCATCATGCTGTAGTTCAAAATTAGTTTCTTCGGATATTGTTATAATTCCAGCTCCAATAGACCTAGTCAGTGTATTATCCGCTGTGTTTGTGTCCTCTGTTGAACCAACAATAGACGTTGAGCCGGCAGTAGTATTCCTTAACCTAGTTTGGTTACCATCAACCTTATGAGCACTTGCTGAGAATCTAACTCTATATCTCCCTGGTTGAACAGTCATTACATCAGAGGCAATAGACATAAAACTAGGACCATCTTTAATAATTGTATTAAGGTCTCTCTTTATAAAAGAACCACTAGTAAATGTTCCACCATCAGTACCACTTGCTTTTTCATCGGCTACATAAGCGCTAGCTTTTTCTCCAGTTATAGTAAACACTGACAAGTCGGGCATGGCCTTAATTGAAATCCAATGATCTGTACTAAGGTTAACGAGGGTTTTATTTGTGTCAGATCTAAAGCTTAATTCCTCACCTTTTAACAATGGAATAATTCCACTCATTTCTAAATTATTGGTGTCTGTGTTTCCAGAAACGTTTCTATATATTATACCGTCTATGTAACTTTCTATTTGGTGGATTCCAGCAGAGGTAACATGAACATTACCAGTAATTAAGTAGTCGCCATCTACCGGAGCAGTAAATTTTTGTCCATCCCAAGCTCCGATATTATCTGTGGCTATAGTGCTCCATGTGATGTCAGTCACATCTGCCGTTAGAACTTCACCTCCATTTTCAAAGGCATGAACTGTAGCTGTTTTAAATAAATTTTCAGTAGTTGAAATTTGAGCACCACTAGAGAACCCTTCAATCTTAATAGACATCGGTGGTATGTTAACGGTCTCGCCTGAGCCTATAATTGCATCGCCGTCTTGCTTCAACATTGGATTCACTGAAGAATCTGAAAATGTTGCCTGATCCCCAAAAGTTATATACCCAACAGCGGGTTCTATAAACATCGCCCCACCATTTCCAGGGGTAGCTACTCCTCTGAACCATATTCCCGCAGCTTCTAAAGTATCTATACTAGAATCACTTATCAAAGAATTAGGTAAATCAACTCTGGCCTCAACCGCCGTTGGAGTTCCCGAAGTGAAACTCCCTCTAAGTTGTAAAGAATCTCCAATTCGCCGAGAAAAGAAACTAACATTTGTAGCTGTTCCGAATCCTGTAAGTGCGGGTATGTAAGGCTCCCACTGGGTAACTATCGCACTGGTAACTTCTTGAGTAGGGCTTAATTTAACATCATCTACGAAAACATCCCAAGCAGAACCAGTATCAGAATCAGTTTCAACATGAAAACTTATTCTAACTTGTTCTGTATTGGATTTTGTTGTAATTTTAAAATCATAACGACCTTTTGATTTAAATACAGCTCCTAATTGATCGTTAAGATTAGTAATTTCTTCAGCATTAGTAATATCAAAAGCTTTTATTACTACATCACTACTTGTATAATTAGCATCAGTAAAGTCCATTTCAAATGAACCATTTAAAACTTTACCTCGATCTACTATACCTATTGTTTCAGTTGCTATTGAAACACCTTCTCCAGTAGCATCAGATGCTGCCTTTGAAATTTTTAATGAACCTGCACCTCTAAGTATTTCAGCTGTGACTTCAGTACGAGATATAGTAATAGAAGAAGGGGACCCACCTGTACCATCTACATAGGCTCCAGCATCGTCATAGGTAGTATAGCCAGAAGTATCGTTTTCAATACCTGAATTGTCTATATAATTTATTATCCCTAAAGCTCCTGATCCAAAATCAGACCAAGCTCCATTTTCAAATTTACGAAATTTATTAAAAGTTGAATCGTAGTACATATCTCCATCAATAGGATTTGACGGTTCTGCACTTTGCGGGGCTAAAGTTACACCTTTGTGTATTTTAAAATGATTATCTGCCATTATTTCTCCTTAAATTCCAACATTCCTTTAAGGCATAGGATATAAATACCCTATTGCTTTATATTTTTATTCTCTTAACATCACAACGCATTGTTACAATATTTGTATCATTAGTATGAGAAATTTCTACGTTTGCTACATTTAGAGCAGCACTGAATGAAATTCCTAAATCAGCAGTTTCTGTACTAACATCATTTAATACTACTGAACTACCATTAGTGACAACTCTTATTGTCCCTATTCTAACGTTATTTGTAGTAGCTTCTTTCAATTTATAAGTAATTTCCATAGCTTCAAAAGTAGCAGAATCAAAAGTTAATTCAGAAATTACTGCAGTTGTACTAGCTGCTAGAGATATAGAATGGATATATTCTTCTTCTAAGAAATTAGAAGCAGAAGAGCCTCTTTTCATGCCATCGCTGTCGTGAATTACGGTATTAGATCCTAAAGTTAGATCTCCACCTAAAGATGGTGTACTATCTTCAGATAGATTTTCTAATTTAGCAGCAAGTTGATTTGAATTAGCAAAAGTAGATGGATTTAATGTTCTAGTGGTATCTGAACCACTATTAACTTCTGTTTGAGTTGCTATTTCTACAATACCTTGAGTTGTAGTTGTTGCTGCAACTTCATCTCCAGTATTCGTTCCAGATTGATTGCCTAAATTTGTTTGTTCTGAATCAGAAAATTCATTTGTATCTGAATTTGATTCATATAAAGCTTTTATAGACGCAGCATCTAAATTTGCTTGTACAATTGTCCATTCAGATTCAGTAGTTGCATTTAGAGTCTCTGCAATTAAAGTATCTCCAACTTCTACATCAATTGTGAAAAATGTACCAGCAACAGTTACTACATACATATCGCCAATAGCTGTTGCAACTGGCGTAGTGTCTAAATCTGGAGAATTAGTAGCAGCATTGTAATCACCTTTAAAAGACATTTCACTAGCAACAGCAGCAGCAACCTCTGTATCAACATAAGCCTTTACTGATTGTTGGGTAGGAACTTTAGTAGCATCATTAGAAGACATGTTATCTTGATCAAGAACCCAACCATTACTAGACACATCAGTATCAGAATTCATCGTTGCGCCAGCAGCATTTACATTTGTTGCATCTGTTACATCCGCAAGAGCTTCAATTCCTGCTAATTTTGGATCAACAACTTGATCAATATCAACAGCAGTCGTATCAACTGTGCCAACAGCAGCTTGGTTAGCCCAAAGTGTGTCTCCTCTTGCTGTCCCTTCTCTTACAACAATTAATCTTCCAACAGAAAATTCTGCTGATTCATTTAAATCAGTTGCTCTAGCCCAAGCACCAGCAGCAGTAACGTAAACACCGTTTTCTTCAAGAGATGATTGACCAGTTAATAATACTCTAGAAGTTGAAGTCAATGTTCCATCGATTGTTTGTTCACCAGATAAAGTTAGGTCGGCAGTTTCAACAAGTTGAACTTCCAAAGGACCGCCAGCATTGCTATTGATAGCGTCTAAATTTGCCTGGATAGCTGTATCTAAGGCACCTAAGTTAGTCTCTAAGTCAGCAATAGTAGTAAAGTTCGCATTCGTTTCTACATCAATTTCAGAAGCATCGTGCTTATTTACACCACCATTTTCATGGGCAGTTAAATCGCTATCAACTCCATCAGCAGTTGATTGTGCAGCTTGAGCAGCATCTATGGATTCTGTAAGGGCACCTTCTACGTCAGTAGCAGTAAATTGGGCAGCGGCATCTTCAATAGCTACTAAACTGGCACCCGCACCATTAGAAGTATCTCCTAATTGGCCGAAATCTGCAGACTCAACGAAATCAGAACCATCGAACTGTCTGTAAGTACCTGTACTGGTATTGAAATATATAAAACCAACTTCTGGGTTAGATGGATCTGCTGATAAACTACCTATCTTAATAGGTCCTGAAAACTTTAATACATTGCTCATTTATAAAACTCCTTAAACTTAATTTACGTCCACTTTCTAATAGTAAATTTAAATGTTCCTGCAAAACCAGTAGAGGTAGAGGTGTAATTGATATTAACAAGGCCTCCACCATTAGTAACTGAAAATGTAACTCCTATACCACTTGTTTCTACAAAATCATCCGAAAAAGCTACCGTTGTTGTGGCGTTATTAGCTATTAAAAATCTACCTGTTCTAAAAATTCCATTTCGTGTTACTGAGTATTCTATTATAGCATAATTAAAATTAGAATTACTATAATTAATTATAGATAATGGAGCAGCTTGATTATCATTTATGGTTATTGAAGCACTTAAACTTAAATACTTAAGTCCATTCAAATCTATAGCTCCTGCTGTGGGGTCCCATTTAAATCTAGAATCAGCATCTAAATTCCCACTACTGCCGTGAAACTGGACCTCATTTAGACTCCCTGCAGCAGGGGTTGTTGCTCCGGTAGCTCCTGAGTAACTAGGAATTCCTGTTGGACCTCCTGCAGAGTTAGACCACCTCTTAATAGAATACTTCATAGTTCCTGCAGAGCTATCATCTGAAGTAAAATTTAATTCTAAATTTCCAGTATTAATAATTGCATCAAAAATTACTCCAATATCACTTAAATAAGCGTTTGTTCTAGTTAATGCGGCACTAGTGCCGTCAGAAGTAATAACTATTCGTCCTGTTTCTTTAGTAGAACCTCTTACTACAGAATAGTCTACAATTATATTCTCGCTACCAGTAACATTAACGCTAAAAATATTTCCTGTAGTATTATTAGCTATAGTGGTAGTCTTAATGGAACTTTGTTCCCAAAAATCTCCACTAACTCCATCAAAATGTCTAACAATATCATTAACCAAAAAATCAACATTGTTAAATATTGCTAACTGTTCAGCAAAAGAATCGCCTTTTAATACTCTTACAAAATCGCCATCTGTTGGATCGAATTGTGAATTAAACGCTCTTATAGCTGTCCAAGTTAAAGCAACTCCAACTCCTCCCAATTCGTATATTCTATTATTATTAGAACTTAAATTTGTAAATAAAACAGTATCACCATTTACACCTGTTATTCCATCAATTGTTACTGAAGTGCCTGTAGGTAATGTAGAACTTAAAGGATCTAAGTATATAGATTTAGTTCCTAAACCTCCTCCTCCAGAGGCACCTAATTTAAAGCTCTGACCTTCTCTAACAGATTGCTTAAGAAAAGGTATGTATAAATTGGCAGATCCGCTTTCATCTATACGTTTGAAGAATATAATTATATCTTTATTTACTGAGGTTTGAGCAGGTACTGGAGTAGCTCCGCTATTTATTAATGTAATTGTCTCGCTTGTATTTGTACGATCAATAGCTGCATAAAGAATTTCTCCATTTGCTAAAGAAATCGGACTATCTGCTAATTGGATTGTGTGTTGAGTTAAAGTGCCTGATTTTGTATTTATAAGTTCTAATACTATATCTTGAGTAAATTGTAGTTCAGCACCAGTCCAGACTAAGTCCTCAGTTGAACGTAAGTAGCCTGATCTGTCACTTATATGATCAGTTGCGGCACCTTCAAGGAGCGCTGTTGGATTTTTAGTTATCGAGTTTGATTGTATTCTTTTCATCTATTTCACCAAAAGATCGCTTCCAATTCGTCTCACCAAAATCAATCGCTGTTGTGATGGAGTTAAGCTTGCAAGAGTTGCTTGAGCTAAAGTTAATGCTGAACCACTTGTCCTACTAATATCTACATAAAGAGCTTCATTTGCTGCCAATGCTACCGATACAATATTATTTATCGACACAGGAGCGGTTCCAATTGTAGTTCCAGGTATACTTAATTGCGCTCCTGTGATATCAATATTTGCACCATCCCATACAATTGTACCTGGATCTAATTCAATGTTCAAATCCTGCCTAATATCTGCAAGCATAGCTGTCACTTTCGCAACACGACTTATGATAGCTTCATTAGTAGTTGTATTATAATTTGGTAAATTTAAAGAGCCAACTGTGAATGCTGTATAATTTGGAGTTGCTACTTCAGAAGCTAGACCAATTGCAGCAATTATATTTTCGTTAACGTTATCTGATATCTCCGCAGATTCATTAGGTTCAAGTTCTCCTAAACCTCTAACATATATATTTGAACCCTCTCTATAAGCTAACCAAAAGGTAGTTTCATCCAAGGGCACGCTACCTCTAGCAGACACTCGGTAGTTAGTTTGAGCCAATCCTATGTCATCGTAATCTGTGCTGGCTAAGGGATCTGAAAGTTCTATCCAAAGAACTTCGTCATCGGCAATTGCTATGGTTGTGGAACTGCCTGTCCCATCCATTCTGGTTAATCTTAAATTAGCAGAACTTGAAAAAAGTCGTACTGCAGCAATAGCATCTGCGTCGGCTGGAGAACCGTCGTCATCAGTGATGCTTAAATTTGTACCACTCCATAAGAATCTTGCACCACTCGTTAATCCAGAAATAGCACTTAATGCAGCGTTCTGAAAAGATCCGGTCAAAGATACTCCAGGTGCCTCATACCAAAAAGTAGTACCACTGTTCTCTCGAATACGGCTCATCACCGCGTCCATCCACTCTTTGAGGTCGTTTATATCCTTGTCAGCGCCTGTAAGCTGGGTATCTGGAGGTTCAATTCGTGATGACCAAGCAAAATCAAAATTAACGTCTCCTGGACGTCCTAATCTAAATAATTGAGATCTACCCTCTCGGATAGCAGTTATCACACCACTACCATCGACGTCTACTTCGCATATAGGTACTTTGTCAGCATCGCCAGTGAAATTTGAGGTATTGATTGATAAATTTGCTTTAAGAAAAATGAAGGTATCTATGATCTGGGAGAATTCACCACCTTGACCACCTGAAGCAGTTTGATCCCAAAAAGCTCTGGAATCGGCTCCACCTGTATCTAAATCTGTGAAAATCTCTATAAAATTAGTTGTACCAGGCGTCAGGGCGTCCGTGGCAAGGGGTGCTAAGCTGGAAGCGCCGATGAATAAAGTTCCATCATCTTCGCCAATAATGACAGTAGATCCTGCTAAAACAAGAGAAAGCGTAATGGTACCGACCCCTGAAGCTTCAAATCCTGAAACTACAAAGTTATTATCAGTCCATACATGCTTGTGAATTGCTTTGAAATCCGCACAAACGAAGTCTTCTATCTTGTTGTAATCGGGTCTATCTTGTCGCTCATTTGGTAGTAGACGAGTCTTTTGAAGCTCTGCCATTTATTTATTATCCTTATATTTTTTTATTTTCTAACCCTCATTTTATCATATATACTGATTCTTTTCCTAAAAAACAAGTGGCCCTTGGCCAGTTAAAGTTCCTCTAAAATCTGGACTTTCATCAGGATCGCAGCCTCTACATACACATTCAAATAGAAACTCAGGAAAATTGATGACAAACCGCACAACGACTCCAGCGGCTAATAGCCTTTTAATTAATTGTTGAGCAGCTATTCGAGCCTGTTCTGTTCCAGTTATGTACACGGCAAAATCTGCCCCAGTGACTCTAGGGATTGTAGGTTGGTCTACAACAAAATTTATAATCGATCCTGATAAATGTTCTTTTTCAAAAACGTGACTAGCATCAATTAGTAATGATGAATTATTTGGCCTACTATTATAATCAATTGGCCCTTCTTGATTGTTTCTTCCATAGTTAATAATAAACTGTCCAGGTTGATTTGGAAAATCCGATGCATCAGTTAGTGCGATTGTAGGACTAATTGTACCGCTAGGTATAGTCGCTGATAGGGTTGACTTTTGCTGAGTTACAGTAAACAACTGTCCATCTGGGTCAAATATAAAAGATCCAATTTGAGTACCCGAAACTGGTGGTAAAATTATTGGAGGATCTTCTTGCAACGTAGTGTCAAAACTTAGAACTGCATTAGCTGTTCCTCCGGTTACTTGGTAATTTGTATTACCATTTGTAGTCTCAAGTCCGACTGCTTTATAACCATCAATATGTTTCGCTAGTGCTACAAGTTCCGACAATTGTCTGTTTATAGCTATAACAACTTCAGTAGAAGTAACTCTTGCTGAATCTGCAAAATCCGTGGAATGAGTGAAAGTAATAATTATAGGAGACCCTTCAACATCTATATCCAAAGTAGATGATGCTCCTAATCCGCTAAAATCGTATACCTCTATATTAGAAGAAAACAATACAGTTTTAGTTTGTCTAGGATGAGATGAGCCTCTTAAAGATCTGCGTAAAACTGGAACTGAACTTGGAATGGTTACTACTATTTCGTTTGGATTCAATTCAAAAACGCTAGCTCTTATATCTCTATGTAAATCTAAATCAAAATTTAACCTAACGAGGTCGTTAGCATCTCCACCTAAGATTTGAATAGAACCTTGTAAACCTGGAGTTGTGGTTCTCAAATTTAACTTGTCACCTGCAACAGGATCTATAAATTCACTGCCAGTTATTAAATCGTTATGTTCTAAATCTGCATTTATAAAAGCTACCAATTCTTCTATAGTTATTACAGTTAAATCATCGAAAGCATTTGGTTTAAATCTTAAAGTTTTTGTTATTCTTCCGTCCACATTATAAGTAAGAACTCTAACTGGACCTATTTGCATAGCTGTACCTACTACCGTAGTGTTATCCCAAGCGCTAGATAACAAAATAGTTTCATTATCTAATACACTGGATACCTTAGTGTACTGAGTTCCAGATACCGCTGATGGTTTTATATAATCTCCAGGAGCAACATCTGCTAAAAAATTTGTACCAGTTCCTTTTACTAAAGACCTTCCTTTAACAAAGTTAGCTATACCTGTTACAGCTATTTCTGGACCAAAATCAAAAGGAGCCACATTACCTGTATTTAGATTCGGTCTCGTAAAAGATGGACCCCAGAAAGCATCGAGCAAAGATATAATTGTAGCTCTTACCTGTTTAGGAAAAAAGGATAATACTGGAATCAAATTTCTAAAATCATTATCATCGATACCTAATCCTGGCGATCTATCAACTCCAACATTATTTCCTAAGAAGTCTAGAAAATTACCTTCGGCTTTCTTTGTGAAGATTTGGTCTTTTGTATTCTTGATCTGAAGAGTAACTTCATCGTCAGATAAACCCCAAGATAGCAGCAACCCGCGTATCATTTTGTTTACCTCTGCTTGATAAAAGCTAGGTAAAGATCTAACCATTCTGCTAAATTTATCTTCTGGCATTGTTTATCCTACGACTAAATCGTTATCGTCAATTCTAGCTAACTCACCGTCTGCTATTGTTATATTTTCAGTGAAGTTCGACACTTCAACATCGAACACTCCAGTAATGGATTGTGCTGCAGCAATAATCTCAGAAAGTATGATGTCCTCTCCAACTCCTCGCGAATTAACATACTCTGCTACGGCATTCGAAACGTCTCCACTAACAGCGCTTAAACTCACTCCCTCTTCCGTAGTGACGTTTATGATCAAACTTAGCTTCACTAAAACAGGGGTTAGAACTTCAAACTGCGTACCTGCAGCTCCTATACCAGGGAAATTCGAGGGATCTCTATCTAAGCCATCAATAGTAAACTGGGCTTTTTGCTCTAATCCTGTTTTATGTTTGTAACCATCAATCCCTTCAACTTGGGTATTAGAAAAGTTTAATCCATTTGAATCCCTAATTGCACTCAATCTCTCAGAAGTATACCCAGACACATCAATTGCAACTTCGCTTGAATCTACCAATTCAATGGTAAACGGAGAACTTGTTCCAGTTATGTCAGATACAAAAGCTTCTCTATTGATTCTAAAAGTATCATTCAAGTTTATAGAGTTTGTAGCAGCGGGAGTTATAGTAAATTCTCCATTGGTATTAGTATAAGCAGATATAGTAAATTTATCTCCTGCATTATTTCCAGTAAGAAATTCAAGTTCTAATCCAGTGAAATAACCAGGAAGAGTTGTAATCATAGATGTTGCTCTAAAAATATCAAAGGGAACTGCTAAATCGTCAGTTGTTACTGTACCGTCTGCACTTAAATTTACGATAAGACCTTTAGCTAATCCTGATTTAGAATTAGTTTCTACATCGTTAACTGGAGCGCCTGGAGGTATCGCTTGAATTGCGATTCCAAAACTGTTTGCAGTTCCACCTGTTACAAATACTTTTCCTCCGCTACCAGGAGTATTTGTAGAAATTTGAACAAAGTCTCCTGTTATATCAACTACTTCAGCCGTACCTACAATAGATAGGGTAGAGGTATTTAAATCGCTAAGTAATCTTGCCACGTTCTCTGCCGTTCTAGGCACTAAAGAATACGAATCGGAAATACTTACAGCTACGCTAACTCCAAATACATCTACCATAATGATTGTTCCGGTAGCAGCCACGTAATCTGTAACTCGTTGCACAGTTCCCTCGTTAGATCCACTAGTCCAGTACACCCAAAAATCGTTGAAGAAATCATCAGTTGGATACTTGGCAGTTAAAGAGGAATCTGAAAAAGATCCTGAACCTCCAGTAGTGACAGCGTCAGCTACCTCCATGTTAATGGAAAAAGTTTTATTAGCAGTATCGTCATCAAATATTACAACTAAGGTTTGTCCAGGTCCAAGAGTGTAACCTATAGCTGCTGCATTTCCTTCTCTGTCAGAATTCTGAGCTTTTAAAAATGCTAAATTAGTTAATTGATTAACTTCTTCAGTAGTATTATAAACAAGTACAGAATTGGCAGATCCACCAAATATTTCTATTTTACCATCTTCTCCAAAATTACTTGTACGTAGCCTCACTGAACTATTAAGATTTTCTTCGGCTCTTCCACCTAAGATTTGACTATTAATAGCTGCAACTACTTCCGCTGCTGTGGCACTTTGAGGATCAACAAAGTCAGTAGCATGTGTGAAGTCTATAACTTGACATAGTCTAAATCTATCAGTAATCACTATTGCATTTGAAAAATCAGTAACAGTAGTTATTTGTCCAGTTGCACTTGTATAAGTTGAAATAAAGCTAGTCTCTCCTAAATTAGCTCCACTAAGCCATTCTATGAAAAATCCCACAAAAAGATTCGGATCAAATCCTATCAAGTCCGTTGATATGAAATCATCAAAAGGTGCGCCAGCATCCCCTGTAGTTACGAATGCATCAAATCCTCCGTCTACACAAATGATTAATGTGGAAAATGCTCCCAAACTGTCGAAATCAAAAGTCTCTAATAAAGAGTCTTTAAACGCTCTAGTATTTATAGAACCCGAAGTTATTGAGTCTCCGATTAATAGCGGATCTTGTAATTCTATCTGACCATTGGATCTGTTTAATGTATAGTCTTTATTCTTACCTTCAGATAATTCGCTAAAATTTATTTTACTAGAAGCTAAGGTAACTCTATTTTCTCCTCTATAACCTTCAACTAAATATAATGTGGTGTCATTTTCAATAGTCTCTATCTTAGTCCAAGCGCCTACGCCATCAACGTTTGCTTTTATCCATTGACCTCGTTGTAAATCTGTCAAGAAAGCAGTTCCAACTCCTGCAACTACAGTGCTTCCACCAATGAATGTTAAAGTTCCTGTAATCGTAGATACGGTATTATATCCTAAAAAAATAGAAGCTCCGCCTCCAAGAATTTGCATTTTAGAATCTGTACTATTTTCTCTATCAGAAATCACTTTAACTCTAGTACTATTGACGGCCAATTCTACTTGAGATAGGTTCACCTCTGTTTGCATTCTAGTTACAACCTCAGAAGCTAATGATTGACCTGGGTTTCCAAAATCATTAGGAGAGAATGATACGATTTCTGTTTCGTCTCTATCTCCATTAGCTGCAACTTCGACTTGTGGAGAATTCCATATCTCAATATTACCTACACCTCCGCCTAATAAACCGTAGGACTCTTCCAAAATAAATTTAGTGTCAGAAACAACGGTTCTAACTTTTACAAAGAAGGTATCAGAATCTGCAGAAAATTTTACGTAATCACCTGGATGTATAAACTGTAAAAGAGGAGTTGTACCAGCCCCAGATTTAGTTACTATATTAGATCCAGCAGTAACTGTTAAATCAGAATCAGTAGTAACAACTACGTTTGCTGCTAAATTAAATGGTTGTGCGCTACTTACTAAAGAGGCTGTTAGACCGTCTTTAGTTAGTAACTTATCATTCTTATATAACTTTAAAGTAAATACTTTAAGTGTGGGGAAGTTCATGGCCGTTTGTGCTGTAGAATTCTCATCTACTCGTATGTCTTCATTCTCTCTAGTTTTTGGAGTAAGAATAATAGACTTACCTCCAGAGACGTTTATAGTGCGAGCTTCGAATAAAATTGCTCTGTTATTTATGGCTTCAGAAATTTCAGTAGCTTCTGCGCTACCAGGAAGTTCAAAATCACTTGCTAAGAAAGAAAAAGTTTCCTCATTGGTTCCAACTTCTACAATTATAGTTTCACTACCAACTAAAGAGTATAGCTCTGTATTTTGAGCAACTACGCTGGCTTTAACTACTGGAAATTCATCTAATTGAAAAAACTTTTCTCCACCAGTAGCTGCAGTTAATATTGTTTCTAAACCAATGGAAGTTAGTTCTGGTTCTAATCCTCTGCCATTATCTATAAAAACAAGGCTAGGACCATCTGTTAATACTACTGGTTGAACTATATTTGCAGACACGATGCTGCTGTTAGATGCTTCGTCAATTAATCCTATAATTCCTGTTCTTATGGATCTTGCAGTACCTCTTGATAAGGCTTGAATAGTATCTCTAATTCTATCTCTAAGTTGTTGATCTGTTTCTTCATCTCTACCACTTACAAACGGGAGCGGGTTAGTTACGGCAATTCCGGTGAAAGGAGGGCTTGGAAATCCAACAATAGAATTTGCAGGTATCTTAAATCCTCCAGGTTCAATAGCAGTCACTAAGACGTTTATAATAGTATCTTCGCCATCTAAAAATTCAACTGTTTGATTAAGTTCAAATAACACATTCAAACTGGTATCTGTTTCAGGAACTTCAACCTCGGTGCCAGCATTCACTACTCTATTACCAAATTGAGCTAAAATTACCGTTTCATCAGTTCCGTGATCATTTAGTAAAGCAACATCTAATGTAATAGTCCAAAATGCTCCATTATCTACTGGAGGTGTTGAATAAGCTATTGAACCTTCAGAGTTTGAAGTTGATCTTCCAACAAATACTGAACCAGAAGCTGGAAAAGAACTTGCATCATCAACGTTAAGAAGGAGTGTTGTAGCTGTTGGTCCAGGTAAACCTGCATATAGTTTTGTAGATATTTTGGTAAATCTAGAATCTGTGAGAGTTGTAAAACCACTTTGAGCTGTAGGCTCTAGTCTAGTTAAACCAAATTCTGCAGCCCTGTTATCTAAATCTTCACCATCGGTAGTATCAAGATTAAAATTTCGTATGATCTCCAACATTTGTACATACTGCTGGAAGTCTTCTTGCGCCGCAGCTTCCAACAAAGTAAGTGAGACAGATCCATCATTGAAATCTGTTATAGGAGTTTCTGCGGCCAACTTGCCTGCCATAGAAGCTACTATCTGTTGAAATGATTTTGGTTCAAACGCCATTTAATAATCCTTTATGCGGCCAAAGTTACAAATTTAAGCGGCACTTCTACACCTGTATTCTTAGGTTCAATTCTAATATCTATAATTACTATGCTGCCCAGTACCGTAACATTGACGTCTACACTCTCTAGTCTAGGGTCAGATGACAAAGAACGCAAAATCTGAGTCTTTATTAAAAATGCAGACTTAACTTTCTCACCTATCTGAAGATCTGTACCAATGTTGGGATGGTATTGCAGACCTCTTGGCTCAATTCCTAATCTAATTTTGACAGCCTGTCCTAAATTTGCTCCACCAGAAGTTAGTTTAAAATCTTGTAAATTATCTAAATCTAAATCATTATTTTTTGTAAGCTGTAGATCCACTCCTAACTGTTTTTCAGCTTCTGTTAAAGAGGCTGTTATAGGAAATTCCGCACCTCTAATAGTGCCGTTTCCTTCAGTAGAAGCTCCTCCACCTACATTAGAGCCTATTAAAAGTCTTTCGCCAGGTTTTTTAACTCCATCTCCGCCATCTACTGAGATGTAAGGAGGTTTCAAGTTGTTAAGAACTATTAAATCAATCCACTTTAACGCATCTCCCAATTCTCTTTGAGCAATTCTTTCTAAAGTATCGTTTCTCTCAATAAAAATTTCCCTAACGCTACTAGGTTTTTGAATCTTTACTTGCTGATCCTCTGGTATATCGGGAATTCTAAAAAGTTCAGTAGCCCGTTCAAACGCCTCTTCCGCATCTGATTGAAACATTATATTAGATGCCAATGAATTATTAAACTCATTAGAAATTTTTAGCAAGGTACCTAACAACAAAAACTCCTCATCGCTAGCAACTTTCAAAGGAGCTGGAGGATTAGTTACAATCCTTCCTTTTATAGAGTCATATAATGGATCGCCTAAATTTATAAAATCAGCTAAATTATCTGCTAACTCATTAGTTGTACCTTTTAAAGTATTTATAAACGATCTTGGAATTGGTATCCTAGAATCGGTTTCAATTTTTTCTGCAATTGCTTTTTGCTCTTGAAAGGTAGCAGCATTTTCTAATCTAACATCTCCATCTACAATTTGTTTTGCTCGCCTTTGCTCTGCTAGTCTATCACCTTGATCACTTATAGCTTGTGCAAAATTTGGACTAGTGGCAAAGGCATTACTTATATCATCAATAGACTCCCTAACACTTAACACTGTCTCTGTAGCATTTCTTGTTAAAATCTCAGGCAAAGATAAAACAGTCGCTACACCGTCAGATAAGTCTTCTGCAGCAAACTGAACCTGACGTAATGGCCCATTGAAAGTGGTATCAATTGCTTGGGTGAATCCTTGAAGCAATCTTTGAGAAGCTCCAATAACTGCTCTACCTTGTTGAATAGTGGCTGTCAAATTAGCAGACACATTTGAAATCTGCTCTAACAATCCTAAAGGTTCATTCTCATCTTTTGGATCTTTTCTTTGTAATATTCCAGCTAAGGTACCTATGGCCTTTAATACAATCTTATAGTTATAAACCATAGGAGATTTAGACGACCTGTCCATAGTAAATTCCATAGGCTCGACAATAATTTCCTGGCTATCCTTCTCATTTATGAAAATTAAAAATCGATTACCATTATCCAAGATTTTAGTATTAGCGTATTCCAAGAAGAATTGTCTTAATGTCATAAATTCTTCATAACCAGATATAGTTGTATCTGTAGAGTTTTTAGAAACTCCCAAATCTGTATCAACTCCAGAAGGCGCAGTTGGCCCACTTTGTCTGGCTTTTTCTGAAAACGGATTAAAAGAAGCTGCTTGTGGAACATTAGATCCACCTCGAACTCCAGGAAATACTCCAGTAGTACCTTGGATTATGATATCCTTAAATACTACACCTTCGCTTTCTACGATAATACCGCGACGCGTTGCAGTTATATTATTTGCAAATAGTTCTTTTTGAGTTATAGATTGAGGAGGTATTTGAAGATAATGAATAGGAACGACTTTATTTCCGTTTTTTATGTCATTATCACTCATTGACGCAAAGCCGTATCTGAATCGTCTGTTACGGGTTCCAACTCCAGCCGTGGTATTTCCTACCCAATTCTCAGGTTTTAGATCGAATGGTCCACCTACTGTGGGATCAAATTTAGTGTTTGGTCCTTTTAAGGGATCACCTAAACCTAATATCTGATTCAAGGATTCTTTAAAATCCTGAACGATCTTAGTATTTGAGATTTCTTTGATTACGTTGAAGCCCATTTTTTTCTTATTTTCCTTTTATTTTTCTTTTCATTATAGCACGGCTTTAAGGTAATATACCCGACAAAGCGTCAATACTATCTTGCAGTGCTGCTGCTTGAGCCAGTGCGTTATCTTTAACAGTTTGTGCATTTTCTTGTTCTCTTAAGGTACCTCTTTGAGTGTTACCTCTATTATTGGCAGTCTGATATCTTTGCTCATAATAATCTTCAACCTGACCAGTATAATTTACCAAAATCTGAGCCAATCTTGTGCTTAAAAATGAAGTTCTAGTACCTCTTTCGGTACTTAGAGACCCTAATCCTGTATCTGAAATATCAGTAGTCAATAAATAATTATCTATAAAAGTATCAGTATTTGTTGCTTCAGTAGTGGCAGTATTTATCTCAGTTACTCCATCAGGATCGTCATTAATTCCTAGAGCTGTCAATTGATTAGCTACATTAGCCAACCTTTCGTTTAATAAATTCTCTAAAGTAGATATGAGAGCGTCCATTAAAGGTTGTAAATTTGAATCAGAAGCGGTCTTAGTAGATCTCTCCCCATTAGTAAAACCGTTAAAAGGCGCTTCTGTATCTGCGCCTGAGGCTATAGTACCTGAAGGTGGTGCTACTACAGTTATACCTAATGTAAAATCGTAAGGGGGATCTCCTCCCGCATTATCTGTAACTGAATCTACTCTAACTAAAGCTGCATCCGTTCCTCCATCTTGTACTACGAATTCATCCCCTATAGTAAATGACATAGGTCCAACTGCATCTAACATATCTAGAGTAGTAGAGGTAGGAGTTAAAGCTGAATTGGTAAGCGAAGTTGCGGTTAAAGTGGGAGTAGTTCCAGTTTGTCCATTGACTAATAAATTCTCTATAGCGGCCTGACTTGTGATATTATCAGTTTCATTATCTGGCTCTGATCCGGTGTAACCTGCAGCATCGAATTCATCTATCCGTAGTATATCTCTATTTGGAGATACTGGTATAAGTCGTCCTGTGGGAGGATTTTCTGCAACATTTAATATATCAGTTTCAGTTACAGGAGCTATTACAAACGATCCATCTATAGCTTTCCGTTCTGTATCATACGGAGTTATAATATCATCATTATAATAATCAAATAAATCCTTAAAAGTAGAATCTATTACAGTCAATCTTGCAATATCTACATCTTGTCCAGCAGCCGCATCCAACATACCTTGTTGTTGAGATTCTTTTCTTTTAACCTCTTCATTTATAGCAGCTTCTTGCGCTGGACTTGGTATTGGTTTAGCCATTAACTTTTCACCTTAACTGTTGTACTTAGGATACTTATAGGGGCTGGCACTGTTGGTATTAAAGACTCATGATTACCTGAAGAACTTCCTCCAATGACTGGTACCGTATGCGTGTGCGTATTCAGCCATGCTTGTAGTTGTGGACCTAACACTGCTAAAGCAGAAGCGGCTTCTCCTATATCCACTAGACTACCAGTAAGCTCTATCTTACCAGACGCTCCGTCTATATTTATAACGGTAGAACCTGCTGTAAGTATTATTTTATTTGCTGCTCCGTCTATAACTACAGTCTTCCCTCCCGCATCTATAGTTATCTTTTTACCTGTCTTGTCTAATTCTAAAGTATTGTTAGAATCAGTGACAGTTATTTTTTTATCTTTCCTATTGAGTTTAAAAGATTGGCCCTCATTAGTAGACAGAGTTAAATTTCCATCTTTATCAATTTTAAATATAGTAGGAGCTGTAGCTTTATTAGGATTACTGCCGTCAGCATCTTTGCCACCGAGATAGGTTAGGATGTATTCTCCATCTTTATTTATTTCTTGCCTAATGCCTTGAAACTCTGAAAGCTTTCTTATACCATCCGCTCTTTTAGCTCCTTCATTAGATGGGTGATCTAAAACATCACTTATATAAGGTTTGTCTAAGCTATTATCTAAAAAAGATATTGCTACAATAGTTCCATTCTTATTACCGAATTGATTGCTAGTGTCTAATTTTCCTCTAACAGCTATTTCATTAGCCTCTAGTATAGTTTCTTCTGAGTTATTAGTTCCACCTATACCACTTCCAGGCCTTACATTTCTAAAAACACTTTGACCACCGTAAGCATCTCTAACACTCACATCATATTCTACAAATTGTTTAGATACATTAGTAGCATCGTCTATAAAATGGATCTTCTCTATTTGACCCACCATAGTGGTACTACCTTTATCATACACATCCTTGCCAGTCGCTGCTGGCTTTCCAGTAAAATAAGAACTAACTACTGATCCATCTCTCTTTTTCATTAATCTCTAGTTCCTTCTAATACAGTAGTTACAATAGTAGTAGGTTCGATAGTACTTCTATTAGGTCTTGAAATAAATTTAGCAGACCTACCATCATATATCTGACCTCTAGATACTCTAAGTTCTATGTCATATTTTATAGGAGCATTTTGCACAATCTCATAAGTATGTGTGTAACCCTCTATATGATATAGCTGATTTGTATCTTTAATCCTAACATTAGAGCCAACCTCAACGTGCTCATTTATTCCATCAATTACAATAGTTCCATTAAAAAACTGATGAGAAGTAAAGAACCAATCTTGAATTAAGTTTACACACCTCATACAGTACGACTTTATACCGTCTTTAGTGTTATCTAATACATAAGAAGTCTGCGCCTGAAACGACTTCAATCCATATCTTTGAATGGAAGGAGTATTAATTCCAGTAACGTATAAAAGATCGTATACTGTAGTATCAATCTTAGGAACTACAATAACGTGATTTAAGCGCTCGTGTTCACTCTTACCTACGTTCTTCTGTCGTATATCGGAACTTTGAATTTCTAAAATAGGCAAGTCTACAAAAAAAGTCTTCTCATTCCTGGTTATACTATCACTTACGTTTTCTTTATTAAATTGTTTATTTAACGTATATACGTTAGTTTCATGTTCTGCTTTATTTGAAAAAGGAAGCTGCCTTACTACTAACGTAGGTTTTAAATTACCCTTACTATCTAAAGTAAGTTCTGTATACATTTCATTTATGGCAGCGTTTTGCATATGTTGTAAAATACTCCAAACAGTTCCAGTAGCAGGTAGCGATTTAACTAAGGCTCTACCTGGCAATGAGTTCAAAGAGGTATTTATTCTTCCTCTAGAAAACTTATGTATTCCAATTTTACTAGTATCTAAAATATCTACAAAAGATATCCCTCCAGGTTTTGTCTTTAAACCAGATTTAAAAGTAATTCCTAATTCTCTAGGTATATACCAGGCTTGATTATTGACGTTTAGCTTATCAACTGTACCGCCCAAATAAAAACTTACAAGCCTTTTTATAATCTTATCTGGAGAGCCTAAAGCTGTTGGTTTTATTGTCTTATTTGAATCACTCAAAAAATGAGCACCTAAAAGTGTTTGCATAGTTTGCGTATTCAATAAGGGATTGAAAAATATAGACATATCAAATATCTTTCCAAAATCTCTACCAGTCACAATATATTCTAATCTTGGAAACGCTCTCTCAGGAGAGTCTACTTCAACATATCTAACGTTCTCAATTATACCTAAAAATTTAAAACCACTGCTCGGTTTAGTGCTGCCTATCTCTTCTCTACTAATAGGACCGGATTTTTTTAGATAAATCATTATCCAATCACCAGGATGTATTACATCAAGATAATTAATATCTTCTGGTTGAATTTTACCACCACTAACTTTTTTACCTCTCTTTAAATTTATAGAAAATGTTCCACTAGATCCCTCTTTATTTTTCATAATGTTACATCTAATAACATCATTTCTAATTACAACTTGGCTTCTAGTTTTTAAATTACCTCTGGTACTAGTACTTCCATGCCCTGCTATACTTTTATCATTACTGGCATTAATATTTCTAATCTTAGTAATACTCAAATCATCAAATCGATGTATGAGTACGGCACAAGAAGACCTTTGAGAGTGTGTAATCGACACTCCTGGTTTTGCGCTATCTCTATTTTTATTCCTATAATTTACAGCCATAATTTATTGTGTCTGATTGTTAAGTTTTACATCATCCATAAAATCTTTAAGTGCGGTACTTGCGTTTTCTAAATCTGTTTTAAGCTTTCCAAAACTAGTTCTTACAAGATCAGTTTCATCCAGTAATAATAACATTCCTGATTTTAATTCTATTTGTTCTGCTTCTGCTTCTGCTCTTTGAGATTCAAATTCTGCTGAACCAAAAGCTCCTTGAGGCAGCGCTTTTGTACCTCCAACTAAATCTAGCATTCCAGGAGCCAATGCTCCTCCTCCAACTCCTTCTGCTAATTGATCCCTCAAACCTTGAACACCTTGTTGTCCTTTAATCATTCTTTGTCTACCTAAAAATTGCTCAGAAGTTTGACCAGTTTCTCTACCTCCAAGACCTAACTTCAGCATATTAGCTTCTTTGCCTTCTCCAAATGCTGCTCCTAATCCAAGACTTAAAGCATTTTTTTTGTTTCTCACAACTTTTTCAGCAGTTTGTCTATCAACTCCAAGAATTTCCATTGTATCTTCTACTGTGGCATTGGCAGATAAATTTTGACCAGCTAAAAATTGTCCAGTTGTTGGTTCTGGTATGGCATCTAGAAATCCTAAAACATTACCTAAACCTGCAAAACCTGCAGTGCCTGTAGATTCTCGTCTAAGTTGTTCTTGTAAATTTCTGGCTCTTTCCATATCTGCTCTAGAAACATCTCCGCCTCCAGCAGCAGCAGCGGTGAGATCCCTCATAGCATTTGAGATACTATCAACATCAATTTGTCCTAGACCCATTGATTGTGCTATGAATTCTGAAGTAATTCTTAAAAATTGACCAGACTTACTAGCGTCCATTCCTGCAGCTACACCCTTACGAAGTATTTCTACTTGAGCAAGAACTCCACCTTGGAATGTTCCACCTCGTGTTGCTCCTGTGATAGTTTCAGCAGCCTGTGCTTGATCAGAGATAGAGGTTCCTGTTCGTTGTAAAACATTTTGCATTATTCCTAAATTTTGTCCAGTAGCTCTGTTTCCTAAGAATTGTCTTGCTTGACCAAATTGACTCAAAGTCTCCCCTGCCATAAATCCTAAACCGGCTCCTCTAGTTTGAGTGGCATCAATATCTTGACCAGTCATGCCTCCACCTCGCATAGCATTAACTCTTGCTCTACGAAGTGCTCTAGCTCGTTGTACAGCTTTTAATGCGGGAGCTACTTCTCTTTCTCTAGCGGCAGCTTCATCTGCGCCACCTTCTTCTGCACCTTCAAAGGCTCCTGTAACACCTCCGTAAAGACCTCCTATAGCACCGCCTATTGCGGCTCCTGGGATAGCTCCTACTCCTCCAAAAAATGCTCCTATTCCAGCTCCAACGGCAGCTCCACCAGCACCAAATTTTAAAGCACCACCTACAGCACCTCCAGCACCACCTGCAACGCGAGCAAAAGTATTTTCCATACCACCTTCACGTATTCCACCCCGAAGACCTTCTCCTGACAATATTCCTTCAGTTCTTGCAAATTGACGTTGTGCTCTTAACTTGCGAATATTTCGTAATTGCGAAGCACCTTGACCAAGAGCGAGTCCTCCTGCTGCTAATCCTCCTGCTGCTAATCCTACTTTACCTAAAGCTCCGACAATACCAGCTCTACCACCAGTTAATCCTTCGTTTACTCTGCCAGCAATTCCTCTTGCACGATCTCCGCCCATTCCTAGTGCAGTTAATGTTTTAAATGTTCTGGTACTTTCTAAACGATCTTTTTCACGATGTTCGCGCTGAAGCTCAAGCCTTCTTTCAATTCTTTCTTTTTTAGCAAAATCTGTTTTAATTCTTTGTTCTTTTTTAAGAACTGAAATACGTTCGCGAATCTCATCTTTTAGAGTTTCGGTTTTAATTTTCTTTTCTTCTTTAGCTTGGCGTATCGGATCTAGCCGTCTATCTACTCGAATTTGGTCATGTTTTGATTTGTGTATAGCTTTTTCTTTTTGAGCAGTATCCAATCGTGATCGAATATCTGCTTTACGACTGTTAAGAGCTTTTTGATTTATACGATCTTCTGTACGCTCTCGAATTACCTGTACTCTAGCCTGCTCTTTAAAACGAACATCTTGTGCTTTAGTACTTTCACGCTCTATCAGTACTCTATTACGAGTTGCTTTTACTGAATTCCTAGCAGTATCCAAACCTCCACTAGCTAAAACACCGCCAAACTCTTTTTTAACGTCAGCAACTGCTTTGCGCAAGCTAGCTCTATCTAAGCCAAAACCTATAACTAATTGTTTTTTTATGTCAGCCACTTCTACACCTTATTACTTTTTTTAATATTTTCTATAGCAGATAAGTATTGCAAATTATTTATAACATGTAAACCACAAACTCGAACACCTCGTAAAGGTGTTATATGATCTACGTGGTATCCATCTGGACAATTTTCATAAAATCTTTTGATTTCTTTTAAATCTGTCCAACTTGGTGTTGCATTAATTTTAGCTGCTCTTCTATTTGCTTCTATATAATTTCTATGTTTTTGATTACTTCTATCCCAATTTTTCTTAATTTCACGAGATCGTTTTAAATTATCTTTAGCCCATTTTTTGTTGACAATGTCTAAACTTTCTTTATTATCTTGATAATATTTGGAATAATATTCTTTCATTTTCTTCTTATTTTTAGATCTCCATTGTCTCATATACTCTAAATTTACCATTATTCATCCTGTTGAAGTTGGCTAAAGTCTGTTGTTATTTTATCAGGAAATTGAGCTTTTATACGCTTCGTGAAATCCTTTTCTTCATCTGCCATTCCTTCTATCATTTGTTCATCTGATATATACTCTTCACCCATCTCTTTTTTCAACCATTCTTCGTACTCATCTGCTTCTGCATGAGCCACTAGTTCTGGGTTCTCTCTAATCTGATGCATTTGATTATTAACGAGCAATTCCTCAAGAGTCATTTCTTGAAGACGTTCGTCATTAAGAGTGGTATTGAATTTAAAACAAAACCACGCTTTTAATTGCTTCTCAACGCCGAGTAGACTTGAGAGAGTTGAATTTATGTAGGCATCAGCTATATTTGTGAAATTATCTAATTTATACTTTATCGGGTTGCTTGGTGCTAGTTTCCCCAGATCCTTTAGACTTTTCTTTCTTTCGCTTTCCGCCCCAAACCTTTTTAACGTACTCATTATCAAACTTCCTACACTCAGTGAATATTCCTGTGACCAAATTTATATCTTCTAAATCATATCCAAAATCTGACTCTTCCCACCAATCTGGACAATCTGTCATAGTATGACGCAGTGTAGATAGCATTTCATGCAGGAATAGGGTTTCCTCATCTAGATTCAACAAACCTTCGTTGAGTCTAGCTAAAGTCTTACCAATTTCTGATCTTGTACGGATATTTGGTCTTTGATATGTGAACAATCCCTCATCTTGTTCTGGACTTTTAAGGTTTAAATCCTTCAAATTGAAGGTATGTTCCTTGGAGGGCAATTCTTGCATTGACATTTTTTCTTCTCCTATTTTTTATTTTTCTTATTATTGCGTATACGCTATTTCATTATATCACAAATATTACTTTATATAAACAAAAAGGGCCACCGAAGTGGCCCGTATACAGGAGGAAAAATGAAAAGCCCCTAGAAGGGGCGTCGGACTTATTAAGGTCCAGCTTCATCTGATTGTTTAATTCCAACAAAAGATAATGTAATTTGTGCCAAACTTCTAGCGTCAGTATTGAAATCCTCTTGAGTACATTTGACGCGCTCAATCAAGAACAAAGTAGCCCCAGTAACTCTATCAATAAGTTCTGCGGTCAATTCTGGTTGAATTAGAATATTTTGAAGCTTAGGTCTTAATCCAGTATTAATAGCAGATTGATTGGACACTCTAAATAGGGTCGCTGTGAAATTCACTGTATAACCAGTTTCAGCATATTCTGCTGGTTCCAACTGGTCCAGTACATCGACTGGTTGATGCGCGTGAGCCACTGTATAGTTAACAGCGTTGGCGAAGGCTACCTTCGTACCATTGATTCTAAAGACTACGCGTGCGCCTGAACTTGTTACACTCATTTCTTATTCTCCTTTACGACCCCGTTAAAAAGTAGGTTGGGGGTTTACGATCCTTTTACCTACTTAACTTACTGATTTATCCGAATTCATAGCAGCCAAAAGTTCATTAATTTTAGCTTTATTTTCGTTGGCTAAGGCTTGAGTTTCGCCTGCATCTGTTGCATCTGCTGTAGCAATTGCAGCTACATCGTTTGCAGCATTATGCTGGGCTTCAAGTTCATCAGCTACTTTATCTTCGGTTACTGCTCGTCTAATTGCTTCTTTAGCTTTGTCCGACAATGCCATTATTTACTCTCCTCTTCAATTAAGCTGACTGCCTAATGTTATCTAAAGTTATTGTTGCAAGAATGAAATCAATACCTTGCACTGGGGTAATAGTGATATCAATTGTAGCGGTATTACCAGTCAGTGTTACAGTAAGATCTTTCCATCCTAATCCTTCATTTGTGTCATCTCCTACAATCAACTCGGCATTCAAAAACCCAGTCATGATAGAGATTGTGGTATTTTTAATACCTTCTGCAGTTCCTGTTCTAGTTTTATCACCAATGAAAATCGCCTCAAGTTGCTGACGCAAGTTGAAAGCTACGGTGTCAGAAGCCTCAAGAACTGATACTCTATTAAAAACAAAATTTTGATCTTTGCTGTAAGTAGTGTTACCTACAACAACTCGAATTCCGCCTTCATCTCTTTCTTCTAAAGGAGTCAAACCAGCTTCAATCGCGAGTTTCTTTTGAGTTTTAGCATTATAATCTGTGTGTTCAATTCCGTTAGCATTGATACCTTTAAAAGTGGCAGGAGTTCCAGCATCTGTTCCAGCTTGGATTCCACCTACAATAGCGGCAGCAGCCCAAGGTTCTAAGAATACTAAATCTCCAGCAGTATTCAACACTTCCACATCTTGGAAAAGCATAGAGGCTCGTTCAGCATTGATATCTTTGGAAGCAATTTGAGCATTAGCAAAGCTATCTTTCTTAGAAATGTAACAGTTTCGTTCACTTCTATTGTTTCCGTCAGAGGCTGTATTACAGTGTGTGATAGCTTGTGTGTTTACAGCGTCTACAGTCCAAGTTGAACTAGGATCAGTATCGCCTTCAGAAACAAGGGCAGAGGCATCTCTAGAAACAAGAGGGATTACAGTGTTAGCTCTAATAGCCAACATTGCGTCAAAACCGACTTGAAAGTTAGTATTAGTAGAAGCTCCTAAAGCTCCACCAGTCATAAATGTTCTAGCTAAAGCTTCTGGAGCACCTTCTACGTTTGTCACGCGAGCTGCAGAGACTAAACCAGATTCTGCGCTGATAATATCCAAAAGCTCTTGTTGAGCTGCGAATAAATCTTCAGCTTGAGCAGCTACATCTAAATCCGTACTCACAGGATCAAGATTAGTTGCTTGTTCAAAAGCTGCACTTTGAGAAGCCGTGGTTATAGTGTATGCGCCATTTGCATCAATCAAATCAATTACTTGCTGCATCGTTTTGCCAGCAAGAGCAATACTAATGTCATCTGCAGGAATAGAAGCCGAACTCGTAGTAATAGTAAGTACTCCACCTTGAATGGTTAAATCAGCGGCAGAAGCAGCTCCCGTATAACTGATATTCATTTTAACATCGCGTACATTTTCAGACAAAGTCTCGGAATCTTCGCCTTTACTTACCGTGATAATTCTAGCTTCGGCATCTACAACGCCAGCCACTATAGTTACACTAATTAGATTTTCATCTTCACCAAAATTTTGAGATTGCAAATTGAAAAGAGTGGTAGCACCGTTGCTTAGAGCAAGGACAGACCTAGCTGAAGCATTCGTCTTAAATACTCGTATAATACTGGCACCACTTGGAACTCTAGCATCTCTACCAGGGGAGATTAAGATTCGAGCAGCATCAACGATTGGACCAGATTTATATCTCGTAACTAAAGCGGCTATATCTTCGCTAGTAAAAGTTTGAACACCAGCAGCAGATCCAGGTTCTCCACCTGCAGCTTCTCCTATGATCGCTACAATCCCAGAAGGTGCTAACGGGAAACCACCTGTTAGGTTTACTTTAATTCGTGATATTACTGACGGTACGTTTGTACTAATGCCAGCGAAACTTACATTAATTGACATTTTATAGCTCCCCTATTAATACTTTTTAAATATTTTATCAAATTCATCTACAGTGCCATTCTCCGTCTTTTGCGCTTCGGCAAACTTCCTCATAGGCGCTTTGTGATGAATAAGAACGTTTGGATCTCGCTGTCTAAGTAGTTGAAAGTACATGTCAAAACTCAACACTAGTTTCACGGACTTACTCTCTACACGAGTGGATTGATCTTCTTCTTCGACATTGTCCTTTTCTAATTGTAACTCATTTTTCGGTTTTCTTACTTTTTTACTCATAGTTAGTTCCATATCTAAATTTACCACACTTTGACCGATTTTTACTTAACAATCCTCAGAGGACTGGGCATTCACCTTAATTCCATCCTCATCCTCTACATTGACCGTTGTGTCAAAACAATCTACAAGATTTACTAAACCTTGCTCCCATACAAATTCAGTCAAACAATTTACCTCTATCATCCTGGAATATATATTTTCACCTTCAAATTTATCCTCTCTGTCAAAAATACTCCCAGTACCATGATCAAGGGCTATACCTCTTTTGATTAAAGAATCTTGTCTAGATTTGAGTATATACATCAGAATATAATAAATGAATTTTACAAGGTGAATATCATCTTTTGCATGACACCCCAAGTTAATAGTCTCTCTGATACGAACCATTCTTAGCTCTGTCCGTTCAATAGCTAATTGACTCTCAATGCTTCCGTCTCCGCTAGTATTTACGATTTGACCTGTTCCTATATTTATAAATTTATTTCCTGAAACATTGCTATTTCCAGATCCAATGGGGAATTTATTACTTGATGCGTCAACAAAATTTTGACCAGGACATACTAAACTTAAATCAGCGTCATTAGTTACTGTCAACTTTCCTGTAACAGAGTCATAAGTTCCAGGCGTTACCACAGGCACAATAACGGCAGGCGTCGTAGGATCGTCTTCATCCAACATTGCATTACCTAAATTCTGTATAGTCTCTTCTTCATTAGCTCTTATAAGATGAATAGATATGCACGGTACCTGGGTTGGAACTTGTTGCCAAGCATGTACTATTTTAATTTGATTGTTAGCTATGTAGGTTTTTATTTGGTCAATTTTATCTTGGCCATATTGATTGTTAAAATAAGTTTGTAAAAATCTAGAAAATATATCGTCTATCCTAGTGGGATCACTACGTAATTCGCCAAGACCGTCCCTCACCACAGTTTCTAAAACGAACTCAGTTAATGGTGCTCCATGTGGTAAAACTTCAGTCAAACTCATTTATATAAACCTTTGAAGTATCTTATCAAAATTTTCTTCAATGTACAACCCCAGATCTTCCAGTATCTTAACACCTGAAAAAGGAGTTTTTGGCCATATGCTGTCTTTTGTAACGCGATGTATTGTCAAATATTGTGTAGAATTTGTTTCAGGATTTGTGGATTTAATAACCTGTTCAACACGTTGCACTAATCTACGCTTTTGTACTATTGCTTTTCTTTTGTAATCAGAGAACAAATAATCTTTAAGTTCATCTGCATTCGTAAACTTTCTAACATTGATCCCTGTATTACCTATATTGCCTATAGCATCGGCGTCTTTAGCTATAGGTACATCTACATACTCTTTACCTTCTCTAGCATTATGGTGCGCCCTATTGCCTCCCATAATAGCTTTCGAGATCTCGCCAACTTGAATCCCGTCTTCCATCCAATCGGCCAACTTGCCTTCAATGGTGAACATGTATAAGTTTTCATCAATCTTATGAGCTTTAAAACCTTTATTCCAATGTCCAAATCCCGCTTTTAATCGACTAGCAGCTAATCTGCGTCCTTCTTGTTCTGCCTCACTAATAGCAACAGCTAGCGCAGTGGTAACTTTCGCTTCAATTGCTTCAGCCAATTCTGTAGCTTCTAATCCTAGATCACCTTTAATATTAATCATAACTATCCAATATGTGTATTTAACTTTTTTAAATTATCACTAGCCCATAAAGGCTGTAAATTATCTAAAGCCCACGCTTTTTTAAAAGTTTCAGTAGTTGGATCTACTAATTCCTCTTGATTCCAATAATATGATCCATCTTGTTTTTTATATTTTAAGGGAATTACATGATCAATGTGCCACTTACATCTATTATCCCAAGTCATTTCAAATTTAAATAATGCTTCTAAATGTCGTTTTAAATCTATAGAAGTGTAATCTAAATATCTAAATTTACCAGAATATCCAGATAGCTGATGTGACAATAGTCTACGAATTCGGCGAGTCATGTCATAACTTAAATCTTTTTTATATCGACTTTTTTCTTCAATATTTCTACGTTTTCTACCTTCTACTGTTCGACGTTTCCTATTCACTTTATCTCTGTAAGTCTTAGATCTCCATTTATCTCTTAATTTGTTTTTTACTTCTGGTCTGGCATTCCTATTATTTTGATAATCTCTCCAACAAATTTTACAATAAGTATCTAAACCAGATGCAGAATTTGAACTATAATTAAACTCTTTAAAAGATTTCAAAGTATCGCATTTTTTACAATACTTTAATTTTTTTTCTAAATCAAACTTTCTTAACCTAGACATTTTATTTTCCTAACTATTCGGGTCATATATGACATTTTTACCCAGTAAGGCGTTAGCTATATCTCTACGCTCAATTAAATAATCTCTTTTCAAAATCCAAGTTTCAGGCAATTTAATATAAGTCTTGCCATCTACGGTAATTTTAGGAGCCTCTATTCCATCTGGTCGATTGTTGTATTGACTGTATCTATCTCTATGAACAGCTTTTACTGCTCTAAAGCTAGGTCTATATTTATAATAAATGGAATAAATATCCCTGTCTGCTGGTCTATGAGTTCCTATCCATTTTACGTCACCATTTAAATCTAATTTAAAATCCACTCCTTCGTGGAATTCCTCCCTGGCTCCTGTTGAAACTGTAAATAATCCTAATACCCTACATGCTGAGTATTTTAACCTATCGATATCAACGCCTTCTTGTCGTTGCTGAAGTTCAAAAAAATCTTCCTCGAAATCCAATAAATCTACACGAGAATAATGGTGTAACGATATCCCAGCTTTAAAAGTAACCAAGATCTCATCAATATGAAACGTACCCTGTACAGTAAATTGCTCCTTAAGATCCTGTTGCTGAAACATAGCAATAGATTCTATAGCCTTAAAGTCAATCATATTATTATTGCAAACGGTACAATTGATATCATGATCTAATGATTCTAGACTTGTCATATTTGGACAAAGTGTAGATTTAAACACTTTGACCCTAACTCCAAGATCTTCTATCACTTGATCGAGCCTATCAACATTTATACCGCTGGTCAGCTTCTTTCCCATTCAACTTCCTATATAGGATTATTCTTTGATTTCGCGTTTTACGGTAGTTTGTCTGATAGAATC
>SDBT01000704.1_pt1 | contig 54259 bp, 50 predicted proteins | sample 2277101 | NCBI WGS metagenome assembly SDBT01 (sample SAMN10404973, study PRJNA504765) | marine sediment metagenome | isolation source: marine sediment core GS10_PC15, 103 cmbsf | place: Arctic Ocean: Southern Knipovich Ridge | collected 2010 | reverse complement strand
TTGAGAATTGAGAATTGAGAACTGAGAATTCCTGCAAACCCCCTAACCTCCTAACCTCTATCAGCAGTATGAGAAAAGAGAACAATCATCTCATCATCCTCGGCGCCGGAGACCATGCAAAGGTGGTGATCGGGACGGCTGAGGCCGAGGCAAAGTTCAAGGTCATCGGCTTGCTGGACGATGACAAATCAAAGCATGAAACCACATGGTACGGGCATCAAGTTCTCGGTGGATGTGACCAGCTGGCACGACTCAGAGAACAAGGTGTTTCCAAGGTGGTTGTTGCCGTCGGCGACAATGTTGGCCGCGCAAAGCTGGCCGAATTAGCTGTGAAAACAGGATTCGAGCTGGCAACGGTGATTCACCCGACAGCGATCGTTCTGAAAGGCTCAACCGTTGGCGAAGGGACCGTGCTCTTGGCCAACGCCTACGTTGGCGCCGATTCCACGCTCGGTAATGGCGTCCTCTTGAGCGTCGGTGCGGTTGTGGCCCATGATTGTGTTATTGGATCCTGGTGTCAGCTCTGCCCAGGAGCGAAACTGAGCGGGCACGTAAAGGTCGGTGACTACTCGCTCATCGGTATGGGGGCCTCGGTGCTGCCCGGAGTAACGGTGGGTCGGCAGGCAATGGTAGGTGCGAACGCGGCCGTCATCAACGACATTCCGGACTTGGTAACGGCCGTTGGTGTTCCAGCTCGCGCCACTTCCGGATCCTGAGCGTGGCCATCCGAAAATTAAAAAAGATTAGGAATTGAGCATTTCGCTTTGGTGCGAGTGGACGGGAACTCAAAACTCAAAAAAAAAATCAAAACTAATGTGCGTGCGTGACCGTCCGAAAATTGAGAATTGAGAATTCAAAATTGAGAATTGGGAACCGTGAAGAATAATTTGAACAACTTCGCCATCACTGGTGTGGCCGGTTATGTCGCCCCACGCCACCTCAAGGCCATCCGCGACACGGGCAATCGCCTCGTCGCGGCCGTGGACCCACACGACTCCGTCGGGGTCCTCGACAGCTACTTCCCCGACGTGGCCTTCTTCACCGAGTTCGAGCGCTTCGATCGTCACCTGGAGAAGCTGCGCCGCGGGGGAGAGGACGGCCACGTTCAATATGTGACTGTCTGCTCGCCGAACCACCTGCACGATGCACACATCCGCCTCGCTCTCCGCATCGGCGCCGACGCCATCTGTGAAAAACCCCTGGTGCTCAACCCGTGGAATCTCGACGCCCTGGCAGAGCTGGAGGCCGAGACCGGCCAGCGGATCTTCACCATTCTCCAGCTCAGGGTCCACCCGGCCCTGATCGACCTCAGGGAACGCCTCGTCGCCGAAACTACTAGCCGCCGCCACCAAGTCGTCCTCACCTATATCACCTCCCGCGGCCCCTGGTACCGCTACTCCTGGAAGGGCGATGCCGGCAGATCCGGCGGGATCGCCACCAACATCGGCATCCACTTCTTCGATCTCCTGATGTGGCTCTTCGGCCCCGCGGAGCAGAGTCAGGTTCACCTGCGACAGAATGAGCGAGCCGCCGGCGCCATCACCCTCGAGCACGCCGATGTCTCGTGGTTCCTGTCCATCGACCGGAACGATCTTCCCTTCGAGCCCGAGGCTGGCAAGCCCGCCACCTACCGTTCGATCACCGTCGACGGTCAGGAGATCGAGTTCACCGGGGGCTTCACCGACCTCCACACTCGCGTCTACGAGGAGACTTTGGCCGGCCGCGGCTTCGGCATCGAGGATGCCCGCCCATCGGTCGAATTGGTGCAGAGGCTTCGCCAACAGGCCCTCGAGAGCGCGCCGGAGGGTCTCCACCCGTTTGCGGCAAAGGAACGAAAACGATGAGTTACTTCAAACACGAATCGTCCTACGTGGACGATGGATGTGAGATCGGTGACGGCACCAAGATCTGGCATTTCTGCCACGTGCAGAAAGGTGCCCGTATCGGCGAAAACTGCATCTTCGGCCAGAACTGCAACGTGGCCAACGATGTGGTGATCGGCTCCAACGTCAAGGTGCAAAACAACGTTTCCATCTACACCGGCACGATCATCGAGGATGATGTCTTTCTCGGTCCCTCCTGCGTTTTGACCAACGTCACCAACCCTCGTTCTCAGGTCAACCGCCACAATCTCTATGAAAAGACCCTGCTTCGTCGCGGTTGCACCATTGGTGCCAATGCCACCATCGTCTGCGGCATCACCATCGGCCGTTACGCGTTCATCGGCGCGGGAGCGGTAGTGGCCAAAGACGTCCCCGACTACGCGCTCATGGTCGGTGTTCCAGCCCTCCGCGTCGGCTGGATGAGCCGCCACGGTCACCCAATGAAACCTGGCCCGGACAGCATCCTGATCTGCCCGGAGGCCGGCTTGCGGTACAAGGAGGAAAAGGACGGAGTTCTTTGCTGCCTCGACCTCAGCGAGGACGATACGTTGCCGGGTAACCTTCGGGTGGGCCAAGGAATCTACGAAGAGTACAAGTCGAAGAGTCGCCAACGCTAATCGCTGACTATTGAAATTATGTCGGACAACCGAGGACCTCAGAATATTGAAAAAGCGGTGCCGTTGACCACCGCGCAGGCTGTTATCCCATGCTGCACAATTCAAGCTTCCTGTGGATCCGGTGCAGATACAACGATCCATGGATGAGATAGTGGGTCCTAACGAACAGTTGTCGAGCGCTCCGATCAAAGTCATCGAGCGCAAAACCGGCTGGCGCGCGCTCGACCTGCGCGAGCTTTGGCGCTACAAGGACCTCTTCCGGTTTTTGGTGACCCGTGACATCAAAGTTCTCTACAAGCAGACCGTTCTCGGTTTCGGGTGGGCGATTCTCCGTCCGTTGTTTAGTATGGTCGTCTTCAGCGTCGTCTTCGGGCGGATGGCGAAAATCCCGAGCGACGGCATCCCGTACCCACTCTTCTCCTACGCGGCCCTCGTGCCCTGGACCTACTTCCAGACCGCCATAACCCAGTCCACCAACAGCCTCATAGGCGGCGCACAGATGATCTCCAAGGTGTACTTCCCGAGAATCATTGTCCCGCTTGCCCCAGTCATTGCCGGTCTCGTGGACTTTGCCATCGCCCTGACCATCGTCGGCGTCATGATGGCGTACTACGGCACGGCGCCGAACGTTAACATCATCTTCCTTCCGTTAATGATCCTCATCATGGTCGTGACAGCCGCCGCCGTCGGAATGTGGCTCTCCGTCTTGGCGGTTCAGTACCGCGACATCCGTTTCGCGATCCAGTTCCTGGCTCAGTTCCTCATGTACGCGGCGCCGGTCGTGTGGCCGGCATCGCTGGTGCCCGAGCGATTTCGGCTCCTTTACGGCCTTTATCCGATGGCCGGAGTAATCGAAGGGTTCCGTTCTGCTCTCCTGGGCCATAACCCTATGCCCTGGGACCTCATCGCCGCCGGTTCGGTGACGGCAATGGTCCTGTTCGTTTTCGGGACGTTGTACTTCCGTCGAATGGAGAGGATTTTTTCTGATGTGGCATGACCCTGCGGCCGGGCGAACCAAGGTGAATTGATGCCTCAGTTTTCGATCCGGGCTGAGAAACTGTCCAAGCTCTATCGCATCGGGCTAAAGGAGCAGATGCACGAAACTTTTGGCGGTGCGGCGATCGATTTCCTCCGTGCCCCAATGAAAAACTTCCGACAGCTTCGTGGTCTGACGGACATTTCTGCCCAAGATTCAGGCGCCGAGGACGTCATTTGGGCTCTTCACGACGTGTCCTTCGAGGTCAGGGAAGGGGAGGTTCTGGGAATCATCGGCGCCAACGGCGCGGGTAAGAGCACGCTGCTGAAGGTGCTCTCCGGCATCACTGAGCCGACATCGGGCCGTGCGTTGGTCAGGGGCCGCGTGGCATGTCTCCTCGAGGTGGGTACTGGCTTTCACCCGGACCTCACCGGCCGTGAGAATGCCTACCTCAACGGCACCATCCTCGGGATGACCAAGGTGGAGGTCGACCGGAAGTTCGACGAAATTGTCGCCTTCTCCGGCGTTGAGAAGTTTATCGATACGCCGGTCAAGCGATACTCCTCAGGCATGCGGGTTCGCCTCGCATTTGCGGTGGCGGCTCACCTCGAACCCGAGATTCTCTTTATCGATGAAGTACTGGCCGTGGGTGATCTTGCGTTCCAGAGGAAGTGCCTCGGGAGGATGAGTCATGTCGCGAAAGAGGGGCGAACCGTCCTGTTCGTCAGCCACAATTTAGCCTCCATCGCCAGCCTCTGTGAACGCGGCGTGTTATTGGATCAGGGGAGGATTGTGTACGAGGGTGCGATTGACGAGACCCTGGCGGCCTACGATCGCCTGGTGGACGGGAAGGCCAACGCAGAACTGTCGTCGCTGAACTCATCTGATGCGATCGTTTGTCAGGTGCCGGTGGTTTTGTCCGGGGCAGATCGACTGCTGCCTGAAACACCACTCACATTCGAGTGGGTGACGGAAGTCCGCAGTTCGCATTGGGAAGTGACGCTCCAGCTGATTCTCAGGAATGCCGCGGGCAGTTACCTATCGCTCCCTAAGCTGAGTTCGCAAGCAAACCCAGAACTTGTAAAACCAGGGGCGTACCGCGTAAGAGTACGGATGCCGCGATTATGGCTGGCACCGGGTTCGTATTACGCGAGAGCCAAGGCCATTGCGGAGGGGCCTGGCGGGTCCCATCGGTACTTTTCCGAAACCGTGAACTTCCATGTCCTGCTGGATAAGGAGGTCGACGAGGGCGGGGCTCCTCACCTTCTTCAGCCACCCTGTGAATGGTCGGTCCACCCCGTGTCAGCTAACGCGTCGTCACCCGAATCAATACCGTGAATCGACCAGAGATGTGTCCTGCAATTGAATATGATTTCGATACCTCATTGAGCGTCAACGCGGTTGTTGGCGCCGGCGCTGTGGTGGCCAAGGACGTCCGCGACTACGCTCTGATGGTTGGCGTTCCGGCCCGTCAGAAAGGTTGGGTAAGCCGCCACGGCCTTCCCCTGGGTGATCCGGGTGCCGATGGAGCCTACACGTGTTCCGAAAGCGGGCTGCGCTACCGAGAGGATGAGCAGGGTGCGCTCCGCTGTTTCGACGTCGGCGAGGATGAGGAGCTTCCCGAACGCTTGCGCGCTGGGGGCCAGCACTACGACGACATCGTCCACGGCCGGCGGCTCAGCTGATGAAGGAACGCCGAAAACGCGAAGTAGATGAAGAAGAACAATTTCACGAAATGCTTGGGCTTGACCGCGGTTACCATTTCATGGTGAGCACTTGCCTCGCATTACTTCCCGAGACCTATGGCGCACCGCGGTCCGCCTCGAATCCTGCCGCGGTGCCATGAGAGAGTTCGCTCGGCTGCTGTTCGTTGGAGATATCGGCCTGGGTGGGGATTACGCTAGGCTATATGGCCAAGGTTCACCCAACTGGACCGCACCCTTCATCGAGGCCCAGCCCCTCTTTCAAGACGCGGATTTGAGAATCGGCAATCTCGAGGAACCTCTTTTCAGGAGTTCTTCCCCCCGCAACAAGAGGAATCTCCTAGGGGCACCGCCCGAGTCCGTGGCCGCGCTCAGCTATCTTGGGTTTACCGCTCTGAGCCTGGGCAACAACCACATCACCGATCAGGGGGCCAAAGGAATCACGAAGACGCGCGAGACTCTGGAGTCGAGAGGAATCGCGCCCTTCGGCGCGGGCGAGGACCTCGAGACGGCGCGCAAGCCCGCGTTTGCCCAGGCGAAGAACCTGTCGTTCGCGTTTCTGGGGTACGCGGTGCAGGATCAGGACGTCGGGGCCGAGGCGGCGACGGATTCGACAGAGGGATGTGTGCCGCTGTCCCTGCAATGTATTGAGAATGACATCGTCGCCGCTCGTAGCAGGGCGGCACACATCGTGGTCTCCCTTCACTGGGGGTATCAGTTCGATCGCTATCCTGATCCAGGGCAAGTCGCCACCGCGCACAAGATCATTGATCTCGGGGCGCTGATAGTGTATGGGCACCATCCCCACGTACTGCAGGGGATTGAGCGCTACAAGCACGGCCTGATCCTATACAGCCTGGGCAATTTCTTTCTTCCAGACTTCGTAAGGACGGATGGTCGGAAGTTCCGGTTTCCGAGAGAATCACGTACGACGGCGGCGGTACTGTGCGACGTCGGCACGTCAGGAATCCAGTCGTTTTCGACGGTTCCGATAGGGATCGACCACGACTACCGGATGCGGGTTCTGCAGGGGCGCACCGCAGCTCGCGAGTCGCGCTCACTCACTTCGCGTTCAAGAGCGCTTGACGCGCCAGATTACGGCTCGTACTGGCGTTTGCACCACAGTCGAACGGAGCGGAAGCGACGTCGACGGGACGAGAAGGCGCAGATTCACGGTGAGACCGCCAGTATCTGGCGCCAAGCGCGCACACGGGGAGTTGCGGGCTCGTTGAGAAGCCTGGAAGGGCGTCACATCATGATGATGTTCCGTCTCGTTCGCCGCTACGCACGTCTCTTCTGCCTGTGGGTCTCTGGAAGGCCTGGAATGACACGATGAGCGATTACAGCCACCGCCATCGGCAAAGAGTACGTCAATCGAGGAATGACACCTCAACAACAGATTCGTAAGGGGGCAGCGGAGATGGGTACTATCCACATTTGGCCTGAGACGTTGACCCGCCGAGATGAGGCAGTAGTGACATCCGCAACGATCGAAATGCCGAGCCATGAGAGGAAGGTCCTATTTTACGAAGTGCCGGAGCAATACGCGTCATCCATCACACCAATCTGTGATCACTTCGTGGTTGGAGCCATTTACCTCCTGATGAGCGCTGGCCACGACGTGCACGTTCATGGCCAGGTTTCCCCCTCGCTCTTACACAATTTGAACGAATATGTAGCGGCACGAATTCTGTGGCGGCCTCACCTTTCGCGAGTTTGTATTCACGCAGATATCGAACAAGAACCCTCATTCAATCCGAACCGAGACAAGGCGCTGTTAGCGTACTCAGGAGGGGTCGACTCAAGCTTCACCGCGTATCGCCATTCGCGTGGTAACGTGCATTTTCCTCGAGAGCTTGCAGCTGGTGTGATGGTGCGCGGTTTCGACATTCCTCTTGCGGAAAAGGAAGGTTTCCTTCGTGCGGTCGACCGATCCCGGTTGATGCTAAGCAGCCTGGGCCTCGATTTGATACCCATGGCAACCAACTACAGGGCCCTCGTGGCCGACTGGGGATACGATAAGGCGTGGGGAGAGTCGTGGGGACCAGCGGTCGCATCCTGCCTCATGGCGCTGCAGGGTGGATTCTCAGCCGGTTTACTCTCACAGAGCGTAGCCTATGACGATCTCCTCGAGATGGATTGGGGGTGCAACCCTCTTGCTGACAGAATGTTATCCTGCTCATCTTTCGAAATCGTTCCTGATGGCGCCGACTTCAGCCGAATTGAGAAGATCCAGGCTCTGAACGAATGGCTCGAGTTCCGACGCTACGGAAGGGTCTGCTGGCAGGCGCCTGAGCGAGACCGCAATTGCTGCAAATGCGAGAAGTGTATTCGCACGATCCTAGGGTTCCGAGTTCTTGGCTTGCCATTGCCGCCATGCTTCAGTCACGACGTCACGGTTGAGCAGATCATGGCTCTTATTCATTTAACAGATAAGTCGATGACTATTTGGTACGATTCCATCCTACAAGTTGCCAGAGCGCGCGCTGTGGATGAGCCCTGGACACAGGCGCTGAACCAACGCCTAATTCGCAACCGGAAGTTGAGAAAGTCGAAAATGAGGCAGCAGCTTCTGAGGATTGTTAGGTATTCCCGGAGAATACGGGCGCGGTTCACGAATAGCCTGATTCCCGCGAATCAGAACGTAAAGACTGCGGCGCGTTGACCGGCGATCATGGCCCATGGAGTGAGGTGAGATTATTTAGGAGACTACCTGCAGTGCCGGCGACGCGCGGACCTTGCCCCGCTTGGCCCGCCGTTCCCACAGCCCCGACAACGACGACGTCGCCTGTCGTCATCGTGTGTATTGGTGGTGTGCTTCAAAAGGGAAGCAGGATACTCGCAATCAAGAATGACCTTTGGAACGGCGGTCCTGGCCGCGGAATTCAGTGATCTTTCCCAGAGAGCATCAACAGGAAATCATGAGAGTCCTCCTCATCAACGACAACACGGCCCATGTCAACTGGGGAGCCCAGGCGTCGCCGCCAGCGCTTGTCGGTATCCTCACCGAGGCCTTGCCGGGCAGCACAGTCACGGCCCTGTCCCATGCCTGGCTGACACGCCGCTATCGACGCGTGCGTGCTCCGCTCGAAGGCCGACTCATCCGCAGCGATCGTTGGCGGGGCGTGCGGCCCATCCTTCACCGCCTGTCGGTTTCAGCAAGGTTCTTCCCCGAGGTAGCGGATGATTTCGACTTCTGGGCTGATGAATGGGTGGCGGGACGCGGAGGTCCACAGGGGACTGAGTTCCTCGCCCTGGCCGAGGCCGCAGACGTTGTCGTGTACAACGGCGAGAACTCGATCTACCACAACATGTCAGAGGGGTGCCACGGGATCTTCTTGCTCTGGCTCGCCAAGACCCGCCTGGGGAAACCAAGCTGCATCGTGAACCACACTGCCCACATGAACGATGTCCGGCCGATCATGCCGGGCATGGTCAAGCTGGTGTACCCGAGGCTCGATCTTGTGGCGGTCCGCGAACCCTGTTCTCTTGCCAACCTTCAGACCCTAGGGATCGCGAACGGTGAGCTTTTCCCGGATGTCGTCTTCTTCCAGGAACCTGCCGATTTTTCGAGTAGCCGTGTCGACGAATGGCGCACTCGGCACGATTTATGCGACGGCACGTACTTCTGCCTCAGCGCCTCGGGATTACCTGTCAGCATGCCAAACGGGACATGGGATGGCGAAGTGACGGCCCTGGTGCGCGAGTTGAAGTCGAGTGGCCTTCAGGCGGTTCTCGTAGCAAAGGACCCATGGTGTCTCCCCCTCGCCGAGGTCGCGAGGCGAACCGGATCGCTCTTCTTCGGGCCGGACCACGAGTTCCACGACCTCTGGCCTCTTTTCGAAGGTGCCAGCTTCCTTGTGTCTGGCCACTTCCACTACGTGATCTTCGCCGCGATGGTCGGCTGCCCGTTCATCCCTCTCACCGTCAACAATCACAAGATGCGAGGCGTGTGCGAGCATCTGGGCTGGGAGCGGACCGAACCATTCGACGCCACGCTGCTGCGGTCATGCCGCCGCGAGATCGTCGAGGAGGCGCTCCGGTTGCGGGACAATCGTGCCGCCCTGAGTGAACACCTGGTGGCGAGGTCCGCAGGCCTGCGCGACGAAGCCCGGAGGCTTGGGTCGCGGGTCGCCGAGGTGGCGATGAGAGCCGGCGCCGCGTCTGATGAGGCCGATGGAGAGGGGCAATGAGCCGAGCGAACTCGATCCTGGCAATCATCCCGGCCCGCGGGGGTTCGAAGGGCATCCCTGGGAAGAACCTCTATCCGGTAGCGGGCAAGCCGCTGATCGCCCACACCATTAAGCACGCGTTAGAGGCTCGCTCCGTGGACCGCGTTGTCGTATCGACAGATGACTCGGAGATAGGAGAGGTAGCCGAGCAGTACGGTGCTGAAGTCGTCTGGCGGCCTGCCGAGATTTCTGGCGATTTGGCTTCCTCGGAGTCCGCGCTCCTTCACGTACACGACAGATTCATGCAACGCGAGAATGTCGAGCCTGAGGTGCTGGTGTTTTTACAGGCAACCTCTCCGATTCGAAGCTCCGTAGACATCGATGAGGCGGTTAAGCAGTTTCTTGATGAAGAGCTCGACTCGTTATTTTCAGCATCCCCGGCGCACGGCTTCGTATGGGAGTTGCGGGGGGAGAGCCTTCAACCTCTGACATATGACTATCGCCGCCGGCCCATGCGCCAGGAGATAGGGGAGCGGCTGATGGAAAATGGCTCCTTTTATGTTCTGCGACCGAAGATTCTTGTCGACGGAGGCAACCGGCTTGGCGGGCGAATTGGGATCTTCCGCATGGGTTTTATCGAATCCCTTCAGGTTGATGGGCCGGAGGACATTGAACTGATCGAGTGGATTCTCGAGTGCAGGCGACGCTTTGGTGAACCCAGCCATGACCGGTCAAAGGGGGCGAAAGCGTGCCGTGCCAAATGAGTGATCGATACTTCATTCGGCGCGAAACAGATTCCTCCTCTGATTTCGAACAAGGTTATTGGGGGGTTATCACTGATCCGGATGGCAAGATCAGGGATCGACGGGAGGAGCGGGAGCAATTCCTGGAGGATGTAGCAAATGAAATCTCTTTTCTACGCTCGCTTCCACCCGGCAAGGTGCTCGACGTTGGCTGCGGTTTGGGTTTTCTCCTCTCCGCATTGGGTGAAGAGTGGGAGAAACACGGTGTAGAGGTTTCATCTTATGCCGCAGAGTACGCGTCGCGGTGGGGTCGTATTCATGTCGGGGACCTAGTCGAAGCGAGGTACGAGGATCGATTCTTCGATGCCGTTGTGATGTATCACGTCATCGAACACATGCCGGATCCCCTGGTAAACCTCATGGAGGTGTATCGCGTCCTTCGCAGAGGGGGGCGGCTTGTTTTGGCTACTCCGGATTTTGACAGCGGATGCGCCCGACAATTCGGCGATTGCTACCGATTGCTTCACGACCGTACCCACATCAGCCTGTTCGATTCCGACTCAGTGCACCGTTTGATTCGGGATCACGGATTCGTGATCGATCGGGTCGAGTTTCCGTATTTTGCAACGCGGCATTTCACGAGTGACAACCTCCTTCAGCTCTTCGACACGGGCCGGATCTCTCCTCCGTTCTATGGGAACTTCATGACCTTTTTCGCTCACAAGCCAATGTGCTCAAGCACGGTAGCGGCCCTTCAGGGTCTTGGCGTTTGCGGCAAGAATGAGCTTTCGGAAATCGAGCTTGAACTGGAGTCGAAGGTCAAACGGATCGCAGGGCATATTTCGAGCGGCGGAAAGGTCGCGGTGGAGTGTGATGGCGGTAGCGAGGCATTTCAAACGGTAGCGCGGGAGCTTTTCGAAGCCCCTTTCATGGGGCTGAGCATGAAAGTGGTTTCACGACCTGGACCAGACCAGCCTGACAAAGATGGCGCCCTGGTTGTCTCGGTACGATCGCCGGAGCCCCCGTCGGTGCCGATACTGGGCCCCTCAGAATTGACCATTGCACCCGAAAATCGACCTATTCTCCCGAATGAGAGCGCGTATGTGGTTCGGTATCCGGTTCGGCTGGGGAAAGCATGGAAGGAGTCGGCCCTCCTGATAATCGGTGCGTTGGCGCAGGATATCGTGGCGGCGTATCGTATCCGCGCTTGCGGCAACGCTACAGAAGAAGGAAAGAGACCATGAGTCGAAAGGTGGCTATTGGAACACACCAAGTGGGTGACGGATTTCCTTGCTTCGTTGTTGCGGAGATCGGCATCAACCATAACGGCAGTGTCGACACCGCCATACGCCTCGTTGATGCCGCTGTGGACGCCGGCTGTCAGGCCGTCAAATTTCAAAAGCGGACCGTCGACCTGGTCTACTCAACAGACGAGCTCGCGACATACCGAGACAGTTCATTCGGCACGACCAACGGTGATCTCAAGCGCGGCCTCGAGTTCGACAAGGCGGCCTACAAAGCTGTCGATGCGCACTGCCGTGAACGAGGAATTCTCTGGTTCGCGTCGTGTTGGGACGAGAGTTCTGTGGACTTCATGGAGGCTTTCAACCCTCCCTGTCACAAGGTCGCGTCGGCCTGTCTCGTGCACGATGAACTGCTGCTGCGTTTCCGCCAGACCGGACGGCCCATTATCTTGTCCACTGGGATGAGCACGATGGACCAGGTCCATCACGCGGTGGACCTCCTCGGTCGAGAAGGCCTGATATTGCTTCATACCACGAGTACCTATCCGTCCAGAGTCGAGAACCTCAATCTTCGGGTGATCCAGACCCTGCAGCGCGAGTTTGGCTGCCCTGTTGGCTATTCAGGCCACGAGGTCGGGCTGCAGACGTCGGTGGCGGCGGTCGCTCTTGGCGCCCGCATGGTCGAGCGGCACCTCACCCTCGACCGGGCAATGTGGGGAAGCGACCAAGCCGCCTCAGTTGAACCCCACGGCTTCACACGTTTGGTCCGAGATGTCCGCAGCGTCGAGCAGGCCCTCGGCGACGGCGTGAAGCGATTGCTCGACGACGAGATCCCCATAATGCAAAAGCTCAGACGGACGCCGCAACGGGCCGTCCGAGGGACCGAAGTGTGACCATACAGACCGAATTTCCTCATCTGAGAGTCCTTGTCCTGGATATCGATGGCGTGCTGACTGACGGTACTGTAGCGTCCAGTGGCGGCGCTTCCCGGCGCGTGCACCTTCGCGACCTTGACGCGCTCACGCGGGCGAGGGCCGCCGGCATCCGGGTCGCCTTCCTGACAGGGGAGAGCGCCGACGAAATGGCCGACGTCGTGGCGCGTTGCGGTGGCGGGCCGGTGAGGTTCGGCGCCAGAGACAAAGTTGCGAGCCTGCGAGCACTGGCAGGAGAGCTCGCCGTCGAGGTGGACCACGTCTGCTACCTCGCTGACGCGCGGCGGGATGCCGCAGCCCTGGGGATCGCCGGCCTGGGCCTCGTCCCGGCTGACGCAGATCCGCAAGCCAAGCGCTGCGCCACGCACGTGCTGACGCACGCAGGAGGGCGCGGCGCTGTAGCGGAGGCGGTCGACCTTCTCCTGAGCGAGCCCTCAGCCCAGCAGGACCCGGTAGGCCCTTCCGCGGAGATCAGGGACGACGCCGCAGAGGCAGCCGAGCTGATGGGCCGCTTCGTCGACGAGTGCCTCCCAGACGTCGAGCGCCTCGCTCGGTTGTTATCCCAAGCGCTCGAGGCTGGCGGTACGGTCTTCCTCTTCGGCAACGGCGGCAGCGCGGCCATGGCTCAGCACGCCGCCACCGAACTGGTCTGCCGCTTCCGCCTCGATCGCGGGCCGTTAAGGGCGATCGCACTGACCAGCGATTCAGCGCTGCTGACGGCTGCTGCAAACGACTTGAGCTTCGACAGAATCTTCAGTCGCCAGATCCTCGGCCTCGGGCAGCCCGGGGATCTTGCCGTCGCCCTGTCGACGAGTGGGACCTCAGCCAATGTTCTTCTTGGGCTCGGCGCCGCCAGGGCGCGAGGGTTGGCGACGGTTCTTCTCACCGGGGCGTCCCCGGACCCCGAGGCCGCTCGTGCGTGCGACCTCTGCATCCGAATCCCCAGCCGGGATGTTGCCAGGATTCAGGAGCTGCATCTGGTCACCTGGCACTTGGCGTGTCGGGTGGTAGAAGAGAGAACCGTCGCGCAGGCGGGGACGACGCCGACTTCGCCCGGTTCACCCGATGTAATCGACAGAGCCGAAGGGTCCGGTGAGCATGAGCAGTAGACCCAAACAGCCACCTCGGGACAGGCCGGTACGACTGCTCGTCGAGGTCGGGGACGGGCGGACGGCGGGCGCGATCCTTGAAAATGGATTTCTCGAGCATTGCCGGGACCTCGGGGCTCAGTGCCATGTGTTGTCACCCGGATCGCGATTTGAACCATTCGTATCCCGCTACCGCCTACCGGGGACGAAGTTCACCTACATGTCCGTGGACTCGCTCAATCAGGCGCGTTACGGCCGGTTGCGTTCCCGAGAGGCGCGCCTCGGGCGATGGCTGTGTGGTCATGGAATGGGGCGGGCTCGGCGGGCACTCTGGAGTCTTTTCGGCGAGCCCCTCGCCGCCTCGGACGCGAGCCCCTTCAAGGGCCTTGTTGAAAAAGAGCGCCCGCACTGCGTTGTTTCGACCAACCTCAACTTAGGGTTCGGCAGGGGCTTGGTGTCGATGTGTCGTCGGAAGGGAATCCCGACGGTGGGCAACGTCTTCTCATGGGACCACCCGTATCACGAGCAGCAGTCCAGACCTGACCGACTCACTTGTTGGTCGCCTGTCGTTCGGGACGGTTTGGTGTCGCTGGGAGGCTTCTTGCCCGAACAGGTGGAGGTTATCGGCGCGCCGGTCTTCGACCCCTACTTCGATCCAGCAGGGGTCTGGACGCGCAAAGAGCTCTGCGATCGCCTCGGGCTCGAGCCCGAACGGCCAATCCTGCTCTTCGCGACCCTGGGCCAGATGCGGATTTTCTGGGACGAGACGGGTACATTCCGGGCCTTCCTCGAGGCCATGGATCGCCTGGGGCTGCCTGGCCCGCCTCAGGTCGTGCTACGACTTCATCCTCTCTCGGTGGATCACTACTTCGAGGAGTTCCGATCGCGGCGCGATGTTGTTTTCTCCAGGTACCTGGGGTATTGCCCAGGAATCCGGGTGTGGCCTCGGCGGGACGAGGTGTTCCTGGCCGGCAACCTCCTTCGCCATGCTGATGTGTGCATTAGTCCGGGTTCGACAATGACGGTTGAAGCCGCAATTTTCGATACTCCAACCGTGGTTCCTACGTTCAACCCGGCGATTCCAGAGGAGTACGGCAAACACTTCCGCGAGAACTGGTTGAACAAGCACCTCGGTTTTGTGATGCAGGAGGATGGGATGTGTCTGGCAGAGACGCCGGATGACGCGATCTCCGCGGTTCGTCGCGCGTTAACTGACCCATCTTGGCTTGCAGAGGGCCGGCGAGCTGTGCGCGACCATCTCCTGGGGCCGCTCGATGGGCAGTCGACCAAGCGGCTCGCGAAGGTGGTGGTCGAGAGCGCCCATCGGCGGCCGGTGGAACCGTCGGCGGGAGAGAGATTTCCATGAAGCCCGTAACAGTGACCAGACCATTCCTTCCCCCACTCGAGGAGTTCGTTGAAGAGCTCCGGGGCATTTGGGAGCGGGGGTGGCTCACAAACCATGGGCCCTGCCACGATGAGTTCGAGAACGCTCTTGCTGAGTACCTCGGAGTGCAGCATCTGTCGCTCACCTGCAATGGCATGATTGCCCTACAGGTGGGCCTTCACGCGCTGCGGATCACCGGCGAGGTCATCACGACCCCGTACAGCTTTCCGGCGACCACCCACGCCCTGCACTGGAACAACTGCACGCCGGTCTTCTGCGATGTCAAACCGGACACCGCGAATCTTGATCCGAGCAAGGTCGAGTCGCTCATCACTCCGAAGACGACCGCTATCCTGCCGGTCCATGTCTATGGTACGCCGTGCGACGTGGCGGCTCTGCAGAGAATCGCCGACACCCATGGTCTGAAGCTCATCTACGACGCGGCTCATGCTTTCGGTGTCCGGGTCGGCGAAACCTCGGTCCTGAACTTCGGCGACCTGGCGATCCTCAGCCTCCATGCGACGAAGGTTTTTACGACCGCCGAAGGCGGCGCGCTTGTCACGAACGACCCGATGCTTCAGGAGCGCGCCGGCCATCTGAAGAACTTCGGGTTCGCCGATGAGGTCACGATCGTAGGCCCCGGGACCAACGGGAAGATGAATGAGTTGCAGGCGGCCCTTGGCCTGGTGCAGCTCCGCCATGTGGATGGAGCTATCGCGAAGCGACGCAAGATCGCCACGCTTTACCGCGAGCGTCTCTCCGGATTACGTGGCATCGGGTTGCTCCCCGAGATTGAGGAAGTGACAAGCAACTTCGCATACATGCCGATCTTTGTGGACGAGACGTACCCGCTGAGCCGGGACGAGTTGTACGATTCCCTGAGATCGCGAGGTTACTTTGGCCGCCGCTATTTCTACCCTCTGATTAGCGAGTTTCCTATGTACCGTGATCTCCCGTCCGCAGCGAATCTCCCAGTTGCGACCAGACTGTCGAGAGGGGTCATCTGCCTTCCCATCTATCCTGGGCTTGGAGCTGATGACGTTGAGCGGATCTGTGAAATTCTTCGCAGCACAAATGACTGATGCGGCGGGTTGCCAGGTTTTAGCGAAAAACGGCGTAGCGGACCATGAGAATCAACATTCTGGAATATCTCGAGCACGGTGCCCTCAGGAACTTTCCCGACAAGGTTGCCATTGTCGATGGCGACCATTCGTACTCGTTTGCCGAACTGGGGCGCCTCGCCAAACGCTGCGCCACCCTCCTCATCCACCGCGCCGACGTGATAACCCAGCCGATCGCCGTCTTCCTGCCCAGGTGTGCCGCCACCGTTTTCGCCAATTTGGGGATCGTCTACAGCGGTAACATCTACTCCAACCTCGACGTCAAGTCGCCCGCCCAGCGAGTCAAGAACATCCTCGACAACATCGGCCCGGTGCTCGTCATCACCTCGCGCGAACTGGCCACGACGCTGGAGCCGCTGGGGTATGCGGGGGACCGGATCTTCTTTGTCGAGGACATTTTTGACGATTCGATTGAAGTCGACGACGAGGTGATTCGGGCACGCCTAGATCGCGTCATCGACACCGACCCGCTCTGCATCATCAACACCTCCGGCTCCACCGGCATCCCGAAGGGCGTCGTGCTCAATCACCGCTCCACCATTGACTTCATGGACTGGTGCTTCGAGCGCCTCGACCTGAACGGTTGCGAGCGCATCGGCAGCCTGTCGCCTTTCTATTTCGATATCTTCACCCTGGAACTCAACCTCTGTTTGGCCAAGGGTGCCACGCTAGTGATCATCCCCGACCACTTGGCGATCTTCCCGGCGAAGCTGATGGAGTTCCTCGCGAACCATGCCATCAGCTTCATCTTCTGGGTCCCCCCGATCATGGTCAACATTTCCAACCAGGGCCTCTTGGGGAACTTCGATCTGAGCACGATCAACATGGTCATATTCGCCGGTGAGGTCTTCCCGATGAAACACCTCAACCGTTGGCGGCGCGCCCTTCTCGGCGCCACCTTCGTCAATCTCTACGGCCCGATCGAGATCACCGTCGACTGTACCTACTTCGTCCTCGAACGGGAGTTCGGCGACGACGACCCGCTCCCCATCGGTTTCCCTTGCCGCAACACCGATGTGCTGATCCTGAACGACGCAAACCGGCCCTGTGAGCCGGGCGAGCACGGCGAGCTGTGCGTGCGTGGCTCCTCGCTGGCAATGGGCTACTGGAACGACCCCGAAAACACGGCCAAGGCTTTTGTGCAGAACCCACTCAACACGCGATACCCCGAGCTGATCTACCGGACCGGCGACACGGTGTACACCAATGAACGTGGCGAAATCATGTTTGTTGGGCGCAAAGATCACCAGATCAAGCACATGGGCTACCGCATTGAACTGACCGAAATCGAGCACCAAACCCTCTGTATCGATGGGATTGCCAACGCCTGCGTCCTTTACAACGAGGAAAGCAAGGAGATCACGCTCTTTTTCGAAACCAACGGCCGCGAGTTGACGGCGGCGGCGATCCGCCAGAAACTCTCCGAGATATTCCCCAAATACATGCTTCCGACGGCTTTCCATCAAATGGCGGAACTGCCCCGCAACCCTAACGGAAAAATTGACCGCAATGGGCTGGCCCTGCGACTCCAAGGGATCGCCACTTGATGCGACCGGTCACTGACACCGCCAGGCTTTTCTCGGCGATTCAGCAGGTCCGGCAGGGTGCGTCAGGGTACATATGCAATTTCTTCGCCACGCCCGACCAGACCCGCGGATGGGTCCAGCGGGGGGTGCTCTCCTGCGTTCCCGGCGACCAGTCATTGATGATCTTTCGCCGCGACCGAGATTTCCATCATCTCTATCATGCCGCCGCCGATCTTGAGGCGCTCGGCGCGGCGCTGGCGGAGTTGAAAAAGCGGGATGGGTTCGGTGCGGCGCTGGCTGCCGATCTCGTCGGTCGCGAAGGCGACCTGGGTGCAATCGTGGAGATCTACGGCGCTAAGGGATTCTCCGAGTACACCTCGCTCTTCCGCATGGTGCGGCTGGCCGAATCCGCCCGGCATGACAATTACGAAGATCGTCAGGTCGGCTATGCGGAGCCGGCCGATGCTTCGGCGATCCTGGTCTTCATGGAACGCCTGCTCGATCGCTTTGCCGAGCAGATCCCGACGCTGGAGGAGATTCAGGCCGATATTGCACGGAATAACATCATGGCCGTGCGGCGCGGCGAGGAAATAGGTGGCCTGCTGATCTTCGAGGCGACCGGTCTGACTTCCACCCTGCGCTACTGGCTCGTAGACGGCCGATACCGCGACCAGGGGACCGGCGCCCGTTTGATCAAGACCCTCTTTCGCCTCTGCCGCTCCGGCAACCGGATCGTGCTCTGGGTTATCAGCGACAACGCCGACGCCATCGCCAAGTACGAGCATTACGGCTTTCAGGTCGACGGCCTCGTGGATCGAATCATGATCATGAAGAAGGACGCCTGAAGTGAAGACCATCGAGGGAATCCTCTCGGAGATTCGGCCCGAGTTCGACTTCTCCACCTCCGAGGACTTCATCGGCGACGGTATGCTTGACTCGTTCGACGTGGTCACGCTCGTCTCGGAGCTGGAAAACGCCTACTCGATCTCGATCGAAGGCGTCGATATCCTGCCGGAGAATTTTCAGAATATTGCCGCCATCGGGAACCTGCTTGAAAAATGTGGGGCCGGCCCATGAACTTCATCTTCAGCCACCGCAAGATCAGTGGCCTCCTTGGCATCGTGCCTGCCAACGAGCGTAGCTTCATGGATGAGATGGCCAACTTCAACGCGCCGGTTGGCCGCTCGCTCAAGCTCAAGGAAGTGATGGGCTACGAGAAGCACCGAATAGTCGAAGGTCCGGTCTGCGTCTCCGATTTGGCCTGCTTCGGCTTGGAGTATCTGTTCGAGATGGGACTGCTCGGTCGCGATGGCTTTGACGCCCTTATCGTCGTTACCCAGTCGCCCGACTACTTCATGCCGCCGACCAGCAGCGTGATCCAGGGGCGGCTCGAGTTAAAGCACGACCTGTTTTGCATGGACGTCAACCAGGGGTGCGCCGGCTTCCTGATTGGCATGATTCAGGGTTTTCTGTTGCTGGAGCAGCCCAGCGTGCACAGGGTGGTGCTGATCAACGCCGACGTGATGAGCCGAAAGGTCTCCCCCAGGGACCGCAACAGTTACCCGCTGATCGGCGACGCCGCCTCGATTGCCATCCTGGAAGGTTCCGGCGACCCCACGCCGATCCACGCCAACCTCAAGATGGACGGCACTCGTCGCGAGGTCCTGATCATCCCCGCGGGCGGCTTCCGCCTGCCGAGCAGCCCCGAGACGGCAGTCCTCGAGACGGACGGGGAAGGCAACCAGCGCGCAAAGGATCATCTTCGTATGGACGGGTCGGCAGTTTTCAATTTCGTTCAGGTCGAGGTGCCGCCGCTGATCGAGGAACTGCTGGCGACCGCCGGCACGACCGCTGAGGCTGTCGATTCCTTCCTTTTCCACCAACCCAACCGTTTCATGTTGCAGAAGCTGGCCGACAAAATGAAGGTGCCCTACGAGAAGATGCCGATGAACGTCGTCGAGCACTATGGTAACTCCAGCGGCGTTACCATCCCGATGGCTATTGTCCACAACCTGCGCGAGCGCCTCGTCAAGGAATCCCTCAATGTCTGCCTGGCAGGTTTCGGCGTCGGCCTCACTTGGAGCTCGATGCTGATGCGCATGGGTGGGCTGGACTTTTGTGAGATGGTTGACTACCCCTAGTTGGCTGATGAAGAATCTCCGCGATGCAAGGGTCGCGAGGCAGGTTCGGATGTTGCTAACGCAAGGCGATGGAGTAATCTATCCCACGTCGGAGCTTGCCGCAGACCGATCTGAATCCAGGTCCGTGGCCGTGCGAGCGGTTCTTCAGCAGCCTGCTGGAGAAGGAACCCATGAACGAACTCTGTAGCAAGCTTGCTGAAATTCTGGACGTGGAGGAAGTTGAGGAAACCGACGTGCTGATAGATTTCCTTGAGTGGGATTCCCTGTCAGCCTTGTCAGTGATCGCCATGCTGGATGCAGACTACGGTGTTAATGTGACCGCGATGGAACTCCAAAACGTCAAGACAGTGGCGGAACTCGGCAAGCTCGCCAATGACTGAGTCAACGATTAATCCGCTGGATTTGCGCGGCAGGCGCTTTCTGGTGACCGGAGCTGCGTCAGGGATAGGCCGAGCAGCCGCCACCCTGATCAGCCGCCTGTCAGGCCAGGTTGTCGGGGTGGATGTGGATTCCGAAGGGCTGACGGGGGCGATTGCTGACCTTCAGGGGGACGGGCATACCCACCACGCTTGTGATTTGCGCGACCTTGCGAGCATTCCGCTCTGGATGGGAAAGCTGGCGGAGAGCTCGGGGCCGTTGCACGGCGTGGTCCACGCCGCTGGCCTATCGTGTGTTGTGCCGCTCCAGGTCTTGGATCCCCAGAGCTACCGTGATGCGTTGACGGTGAACGCCGAAGCTGGCTTGGCATTGGCACGGTCCTTCCAGCGCCGTAAGGTCTATGCCGGGGAACACGGAACCATCGTCTTTATCGCGTCGGTGATCGCGCTGGTCGGGTCCCCTGCTGCGATCGGGTACTCGATGAGCAAGGGCGCCGTGATCGGAATGACCCGCTCGATGGCGCTCGAGCTGGCGCCCAAAAGAATCCGTGTGAACTGCGTGGCGCCGGGGTTCGTTCGTACGGCGATGTACGAGAAGACGGCAAGGCACTGGGACCACGGACAGGAAGCCCGTTTGGAGTCCCTCCACCCTTTGGGTTTGGGCGACGCCGAGGACGTTGCCAGCGCCATTGCCTTTCTGCTTGCGGATACCGGGAAGTGGATTACTGGAACTGTGCTGACGGTTGACGGTGGCTACACGGCACAGTAGCTGAGTTGAATGGACTCGAATATGGAACGTACGCTTTGCACACTAGTCACAGGAGCTTCCTCCGGCATCGGCCGCGAAATCGCGATCCATCTTTCGCAGAGCCGTAGATTGATTCTCCACGGCAGGGACCTGAAACGTCTGGATGAAACCAGGAGCCTCTGCGCAAATCATGCTCAACACGAAGTTTGGGCGATTGATCTAGGGAAACCAAGTGAGATCGAAGGGGCTTTGTCCGGGTTCCTGCTGAACCAGGAACTGGCCGTCGACTGTTTTGTCCACTCCGCGGGCGTGCTGAAGATTATGCCGATGCGAAACATGGGCTTGAACGAGGCTGAAGAGATAATGGCTGTGAATTTTTTCTCAGCCGCCGAGATTGTCCGGCTGTTGCTGAGAAGGAGCGTCAATCATCGGCAACTGCGGAGCATCGTGTTTATATCCAGTACCGCCAGCAAGTTCGGAGCCAGGGGGTTCAATTACTACTGCGCCAGCAAGGGCGCGCTGGACTCGCTGATGCGGGCGCTGGCGGTAGAGCTTGCACCGAAAATTCGCGTCAACTCAGTTCTCCCAGGAGGGGTGAAGACCCCCATGACCGAGTCAATGTTCGATGACCCTGAGCTCGCCTCCCGCCTGGAAGCTGACTATCCTCTGGGCTTGGGGGAACTTTCAGACATTGCCGCTGCGGTCGAGTTCCTGCTTTCGGACGAGGCGGGTTGGATTACGGGGGAGCAATTGGTCATTGACGGCGGGCGAACTGTCAATATCAGCGCGTAATTCTCAGTTCGGAGGAATTCTTGGAGAGTGGTATGGGTACACCGTGAAACAGAATCTGATAATTATTAGCGCGGGGCACTTTGGCCGAGAGGTCTTCACGTGGGCGGGGCAAGCGATCCTGCAGGGCGCACCGCTTGCCATCAAGGGATTCCTGGACGATCGTCCCAATATTCTTCAGGGACTTGACCACTATGGCCCGATATTGTCTTCCGTTGAGGGTTATTCCCCAGAACCAAATGATGTGTTCCTCTGTGCGGTTGGCGATCCGAAAGTGAAGCAGGACTATTGCAGACAAGTGCTCAAGAAGGGCGGGACTTTCGCGACCTTGATTCATCCCACAGCGCTTGTTGGGCCGAGTGTAAGAATCGGCGCCGGTTCGATCATCTGCCCATTCACCCAGCTTTCCTGCGGCATCGATGTTGGCCGGTTCGTCGCCTTGGGCACTTTCAGCAGTGTGGGCCACGACAGCGCCATCGGTGAATACTGCCAGATCAGCGGCCATTGCGGCATCAACGGTAACGCGGTCCTGGAAGAGGGCGCGTTTCTAGGGAGCCACGCGGTCATCTTGCCGGATGCTCGGGTTGGCGCCTGGGCCTATGTCGGGGCGGGCAGTGTGGTACTGAAGCGGGTCAAGCCTGGGACCAAGGTATTCGGCAATCCGGCCAGGCCGATTGAATAAGTTGACGCAATCTGACGACTCAATGAGTTACGGTGCTGGTGAAGAATCAGTGCCAGAAACTGATCATCAACCACAGGGGGCCGTGGTGAGCGTGATCTGTACCGCGTATAACCACGAGGCGTTCATCGCCAAGGCCCTCGATGGTTTTCTCATGCAGGAAACCAGCTTCCCGGTCGAGATCATCGTCCACGACGACGCGTCGACTGACCAGACCGCCGCCATCATCCGGGAGTACGATCGTCGCTACCCCGGGCGGCTGCAGTGCGTTCTGCAAACCGAGAACCAATGCACCAGAATCGGTGCCGGCGTTTTTCATGACATCGCCTTTCCGATGGCTTCCGGCGGTTTCATCGCCCTGTGCGAGGGCGACGACTACTGGACCGACCCGACCAAGCTTGAAAAGCAGGTTGGGTTCATGAGGCGGTACCCCCACCTCTCGATGTCGTTCCACGCGGCGCGCGTGATCTATGCAGACGGATCGAGCCGAGACAAGATTCACGGCTACACCGGTGGCCGCTTCGTCAAGGCGGAGCAAGTCGTTCTCCAAGGGGGCGGCCTGTATTCGACCTGCTCGTCCATGTTTCGGCGGGATGTCTTCGAGGACTACCCGCGGTTCTTCCTCGCGGCACCGGTCGCCGACTCGATGTGGATGCTCAACGCAATCACCAAGGGTGGCGTCGGCTACATCGACGAGGTGATGGCGGTCTACAACTCCCGGGTTCCCGGTTCCTGGTCGCATCGGAGGGGCATCCTAACACTGGCGCAAAGGCTGGAGTTCATTTCGCGGCTCGAAACCGTACGAGCGGAGTTCGACAGTTACACCAAGGGTAGGTACTCGAAGTGGATCAGGATGCGAGCGAGCAGGGGCAAGAGTATGGCACTGGTTGGCTGGGCGTGCGAGGAGGGGTGTTATGGCCGGTACAGAAAGTTGAGCAGTTCCATGCTCATTCGACACCGATTTCTCTTCCATTTGGGATACCTTTACTTCCGGTCCGGTGCATGGGCTCGTCGGGCGTTCAACCGGACGGGTCAGGGAATGTAACTGCGGGCTTCAGCCCGCGGGGCGGGCTAGAGTGACAACAGAAATGATGCCACAGCGAACCCACATTATCGCCGAGATGGCCTGTTCCCACGATGGGAGCGAAGAGCTCGGTAGGAGGATTATCGACGGAGCGGGACAGGCCGGTGCTGACTCGCTGCAGCTGCAAGTGTGGCGCGCCGACAACGTGATGGTGCCGCATCATCCGGCAATGCCGACGCTCAGGGCTCTCGAGCTGCCGGCCGAGACCTGGATAAGACTCACTGCGTACTCCCGCTCACAGTACCCGGAAATGCAGCTGATCGGGTGTGTCTATGACGCCGAAGCGATCGAGCTCTGCCTCGAGATGAGCGTTGACGCCTTCAAGATCCACTCCGCCGACCTGTCGAACCCCCACCTCATCAAAACCGTGGCGGAGACGAACACACGGATCGATCTCAGCGTGGGTGCGTCAACGATTGACGAGGTCCGCCAAGCGGTCGATTGGATTCGCGAGACCTCCGACTCCGAGATCTGGCTGATGTACGGCCACCAGCTCTTTCCCACGCCGACCCAAGGCATACACCTGCGGTTCATGAAGACCCTCCGAGACACCTTTGGCTTACGCGTTGGTTATCAGGACCACACGGATCCCGAGAGCCCAGCCGCGTTCTGGCTGCCAGCCGCCGCGGTCGGGCTTGGTGTCGACGTCATCGAAAAACACATTACCCACGACCGATCGAAGAAGGGAGTGGACCACGAAGCGGCCCTGAACCCGGACGAGTTCGCGTGCTTCGTGGACATGATCCGGATGATCGAAACTGCCATGGGTTCGGCCGATCCCCGGCCGTTTTCGGATGAGGAGAAGGAGTACAGGAAGTACGCGAAGAAGAGCCTGGTGGCGACGCGAGACATCGCCCGGGGAGAGAGGCTCTCGGCCTCGGACCTGCGCCCCATGCGCGCACCCGAGCTGGGACTGCCGCCTGACCAGGCTCACAGGATCGTTGGCCGCCGGGCCGTCGGCGACATCGAGGCCTTCCAGCTCGTGACCGAAGAGGACGTGGAATGACCGTCGGGTATCTGATCACCGCGAGGCTGAAATCCACCCGCCTCGAGAAGAAGATCGTCCGAGAGATCGCCGGCCGTCCGATCCTGGCCCACATGCTCGACCGGCTGAAACTGGCGAAGCGGGTCGATGAGATCGTGGTCTGCACCTCGACGAATCCCCAGGACGATCCGCTGGAGCAGCTTGCGGGCCGGGAAGGAGTCAGGTGTTTCCGGGGTCAGGAGGAGGATGTGATCCGCCGGCTGCATGAGGCGACGGGACACTACGGCTTCGACTACGTCCTCAACATCACCGCCGACTGCCCATTCGCGGATCCCCACTACGCGGACCTCATCGTCGCTGCCTACAAGCGAACCGGCGCCGACCTGATTCGAGCATTCGATCTGCCCCACGGGGCCTTCTCGTATGGCTTGAGGCCCGACGCCCTCCGGCGCGTGGTCGAGATCAAAAACGATGACCGGACCGAGGTTTGGGGTAGGTACTTCACCGACACCGACGAATTCACGGTCTACGACCTCCCCATCGACGAACCGTCCCACCGTTGGCCCGAGCTGCGAATGACCCTGGACTATCCGGCGGACCTGGAGTTCTTCGAGGCAGTGTTCGAGGCCCTCCATCGACCCGACGAGGTCTTCACCCTGAATGACATCCTGAAGTTCCTGCGGGGCCACCCGGAGGTGGTGGAGATCAACCGGCATTGCGCCACGGCGTTTGAAAAACGTTTCCGCCGGCAGGCGGAGATCGCGCTGAAACCCCGCCATCAGGTGGCCAAGGCCGCGGTGATCGGCGCTGGGTCCATCGGTCAGCGACACATCCGAAACCTGAAGGCCCTCGGCATTCACGAGATCGTGGTCCTGAGATCCCGCAAGGGACATCACCAGGACCTGGCCCCGGACCTGGACGTCACCGAGGTCACCTCATGGGACGAGCTGGAGGCCGCCCAGCCTGACGTGGCCGTGGTTTCGAACCCTACCGCGCTCCATCTGGACACCCTCAAGCGGGTCCTCCCCCTGGTCCGTGGGGTGTTCGTGGAGAAACCCCTGTCCCACACCTGGGACGGCGTGCCGGAGATTCTCGACGAGATCGCGGCCCTCCGGCGCATCTCCTTCGTCGGCTATAACCTCCAGTTCCATCCCATTGTCACGACCGTGATGGATGCACTGGAGTCCGACCGGTTTGGCTCGCCCCTGGCCTTCCAGGGCGTGGTGGGGCACTGGCTGCCGGACTGGCACTCCTACGAAGATTGGCGAGCCGGGTACGCGGCCAGGAAGGACCTGGGCGGTGGCGCCGCTCTCACCCTGATCCACGAGCTTCGGATGGCGCTGTCGTGGTTCGGACCCGTGGAACGGGTGATCGGCGAGTCCCGCGGATCGGAAAGCCTCGAGACCGATGTGGACGTCGACACCAACCTGATGCTCAGACACTCGGCCGGCCCTACGACCCAGCTCCACCTCGACCTTCTCCAGAAGCCGTACCATCGTCAAGGCGTGATCTCGTGTGAACGGGGGTGGATCCGCTACGACTTCACCACCCCGGCGGTCACGGCCCAATCCCACGAAGACGAGGCGCCGTCGGTTCTGTGGTCCGACCCTGCCTACGACCCAAACGATTCCTACATCCTCATGATGAGCCGATTTCTGCAGTACGTTCGCGAGGGGCGGGTTCGGCACGACTTCGACGCCTGGCGGGGCGCCGAGGATTTGTCGGTGGTGGTCGCCGCCTTCGAGTCCGAAAGGTCGCGCCGATGGGAGGCCCCGTCGCGGCCATGATATATCGAGGGGGAATGGAGAGAGACAGAATATGATCCGCGAACGGTTTGAGCTGGACAGAAAGACCGCCCTGGTGGTGGGCGGCAGGGGGCTACTCGGCCGACGGATGGCCGCTGCCCTCGACGAAATGGGTGCAACCGTGTTCGCTGCCGATCTCGAGCAGACATCTGTAGCTGCCCAATCCGACCCGTCCTCGGCCCACACTCCAGGGTCGATTCGCCAGCTGGTTGTTGACGTAACCGATCCGGAATCCATCACGGCATGCTTGCGAGATATCATCGCCCAGGCCAACCAACTAGATATCCTCGTATATAGCGTGACCTCGAAGACCGGAGACACCTACAAGCCATACACGGAAAGCACCCTTGAAGGGTGGCAGAAGGTCATCAGGGCTGAGCTTGACGGTCTCTTCTTGGTCACCCAACGGGTGGGATCCTTGATGGAGAAACAGGGCAACGGTGCGATGGTTCTGATCTCATCGATTTATGGTGTGGTGGGGAATGACCAAAGGATTTACGAGGGGGCAAATCTCGCGGAGCTTTATGGGAAAGAAGACGGAGTGCCGGCGCCGCGGATTTACGGGCCAGGCGTTTACGCGGCCGTCAAGGGTGGCGTCATCTCGCTGACCCGGTTCCTGGCCGCATATTGGGGTCACTGCGGTATCAGGGTGAATTCGGTCAGCCCTGGAGGGGCTGCCCACCCCGGGGAGAACGAGGAGTTTGTCGCCCGTTACTCTGAGCGGGTGCCTCTCGGTCGCAAGGCGGAATACGATGAGATCGCGGCTCCCGTGGTGTTCCTTGCGTCCGATGCCGCCTCGTATATCACCGGCCACAACCTGGTCGTCGATGGCGGCTGGACCATTTGGTAATCCACTGATGAATGACACCATAAAGGCAACGAAATCGGTCCAGGTGGGGCCCCGGCGGGTGGGCAACGGAGAGCCGGTCTTCGTTATTGCCGAGGCGGGGGTGAACCACAACGGGGACCTCGAACGAGCGAAACGGCTGGTCGAGGTCGCAGTCGAAGCCGGGGTTGATGCCGTCAAGTTTCAGACATTCAGGGCCGAGTTGGTAGCCAGCCCGGAAGCACCTCAGGCCGCTTACCAGGCAAAGAACACGGGGCGCGTCGAAAGCCAGTTGGACATGGCGCGGCGACTGGAACTCGGGTCGGAGGCTACCCGGGCCGTGCGTGATCACTGCGCAGACCTTGGCATCATGTTTCTTTCGACGCCCTTCGACGAGATCAGCGCAGACCTTTTGGAGGACCTCGATGTGCCGGCGTTCAAGGTCGGATCAGGCGAGCTGACCAACCACCGGTTTCTGAGGAATCTCGCAGAGAAAGGGCGGCCCATTCTTCTTTCGACCGGCATGTCCGGCCTCGAGGAGGTATCGGCCGCAGTTGAGGTGATCAGGAGCACAGGGAATTCGTCCATCTGCTTGTTCCACTGCGTGTCGAACTACCCAACCGACCCCGCCGACTGCAACCTGAAGGCTATGGCCACTCTGCGCGAACGGTTCCGATGCCCGGTAGGCTGGTCCGATCACACCCTGGGCGTCCACGTTACGATGGCGGCGGTGGCGCTTGGCTCGGAGATGATCGAGAAGCACTTCACCCTCGATCGCACCCTGCCCGGACCTGACCACAAGGCATCTGTAGAACCTGACGAGTTGGCGGCGATGGTGCGACAGATCCGGGACGTAGAGGCTTCGCTGGGAGACGGCGTCAAACGGCGTCGGGAATCCGAAAAGAACACTGCGGAAGTTGCCCGCCGAAGCGTGCACGCGGCGAAATCCATAGCAGCGGGAAGTCAGATCCGAGTCGACGACCTGGTTGCGATGCGCCCTGGCACCGGGATTCCAGTCGAGCGGATTGACGAGGTGGTCGGGCGACGCTCAATTCGCGACATTGCGCCAGGTCAAATGCTCTCGGAGGATGATCTTGAGTGATCGGCTGCGGCTAGCGGTCCTGACCACGGGGCGCCAAGACTGGGGTCTCCTGAGGCCGCTGTGTGCCGCGCTGCGGGATGACGGTCATTTCGAACTTCAGTTGATGGCTGGTGGGATGGCATGCAGCCCGAAGTTCGGACGCATCATCGACGACATCAGAAAGAACGAGTTCGAGATCGCCCACGAGCTTCCCTGGGAAGTAGAACACGCAGGTGCCGTGGAGCAATCCGCTTCGGCACTGCGGACGATCGGTGAAGCGCTCGAGATCCAGACTCCGGACGCCATTATCCTGCTTGGCGATCGGTTTGAAACCGCCAGTGCCGCCCTCGCGGCGACGTTGTTGAAGATTCCAATCGTCCACCTCTATGGCGGAGAGGAAACCGAAGGGGCGTTTGACAACTCACTGCGGCATGCGATCACCAAGCTGAGCCACCTCCATTTTGTCTCGCACGAAGTCTACGCACGCAGGGTGGTGCAGATGGGGGAGGATCCCACTGCAGTCCACGTGGTCGGCAGCCTTGCAGTCGACAATATTCTCCGTCTTCAGCTTCCCGGCCGGGATGAACTCGAAGCCTACCTCGGTCTCGAGCTGAATCCGCCTCTCGGATTGGTGACCGTTCATCCGACGACGTTGGCCAGTGGTGAAAACGATGCCACGCTGGAGGCTGTTGCAGAAGCAATGATGATGTTCGAGGCGACTTGGGTCGTCACGTTGCCAAACGCGGACCCGGGTAACCGCGCCATCAGGACGCGATTCCTCGGGATGGCGGCCAACGCGCCCAACGTGGTGACTGTGAACGCGCTTGGAGTTGAACGCTATCTCGCTTTGATGACTTTAGCGGATTTCCTACTGGGAAACTCCTCCAGCGGAATGACTGAGGCGCCATCGCTGAGGACCCCGACGATCAACGTGGGCGATCGTCAAAAGGGGCGGATTCGTTGCCCGTCGATCGTGGACTTGCCCGATGATGCAGCGTCAATCATAAGGGCGCTGGAGGATATTTCCGGCGGCTCTCTGGACGAGGAGATCAAGGGAATGGATCTGCCATTTGGAGAGGGTGATGCTGCGGCCAAAATATGCGCGATCTTGGCAGCTTGGAAACCAGTGAATCCTCCGCGTAAGACATTCCACTCATTGCCGAACCTGCTGGATTGATGATGAAAACTCAAGTCGTAGTATTGGGCTCGGGCGGTCATGCGAGAGTGGTCCTGAGCATCCTGATGTCGGCTCCTGACATGACTGTCGCCGGCATAGTGGCCGCCAATTCCAAGGCTGAGGTGGTTGAGGGCGTCCCCGTTCTCGGTGGGGACGAGTGCTTGCCTGGTTTGGCCGAACAGGGCATCTCAAGTTTCATCATCGGCGTTGGGAGTGTGGGTGATTCGTCCTTGCGCCGAGAATTGTACGACCACTGCTTAGCCGTTGGTCTGAGCCCAGTCAACGCCGTTCACAATCTCGCGGATGTCGACCGAAGTGTCCGAATCGGTACAGGCACTGTCGTTATGTCACACGCGGTGATTCAGGTGGGAGGCAACGTTGGAGACAACGTCATCATCAATACCGGTGCCATCATTGGCCACGACTGTGTCATTCAAGATCATGCCCACGTTGCCTTGGGGGCGAATCTGGGTGGGGAGGTCCAGGTCGGTGAGGGCGCCCACATCGGGATGGGGGCGTCGGTGCGCAACGGCATCGTGGTAGGGGAGAACGCTATTGTCGGTGTAGGCGCTGCCGTGGTGAAGGATGTGTCGCCAGGTGAAGTCGTTGTCGGAGTCCCCGCGAAACCTTTGCGAAAGAAGAAATCATGATCGGTGAAAAGCTCCGGCAGGCATCAGTGGCGAAGACCCAAAGTCTGCGCGACGCGATGACGGCGCTCGAGTCCACCGGCCTCGAGATAGTCCTGGTAGTTGACGGGGACGGCCGCCTCGAGGGTGCGCTGACAGACGGTGACATACGGCGGGCTCTCCTTGCGGGGGCTTCAATCGACTCTGATTTGGGAGCGTTCGTTCGGGAAAGAATCACCTGCGTGACACCAGGGACCAGTCGAGCGGAGGTCCTAGACATCATGCGCGCGAGGACCTTTGGCCAGGTGCCGATTGTCGATGAGCACGGGAAGCTCGTCGGGCTGCACCTGCTGCGCGAGATCGTCGGTGCGGTCGAACGGCCAAATTGGGCGGTCGTCATGGCCGGCGGGAGGGGCGAGAGACTGCGGCCAATCACGGACTCGATCCCCAAACCGATGGTCCAGGTGGCTGGCCGGCCCATCTTGGAGAGAATCGTCCTCCACTTGGTGGGCTTCGGCATCACGAAGGTCTTTCTTGCGGTCAACTACATGGGTGATCTGATCCAACGCCACTTCGGCGACGGGTCGGATTTCGGCTGCGAAATTGAGTACTTGGAGGAGGAACAACCGTTAGGCACTGGCGGTGCGCTGTCGTTGCTTCCCAGGATCCCGGAACACTCTGTGGTGGTTCTCAACGGCGATCTGTTGACTCAGGTCGATCTAGGGTCAATGCTCCGCTTTCACGAGAGTGGTGGGTTCAAGGCGTCCATAGGCCTTCGCGAGTACGTCCACCGAGTTCCATATGGTGTGGTGGAAATGAACGAAAGTCGCGTCGCAGACATACGTGAGAAGCCCTCGCAGGTGTGGACGGCAAACTGCGGCATTTACGTCATCCAGCCCGATCTCGTGTTGCGGATCCCCCGAGGGGAGTACTTCAGCATGCCCGACCTGATGGGCGATTGTCTCAAGCGAGGTGAGCCGGTCGGCGGCTACATGGTCGAGGGGGATTGGATGGACATCGGGCGACCCACGGAGCTTCAACGCGCCCGAGGGGAGGACGTTGCACCATGAGCCTGAATGGACTCAGGGTCCTCGTCACAGGCGCTGACGGGTTCATTGGGAGCCATCTGACTGAGCGCTTGGTGGAGCTGGGCGCCGACGTCCGCGCCTTCTGCTTTTACAACTCGAATGGCTCTCTTGGCTGGCTCGACCAATCCGACCCTGACGTACGAAACGCGTTGGACGTTCGCCTCGGCGACATTCGCGATGCAAGGTTCGTGGAGGAAGCGTGCCGCGACGTTGACATCGTGTTCCACCTTGCGGCCCTGATCGCAATCCCTTACAGCTATCATGCGCCGGAGTCGTTCGTCGACACGAATGTCAAGGGAACCCTCAATGTCCTCGAGGCCGTGCGCCGGAACGATTGCCGGCGGATGATCAACACTTCGACGAGCGAGGTCTATGGAACTCCGTCAGAGCTGCCGATCCTGGAGACCCACCCCCTGCAGGGCCAGTCCCCATACAGCGCCTCGAAGATCGGCGCCGACAAGCTGTGCGAGGCGTACCACCGGTCCTTCGGCGTGCCGGTGGTGACCTTGCGACCCTTCAACACCTACGGCCCCCGGCAGTCCACCCGGGCGGTCCTCCCAACGATGCTCGTACAACTCCTTGCCGGCGAGACGGAGGTCAGGCTGGGGAGCCTCGATCCGAAGCGGGACCTGACCTACGTCGCTGACACTGTTCAGGGGTTCATCCAGACTGCGATGGCCGAAAATGTCGACGGTGAGGTGATCCAGCTTGGCACAGGGATCTCGGTGTCGGTCCGTGAACTGTTCGACATCGCGTGTTCAGTACTTGAGGTGGGCGCGCGGGTCGTCGAGGTGCGGGAGAGGGTTCGCCCGGAGGCGAGCGAGGTACTGGTTCTTCAATCAGATCCCTCACGGGCCCATGAGGTGTTGGGATGGAAACCCGCCGTATCGCTTGAAGAGGGCATTGCCCGCACTGCGGCCTGGCTTGGTGAGCATCTCTCGCGTTACGACGCTGAACGGTACCATGTCTAACAAGCGCCCCACTACCGCCGAGACCTTTGCCGGCCATGAGCCTGGTGTTCCCTCGGATAGTGACGTCATCCCACTCAGCGTCCCACATCTCGAGGGCAACGAATGGGCCTATGTCAAAGAGTGCCTCGACACCAACTGGGTTTCATCGGCAGGGCCATTTGTCGATCGCTTCGAATATGAGTTTGCGAAGAAGGTGGGGGCCAGATTTGCGGTGGCTACCGTAAATGGTACGGCTGCGCTTCACATCGCCCTGCTTCTGGCTGGTGTTCAGCCTGGGGACGAGGTCCTGGTCTCCGATCTCACCTTCATCGCAGCTGCAAACGCGGTTCGCTACGTAGGCGCTCACCCGGTATTCGTGGATGCGGAGCCAAATTTCTGGCAGCTCGATGTGGATAAGCTCGAGGATCTCCTTGCCCGCGGTTGCATCCACCAGGGGGATAGCCTTCGCAATAAGGTGACTGGCCGCAGGATTGCTGCGATCCTACCGGTCCATATCCTCGGCAGCGTCTGTGATATGGATCCCATTCTCATGCTCGGAGAGCGCCTTGGGTTGCCCGTGATCGAAGACGCTACTGAGGCTTTGGGCGCAGAATACAGAGGGCGGCCCGCCGGATCCATGGGACTCGTGGGGTGCTTCTCTTTTAACGGCAACAAGATCATCACCACTGGCGGCGGCGGGATGCTGGTGACCGGTGATGAACGGCTGGCAGAGCGCGCAAGATACCTTACGACCCAGGCGAAAGACGATCCTGTTGAATACCTTCATCACGAGGTCGGCTATAATTATCGTCTTCCCAACGTCCTGGCAGCCATCGGCTGCGCGCAGTTGGAGCGCCTGGACGAGTATGTGGCGAAGAAACGAGCCATCGCGGCCTATTATTCACGCAGGTTGGGGAGCGTACCCGGTGTCGCCACGATGGCGGACCCCCCGGGGACGTCCGGCACGTTCTGGATGTACACGGTGAGGGTCGGGACAACTCGGGCGCGATCGGACAGCAGGCAAGTGCTGAAGAGCTTGCAGGCCGAAGGAATCCAGACCCGGCCACTCTGGCAGCCGATGCATGCATCCCCCGCTCACCAAGGAGAGTTCGCGACTGACTGCACCGTTGCTGAGCAGTTGAACCGCGAGTGCTTGAGCCTACCGTGCTCGGTCGGCCTGGGCAATTGCGCGAGGGATCGGGTGGCTTCAGCTTTTCTTGCTGCTGTGCAGAACGCCCGAAGAGACTGACCGAATCGCCGAAAGACAATGACCGCAACAACACTGCGGCAAACCGCTTTGGGAGTTACGACACGACCGAGGAGTCAGGAAAAACTCCTGTGAAAAAGCCCCGCCACCATACGAAACATGGCCGGGCTTCTTGCCCCCGCCCCGCCGCAGCCGTGACCGCGTCATCCCCACTACCGGGCTCCTCCTACTCACTCGCCGGGGTTGTTCGCGCGGTCTTTTGGCGAGAGCCCAAACGGCTGGAGTTCACTGCCAAGTGGGATTTCTAGGAGGAACCAGGTGAAAATATTGCAGTCAGGGGACATTTCCGAACAAGTGACCCAGCTGGTCTCAACACAGGTCCGAAATTTGTTTTTGTGTGAGCCGCGGGAACAGGAGCTCTTGACGGCCGCGGTTCCTGATGCTCTCTCAGTTGCATTCTCCTGTTTTCGTGGAATTGCCAACAAGTATTATTGGGATGAGAATGGCAACCCCACCTTCAGCCCCTACCACTCGGGCCAGTATGCGATCTTCCTCTATCATCTCGCTCGAGTCGTTTGGAAGAGCCACCACCACAGGCAGCTCGCAGACAAGGTCTACTATCTGAACAAGACGCTGAACGGTCTCGATCTGTACTACGAGGTCGAGATGCCCGCATGCTTCTTTCTCGAGCATCCGGTCGGCTCGGTCATCGGCCGCGCGCAGCTCGGCAACTACCTCGTTGTCCAGCAGAACTGTACGATCGGCGGAAACCGGGGCGCCTACCCGGTCTTCGGCGATTTCGTGTGGTTGTTTGCGAGTTCCTGTGTGATCGGAGAGTCGGCGATCGGGAACAACGTATTCATCGCCGCGGGCACGATGGTCAAGGATGAAGACGTACCAGACAACAGCCTCGTCTTCGGAAGATCACCAGACCTTGTCATCAAGCAAAGGGCCCCGTCGTTCTTCTTTGAAAAGAGCCCGTTCGTGGAACATTGTTAAGGTGGGGGATGATCCGGTGATGGCAAATCAGCCCTCGAATTCCCCTAGCCCCTAATCCAGTGCTAACGGTGGATGAGATGCGCCAAGATCTTGATGCTGTGGCGCGTACGAAAAACACAGGCGTACCCGGAAGTACGTCGAGGCCTTTCGGAAGTGGCACAGCGCAAGAGGTCGGTGCAGATCGCCGCTGGTTAGCGCTTGATTTGGGCCTGGCGAGCTGCATCGATGTCGGCATGTGGCGGAGGAAGCGCTGAACGCACCGGACAAAGGAGGCATGAATCTCGATGGGACGCTTGACCGTAACAAACGATCGCGAAATGCACTTGTGGGCTCTCGAGCGAAACAAGAGAGCGGGTTTTGTCAACTATGAGGCGGTTGCATGTGAAGGCGTGTTCCTTGCCGCTCACGGAAAGAAGCGAAACCCGATAGGTAACTTTGTCAAGCAGCAGAACGGCGACCTCGTTGCCAGTGCGGGAACGCTTGTCTACAAGAACTCAATCGGCGCAGAGGCACTGGGACGCCTGTACCGTGACTTCGACGGAGATGTTGATGGGCTGCGGAAGAATGCCATGGGGAACTACTTCGTGGCTGTGAAGAAGAATGGCTGCCTCTGTCTATTTCTTGATAAGTACGAAGGCTTGATGACGTATTACTGCACTGACGGGACTCGATGGATCGTATCGAATTCCCTTGCTACGGTGGCTGGAGCCGTCTCCTATACGGGTACTCAACTTGGGTTGAACGAACTTGCACTTATCGAGGAAGCCTTCGTCGGCGCAGTGATCGGCAAGGACACCGTCTTCAAGGATGTGTGCAAGCTGGTGGGCATGGAGTACGTCTCGATCGACTCGAGAACCGGCACCATGCGAACCGTAGCCATGCCCTATGAGCGGGCAATCACTCCACCGGCCGACAAGACGATGGACCGGATGGCATCCAGAGTTGCCGGCCTCCTCCGGGCAAAGCTGGATGTTCTCCAAGACGCATTCGCCGGGGACATATCGATCTATGCGACCGGGGGGACGGACAATCGACTCTTTCTGGCGGGGCTGTTGGCGAACGGCGCGAAGCCAGGTCTCGTCTACGGTGCGGGCTCCCGTTTCGGCACCCAGCCTGAGGATCTCGCGATAATTCATATGTACGCCGAATCGTTCGGGCTTACCTTGGATGTGGTCGATTGGGAAGAGAATGATGCTGATGAGACTGGCCATTACGACAAGTGGTTTGAGGAGTATGGTTTCTTCGGAATCTACGGCTATACCAGAAGCTTCTTTGAGAGCTTTGCTTCTGGAGTCTTCGGATCGTCAGCCCTCTACCTCAGTGGCCTCTACATCGATATGATTAGGATGGCCGGTTCATTGGATCGTTCACGGCATTGGCAGGAGCGGTTCTCGGCGGAGCACTTTAAGCCTGCCCAATTCATGGAGTTCCACCTCTCTCGCTTCAACAGTCATGCACGGCAGGCGATGGAAGAGGTGCCTGATGAAAAGTTCAGCGAGTACATTCAGACGAAACTAGAAGATAACGCGGCCCGCTTTGGGGTTGACAAGAAGGGCGGCCGGTACCGGCGGGAAAGTTTCCAGCTTCTCTACGATCCTTGGGTGAGAAGCGCCCATCCTCCATGGGAGAATCTCGTCAACGAGTTCACTTGCCTCGTGTCGGTGTTTAATACCCATGATCTGCATGAGCTTGCCTTCGAGATACCATTCGAGTGGAAAAGGAACAATCAATTCGCTCTACGAGTCTTGCAGCAGCTCTACCCACAATTGCTCGAGTTTCCATTCTTCTCCCACGGCAGACGTGTGCTGCTCAGGAGAGAGCCACTCGAGCTCCGAGAGCCGAAAGTAGCTGAGTTGACGCACAGGACCCTTCAACTTCTGCAAAGGAACCGGGCCACCCGCGCTGTTCACACCGTGCTACGGCCACTGCATCTCAGCCGCCTCTTGCTTGCGCTTGATGGGACGCTGCGAAAGGACCGCCGAAATCGGCGCCGCCTTCGCCAAGAGGCGGCTAAAACCAACGGCGAAGGAATCATGGAAGTGGCAAAGGCCTTCGTTGACACAGAACAACAAAAAGCCGGGTTGCGCCTCATCGATCCGCAAGCATTCACTGGCGACGTGCGGGATCTTCTGAAATACGGGAAATTACTCTACTTTGCGCGCAAGATTCGTGAAGAATCGGCCGCGAGGAAGGACTCGCGGGCGCCGCTGTCGTTTCCAGGAAAGCCGTAGCAATATGAATGGACTCGACCTGCGCGCGGCCCCAACTCCACCAGGGTTTACCTGCGGCCGAAATCTCGAAGAATCGCGTACACGCCATGATCTCCTCGGCCACCGAGGTACTGGGGAGATCCGATAGGGAAAATGGGCGCTTCTCAGAAAAAATCAATGACCTTTCTGGTCGGCTCGTTGGCCGGCGGCAATGTGGTCAGCACATGCTTGAACATGGTTGGTGGCATTTTGGTCGCACGGTTGGTGGCGCCGGCGACCCTGGGGCTATTTAACGGGATTGGCCTGGTGTTGCGGTATGCCCCGCTCCTTCAATTGGGCATTACCACCGGGCTCTACCGCGAACTGCCCTACTACATTGGGAAAGGGGAACCAAACCGCGCAAGGGCGATAGCCGCCACAGCGCAAGGCTGGGCGCTGGTGGTCGGCGGCCTGGTTTCCGCCGTTCTCTTTGGCATCGGGGGATGGCAGTTCCTTCGCGGCGAGCATTGGTTGGCGGCGGCGTGGTCCACCCAGGCCATCTTGGCTGTTTTCCTCTTCTACAAAACTTCCTACTTGCTGGCGACCTATCGAACGTCCCATGAGTTTGCTCGGGTGGCTCTGGTTGGCGTTGTTGAAAGCTCGGCAACCTTTGCCTTGATAGTGCTGGTGGCGGTGCTCGGCTTCTACGGGCTCTGTTTGCGAGCCGCCGTGGCTGGTGCGATCGGTACGGCTCTTCTCCACTACTGGCGCCCTGTGCGTGTCCGGCCCAGGTTGAACCTCGGAGATATGAAGCGGTTGCTGTTTGTCGGCGCTCCGATCCTTGCTGCGGGGCAACTCTATCAGTTGTGGACAGTCATAAATTCAACGTTGGTGTTTCGGCTTGCCGGGGCCGAAGGCATGGGGTTGTACTCCTTGGTGGGCATGGCGGGCAGCGCACTGGGTATTTTGCCGCTGGCCGTAGCACAGGTACTTTTCCCGCGAATGACGGAGCAGTTTGGCCGCACAGGTAGCGTGCGGGGCTCATTGCGGGTTGCGGTGAAGCCAGTGATGATCACCACGATAGGTCTGATACCAATCGTTTTGATGGCACAATGGATGGTTGAGCCTGCCATACGGTTGGTGGTTCCGCGCTACGTTGACGCGGTTCCCGCTGTTCGTTGGGGCCTGGTTCTTCCGTTGCTCACGAACCTGCAAGCGGTCAACGCAATTTTCACGATCGTCAAGCGGCAGCGCCTATTTGCAGCAGCGACGGTGACGGGGATGGCATCATATTGTGCAAGCCTGATGTGGTTGATTCGCGACGAGGTCACTCTTGTGGCGTTCCCGCAGGCTATGCTGGTCGGACGAGCGGTGTTCATCATCGTCTGCTACTGTTTCGTGGTCTTTCTTGCCCGAAGTACAGACCTGGCGTCGCGTTTTCCTGAAGACAGCCAATGCTGAAGTACTGGGACATCATTCACTGGGATGCCACCAGTTTCTTGACGATCCACGACCGGTACGCCTCGCGCATCTATCACGACAAACTTCGCCCAAACCTGGCCCGAGATCTGAGGTACGGTGCGCGTGGCTTGATCGGAGGGGTTATCCGGTTCTTGCAGGGGATCGTAGTCTCCTTGCGAGGACGAACTCCGGCCCGGCGTTCTTTTAGACACCCATACGTGCTACTGATAACTATTGGGACGGCCAAGTATGCCGGTGAGGAACAGGAGATCGTCAACGCGTGCGCCAGGACAGGGCTCAGGGTTTTTGTGCTGCATGTGAGTTCTCGAAAGGGCAATCTACCGGATGATGGGCAATTGACCCTCGACTCAGAACTTACTCCGGTTGATTATTTTTGGGCGCTGTCGCGCTGGTTGTGGGAGGTCTTTCGCGGCCTTCGGGCGTGTTTCTGGCAGGACAGAAAGGCGAGGAGCCTCTTTTTTGCTTCGATTTATTGTATCCGCCATTACTTCACCAATGTTGCCGTAGCAAGAAGGATTCTTGCTGACTACGGAATGCCTCTTTGGGCGCTCAGCCTTTGTCCATCAGCTGCCATGTCAAGAGCGATAATTGGACATGTGAGGGACCGAGGAGTGGTAACGGCTGGAATCAGAACCCAAACGACCTCGTATGCCCTCGAACATTTAGGGATTAATTCCGAAATTCTGTTTTGTAAGAGCGAGCATGAAAGACAAGCCTACGAACAATTGTTTGCTTTTCGTGGGCCACGTCTCCAAGACGGCTGCCTCTTGAGCCTACCAAACGCCTACGAGCTCGATCCGCTTTCCTTGCCGGATGAATATGTTCTTTTGCTCGGAACCGGACCTTCAATCGGTCAGGACAGCCGCGACTATGCGCGGTTCAACGAGAAGCTCTTTCGAATCGCGGCCGCAGCCGGGCTTCCCGCTGTATTCAAGGGCCACACTCTGGCCACGGATCTAGATAAAGCCTGGTTCGCAGACAATGAGCCAGAAACGAGGGGGTGCCGGCAGATTGCGGACGTCTGTCGCAACCGCGAGTTGATCGACCGGTCCTCGCTGGTCGTGACAGCGCCGTCGACCTTGGTTTACTACGCCGTTCTTCGTGAAAAGCCGGTCATCGTGGTCGAAGCTGAATACAACACTCGGGTTACAGATGAGTTTCAAACGGCCCCGTTTTTAAGAGTTCGTTGGGGTCAGGAGGTAGCGTTGGATCGCCTTGATTTGAGTGAGCTGAGGGCTTCCGGTCGTGCAGCGAGGAGGTGGTTCGAGGAAACCTACTTCCTCGATAAAGCATCGGATTACTTGGTGGACGTCCTTTTAAAGAAGGGCGGTGGCGCCGAGGGAGGATCTTCGCACCACAAGGTGACCTTGCGATGACGGACGCCCATCGTGTCGCCATCGTGGCTCATCGATTCGATTCCCCGGGTGGGATCCAGACCTGCTTCATCGAGCTGATTGCAGGTCTCAACGAAATGGGGATCGTTCCCGAAACAGTCTGGGACGAGCCACAGGATTGGGACGCGATCGGCAGGCCCCAAGTCCGGACCACATTCAGTAGCGGGCGGCTCATGATCAGTTCGGAAAGGCTTCGTGCGCTTCCGTTACGGCTTTCGAAACGCCTGTGGCTGCTGAGCGTGCGAGCGGCCCGCCTTTCACTCGACCAATTCGACTTCGTCTACAGCTTCGAGCCGGGTGTGCGGATGCCCGCGGGTGTGCCCAATCTCTGCTACGTGTGCGGCCCCCCGTACCTGCGGATTCCCCGCGAGATGATAGATACTTCCTACTTTGGCCTCAATGGTACCCGCAAGCGGCTGCGAGAACTCACCACCCCGGCAATGGGGCCGGACCCGAATTCGCGGTATGTGATACTGGGCGATTGGATGATGGAGTTGTGGTTTCAGAAGTTCGGTTTCAAGCCTGACGTCGTTTGGCCCCCGGCACGTTCCCGGTCCCTTCCTTCTCCACCCCACGACCGCTCGGGTTTCCTTTTCTTCTCCCGGCTGACGCCTTACAAACGTGCTGAGGCGATGTTGGCACTTGCGAATGCATCGCCGCAGCTCAAGGTAACTATAGCCGGCGTAGCGCAAGATGACATCTACCTCCTTCACCTCCGTGAACAGATTCGAAACGGGAATCTGTCAAACGTAGAAATCGTCGAGAACCCAACGGAGGAACAGGTTGCGACGCTTCTCACGAGCCACGAGTTCTTTGTGTACCCGGCGCGATGGGAACATTTCGGGATCGTGACCGTGGAGGCGATCCAGGCCGGGCTGCTTCCGCTGGTGCACGACACGGGTGGGCAGAAGGAAATCGTGCCAGTTGCCGAGCTGAGATTCCAATCGGATGACGACCTCATTGCTTGCGCCAAACGGTTGATGGATATGCCAGTACAAAAAAGGCAGCAATTGGTTCTCAGTCTCCAACACCATGTGCAAAGGGGTTCTGCCGCAAACTATAGGCGGGAAATGCTCCGCCCTCTGCAATTGCTCATGGACAGAGAGTAGTTTTTGACGTAGCGGTTCATCTGTGGATGCAGATTATCGGAGGTAGTGTGCACGGACTTTCATCTACGGGACTTGGTGGCAGCGTCCTTGTCTTAGGGGACATTTATGCCGCCTCCCTGCGTTCGGATGAACGGCCAAAGGGTGCGGTTCGGCTGGGTGACGGGCTTTTGTCGCTCATGAGAAACGCGGGACTATGTGTTGCGAACCTCGAAGGAGTACTCTGCGGCCCGGCAGAACCGATAAAGAAGCCGGGGCTGCCGTCGCGGTGCTCGCCAGAAATCGCGGAGACACTCGGGTCAGCTGGAATCGGTTTGGTTTCCCTTGCGAACAACCACGCCTTCGACTACGGTGAGGATGGTCTTGTCTCGACAATACGCGCCTTGCGGCGAGCGAGGATTCAGCACATAGGAGCGGGGCTCAACGAGGAGGAGGCGTGGAGGTTTGCTGACCTTAATGTTGGTGGGCGAAGAATCGGTTTTGTTGGGGTGTCGCATAACGAATTTGGTGTGGCGGGAGGCGCAAAGCCCGGCGTCGCAGGCTTTGATGAGCTGAACGCCCTGCGCGCTGTTCAGGCAGCAAAGGCGGTCTGCGACAAGGTCGTCGTTCTATACCATGGAGGAATTGAATACTCGCGTCTCCCATCGCCTCGCTTACGAAGACGATGTTGGTTCTTCCTCGAGTCGGGGGCTGACGCAGTCATTTGCCAGCACTCGCATATTGCCGGGGCAATTGAGACTCCGGAAGGCAGGCCCCTGATCTACGGCCAAGGTGACTTTATTGCGGACACGGCGGGACGCCCGGAGCTTATGGCCGCGAAATGCTCGGCGGCGGTCTTTGAGCTGCGGCCCAATCCGTCCACTCATGGATTCGAGGTGGTGGCCCATCCAATAGTCAGTGGGCAAGGAATGAGTCGTGATCTGGTACCCACAGGCGATGCGTATGACAGCGCACTGAACGAGCTGAATTTGCTGTCCGCGACACTGGCGGACAGCGAACGATGGATGCGTGAATGGCAAGCGGAACTTGACGATCGCGGGCCTCAACTTGAAGCCAACCTCGCACAGGCAGGCAAGCTTCACCGTCGGCTTGGCGAGTGGATTCCATCTTTCGCCAAAAGGGTCAGCCCAAAACGTCGCCGGATAATCGAGAATCTTATTCGGTGTGAAACTCACCGGGAGATCCTCGTCGCCAGGCTCGAGGAGGAATAAGTGTGCTGCGTGATACCGTCCAACCTGCTCGGTGAATCCACCGAGGCCGGGCCGCTTGCGAGCTTAGGCCTGAGTATTTTCGAATTGACGGATGGTCGCCCCGTGGTGAACGGGCTGCAGGGTGCGTTCGGTACCATCACGCTCGTGGACCAGTCACACCTGAATGGGCGGCCCTGCCGGCACATCGCCGGCAAGAAATCGGGTGCCCGAGATACTGAAACGGGAGGGATTCGGTGATGCTGATCTGCAGTGCATCCGCTGGCCGATCGGTATACAGACGTTACAACAGGAGCACGGGGACGAGGCGAAACTGATGCGGAATCCGCGAAAGCCGCTTCTACTGGCCTCACGGAGGCGGCGGAAGCCGTCTGCAGTGCGGCGAGAAGTTCAATTCTTTGCTGTGGGATTGGTTGTCTACACCGCTGGAGTTACAGTCGGATTCCAGTTTGATCCAGTGTTCTTTCGCCTAGCATATGTGGGAGTCGCTGTGATGGTGGCGGTCACCCTGATCGGATTGAAGAGGGGCTCTCACGCCGTGGTGCCGGAGGCGGTTCTCCTCTGGTGCTTCTTGGCGTGGGCGGTATCAACTGGTTGGGTCATGGCCCTGAGCACTGACCTGTTGCTGGTCGGGGCTGAACGGCTGTTTCAAGTGGCGGTTGTGGTGTTCTGTGTCGCGGGGGTTTCCGCAAGGTTGCGCAGTCCCGCGCTCGGGCTTGGTGCGTGTCTTGTTGTGGCCGTCATGCTTGCGGTTTACGGCATGGTTAGCGGCGATTTTGGTTCAATTGGAGAAATGAGTGAAAAGGGAGGGATGGTGGTGGGCGTCCGGGCCCGGAGCATGGTCGGGAATGCGAACACGTTGGGTGTGGGCGCAGTGTGGGGTGTGGCAGCGGTGACCTATTTTGCGCCTATGGCCAGACGCCGTTTGCTTCGCATAGTCCTTTGGAGCAGCGTCCCGCTGCTATGCGTTTCGATGATTGCCTCGGCTTCCAGGAAAGCGCTGGTCCTGCCGGTTGTCTACTTGGTGGCGTGGATCTGGTTCTGCCATCGCAAGTGGCTGTTGCGCAGGTGGCAGAGTGGCGCCGCCGTGGCGGCAGTTGCCGCGATCTTGCTGTGGGTGTATCCATGGGTGCTGGAAAACACATATGCGGGTTATCGGTTTCAGAGCACCATCGAACCGGGAGTGGGCTTCTTCGAGAGGGATGTTCGTTTTCAGCTGTACCGCGTGGGCGTCAAGCTCGTTGCCGAACACCCCATTGCAGGGGTGGGCCTGTACCAATTCCCATTCTACGATTCCGTTTGGCGTCACGCGAGCCTGCACTCGGATTATCTGGAGGTGGCGGCGACGACTGGGCTGGTTGGCTTGGCACTTTACCTTGCCCCATACGTGTTGACCGTCCGCCGCGTGAGGAGGGTTTGGAAGTTCGCCGGCACCGAGGCTGAACGCTACCGTGCCGGAGTGAGCCTCGCCGTGCTCGTGACTGTTGCGGCTGCCGGATTTGGGCAGGTGCTGTTCTCTAGCCTGGCCTACTGGGCCTTGATGGCCGCGTTGTGGGGCTACGCGTTCGGGGCGGAGCGGGCTCTCGGTGGGCTGCGGGTCCAGGGGCAAGTTCATGTCGCGATCAAGCAGAGGAATTTCTCCGTAGCAGGACTCCACAGGCAGCAGTACCCAGGTGTCACGGGCGATACTGGCGAGCCTGAGGTGCATGCGCCGTGAATCGACGCGATTGGGCTGTTATTTCGAGCGACTACCTCAACAGCTGGGGAATCGTTGACGCGATCCGCGCTACGGGTTGGCAGGGACGGCTGGTATGCCTCGACCGCGGCGAAGATCCCTTCACCTTGATGAACCTATACCGTCGAGGCGTGGAAGTTTGGCGTGTGCCACTTGCCGCGAATCTCCTGGTGGAATTGGGCGCGAAAATACCCAAAGATGATCGGAAGTTCCTATTTTTCACCGAAGAGTGGTCGCTCGAACAGGCTGCCGCCGGGTCCGCAAATCCCTGGTGTGGGAACGCCACGTGGTACCCGTCGTCCCATTGCACTCTGGACCGGTTCCTTGATCGTGGGCTGTTCTACGAATTCATTGGCTGCCGTGGACTCGGGGAGGTGCCATTCACGGTTCCAGGGGAAAGGGACCCTTTCGGCGTGTTTGGTACCCTCTTTTTCTTCCGTTTCCGCCGGACTTGGCTCCAAGGGCGACGGACGCCGCGGATTCGGCTCATTGGAACACGTGCTGAATTTCAGCGGGCGGTCGAAAATAGTGAGAGGCTCGGGTTTTCTCAGGCAGACTGGTGTTACCAGGAAGCGTTGAGCTTGGACCCCCAAGACAACATTTCCGTTTGCGGGTGGCACGATTCCAACGATCCCTTGTACGTGGCCACCCACAAGGTGCTGCAATTCCCGACGGCACAAGGGAATGGCGACGTCTGCGAGGTACTCCCGCTCCCGGAGGAGTTGGGTGGCGTCACGAGGCGTCTCCTCGACGAACTCGAGTTCTCCGGCCCCTTTGAGCTGGAGTTCATCCTCGATCGGGCCACAGGGAAATACTGCGTGATTGAACTGAACCCACGATTCTGGATGCAACACCCCCTGGCCGGCTCGAACCTGGGCCATGCCCTGGTGCGCCGGTACTTGGGCTTACCAAAGAGAGAAATAGGATCTGGCTCTGAGACCAGCTACTGGGTGAACTCCGTGGTTGCCGTCTACAGAGCACTTCGTGGTGATTTGCGGGCTTGGCAATACCTTCGTGACCCGGCTGCAATCTGTGTACCGCCGCTTTCGGTGACCATGCGGTGGCTCCCGCGTTTCGCGATCAATCTCGCTGCTCGGCGATTCCGAACACGCTGGGCGCGACAATCATCTCAGGAGCCGGCCCCTACTGCCGAATCTGGAATCCCACTCAGGTAGACAGTGAACACACCGGGCCACAAGTCTGACCTGCGTCACATCGCTTTCGTGACCGGGAACTACCCGTCGCCGGCACATCCGAACCGAGGGACCTTCGTGCAACAACTTGTCGTGGCTATGGTCGGGTTGGGTCTGCGATGCACAGTCATTCACCCGTGGAAGTTGCACGAGTGGGTACGCGAGCGCCAGATGCCTCAAGTGCATCGGCCGACCTGTGGGGTTCAGGTTATCCGACCCCTGACGCTTTCGCTGTCCAACCGGCGCGTCGGGAACATGAACACCTTCGCGCTCACACATCGGCAATTTCGCCGCGCCGTGTGGCGTGGACTCGGGAACCTTGATGCCAAGCCCGATGCCTTGTACGGGCATTTCCTCTACTCTGCAGGCGAAGCGGCAGTCTGGGCAGGGCGGAAGCTCGAAATCCCTCGTTTCGTTGCGGTTGGGGAAGGAAACCTCTGGACGGTAAAACCACTGGGGGTCGAGCGTGCTCGAGTGGATTTCAAACTCCTTACAGGCGTTCTTGCAGTCTCAAGCCCTTTGAAGCGGCGATTGCAGAGCGAGCTGATGATTCCTGCCGCGAAAATTCAGGTATTCCCTAATGGAGTGGATCTCGACACATTTCGTCCGCGGCCTCGTGACGCCATGCGGCAGAAGTATGGGTTTCCGAGAGATTCTTTCCTTGTGATCTACGTGGGAAATTTCATCGAGCCCAAAGGAGTTCAGCGAGTAGCAGCAGCCATCGACGGCGTCCCCGGCATCGGAGGCATTTTCGTTGGTTCTGGTCCGTTGCGACCGCAGGTTTCAAACGTTGTCTTCTGCGACAGGGTGCCCCATGAGCTAGTGCCGGAACTTCTCTCTGCCGCCGATTGTTTCGTCCTTCCAAGTGATGTGGAGGGTAGTTCCAATGCCACGTTGGAGGCATTGGCCTGTGGACTACCGGTGGTGATCTCGGACGGCGAGTTCAACGACGATATCGTCAACGATGAGGTGGCCGTGAGGGTCGATCACGACGACATCGGCGCCATTCGGTCAGCGATCCTTCGTCTGCGTGACAATCCCCATCTCCGTGCGCGCATGAGCGAAGCCGCGGAGGCGCATGCAAGGCAATTTGACGTGAAAGGGCGCGCAAGGGCGATTTTGCAGTGGATGGATGGCCTGGCCGCCGCTGGGTTGGTTCAACGACCGGCGGGCCATTTGGGGGGCGCTTGATGAGAAGCCATCGGAACCCGAACCCTTTTAATCCAAAAGAGACACGCCGGCTTTATGAGGTTCCCAGAGCTGCTGTGCGCCAGATGGGGGGGGTATGACGGATACGGGGATGAGCGTGGCGCCCAACCGGACCGTGTCCGGCGCAGGTAAATTCAGGCGCTTCGATTGCTGTATGGTCACCTCTCGGCACCGTTGTGATGATAGTCGGATCCTTGGACTCGAGGCTCGATCTCTTGTGGCCCATGGATTTTCAGTGGCATGGGTGGGGCCGAAGAAAGGTAACTGTAGCGGGCACGACGACGTTGATTTCCGGCTCTTTGATTCCAAAAGTTCAGGTGTGCCAAGGCTCCTCCATCTGCTGAGGGGGTTGCGCGCAACACCTGCACAGGTGTACCACTGCCACGAACCAGATGCCGTTCTCGTCGCCCTGATTGCCGCCAAGCCGCGGGGTGCCAAAGTTGTTTTTGATGCCCATGAATTTTTTCGCGCTTACGCGAGGGGCCGCGTGCCGCGCGGCCTCAAGTCCCTTGCATCGCTTGCGTATTTCTTTTTCGAACTCATCGCGTATCGGCTCTGTGATCACCTCATCACCGTCTCAGAGGGCGTGGCGGACGGCATGGCGAAGGCGATTCCGCTCGAAAAGATTACGGTGGTTGCCAACTGTAGCGGGCCATCGGTTTTTCTAGAACGCGCCCGTGCATTCCCGATAGCCGGTTATCGGGTGCTCCACCTAGGAACCGCCTCGTTTTATCACCAACTTCGCGAGATGCTTGAGGCATTCCTCATCATCCGTGAGGAGATCCCGGATGCGGAATTCCTCCAAGTGGGCCTTGTGCCCAACGAGGAGTTGGAGTGGCTCCGCTCCTTTGAACGAAACCACGGATTGGAAGGTAGCATTCGGTACATCCCCCGCGTGCCCTTTGAGGAATTGGCGGGGTACATACCTTGCGCCGACGTGGGGCTCATCGCCCGTCGCGCTGACGAGAATGCGAACACGAGCATCTCGACCAAATTGTTCGACTACATGACCTTTGGGGTTCCAATCGTTGCGACGGACCTGATGATGATACGGCGAATTAACCGGCGCTTTAAAGTGGCTACCCTGGTGGACACGACAAATCCTGGGGAAATCGCCGATGCGGTGCTGGAGCTGCACCGGGACGAGGAGTTGCGTGAATCTTACGGAAGAAATGCCCTGGAGGCTGTAGAAACGGAGTACTCATGGGATCACATGTGCGACCGGCTTGTGCGTGTCTACGAACAGGTCCTGGGTTGTTCGCCGAGCCGGGGTGTTTCGTGAGATGAGTGAGTTGAATAAGCTGGGTGGGATGGCAGGTTTGGCCAGTTGCCCAAAGGGTTGGACGACGTGGATTCAGAAGGGGCGCCGGAACGTTGACTGCTTTCGGCCGGGTCCTCGGTTTCTTCGGCACCGGGGTTTCTCAACGCCGGCAAGCGCGGGAGGTGGTCGCGTATGAAGGTCATTTGGGTAGCAGGGGCGAGGCCGAATTTCATGAAGGTCGCGCCTATCTGGCGTGCGATGGAGGCATACGACGCGACTGCCTCCGCTGGACGGCCCAGGTTCGAGCCGTTGCTCGTTCATACGGGGCAACACTACGACGCCAACATGTCGGACGTATTTTTTCGAGATCTGGCCCTTCCCGAACCGCACGAATTCCTGGAAGTAGGTTCGGGCACGCACGGGGAGCAGGTGGCAAGGGTATTGACGGCCTTTGAAAAGCTCCTTGAACAGGTGCGGCCCGACATGGTGGGCGTGGTCGGCGACGTGAACTCAACCGCCGCGTGCGCCTTGGCGACCGCGAAGAGCTATGTGCTGGAACAGGGCCGCACGCCCCGGCTCGTTCACGTGGAGGCGGGCCTCCGCTCGGGCGACAGGCGAATGCCGGAGGAGATCAACCGGATCGTCACCGACAGCCTTTCCGACATCCTGTTCACATCCGAGGAGAGCGGCAACTCGAACCTCCTCAGGGAAGGCGTTGCGCCGGAGAAAATCCACTTTGTCGGCAACGTTATGGTCGATTCGCTGAAGTGGGCGCTCTCAAAAACGAAGGGGGGAGCTGCTCCTGTAGTGCATTCCCAGGAATCGGGTTCGCAACCGACCGGGCCTTATGTGCTGGTGACTCTTCACCGGCCGAGTAATGTGGACGATCTGATGATGCTGCGAAAGATTATGGCGGCGTTGCAGGAAATCGGCGAACATCTTCCAGTTATATTTCCGGTACATCCCCGAACTGCGTCGCGGATCCAGGCAATGGGCGTCACAGCCGAGCCATCGGCTTCATCGCGCCTGAAAAAGCCGGGGCTCCATTTCATGCCCCCCCTGGGATACGACGATTTCCTGGCTCTCATGGTGGACGCTTTGGTTGTGATCACCGATTCGGGTGGAATCCAAGAGGAAACCACAGCGCTAGGTGTGCCGTGCCTGACCCTGCGAGAAAACACCGAACGTCCTGTAACGATATCTGAGGGGACGAACATATTAATCAACAGGGACCCCGAACGACTCATAGTAGAAGTAGATAACATCCTTCAGGGGCCGGCGAAGAGGTGTTCGGTGCCTCTTCTTTGGGACGGCCACGCCGCAGAGAGAATCGTCGAAGTGCTCTCGCGTTGTGGCGAGGACCGAAAGCCGGCGGACGCCGAGAATTCAATCTCAATGAATGAGCGCGGTGGTATCGCTAGGCCATGATCATCGCAAAACCGACTTTTTTGGCCAGCACCTTTGTCGTTTTTCACGGACACATTGGGTTTTCTATGAGTGTCTCGAGATGGTGGAAAAGGTGGACGGGAAAGTGGCCGCACAGGAGGCTGTTCACAGCCCGCGAAGGGACGTGTGAATAATGGCGGGGTTTGTACTTTTCGACCCAACGATGGGTTTCGAGGTCGACAGTGCTCAAGAACTATTCCGCAAGAGAGGAATGAAAGGTCCATCGACTTTTGATCTGGGTGAACTAAGACTTGAACTGTGGCGGAAGGTCCTCGTCGAAGAGCAAAACTACGTTTCAGGGGTGGACAAGGCGATATTCTCGGTGGGGACTCCGGTTTATTGCGGTCTCGGATATCGCCAGTCGCTTCGCGCGGTGCTGGAAGACTACTGTGCCGGCCGGCTGGCGTGGGAGAGATTCAGGGGTTCCTTTGTTCTCCTTATTTGGTACAAGGGATTAATTCATATTCTCTTGGACCGGTTGTGCGTGCAGTCATTGTTCGTTGCCGCAAACGGGAAGCTGCTGTCGACCTCGTTCCTGGCGACACTCGCCGCGCTGCCCGGAAGGCATGAGATAAACAGACTCGCGTGTGCGGAAAAGGTCGCAACAGGCTATGTGGTGCCTCCAGATACTCTCGTCCAGGGCATCATGAGGGTCACCGGAGGAGTCGAGGAGTTGCGCAAAAAGGCGGGGTGGAAGATAGTGGAGCAACCGCGCCGAACAGTCGATGTGTCAGAAAGAAAGCGCCGGAAGCTGTGCATCCAGGATCAGGTTTCCGGGCTGAAATCGTATTTCAAAGATATTCGTTGCCTTGGGGAAGAGTACGGCAGTATCTTGGGGTTGTCGGGCGGCTACGACAGCCGACTCCTCGCAGCCGCAGCCAAGAGCGTTTCTTTCGGACTCTCATATCAGACACACCTGACTAAGGGGGTGGATGTCCACTCCGTCTCGGAAGAAATTGTAAGCGAAATCGCACGAGAAAATGGGAAACATGTTCTCGTTATCCCGACCAATTTGATGACGGATCTCCCGGAACCGGAGTTCGAAGCAGTTGCACGAAATTCACTCCTTTTCTTTGATGGCCGGAACAGTCACAGCATGGGTTCCTACAGCGAAGTGTACACCTCTGACTACTCCGCCCGGAGCCTCGGGACAGCCCGTTTGCGAATCAACGGCCTGGGTGGGGAGATGTATCGCAACTACTACTTCAGTTCGTTGCCGAAAGTGAATTGCCTTCAGTGGATGGTGAACCACGTCTACTACGGGCCAGCGCGCGAAGTGATCGGAAGCAAGAAATCGTTCCACAGTATGCACGAAAACAAGATGAGGAAGATGTCCCGTTTACTAGGTATCTGCTTTACGGGCACAGTAAGTGAGATCGCCCTCAAGAGGTACTATTCGGAGATTCGGATGCCCTTCTGCGATGGTGCCAACAACAACGCACACAACCAGATTGGGTTCTACCTCACGCCGTTTATCGAGTGGGATATTATTCGCCGCGCATACGGCGCGATTCGTCATCATGGTGTGGCGGGCGGATTCGAAGCTGGCCTGATCGCAGCTTTTTCACCCGAGTTGGCCGGAATCCCGTCCCTTTACGGTTTCCCGTTTGATCGACTGCCCATTCGGCACTTAGCGAAAGCTGCGATCAAGGGTTACGTGCCCGATATTCTCTGGAACATGAGAACGAGGCGGCACGTAAGGAGTTGGACCTACGACAGAGGCGAACATGAACGTTTCGAATCGGCGCGAAAAAGATACAAGTTCATGAGCGAGGTGCAGGATACGCTGGCCTATCACTTCCCGATGTGGCGCTGGGAATATGCTTACCAGGAGAATGCCATGGGTCAGAACGTCTTTTTTCTTGGGAGTTTCCTGCGCGAATTTGCCCACAAACTGAAACGTTCATAGATTTGGGGCCTACCGGCGCCCTTCGTAGGTCCATCGATGGGTGGCACCATACAATGTGATTGACCGCCCTTGCAGCCCTTTTGGAGGCATTGGGTAACGTGAAAATGGTGGGAAAGGTACTATGCGCCTAGGTTGGATAATCCGAAATGCGGGGACGATTTTGCGCAGGCAGTCGACGAATTGGCAGTACAAAATCGTCGAAATCAACGAGTTTGATAGTGATGAGAGGCTGCTCGGCCCCTACTACTGTTCACTTGCCCACAAGTTGACCAATCCCGGAGTTGCTCAGTCACTGAGCATGTATGCGGCGGAGACCAACGGCGACACCCTGAGTTTCTACCATCCAACGCTACAAGGACACATAGCCTTGGCATATTACGAAAAGCTCATCGAGACCGGGGACACCAGTTGGGAGGACAAATTCACTGCGAAGGCGAGTGAGTTGATGGAGGCGGGGAGCCGAAAGCCCGATGGCTCTCTGGTCTGGCCCTATCCTCCGTCGTTAGCTCGGGTGCAGCGGCGGCCGTGGCTGAGCGCAATGGGCCAAGGCCATGCGATTGCCGTTCTATCTCGGGCCTACCAGCTTACGGGCGAACAGGCATTTGCCGACTCTGCTTATCAAGCGTTTGTGCCCTTCAAGAATTCAGTCGCCGAAGGGGGTGTGGTTGCGGACGACCAGCACAACGGCGTCTTTTTCGAAGAATATGCTTATGACGGCGCCCAGCACCAAAATCACACCTTGAACGGAATGTTGACTGCGCTGATGTGCCTACACGACCTTTCGACGGTCACTGGAAACACCGAAGTAATGCAGTATTTCGAGTCCGGTTTGGCCACCGTTCGGAATCGGCTCGGGGATTATGATTTCCCATTCTGTTCCTCATATGATCTGAGACATCTAGTCGGTAACGCCGTTCCCGCTTTCTATGCCCACTACAACGCGGTTCACGTGGCTCAACTCAAGGTCCTCGGACGGATGACTGGCGACACCTTTTTTGAGGGTATTGGGGGGTGCTGGGACCGAAAGCTGATGGACAGGGTGAACCGAAGGCGTCTCATGAGAGCGTATTTTAGACGACGTGTAGCGGAACTTTTCTTTCATTGAAACCGATTGCTCGTCGTATTTAGACCGGCAATACGATTCTCAGCTCTTGTAACGGTTGAGGTTAATGGAAACATTCAAAGCGATTGACACAGTAGCGATTGTCGCCAGAAAGCTGATGCCTCCTGCAGTTCGGGACTGGATCAAGGCCCAACTTCCTTTCGCGGCTGTCGAGAAGGAACGAAGGGCGCGCATGCATCCTTTGGCGCACGAACCCGAGGTCTGGGAGGCATCCGGAAGCCCCGTACGCTTGGCGATTCTGAAGGAGTACTACTCTTACCACAAGGACTTCGTCTACGCGTGCAGGGAGTTGGGAATCAGTTATCGGCTTGTCGATATCTCCGCGAGCGACTGGATTCATCTGGTCACCGCGAGCGGATGCGATGCGATTCTGGCGTGGCCGTCCGCGTTGCCTTTGGTCTGGAACTCTCTGTTCGATGATCGATTGAGAATTCTGCAAGAGAATCTGGGTTTCCGCGTCTATCCTTCGATTGAGGAGTGTTGGCTATACGAGTCCAAGCTCAGGGCGCGGGACTGGCTCGATGCGAATGGGATTCCCCATCCCCGGACTTGGGTCTTCTTCGATCGTGACGAGGCACTGCAGTTTGCGGATTCCGCCCCGCTGCCATTGGTCTCCAAGACCAACACTGGTGCATCGGGCAGCGGAGTAAGCGTTCTGCATTCTAGGCGGCAGGTCAGAAAGCAGATTCACACGTCCTTTGGGCGAGGGATCCTGCCTCGCGGTCAGGGAAGGACGGAACGTCAACGGGGGTTTGCCTACTTGCAGGAATACCTGCCTGAGGCGAATGAGTGGCGAATGGTCCGAATCGGAGATTCGTTTTTCGGGTATCGAAAGGAGAGAGGCGCGAGTGGGTTACACAGCGCATCGAAATCTTGGACCTGGCTCGACCCACCCCGACCCCTATTGGATTTGCTACTGAGGGTCACTGAAGAAGGCGGATTCACGTCAATGAATGTCGACGTGTTTGAGACCAGGGACGGAAGATTACTGGTGAACGAATTGCAGACCGTTTTCGGGGCAACGACCCCCGTAGATCAAATGCGGATAGATAACAGACCGGGTCGTTACCGTCTGCAGGACGGTGGGTGGGTTTTCGAGGAGGGGGACTTTTGTCGAAACGCGTGCTCCAACTTGAGGGTGCAGTACGTGGTAGAGCAACTCCTGGGAGGGCGCATTCCAAATTCGGAATGGTGCCGGCTGAGTTGACATACGGAATAGGGGACTGTGCCTTTGAAATTCAGTACAACTGATAAGCGGAGAAGAGCTGATTGTCGGGGCATTATCCTCAATTGATAGCAGCTGGGAGTAACGGTGGTCCAGGGTGACACGGTACGCGGATCTGCCTGTTTGACGAATAAGCCGCAGACAGATTCCGCAGCGCTGAACGTGCGCCTGTGTCACTGGCCAAACGGGGTTTCTTTTGCGCTGTTCCTTTCGCACGACATCGACCAGATTCACGACCGGGAATTCTGGAAGGTGCTGGCGGATCTCAACCATGTCAAAAGACACCTGTTTGACGGTGAGCGGGGAAATGTGTCGTTGGCCATTAACCGAATCGGGCGGTCTCTGTTTCGTCCAAAACCGGCGATTCGAGGCTTCGAGACGATTCTGGACATAGAGGGTCACCACGGATTTCGGTCGACCTTTTTCTTGCTCCATGATCGCTATTGGGCCCGGAACGGGGCCCGCTATCGCCTTTCGGATCCGCAGCTGGCCGACATTGTCGAACGGGTCCTTGGCACCGGCAGCGAGGTTGCGGTTCACGGTGGGTACTACGCTTTCAACGACGCAGCCGCCTACCGCGCGAGTCGAGAGCTCATAAGTGAGACATTCGGGGTGCACCCTACCGGCATCAGAAATCATCTTTTACGGTTTTCGGGAGGAGCGACATGGCAGGCTCAGGCTGAGGCCGGATTCAGCTACGACGCGACCTTTGGGTATCGGGATCGATTCGGAGCGCCAAAGGACCGCTGCGAACCATTCTGGGCCGAAGACGACGCAGGTCGCCCGCTCGACTTGGTCGAGTTGCCATTGACCGTGATGGATACGACCGTATTTCGCTATCTCGGACTGGCGGGCGAATCCGCGGTTTCTGCAGTGATCGAAACGGTGGATGCGGTTGTTTCTCGAGGTGGACTGGTGACGTTGCTGTGGCACAACAACTACTTCAACGAGCCCGAGTACGAGGACTGGCAACAAACCTATGTGGCCGTTCTCGATCATCTCGCAAAACAGGAACCGTGGTGCGCCACGGGCGCCGAAATCGCCGGGTGGTGGAGGGCGCGATCTACGGTGACAGTTTCTGTTGACGAAATACCCGGGGATTGCCTCCAAGTTCTGGTGAGAACCGGCGAATCGATCGACGGCGTGACGCTGGAGTTTGCCCCGGAATTTGCCTCATGTTCCTTTGTGGTTGACGGCGAGATCATGCCGGTGAGGAGTGAGGCGGGCCGACCGAAGTTGGCCCTACCTCGACTCGATGCGGATACGGAGAAAGTTGTCGAGTTAGTCCGGTGATGGGGTTCAATCTTGAAGAACGCACGACGCGGCAGATCAAGGTGGATCAGAGGATGCCTTGGCAGGGTGTCGATCCAAGGTCGCCCGCTATAGTCGAATACATCTCTTGAATATTCACTACTACATGCAGTTCCTCCCGGGAGAAGACTCTGTCGGCTCGCGCCAGCCTGTGACGTTTGCAAAACTCCTGGCTCGCAAGGGGCATCGCGTATCAGTCTTGAGCACCGACTACAATCTCGACGACAGCCAGAAGGAGCCGTCCGTTCACGAATCGGTCGAAGGGGGCGGCACCCTCGACATCCTGCGCATTCCCTCCCCGCGCGGTGGTCGGGGCAGCAATGTCGCCCGGCTGTGGTCATACATCGTTTTCATGGTTCGCGTCGCGGTTGTCGGCCTCAGGCTCGAAAAACCCGATGTGATCGTCGGGTCGATCCAGCCATTGTTCACGGGGGCTGCAGCTCTATCGGTTGCCAAGGTCAGACGGGTTCCGTTTGTTCTCGAGGTGCGCGACTTGTGGCCGGATGCGCTGGTGGTC
>SDBT01000703.1_pt1 | contig 54289 bp, 51 predicted proteins | sample 2277101 | NCBI WGS metagenome assembly SDBT01 (sample SAMN10404973, study PRJNA504765) | marine sediment metagenome | isolation source: marine sediment core GS10_PC15, 103 cmbsf | place: Arctic Ocean: Southern Knipovich Ridge | collected 2010 | reverse complement strand
GTACTCTCCCATCCCTTCGACAAGCTCAGGACAGGCCCTTTCCCAAGTAAGGCCGAGGGGCTCAGGAAAAGATTCCCCTCCCCTGGTGGGAGGGGATTAAGGGGAGGGGGATAGAAAAAATGCAACAACGCAAATTCCTCGCAGGATAAAAGAATTGAAATTCTACTAAAAGGGGGTCATGATGTATATTCCGTTCCCTTTTTATTTCCGAATTTTATTTCCGAATTTCCGAATTTAATTCCGAATTTCCCTCAAGAATCGACCGCTGAATTAAAATTTCTATTTAATTCCAACTATTTCGGCCCTGCTAAAGCAGGACTCAGGACAAGTAGTTAAATGAAATGTTAAGTGGGAAAGCCTATTTTTTAAGAAATTGTATCTTTTTGCCGAAACCCGCCAACCTCAGAGTTCTGGTGGGAGCCTACCCCTTATTTCCCCTGCAGGCCTTCAGGCAAATCCCGCAGACATACTGACCCACAAATCCTTGCTTTTTAAACTGGCGCAACCTTTCATAGCAGCTTAGATGATCAAAATCTTCCCTTCTCTCCTTAATTGCCCCTGCCGGACACACTGCAATACAATCCTTACATTCCCCACAGCCCCCATCAATCGGCCCATCACATTTTAAAGGAAAATTGGTAAGAATAGTAACCAATCGAACCCGGCAGCCGTAATCAGGGGTAACCAAAAGATTGTTCCTTCCGATCCAACCCAGGCCCGCCCTTAAGGCTACCTCTTTATGGGAGAGATGACCTCTTTGCTTCTCCCAGTCAATAATCTGCGAGGCGGGTATCGGCAAAGCCTCCCACCCTTCTCCCTGAATGAGTCCGGTTATCCGGAGCGCTGTCTGATCCAGGAAATTATTGACCTGACGATAATGATGAAAATATAGTCTGGTCGGCCGGGATTCAATATCATCTATTATCCGATCAGATAACCTGACTCCCAGAGAAATCCCGAAATCCAACCCTTCAATCGCCCGAGGGGAAAGCTCAAATACCTGCTGATTGAACTTGCCGAGATCCGCCACCCCAAATAGGGAAATCCCCAATTGCTCGGCAAAATTTTTCAGCCGGGAGTAATTCTCCTCCCCCTTACCTTCCTTTACGCCCTGCATTCTCCATATACCCCAATTTCTTTAGATAAATCATCAAAATGGAGATGGCTGCCGGAGTGATACCAGAGATCCGGGAGGCTTGACCCAGGGAGAGTGGCCTTATATTTGTTAATTTCTCGCAGACCTCATTGGATAGGCCGGGAATTTGCTGAAAATCCATCCCACTGGGGATCTTCAGGTTCGCCATCTTCTGGAATCTCCTCACCTGATCCAGCTCTCTCTCGATATAGCCCTGGTATTTAACCTGGATCTCAACCTGTTCTGCTACCTCTGCTGGTATCTCCGGGAACTTGCGGTCTAACTCCTTTAATTTCTGGTAAGTAATCTCTGGTCGGCGCAGCAATTCTTCAAGGCTGATGGCATTCTTTATCGGGCTGGCTCCTAATTTCAAGAGCCTTTCGATATTCGCCTTGGTGGGCTTAAGCCGGGAGAGGCGAAGCCTGCTTAGCTCCTTCTCAATCGCCTCCTTCTTGGCCTTAAGTTTTTCGTACCGTTCCTCACTGACTATTCCTACCTGATACCCTTTCTCTACCAACCGGAGATCCGCATTATCTTCTCTCAAGATCAACCGATGCTCTGCCCGGGAAGTAAACATCCGATAAGGCTCCTTGGTTCCCTTGGTAACCAGATCGTCGACTAAAACACCGATATAAGCCTCGGATCTTTTCAGGATAAGTGCTTCCCGGCCCAGCACTTGAAGAGCAGCATTAATCCCGGCCATCAGTCCCTGGGCAGCAGCCTCTTCGTAACCAGTAGTCCCATTAATCTGACCGGCAAAGTAGAGGCACCGGATTAGCTTAGTCTCAAGAGTAGGCTTTAACTGAGTGGGATCAACATAATCGTGCTCGATTCCGTAGCCCGGGCGCATTATCTCTACCCTCTCCAACCCTTCAATACTCCGCAGCATTTTTAGCTGAATATCGAGAGGCAGGCTGGTAGAGAGACCATTTGGATAGAACTCTACTGTATTTAGCCCCTCCGGCTCCAAAAAAATCTGATGCTTATCCTTCCCAAGAAACTTCATAACCTTATCTTCAATAGAAGGACAATATCTCACCCCGGTTCCCTCGATCACTCCGGTATAAAGAGGAGAACGGTCTAAACCGCTTCTGATGATCTGGTGGGTCTTTGGATTAGTGTAAGTGATGTAGCAGGGAACCTGAGCTTGCTTTATTTCCCTGGTGGAAAAGGAGAAGGGGAAAGAAGGCTCATCCCCATTTTGCGGCTTCAGTTTGGAGAAATCAATACTATTTCCATCCAGTCGAGGTGTGGTCCCCGTCTTGAACCTTCCCAGCCAAAACCCCAGATGCTTAAGGCTCTTAGCAAGTCCTATCGAGGGGAAATCCCCTATTCTTCCCCCGGGAAAGCTCTGCAGGCCGATGTGGATCAGTCCATTAAGAAAGGTTCCCGGGGTGAGGATTACCGTGCTCCCTAAGAATTCTTGCCCGGTGTTAGTCTTCACCCCCTGAACCGCCCCTTGTTTCACCATAACCTGCTCAATTTCTGCCTGTTTTAGACTCAGACCTTTTTGATTTTCGACTACAGATTTCATATACAGCCGGTATGCCTGGCGATCAGCCTGAGCCCGGGAGGAACGTACTGCTGGTCCCTTGCTGGAATTCAGTCGGCGGAACTGAATAGCACACTGATCGGTCGCTTTCGCCATCTCCCCTCCCAGGGCATCGATCTCTTTAACCAGTTGCCCCTTGGCCAAACCACCGATGGCCGGATTGCAGGACATCAGGCCAATGGTATCGAGATTCATGGTAAGTAGAAGCGTCTGGCACCCCATACGGGCCGCCGCCAGGGCAGCCTCACAGCCGGCATGGCCACCGCCAACCACGATAACATCGTAGTATCGAGGATACTTTAGCAACCGATCTTTCCTCTTACTAAGGTGATAAAGGAAAAGCCTAAGGACCGCTTGAAGAAAAGGCGAGAAACATACTCAGTGCCCGGATCTTATCACCGAGGGAGCGGGCACCGGTTGCCCGCACAGAAAACACCAGAGGCAATAGGTTCTTCATCTTAAATTTAAGGACCCCGGAGCCCCAAACCTCCCCTTCCTCGGATTCCCCGCGATAGATTTTGGTAAATAGTGTTTTTTGTTCCCCCCTCGAATTGTAGAACCCCATGTCGCTGTGGATTTCCTTGATTCCTTTAAAACAAAATTTCTCCCCGCTGAGCGAGCGAAAACGAAAGCGATAGGTAATGTAGCGAAGTCCGCTTTCAGGTCCGCCGAAAAACATATTGAACCGCCCATCCTCCAGAGGGAGGCCTTCCCCCAGGGAATCCGCATCCAAATGGCCCTCCATGCTTGCTTCGTAATCCGGGTTCCCCACAAATTCCTGCAAGCAGTCAATGGAGAGCTTCACCCGGAAGCTAATCTTCTGATTTCTCTTTTTTCCCTCCTCACTGCCTTCGGTAGGCTCCGTGATCCCCTCGGCAAAGAATCCGCTCATCTTCTCCGCAAACTTGATCCCCCATGAGCTTCGATCTCCCACTTTACCTTTCTCCTCAGTAATCATAGTTATGACCCTGAATTGTCCTTCACCCTCAGCTCCTTTTCAATGCGTTTTGCCATCCGGCTGTTAACTGCTCTGACGAGCCCGGGCAGAAGGCTATTGACAATTGCCAGAATTTTCATTGATGGGGTAATAATGATCCTTGCCTGGTTTCGCTTAACCCCTTTGATAATTGCTTTGGCGACCTTCTCCGGGGTAGTGCCGATCCACCCTGGTACCTCCTTGACCTCAAGGCTAAGTCCCTTAATCTTACTGGTCTGAAAGATAGGAGTGCGGATAATACCGGGACACACAACACTCACACCGATATTGTGATGTGCCAGCTCGGCGCGCAGTGTCCCACTGAGTCCCACCAGGGCAAACTTGGTGGTGGAGTATGCCCCAAGAACCGGGATGGCGACGAGACCGGCGCCGGAAGCCAGGTTAATGATGTGGCCGCTGCCCCGCTCGATCATCTGCGGTAGCAGGTGGTAGATCATATAGATTGCTCCCCACAGGTTGATGCCTATTATCCATTCCCAATCGGCTGGCTCCATGTCCCGGATCAGGGTACCGAGACCCACGCCGGCGTTGTTCATGAGCACATCCACGCCGCCGCCATCCTTGATCGCAACCTGGGTCAGGGCGGCTACATCATCGGGTTTGGATACATCGGTTCGCGCACAAATGGCACGCCGACCGAGCCGTTCAATCTCCTTTGCAGCTGATTTCAGCCCCTCCTCGTTGATGTCAGCGATAATGAGGTTAGCGCCTTCGGCGGCAAAGGCCAGGGCAGTGGCTCTCCCGATCCCGGAGGCTGCGCCGGTGACAAGCACGCTTTTATCCCGGAAATCTTTCATCATTCTCCTCGTTTTGTTTTTAATCCTTTAAAAATACCTTACCTCGCTATTTCGCCCGGTTTTTAACTCCCAGCCAGCTTCCTATAATTCGGAAACTCCCATAAAATATAGTTGTTTTCGGAGTAAAAGTCAAGAAAGTTCAAACAGGACTTTCCTCAAAAATCCTCTAACGGAATAATTCCCAATGACCAAAACCCAAATCCCAAAAAGGAAAATTCCTTCGTGTAATTCGTGAAATTCGTGGTTCAAATCCCAAAAGGGAAAATTCCTTCGTGTAATTCGTGAAATTCGTGGTTCAAATCCCAAAAGGGAAAATTCCTTCGTGTAATTCGTGAAATTCGTGGTTCAATCCGCCTCAGGCGGATCAATCCTTTGCATTTTGCACTTTGCAATTTACAATTCGCCTCTGGCGAACCGCCTATCCCATTCAGGCTATTGTCAGGAACTAGCCATCTGAGACTGCCTAAAGTTTAGGCAAACGGCAGAAAATATTTGATTGGTCTCATCTCCTTGAACTTATCCACAGAGTTATCCACAAGATTTCCCCAGAGGCTGGGGATAAATTATTTAGAGATATTTGATAAGTTTTACCTCACTCAGTGATAAAAATATGGTAGGATAAAAAGGCTTGAGAAATAATTGAAAGGAGTTAAAGAAGATGTCGGATAAGATAGAGATCGAGGTTAAAAGCTCAAAGATCATTTTAGAACAGGGAGATATAACCAAGCAGACCACGGAGGCAATTGTAAACGCAGCTAACAGCTCGCTGCGGGGCGGTGGTGGTGTGGATGGAGCTATCCACCGGGCCGGAGGCCCGAAGATCATGGAGGAGTGCCGGAAGATCGGCGGCTGTCCTGCGGGAGAGGCAGTCATTACCACCGGGGGAAAACTCAATGCGAAGTATGTCATCCACACAGTTGGTCCCATCTGGAAAGGGGGTAACGCCGGGGAAGAGGAGACCCTTACCCTGGCCTATCAGAATAGCCTTGCCCTGGCGAGCAAGAAATGGATCCGGAGTCTGTCTTTTCCCTCCATAAGCACCGGAGCCTACGGATACTCGATCCAGGAAGCCTCTAAGGTAGCGCTCAATACCATCGCTGACTACCTTAAGAAACATCCTGAGATCGAGAAGGTGGTGGTCGTCCTCTTTTCCGATAACGACTTCCAAACCTACCAGGAGACCTTGAAGGAAATAGGGCTCCTTTAAAAAATAGATAGTTTTTAACCTAAATAATGCTAATGTAGGGGCCGACGCCTGTCCCCGTAGCTCTCAGCGTAGGCGGATCGGCCCGAATCCTTAATCCTTTCCTTATGTGACTAAGCGAAGCTCTGGCCCCGCCTCCCCCTACCATTAACTATGACCTCCGGTGGAATCAGCGTTTGAAAAGCCATTCAGGCGGGATAAGGTGCTCCAAGTGGGCGCGCAAGTCCGGCGGCAGGATTTTAAGTCCCACCTGGTACGATGCATTCATCCAGCCGAACCCCTCCTTGGTAATGTAGGCGAAATTTGTCCCCACATTGCCATATTCGGCAAAGATTTCATGCGATATCCTGACAACATCCAGCTTTTCCGGGATCATGCCATTATAATCCACGGCGTTCCTGATAATAGCGTAGAGCCAGCGGTAAATTAACCGGTGTGCGATTTCATCGAAGCCGTAATCGAAAAGTCCTCGCCAGATCAACATCTGATGCGGAGCCCAGCCGTGGGGATAGTCCCATTGCCGGAGCGGTCGTGACTCTGATATTGGACCACGCGATTCCTCCGCGGAGGCGGTGATGCCCCCAGACATTTCCAGCAGCGGCAAGGCACTTGCCACCAGCCTCTTCGCCTGCTTCGCGGTTACCAGTTGTGTCCTGGGATCATCCTTATGCCACGCCCAGAGAGAGTAAAAGGTCGTGGCGCTCACATACACATGGCGTTGTTTCTTGACGATATCGTAATCGAGGAACATGCCGCAGCGCTCATCCCACAGGTATCGGTTTATGAGCTTCTTCCGCTTCTTTGCCCGGTCATACCAAGTTGAACTCTCCTCGCGGGAACCGTCGGCCCGCGTTAATGTGCCGCCAAACTCCCTGTTGATAGTCCGCGCGATATCGAGCTCAATTTTATACAGCAGCGAATTGAGGTCCACCGTTACGAAGTCAGCACCGCGATCACCTTCCCAGTTCCAGCGGTAGGTCGTGTCGTGACCTGATTCCCTGACGCATCGGTCATGGACAAAGAAATTGTCCAGTTCCGGGACCTTGATCTTGCCCGCCTTATACAACTGTTCGAATTCCCGCGTATCCAGCTTATGCTGAGTTGCATAGGGTTTATAGATCGCATCAAAGTGTCCCGTCTCCACCTCGGGCGGTGGGCCTAACCCGCACCCATAGTAGCGGCTGAGTCCGGTCTCGGTAAGCCGGTCCTTATTCATCCATACTTCATAATACTCCTTAATGGCCGCCCGAAATACTTTCTGGAGCCAGGCCTTCGATTCGGTATTCTTGGGGAGGTGCTCGTAAACTGCCAGTGCCATCGAGGTGAGGAACGGCGGCTGGGACCGGGTAAGATAATAAGTGCGGTTGGCGTTAAGGATCTTACCGTAGTGAGTAATTTGGTAAACGAAATTGTCCACCATGGCCTTGGCTAAATCGACAAGGCCGTCTTCCAGCAGGCCCATCGACTCAAAGTAACTATCCCAATTATACATCTCGTTAAAGCGACCACCCGGTACCACGAACGGCACCCCGACGTAATCGCCCTCTGATGTGCGCTCCAGTGCAAGGCTCAGGGGGCCGTGTTTACCGTCGAGACTCCGGACATATCCCGGCGTAACCTCAGTCGGCAGGCGCACTACGCGGAACCGCAGGTCTGGACGCTGCTCTGACACCTTGGAAAAGTATTCGTAGGCCCGGGCATCCGTATGGGGCACATACACATAACGGAACCCACTGGTGGTAATTTTTTCATCGCTCAAGAGCTGGCCAAGGTTCTGCTTGTCCATACGCCGCGTTAGACCGTCCCAGTAAATTTCTCGAATCGACCGGGAGAGGCGGCTGACAGGACTCTCGAAGACCCTCCGAAGATCGATCGGGGCGACTTTAGACCCCGCCTCCTGCGCAAGCTTCAGCTCCTGGAGCAGGTTGGATAAGTAATAGGTCCCGACCACTTCGTATCGCTTTCCATTAGTCGCGACAAGCCAGAACCGTTTGTCACCCCGCCCCTTCTCCTGCACACGGGTATCCACAACAGTGATCTTCTTATCGCCATCCGTATCCTCATCCCTGATCAACCGGTTCAGGTTATCCTGCACATCAACCAGGACAGGTCGTGCCGACTGCGGGGATGAACCGGCTTGACCATAGACCTCTGCCAGACAGGCGATAGGGAGAAAGAAAAAAAAGAAGACAGCAGTGCCGTGGGGCTTTTCTTTGGGTGCTTGCCCATGAGGGTCAGTATTGGTGCTTTCAGACGGCTCTTGAGTAGTACTCATTTGTTCATCTTCCCTTGAGACGGAGGTGAGAGCTCGCCGAATGAAGTAAAACCAACGACTATCGAGGTTAATGGGGAAGCATTGCTAAATTTTACTATTGACAAATTAATATGGGTTGTCCCCTTCTTACCCCATATCTTTTCTTAGCCCATGTCATTCAAACAATTTCTTAGTCATTCTAATCTTCATTTTAAAATTTGAAAATGTGGGGGACCTGTCCTTACGTAGGCTTGGCGAAGTAGGATGGTGATTAATCGCAAGTCCAAAAATCAGGGTCCGATCCCATTTGCCACATTAACATCTTTCACTTTTAATCAATTGTAAAATTAACCTCTGACAATGGGATTTTACCTGACCAAAATTTAGCTAATGAAAATGGATGATCTATTTTAATTAAACCTTTTTAATCATATTTTCAAATGCTTGTTTATCGTAATTTTTATAGAAACCTTTAATTTTATATTTACCCTTTTTTCTTATATCAAATGCATGCCAACCAGGTCTCTCTTCACCATTAACAACGATTTTTTCTGTTAGGTTAATCTCAAAACCAAAATAACATCCTGCACGAAGAGGAATAAACTCATATTGAGTTGGTGGGGCTAATTCTATAACCGGTCCAATGAATTTGATTTCCTCACCATCTTGATAAAACAACTTTAAGTCTAGGTATAAATATTGGTAAAAGCGATTAGAAATAAACAGAAGTTCATCAGAAGTATTTTTTATTTTAAAATCTAAGCAAATATCCTCGCCAAGCTTAAAAACTGGTTTAATAGGGTTAAGTGTTACTTCTAATCTATTGGTTTTTGGTCCAGAAGCTAAAAATATAAGGATAGATAAAATGAATAATTTAAATATCTTTTCCATATTTCGGAGAATTTAGAGGATTTTGGTTCTAAAACAACTTATAAGAAAAATGACTCTGACCCCTTTTCTCAATCCGTCCAATCCTTGCAAATAAGCTCTGCCTGTTCTAATACTGTCCGGGTTGCTTTTTCCCGTTTATCCGGTGGGTATCCATATTTGCGGAGAATGCGCTTGACTAGAGCCCGTATCTTGGCCTTCACACTTTCTCGCACCGTCCAATCTATACTCAGGTTCTGCCTCACTTTTTCAACCAACTCTCGGGCTATTGTTTGCAGAACTTCATCCCCCAGCACCTTTACCGCGATATTATTCACCTCCAGTGCATCATAAAATGCTAATTCCTCCTCACTTAGCCTCAGCTTTTCGCCCCGCTGGTGGGCTTCCCGCATCTCTTTGGCTAGTTTTATCAGCTCTTCAATTACCTCTACTGCCTCAATCGTGCGGTTGTAGTATCTGCGTATTGCTTCTTCCAGCATCTCCGCAAAAGATCTGGGAATGGGGTCACATCTTGAATAGTGAATTATGCAAATCGAAATGTGGTTTTTTCCTTTCCAGCTTGCTTTATCTTACTCTATTCTGTCGGAATTATCAATTCCTTGATAGTAAGTTCAAATCCACCTACGCTGATAGCTACGGTAGGACAAGCTTCAGAGTGCAAGGAGAGGAGACTTTTTGTTCCCCCTCACCTTACATCCTCTCCCCCCCACTGGGGAGAGGAAACTTTTAGGGGAAATATTGGGTTAATTGTTAAGAAACTTAATCTTTACATCTTTGCCCGGTTCCTTCTCCATAAATATATTGACCCTAATCGTCTTGTCTTTGATAATCTCGATCTCAAATTCCTTCGTAACTCACAGTTTGGGATTCTCGTATTTGAACCTGTGCTTTCCCGCGCGAAGCCCTAAGTCCTGGATCGGCGTATTGTCTTTCCGCTTTACCCCGTCAATCCTTCGAGACGCCCCTCTCTCCATCGGGGCTCCTCAGGAAAACGGTTATTCAAAATCAAATTATTGAATTGGGCAATTTGGGGCAAAATGGCCTTTTTAGCCTCTGAAAAGGTTGGGCGCCCAACCTTTTTGCCCTTTTAGGGGCTCAAAACCCTCAGAGAATGTGGGCCGGCCCACATTCTTGACCCTTTCTAGGCATTTAACTCTCCGAAAAGTTGCGGCGCCGCAACTTTTTGGCCTGCTCGGGGGAATCAAAATCCTCAGAAAATGCTCCACGTGGAGCATTTTTAACCTCTTTCGAGGGCACAGCCCTTGGAAAAGTTTAGCCGGCTAAACTTTTTGACCTCTTTGATACCTTAACAACCTCCGAAAAGGCTGGACGTCCAGCCTTTTTGCCCTCCTCCCGGGCTGGGAGGCCGGATTTGACCCTTTTTACGATTTTTTGGAATTTACCGTAACCGGGGCCTTTTGCCACTCCCGGAAGGCCTCCATCTGCTGCTCAGGGGTTTCAAGTTGAAGCAACTCGGCTGCATAACCCTCTGAAAATGTTCGCCGGCTAACATTTTTGACCTCCTTCGGGGTCTCCAGCTGGAGCAAAGCCAGCGCATGAGCCTCGGTGAATGTCAGGCGCCTGACATTTTTGACCTCCTCGGGGGCAAGATCCTTGAAAAAGTTATGATGTCTCAACTTTTTACCCCTTTTGGGGGAATTGGTGGCAATATTCAAGTATCCCCCTCACCTTGCATACTTCGCCTTAGTGGCTACGAATGCTGAATATCCACTCCCATCCCGCGTTCACGCGGGATAGGGGAATATTAGTCAGGTTCGATAAATCGAACCCCTACAATTATTGTTTCCCACTCCTTCGACCCCGATGCCCATCAGGGCAAGCCCTCGCCCCCGGGGGAGAGGAATATAAATGTTAAATGACAAAGGTTAATTGCGGGGCTGGAAAGCCCCGCCTATCCTGTTTTGTGAAATTCGTGGAATTCGTGGTTAAAGTCCCCCTCCCCTTAATCCCCTCCCATCCCGCGTTCACGCGGGAGAGGGGATATTTTAGGGTGGCGGGCTTGACGGCCTACTTCGTCCGCTTGACCCGCCAGAGAGGAGCGGGTCGGATTCATCCGACCCCTACGATCAAGCCCCTACAGTGTCTGGTGGATTTGGGTAAAAGGATTGAACTGCGTGCTGATTGAAGGCTTGGATTTCTCTATTGCTCGGGAAGGCTTAAGGATTGCTCAGGTAGAAGACCCCCCTCAGGTCCTCGGTGCTGCTGATCGCGGTCTCTGAACCAGGCTTTCCTTTAAAGGAAATGGCCCGGAATTGGTAGTACATACCGTTTTCCAAAGCAGGGCCCTCGTAGGGGCATTCCACATCTGAACCTGTCACCTCTGGGATCTCGGCATACCAGATCTCTTCTCCGAAGGCATTAAAGACATACACCCAGTAGCCCTTTTCGCTTGAGTCGTCCGCCCACTGGAAGGTAGGAGTGGGCGTGCTAATCGCCTCGGGACCCTCGGCGCCCGGGAAGAATACCTCCAGGGCCTCGGTCACCTTGAAAGTATCAGCAAGGGTCACCACATTGCCCGTGACGGGATCGGGTATCTCGACATAGACGGTCCCTGTGCCTCCGATAGTCTCGTCCGGGTCGCGCACCAGGCCGTCGTTCTCAAAGGCGGCCAGAACCACATAGTGCCCATCGGGCACATTCTCAATGGTAAAATCACCGGTCACATCACCCGCACGCAGGCCGGGCGGGACCAGGCCGCGTCCGACACTCTCAATAAAGGTGCTTTCCACGGCAAGGACAACGCTGGTCTTTCCTGCTGTCTCCACGATATTAACCTTGCCGGAGACACTGCTCAATGCTCGCTCCGACTCGGTCAGGTCCACCCCGGTCTTATCCTCTTCGGCCGCCAGCTCGATCTCCGCCGGATTGAGCTGTACCCCGGCGGCGTACCCGTTTACGGTATAGGGTCCGGCCGGAACATTGAAGATAGTGTAATCACCTTCGGAGTCACTGAATCCGGGGTATCCGGTAGCCGGCCCTTCCGCTACCACTAAGATCCCGGCATTCTGCTCGGTCAGGATACTGCCGGAGATGGAGCCGAGCCCGCTGGTGTCTCCCAGCGGGAGCAGCTTTATTATCGTCAGTGCGTTATCGAGAGCCCACTTGTCATCCTCGCCCTTGACCGCAGTGCCGGCATCCAACGGCAGGGCAGGCCGCACGGCCGAGGGGAAGAGTTGGTAGCCGGATGCCTGTGCCCTCAGGGTGTAGTCGCCTGCCACCGGCTTCCCACTGCTATCTCTGGTGGCCGATACCATGAGAGTGAACTTCCCGTCACTGCCGGTCTCGGCGGTTGTGCCTACGGCCGCGCCGTTGGGGTCCGCCGCCTGGACCAGGGAGTCCCCTATCGGATCGTCATCGGTAATATCCTTCACTATTCCCCGGATCTCCAGGGGCCAGAAGCACTTGGCCGTGCCTCCCTGGACCGCCTCGCAGATCTGTCCCCCGGCACAGTCGGAATCGGTTTTACATCCGCTATCGCCATTGCCATTGCCGCAGCCAGCGAGTAAAAAAATAGAAAAGAGCACAAATAAACTTTTAACATAAATTTTCACAGTAAATCTCCTTTTTACTTATCTTGGTAGTGTAAAGCTGACTGGATCTGGTTATTTGAGAGAAAGCCAATCTAAAATAGTTAACATTGACCTTATCGTGGATATGTGCAGATTCCGATTTGTACCAAAAACAACCTCCTCCCCCTTGCCTGTCCTGAGCCCCGATGGACATCGGGACGATGGCCATCGGGGTGAAGTGGGAGTGAATTAAGATGACCAAAGAGATAAAAATAACTCAACTATCCCCCTCACCCTTACCCTCTCCCCAAAAAGGGGAGAGGGAATTATTAGTCGGTTTCGATAAATCGAACCCCTACAATTACTGTTTTGGGCTTAATAATTTATCCTGAGCAAACTTGAAAGCCCCGGCATTTAGTCCGCCTCAGACTTGTAGGGGTGGACCTCTGTGTCCACCCTTATTAGGGCCGACACAGAGGTCGGCCCCTACATCGCGGGGCTGGAAAGCCCCGCCTATCCACTTTTTGTTAAAAGTTTGATGGGAGGATTATATATAAATATAAAGTACTTTCCCCCGGTTAAAATATTTTTTTCAGCCCCTTCTCTATTCCCTTCTTTAACTCATCCTGCTTTTTCTTTTTCTCTCTTTCAATCCTCTGATTCAGCTCTTTTTGACCTTCCTTGATCCGGGCATCAACCATATCTATCTGCTCTTGGACAAGGGCGGTATTGGCCTTTATCCTCTTATTTAACTCACCCATTTTTTCGTTATAAATCTTCTCAAGCTCCTTCCTCTTTTCTTCAACGATGCTATTAAGCTTAGCCCTTATCTGCCTTTTAGCTTCGTCGAGCATCTTTCCAAAAATTGCCTTAATCTTTTGGGCAATTATCTTATCCAAATTGGAACTTAATTTGAATTTCAGGTCACCCGGCCGGCCAGACAGTTTTCCACCGAGCGTTAACAGATCAATACTCGATAAAGAATCATGCATAATATATTCAAAGCTGTTCTTCTTGAGACCTTTCTTGGTAGCAAACTCAATTCTTCTCGCCTCAGCTTTAATAACATTTTCGAGGTAATCTCCTTCTAAAGAAAATGTGGTTCTTATTTTAACCTTGCCTTTTTTAACTTTAGTGGGCATATACTTTATGTCCCCTAAGCTGGCGCCTTTCATGTCTATACCCTTTACGGTTAAATCAAAACTATCTTTCGGTTTCTCGGTTACATGATCTATCAAGCCGGTAAATGAAATATCCGACAACTTATGTTTCATAAACTTCCCGGAAAGGTCAATCTTGGTAGGTCTTCCGAGCAAAGCCTGGTTGGAGGTAATATCAGTAACCAGGCCCTTGAAGCTCAAGAAGTCCTCCTTCTCGCCGGCAACATGAACCTTTCTTACTAAAAATTTCGGTAACACAACCTTCAGGGGAAACTTTATGTCCCTCCCCTTTCTTCTCTCTTCCTTTACCTCTTTCTTTTCCTCCTCACCCTTGGGAGGCATATATTTTCTTGACAACTCTATCCAGTGAAGGGCCTTGCTAACCCTTCCTACCCAGAGAGGTCCAAAGATAATCCGGCTTATGTTCCCGGTCTCCAGACTTTCAAGCTTCAACTTACTAATAATAAACTTGTAATCACTGTTTTTTATTTCATTAATCTTCTTTATGGTCTTCTTTACATAAGTGAAATCTTCATTAAAAGACTTCTTGGTATCCTTGACTTCTTTATTAATCTTATCCAGGGATTTCTTGATCTCATTTAATCTATCTATCGTCTCTTTAACTTTTATAATATCCTGCGCTGTTTTTATTTTAACCTTTTTAATCTTCTTTACATTCCTGTTTATCTTGTCAATTTCCTTCTCGGTTTTAGCCCCTTTTATCCTCTCATCCCATTTCTTAAATTTCTCGTCAACATTCTTCCTGATATCCTCTATCGCCTTTACCGACTTCAGCTCGCTGAGATCGATAAAATCATCGATCTTTATATCTTTACTTAAGGCATCTAAATTGCTGACCGGCAAAGCGGAAAATTCCTCAGCAGCCATCTTCTTGGTAGAATCCATAAGTTTTTCAACCGCGCCCTTTTCCTCTTGCCTCTTTTTCTTCTTCGGAGGTAATTTTCCGGAGGTCTTCCGCTCGGTACCCCACTGGATCCCGGAACAGGTCATTTCATTGATGATTACTTTCTTGGACAGAAGGGGAAAGGGCTCGATACTCATCTTCACGGTATCTATCTCGAACAGATTCCTCCATTCATCGGAAGAATCCGCCGCCTGAACTCTTCTCAGCTTCATGGATAACGGCTTAAAGCTAAGATCAAGATGCCCGATCTCAAACTTCGCCCGAAATATCTTCTCTCCCGTCTTCTCAATACCTCTCTTAACAAGATTGTCCAGGAAGAAGATATTAAATACAACAATTAAAGCGATTAGAATCGCTATGGGAATGAAAGCTTTCCAGCGCATATTAACCTCTTAAACTGTGTCCCTTATCTTCATATACCATCGATATAATTTGTTTGCCTTAATTATCTTTACTATTCTCATCTTTTCTATCTTTGCCTTCAGGCTTTTCCGATAAGAGATGACCCCTACCCTGGTTAAAAGAAAGATTGGAAGAAGTAGTAAAATAGAGATAACCAGGCTTCCTAAAACAACCGTATTATTAAATTTAAAGAAAGGAACGATGGGCATGTTATAAAGAGAGGTCCAATAAGGGATGAGGGCATCGACTTTAACTAAAAGATAATACCCTAAACTATCCGCAAAGGGGTCGATAAGATAACCTATCAAACCAAAGACAACAGTAGAAAAAAGAGCGGTACTTATATTAACCCTTATGAGCAGAATTAAGATGGCTATTATAATATTATGCAGGCAAAAGAACGGTGAAAATCCAATTATTGAGCCGAGCGCCATGCCCCCGGCAATTTCGCCGGGAGCAACATCGGCATTCAAGATCTTGATTAGCTTTTTAATAAACTGTAACCAGAACATAATCCCACCTTTTTAATTAACCTTTTCCTAATAAAGATATACCAAAATTCAAGCCGGCTGTCAAGGTAAAAGAACCCAAGAGTTGGACCCCAGGAGTTCCCCCGTTTTATTAAGTAAAAAGTGGATTTTTGAGCAGTTTTAGTAGGGGCTGACCCCAAATTGTTCTTCTTGCCACCTCACTCTTTTTCTTCCAGTTTCTTTTTTCCGGGGTCTTTATATTGCGCTACAATACCGAAAATTCCAAGGAGAAGCCAACATAGGAACATGATGTAGTATTGTGTACCCATATATCTCAAGCTTATGGGATTCTGAAACAACTGAACAGGATCAAAGTCCCACCCGACAAAATGAAATATTCCCGATACAACACTCCAGGCTCCGCCCAAAGAAGTGGATGCAATAATCGTTAACTTTTGAAATATAACAGTAAAAACGCCGCCAATAATTGCTAATATAAATAAAATGACCGGCTCCGGACTGCCTTCAGTACCTGTTATAAGCAGAACTCCTAATAAGCTTCCAAGCCCGACACCTAAAAGAAATATGCCGATAAAATAGAGGCTCACCATTAGGACCGCACCTATGATACCTCCCACCAAACCTACTATTATTACTACCTCTTGTTCTCCACCGGATATACCAAATGCAATAGCTCCAAATATTGAGATGCCCAAAATAAAGCCAAAAATACCGAGAACTACTTTGAAGATGCGGTATCCAAAAAAACAAGTGACTGCACCTAAAATAATTGAAGCGAATGCAATGATATCAAACATTTCTCCACTAAAATCCACATGCCTTCATACTTACGCGAGTTGATTAATAGCAAGGAAAGCAATAAGTTGAAATTTCAGGCCTGACCTGTTCTTCACTTTTATCCTACGTAGTTATTCACAACGAAGTAGGATACCTCCTCCTGTCCTACGAAGTAGCTACACGAAGTAGGATTTCTTATGTGACTAAGTGAAGCTCTGACCCCGCCCCTTCGTAACGCCCGAGATTACCCGCCGCCCCTTGCGGTCGGGTAGATTGAGTTGTTAGATGAGGTATTGCACAACGCTCATTCCTATTCTTCTTCGCTAATCGAATCGAAGAATTTGACTATGTCGCCTTTGTCTTCGCTGGCATTGAATTTTATAGCAGCGCGCGGATGTTGGTTTAGCAGCCCCGTAATCATGTAGGGTACATCAAATCCCCACAGAAGCTTCTTTCGCAGCGGCTCGATGTGTTGCTGAATGCACCGGAGGATGGGCCGGAGACGGAACTTCGGATTATGAAGGAAGCCGACCAATAGTTCGATTGGGCAATTGCCGGCACCGCGACCGAGTCCTGCCATACTTGCGTCCAGTATGTTCGCTCCCTTGATGATCGCCTCAACGGTATTGGCAAAGGCCAGCTGCTGATTGTTGTGTGCATGCATCCCGACCCGTTTTCCGCATGGTTCCGAATACCTGATGTATTTCTCCAAAAGGAAATGAGTTTGTTCGCTATAGAGGGCTCCAAAACTGTCCACGACGTATAAAGTGTCCACTTCCGAATTCGCCAGGAGCTCTAGCGCCTCATCCAGCTCCCGCTCCGAAACCACGGAAACAGCCATCAAGTTGAGGGTGGTTTCATAACCCTTGTCATGGGCGTCCTTGATCATGTCTAACGCCAACGGTATCTGATGGATGTAGGTGGCAACCCGGATCATATCCAACACACTCTGGTCGCGGGGTAAGATGTCTTCACGGTAATCGCTCTTCTCGGCGTCTGCCATAACCGAAAGCTTCAACGGCGTCTCGTTTTCACCGACTATGCGTCGGATATCATCTTCTGTACAGTACTTCCAAGCACCGTGCGCATCCGGAGCAAAGATTCGTTTTGAATTTTTATAACCGATTTCCATATAGTCGATGCCGCCCTCGACACATGCCGAGTACACAGCCTTCACGACTTCATCATCGAAAAGGTGATCATTCATTAGCCCGCCGTCGCGAATTGTACAGTCCAGGATCTTGATTTCCGGACGGTAGGAAACCCATTTGCCGGCAGGGCTCTCTTCCGGATTAGTTTTTTCCATGGCTCTTCCTCCTTCACTTTCTCTCATTCACTGTTAACAGTTCTTTATTGGGCCTTTTCAAAATCAACCGCGCATATTATTGATTTGACGGCTCCCCTTTTCACATAAAGAATGGAGATACCGTTATATTTGCAATACAAGAAATTACTTCCTCCCTTTCATTCTGTCAAGAGTACGGGCCTGAGCCCTTCATCTTAAGTGACTAAGAAAGCTCCGACCCCATCCTTCTTCATAATAATAGGTGACTGTCCCCTATTTATTTTGGCCCAGGACTTGATTTAACCAAGTAGAGATATACTCAGCTATTTCCTGCCAGTCAGGTTCCCCGAGTACCCAGTGGGCATGGTTTGGGAACTCCTTGTAGGTTGAAACAGCCCTGTATTTATTCGCCACCTTTTTGACAATCGAAGCCGGAGTGATTCTATCTTCTTTTCCGGAGATGACTAATACCGGACATGTAACCTTCTCATGATCAACTTTGGTTGTTTTAGCTGAATCCATAAACCAGCTTCCCATTTGAAACAATGCTCGCCCGGATTCATAAACCATTTTGTTATACAATTTTTGATGTTCGTCAGCGGGCGTCAAATTAAACACAGCGTATACCAGCTTTTCAAAGGAGAAATGAACAGGTTTTTTCCAATACCCCCATGTCATCAATATATCAGAGAAGCATTTAAGAACTGAATAGGTTACCGGTATAATTCCACGAGGTGCTGACGGCGTGAGTAATACAGCGGCTTTTACAGAATTTCTGCTAGACAGAATTTGGGCCAGGATGCCTCCCATGGAATGGCCCATGATAATAGGGGGATTGTCAAGGGTGCTGATTTCTTTTTCCAGATCATCTACATAATCCAAAAGGCTGGTAGTGCCTAATTGTGGATCAGGTGTGTCCTTTGGGTCCATGTCGTGATAACGTAAAGTGGGAGTTATACAGGAATAGCCTTTCTTCTCAAAAAAGCTCTTGTAATTCTCCCAAACCCACTCCCCGCATCCCATACCGTGTATCATAAGGATTGTATCACCCATGACTTCCCTCCTTTATATTTTTAAAGGGTGTTGTTTAGTTGTTGCTTCCTTTATAAAGATTTAGGGGACGTTGGTTCTAAAACAACTTAAATATGAAGTTTTACTCTTGTTAACTCCTCAGAATTCGCCAAACGATTGACGGATTTTAAGTTAATAGTTAGGGTTTGGCCCTGATTTATCCCAGCCATTTGTCAAGATATAAATGACAAATGAAGATGTGACCCTATTTCCTCTAAAATCTAAATCAATCCTTCCTAAATGTCAATTTATTAATTACGTGGTATTTTTCAAGGCGCGGTAGAGGGCAGGGGGGCCGGGGTCGGCAAGCTCTACCCTGCCTTCGTTGATCAGTATCTCCAGGTGGACGAAAATCTCTGATATCGCCAAAAAAACATCGCCTTCCGGCACAAAGGCAAATATTTCGTCAATTAGATGGTAAATGGGCCTTGATTCCCGATTGAGCGCCTTCCACACCAGATCCATACGCTCCCGGTGATGCACCCGGTAGCCGGAGATGATACCGGGCAGATCCTCAATATGTTCGCCATGTCCGGTAAAAACAAAGCGCACATCAAGCCCGGTAAGTCGGTCAAGTGAGTTCAGATACGCCTTCAAACTCTGGTAATTGGGGTCACGGAGCCGCTCGCGTTTTATCTCCATCAGCGGATTGGGCGTAATGTGCTTAATAATGTGGTCGCCGCTGAATAACACTCTCTGCCGGGATTCATACAGGCAACTGGAGCCGGGAGAGTGCCCCGGAGTGTGGATTACGGTAAGGTGGTAGTCATCTCCGGCGAACTCATCCCCATCCTCCATCACCGATACATTGTCCAGTGGATCGCATAACTCCTTGAAAAACGAAAATCGCTCCCTTATCTTTTCTACTTCTTCCGGTGGCATGTCAACTATGGCCATCAAATTATTCGCCTCTGTGCTCCACATCTCCTCTTGAAAGTTTTCACTGGATACTCGCCACTTATCCTCGGCGTGGATAAAACACTCAACCGGGTGTCCGGCGGCCTCACAGATGCTAACGGCCAGGCCGAAATGATCCAGGTGGCCGTGGGTGATGATTATCCGTTCAATATCGTTAACATCGAAACCCGCGAGTTTGAGCTGCTCCTGGACAAACTCCAATGTCCCCGGGAACTTGGGGCCGGTATCGATCAAGGTGAGGGGGCCCTTACCCACTGCATACAGATTGGCCGTAATCAGATCGGAATAGCCCGGCAATGGGATCGCTACCGGATGAATGTTTTCAACCTTTGGATATGGCTTGATCAGCATTAAAGTCAGCTATTTTTTCTCTTTTCTTTTACCCTGCCTGCGTCACTCTTCTACGGTATACAATTCCGGGGTTTCACCCGGATGGAGCTTATGCCATTTCTCAAGCAGTTGCTCCTGACTTTATTGTTATCTCCCTGAACCGGCAGTCAATCCCGCCACCAGTCACTGATTATCCCAAGAGTAAACCTCACAGCAGTTCATTCCTTTGCTCCGGATTGCTATTTTTTACCCAGATCCGGTACATCTTCTCACCGCCCTCCTCATAGCACCGAAAGCCTTGGGAATCTATTTCTTCTACCTCTATGTTTTCCTCTCCCCAAAGTTCTAAAAGTTGTTTTAACCAGTTCCTGAAGTGCCCACCACCACCACAGTAGACTTTTTTCCACCGGTTCCCTTCCTTGTCTACTTTTTCTCGAACCCTTTCCTCCTCAGCCATTTTTTCATCAACTGTCTTTTCTCGGCTCATTTGGTCCTGGGTCATCTTGTTACTCATTTACCAGGGGAGAAAGGAATATTTGTAATTTCGGCACTCTAAAGTTATTTGGGTCTGATTTACTATCAAAGTAATTGATATCTATATACAATCCTCCCATCAAACTTTTGACAAAAAGATGGGAGGGGAAAATGGCTAAAAAAGCTATCCACGATGTCCAAGTCTCAATCCTGGAGCTTGTCGGGGTGGACATCAATGTCCACCCTTAATCGGGCCGACAGGGACGTCGGCCCCTACATTATACGAATCGCCTTAATCCACCTTAGGTGGGCTGGTTCATCCTTCCCTGTCCTGAGCTGGCCGAAGGAGACATCGGCCCCTACATTATACGAATCGCCTTAGTCCACCTTAGGTGGGCTGGTTCATCCTTCCCTGTCCTGAGCTTGCCGAAGAAGTAGTACTACGGAGAATAGAAAAACCCCACCTATCCATTATTGAATTTGCTAACGTCAATATTTTTCTGTTTTTTAAATTTACCAATTCCCTTTTTCGTTCAACGCTTCGTATTCATCTTCCGTATCCCTATGAAACATCGACCAATGGAGATAGCTGGCTGATTGATTTTTCTATGAACTGGTCATCATCAATTGAGATCTCAATGGCTTTCTGGGGACAGACGCTAACACAACGGCCGCAGCCTCTGCATGCGTCACCTATGACCGCACGATCCTTGGCCAGATGGATGGCATCAACAAAGCATACATCCTCGGTACAGGTTCCGCAGCCCTCGCACCGGTCGGTCACTGCTACGGTAACACCCGGCATTCTCGTGATCTTGGCGCCAATCCCGGGTGCAATGTAGGGCAGTGCCCGCCATATACAGCAGCAGGGGCAACAGTTGCAGATAGTAAGAAGCTTGTTGCCCGGACCGACGCCGAGCCAAACTGCATCCAGCTTATTGCGGCCAACTATATGAACCAGATCCGCCTCCCGGCAGCGTCTTAAGTGCTGCCGCGCCTCCTCTTTCGTTACGCGGCGCCCGAGCCGGGGATTGATCCCTAATGCCGCCTCCCCCAGGAAGAGACAGCCCAAATCAACCGGGTAACCCTTACACTTCGTGGCATCACGACAGATACAGGTGTCCATAATCCAGTGATAATTGGCCCTCTCGATGAAATACTCAACCACCTGAGATGGTAGGACCATCTGCTCTGATGTATCGACCGTCTTGTTTATTTGAACCACCCGGTCCCGGGGTAGGTAGATTATGTGGTCACCCTCGAAGAGCCAGTGATCAATGATTCTTCCAATGATCGGCACCTTTGTCAGCCTGGCAATTAAAAAACGGCCCGGGAAACCTTTCTTGATGAGTTCCACGAACCATAGGGGTCGCCCCATAACTACACCAACCTACCTCTAAACATATCCAAAGAAGTCCAGAATCCGTATATTTGCTTTCTTAAGTTTTATTTAAATATAATGTCTGCGTTGGGAAGGCAAACTCAATCCCGCGTTTATCAAATTCCTCTTTTATTCTAAAATTTATTTCCTGCTGAATATCCATATATTTATTGTACTCTCTACCAATAACATAATAAACCACCTCGAAGACAAGACTAAAATCTCCATAAGACAAGAAGTGTGCGCGGTCAAACTCGGTATCGTCAATACCTTTTATAACATCCTTGATTATTACCGGTATTTCTTTTAAATGTTGGAGGCTGGTACCATAGGTAACGCCAAGTTGAAAAACCACCCGGCGCTTATTCATCCTCTTGTAGTTACGCACCCGCGAATTGGTAAGGTCAGTATTAGGAAATATTAATTGTTCTCCACCTAAACTGCGAATGCGCGTGGTCTTAATGCCAATATGTTCAACTGTTCCTAAACAATCTCCTGTGATGATAAAATCACCGATCTCAAATGGACGGTCAAAGAATATGGAAAAGTAACTGAATAGATCTCCTAAAATTGCCTGGGCCGCCAAAGCAATTGCTATACCGCCGATACCTAAGCCGGCAACCAGTGCAGAGATCTTGATGCCCAGATTATCCAGGAGGATAATGGCAGCAAGGCTCCAGACCACAAACTTTATCACGGTAAGTATCCCTTTAAGAGCTTGCTTCTTGGCAACATCCTTTTCTCTCTTTACCCAATAGATTTCAAGGCTATAGATAATTATTGCCAGTACAAAACTAACACCAATGATAGTTAAAAGAATTGAACCAAATATCTTGATGACCTTGTCTAAGGTGGAACCCAGGGTTAACCCCTGGACGCTCAAATAAAATACCCCGAAATAAAGTAGCGGTGGTAATTTATTTTTAACGGTATCAACTAAAAAATCATCTATGATAGTAGTAGTTTTACTTGCCCATGCCTGCAGGCGGTTTAACAGGGTGCCCTTGAATATTTTAATAATAATGATACCGATGAGAAAAATCGAAAGGCAAATGATGTAGTCCAAAATGCGGTTGTGAAAAAATGTTTGTTGTAAAATGCCTTGAAACATATCAAACCTCCTTATTTGAGGTGCTGGGTAAAAATGGCTTATATTTGCTTTATATCATTGAAAGCTTTTAGAGGCAAGGTTTCCTTGCAGATTATAGATCCCAAATCCAATCATAAATAGCAATGACAAATGACAAAATCCAAATTACAAATGAAATCCAAAGTTCAAATTCCCAATCCCCCTCCCCTTTTTCCCCTCCCACCAGGGGAGGGGAATATATAAAATGCAAGTGTCTGTCCTGTTTATCCTGAGTCCAGCTGAAGGAAGCGAAGTCGAAGGGCTGCCGAAGGAAAAGAGATCCGTCCCCATTTCCAGTAGAAATAAAAAGCCAGTAACTTATTGAAATTACTGGCTTTAAATTGGTAGCGGGGTCTGGATTTGAACCAGAGACCTCCGGGTTATGAGCCCGACGAGCTACCTGACTGCTCCACCCCGCATCAAAACGAAATCACAAACTTTATTAATTTTTAACATATCAAAAAATTCATCATCTGTCAAGAAATAATCAAATCTAAAGGGCTTTCAGTCTCTTTATCTCCTCCCGGCTCAGATACCGATACTCTCTCGGCTTTAAATCTCCCAGCCGGAGAAAGGCAAAGCCCACCCGCTTAAGCCTTAATACCGGATGGCCGATAGCCTGACACATTCTTTTAACGAGTTTGTTCCGCCCCTCGGTCACGGTGAGTTCCAGGAAGCTCTTCCCCTCCCTCCTCTCATTTAGTTTAACCTTTGCTGGCGCGGTTATCCCGTCCTCTAATCTCACGCCCTTCTCCAGCCTTGTTATATCCCTGGCCGAGGGGATTCCTCTCACCTTAACCCGATAAGTTTTAGGGACCTGGTAGCGAGGGTGGGTAAGCTTCTCGGTAAGCTCTCCATCATTGGTCAAAATAATCAGACCGGAGCAGTCCCAGTCCAGCCTCCCTACCGAGTAAACCCTTCCTTTTACCCGGCTCAGAAAATCGCTAATGACTACCCTTCCCTTCGGATCCCTCATAGTTGTAAGGGATCCCCTCGGTTTATTAAGCAGAATGTAAACCCGGGGCTCACTCCTGCTGAGCGGCTTCCCATCCACCCGGATTCGATCCCGGCTCAGATCTGCCTTCTGCCCGGGTTCGATAACAACCTTTCCATTGACCTCCACCCTCCCTTCCCGGATCAGCCTTTCTGCTTCCCGGCGGGAGGCAATACCTCCCCGGGAGATAAGCTTCGCCAGCCTTTCCATTAACCCCCGGTATTATTCTGTAGCTTCTTCCCCCCCTAATCCCTTCAACTCTTTCAGGGTGGGAAGCTCGGAAAGGCCCTTGAGACCAAAGGCCTCCAGGAATTCCTGAGTAGTCCCGTAAACCAGGGGACGGCCCGGGGCATCCTTTCTCCCTAAAATCTTTATTAGCTTCCGCAGCAAAAGGGTGTTTAGCACCCCACCCACATCCACCCCCCGAATTCGCTCAGCCTCGGATCGAAGAATCGGCTGTTTATAGGCAATAATGGCCAGGGTCTCCAGTGCCGGCTGGGTCAGCCGGCTGGGCCGAGTTCTGCTTAATTTCTTGATCCAGGAAGCGAATTCGGGCTTGGTCCGAAACTGATACCCGCCTGCTACCTCCTGCAATGAGAAACTCCGATTCATCTGATTATACTCTGCCACCAGCTCATCGAGCACCTGTTTCAGTCGGGACTTATCCTCCCCTTCCAGAACCTTCTTTACCTCATCAATACTTAAAGCGTTCTCGGAGACAAAGATCAAGCTCTCCACAATTGCCTTGATCTCATCAGTATTCATCAATATCCACTCCTTTCTCCCTTATCGCATCTAACTTCCCTTTGCTCAGGTCTGGATAAATCCGGATAGTACCGAAGGACTTTCCCTGATAGGCCCGGATTAGCCTCAGCCTCATCAGCTCCAGGATAGCCAGAAAAGTAATGATAATCTCTGACTTCGAGGAAACGGGGGTAAAAAGAGACTGAAAGGTTAAGCTCTTAGCGGCGGTAAGCATATCCAGAAGCTGATGGATCTTCTCGGCAACACTTAACTTGTCCAGGGTAATCTCCTGGACAAGATCCTCGGGGACCTCTTTTAGAATCCTTCGGAAGGCCTCGACTAAATCGTAAGTGGAGGCCTCAATCATAGTCTCCGTCACAATCTGCTCCCTGAGTTCCTCAGGAGTAAACTTCCGGGCAAAGACATCCCTCTCCAGCAGCTCCCCCTCTTGAAGTTGCGAGGCTGCCTCTTTATACTGCTGATACTCCAGAAGCCGCCTGACTAGTTCTGCCCGGGGATCCTCCTGTTCCTCTTCATCTTCCCCCTCTCCCCCGCTCGGAAGAAGCATCTTTGACTTTATCTGCATCAAAGTAGCAGCCATCACCAAAAACTCTCCGGCGACATCCAGATTTAGCTCTTTCATTAGCTTAATATACTCCAAGTACTGCTCAGTGATGACGGCGATCGGGATATCAAAGATATCGAACTCGCTCTTCTTAATCAAATACAAAAGCAGATCCAGCGGCCCCTCGAAGATATCCAGTTTTACTTTATAGGACATGGCTACGGCTCATCCCGAATTATTGTGGGCAAAAAATCCAAATATCAAAATCCAAATTACAAATGAATGACAAATGACTAAATGCAGAAAGATTTTTTATTTATTTGTCATTTGGACTTTGTTTGAACTTTGGGCTTTGTCATTTGACATTAGAGCTCATATCCCCATCGCTTCCCGCACTTCCTCCATGGTGGCCCGGGCAATCTGGCGAGCCCTCTTACTGCCCTGCTCCAGGATCTCATCTACTACTGCGGGTCTCTGCTGATACCTCTTCCTTGCTGCCTGAAAAGGTGCCAGAACCTCATTTATCCGGGGTATGAACTTCGCCTTACAGTCCAGGCATCCGATGCCTGCCCTCCGGCACTCGGTGCTCACCTCAGCAATCACCTCGGGAGAAGAGTAAAGCCGGTGGTAGGCAAAAACCGGACAATCATTAGGCTCTCCCGGATCCGTTCTGCGAGCCCTCCGGGTATCGGTAACCATCGGTTTAATCTTTTTCTCCACCACCTCTGGTGGATCGGTAAGAAAAACTGCATTATCATAGCTTTTACTCATCTTCCTCCCATCGGTTCCCGGAAGCTTTGGCATCTCGGTAAGGAGTTCCCGGGGCTCAGGAAAGACCTCTCGATAAAAATTATTAAACCTCCGGGCTATCCTCCGGGTAAGCTCAAGGTGAGGTCTCTGGTCCTCCCCCACCGGAACCACATGAGCCTTATAGATAATAATATCGGCTGCCTGGAGGACCGGATAACCTAAGAAGCCAATGTTGCGAAGCTCTTTATCCGACAACTCCTCCACTTGCTCTTTATAAGTGGGGTTCCCCTCTAACCAGCTCAGCGGGGTGATCATCGAGAGCAGCAGATTAAGCTCGGCATGCTCCTTGATCTCCGATTGAATGAAGATGGTGCTCGCTTCAGGATCAATGCCGGCGGCCAGAAGGTCCAGAATCAACTCTCGGGTATTCTCCTTAATCTCCCCGGTATCGGCATAATCAGTGGTCAGGGCATGCCAGTCCGCGGCAAAGTAGAAGCACTCATATCTTTGCTGGAGGTCTCTCCAGTTCTCCAGTGCTCCGTGGTAGTGGCCCAGGTGAAGCTTTCCCGTCGGCCTCATTCCTGATAAAACCCTCTGCTTAGCCATTAGGCAGTGTCCCTATTTTATTTGATAATTCCAGCCATATCGGCTGCTCACGAATTGTTGTAGGTAAACATAAATCCAAATGTCAAAATCCAAATTACAAATGAATGTCAAATGACTAAATGCCAAAAGATTTTTTATTTATTTGTCATTTGAACTTTGGACTTTGTTTGAGCTTTGACATTTGACATTATACTTCTGTATTCTGTGAAGAACCACCGATATCTTGCAGAACTTCACCAACTACTAAAGAGCCACGAATGGCCATTGATACCCCTAAAATTGAAGAAGCTGATTAAGAAAGTTAAAAAGAAAATCCTGTAAATAGGCTCCCCAGAACTGCCACCGGCTTCCAGATAATGGTCGAAAACAGTGGGATTCCGGAAACCCTTTCCAGGATAATCAACCCAACCAGGACCATCATCCCATAAGGCTCCAGACGGCTGTAAATGTATGCCTGATTCAAAGGTAAAAGTCCGGAAAGGATGTGAGAGCCATCCAGGGGATGGATGGGAATAAGATTAAACAGTGCCAGGGCCAGATTAATCTTCAGGCCCAGAAACAGAAAACGTACTAAACCTTCAACTGAACTAAAGCTCGGGAGGAAGAATCGGATTGTCAGCCCAAAGACTAAGGCCAGCGCTAAATTGGCGGCGGGGCCGGCGAGAGAGACCCAGATCATGTCCTTCCGGGGATTTCTCAACCTTCTTGGATCTACCGGGACCGGTTTTGCCCACCCAAAGTGGACAATAAAGAGCATCAAGGTTCCGATCGGATCGAGATGGGCAATAGGATTGAGCGTGATCCTTCCTGCCAGGCGCGCAGTATTATCCCCGAACTTTTCAGCCATCCAGCCATGAGCGTATTCGTGGACCGTCAGGGCAAAAAGGATGATCGGCACCAGTAAGATTATCGTCTGTATAGAAATATTCATCTCGATTTATGATAAAATCTAACAGATTACCTGCATCCTGTCAATTACAGATTTTAGTCGCCGTTGCGAGGGCAAAGCCCCCTTCACCTGTCTTTGCGAGCCCTGCCAAATCAGGGCGAAGCAATCTCAAGGTTGTTGCCCCGGCTTTGCCTCGCAATGACATTGCTCAGGGCAGGCTCCGCAACCTCATGGGATTGCTTCGCGGAGTTTATCCTGAGCCCATACTTTAGATTCTTCGCTTCGCTCAGAATGACAGTGGGCGAAGGGCTCGCAATGACATCTACAATCTGTAATCTAACCTTCACGCCCGGGGATGGTACTTATCATAGAGCTTCTTCAGTCTCTTTCGGCTGATATGAGTATAGATCTGGGTTGTCGAGATGTCAGCATGCCCGAGCATCAACTGAACCGAGTGCAGATCAGCTCCTCGCTCCAGCAGGTGGGTGGCAAAGGAGTGGCGGAGGGTGTGGGGAGCAACACCTTTTCTTATTCCGGCAGCAAGACCGTATTGCTTAATGATCTTCCAGACCCCCTGCCGGCTCAATCTTCTGCCTGAGCGGGTAACAAAAAGCCAGGGACTCCTTTTCCCCTTATCCATCTCCCTTCGGGCCGAGGTGAGGTATTCCCTGAGCCTCTTCAGGGCAACCTCTCCCAGGGGAACAATTCTCTCCTTCGCCCCCTTCCCCTGAACCCTGATCCATCCGGCGGTAAAATTAATATCGTTCAGCGAGAGGGAAATTAGCTCCGATACCCGCAGTCCAGCGCCGTAAAGCACCTCCAGCATAACCTCATCTCTTTGCCCCCGAGGGGTTGAAGTGTCGGGCTTAGCTAATAGTAATTCCACCTCCTGCTCCGATAAGACTCCGGGAAGCCTCCTACCTCCCCGGGGAGACTCAATATTGGCCAGAGGATTTATCTGAAGATAGCCTTCCCTGAGTAGAAACTTATAAAAGGTGCGTAGCGCAACCAGATTCCGGCCAGCACTTCGGGCTGATAGTCCGCCTGAGGCGCTCTGCCCGCCGTAGCTCTGGCGAAGGCGGGATTTCATCAGGCTCATCATAAAGGCGTGGATCTCAGTAGTTCCAACCTGCGCAAGCTCCCGGATGCCTCTGTCTTCCAGAAAATCCAGGAAGCGATTAAGATCTCGGCTGTAGGCCTCAACAGTATTAGCAGCCAGACCCTTCTCCACCGTGATATAATTCAGATATTTATCAAGATAATGTTCCAGGCTCATCACGAATTGCCCCGCGTGAACGCGGGATTAAAGCCTACTTCGTCCGCCTCAGGCGGACTACAAAGGCTGAAAGCTATGGCGGACAGGGCTATTCCCTGCTACTCCTTGCTATTCCCTGCTATTCCCTGAAGTATTATCCCCGGATAATAAAATCCTCTTCCAATATCTCGTTTTCCTCCGAGAGAATAACTCGCACCTGAGGCATCTTCTCCCGGTGAATGCATGCTAAATCCCACCAGGTAACAACTCTCTGCCTTCCCCGGGACCATGATTCGACATAGGGGTATTTTGCCACCTTCAGGAACTGTTTAACAACCTCGGATTGCTCTGCTCGGGATATATATTCATCCCTGACCGGCTTGGGCAGTCTCCTCTCCCCTTCCAGAGCCAGAGTAAATGCATTTATCCGGGCAACAAGGTACTCATCCTTTGCCTCTCCGATTAGCTTCCAAACCAGGGGGGAACCCGGGACCGGGAAAAGATCTGCCCGAATCAAGTCCCTGTGCTGCTTGCGAGTATGGGTAAGCACTCCGAGGCAGCGCTGGTAACTCAACTCCCGGAAGGCCCAATAGATAATTAATGTTAAAAAGACACTCCAGGAGATAATCAGAGAGGATCGGGAAAAGATCTCCCTAAGGATCAGGCCAACTCCAGGCAGGACCAGGAGAAAGGGATCGAAGAAAATAAATCTCTCCCGGGCATACCACTTTCTCGAGAATGGGGAAAGGAGCCTCTCGCCGTGGGGGGAGAGGAAATCCAGGATTAAATGAGAGCATACCCCTGCCAGAGAGAGGAAAAAAAAGACCCAGTATCCGGAAGCTGGCCAGAGCAGATAAAAAAAACCTGCCAGTAGAGCCGAGCTTAAACCTGCCCCGATAAGTGAATGGGAAAAGCCCCGATGGTATCGAAGGAAGCTCTGATCACCCCAAAACCTGGTTACATAATCGAAGTCAGGAAGAACCGATGCCCCCACTACTAACCAGCTTGCCCCGGGGGCAACATCCTCGAGTCCCAAGTTAGCAATGGTTATCCCTGCCAGGCAATGGGTAAGAGGGTCCATTTATTGTAGATTGTAGACGCCGCCCTGAGCCCTTCGCTTCTTGTCCTGAGTCTGTCGAAGGGTCTGTCATTCTGAGGGAGTGGAGCGACCGAAGAATCTCGCTCAGGATAAACTCCGCGAAGGGTCTCAAAATACTTATCCTAAGCTCCGATGGGCATCGGGGTCGAAGGGCTCAGAATGACTAAAAACTGAAATCTAAAACCAGGGAGAAAGTAATTATTATGTTATGTCCGAATTGCAGTTCAAAGCTATTTCGGGCTAAAGTGAGGCACTCTTGGTCTGTTCGATATATTCCTTTATCCCCTGAAAGATGCCTTCTGCCAGGATCTCCTGATACCGCCCGCTTCGTAGCCTTTTTTCCTCCCGGGGATTACTGATAAAGGAAACCTCCACCAGGACCGCCGGCATCTTAACATTGATCAGAACATAAAAAGGGGCCTTCTTGACCCCCAGAGCTTTGATCTGGGAATAATTCTCTCTCAGGGTGGAAACCAATGATTCTTGCACAAACTTCGCCAGGATCGGCGACTCATTGACATTATAGGTCAGGATCAGATCAGCCAAAATATACTGCAGGTCACTAATCTTCCTGATCGAAGTAGCATTCTCCCGGGCGGCAACCTTTAATGCCTCTTCATCATTGGTTAAGGATAAATAATAGGTCTCTACTCCATAGGCCTTCCGATTAGGGCTGGCATTGGCATGAATTGAGATAAACAGGTCTGCGCTCCGAGTATTGGCAAAGGGAGCTCTCTGATCCAGAGGAATAAAGGTATCATCCCGACGGGTAAGGGCTACCTCACACCCCAGCCTCTCCTTTAGTTTCTTCTCCAGGAGCATAGAGACATTCAGAACAACATCCTTTTCTTTTAGCCCCCTCTTACCTACCGCTCCGGGGTCTCTGCCCCCATGTCCGGGGTCAATAATGATCTTCTTTACCTTGAGGCTGAAAGCGCTGGCAAAAGAACCGGATCCCTCCTCGCTCTCCTCCGTAGTCTCCTCCTTCCTGGCGATTAGCTCTTCAATACTCTCCGGCTTTCCCCAGACATCAATAATGATTCGAAAAGGCTCTTCCAGATGAAATACGGCATGGTCTTCAATACTCTCAATATCCAGAACTACCCTAACCGTATCAGGCAGATACTGAGCTGCCCGGGCCCTTTTAAGAATGGTATTACCAATAGGGATAGGTTGCTTCAGCTTGGGACTTATCCTGGTATTTCTCAGATCAAGATAAAGGCGGGGAAAATGAATATTTTTTTCTGGATCCTTAGGTAGTAGATTTTTCTTATAGGCTACTTCTTTCTCCACATCAATGACAATGCGAGTGTAATCCGGGTTGGAATTATGCCGGATTCCACTCACCAGGGCAAGATCCTTTTTTGCTGGCCTTGCTTTTCTTTTTGCCGGAGCGGGCTTGAATGCCTGGAGGCGGGAGCACCAGTAGCGGGCCTTTGCCGTTTGGTCTCCCTGAGGAAAGTTACTGACTACCCGCGAATACTCAAGATACGCCTGAGTATTATCCTCCAGCCGAGCGCGATAAATCTCGCCGATCCTGAACTGGGCATCATCGACCAGGTTGCTGGTAGGAAAGTCTTTCACTATCTCTCGATATGAGTTGATCGCCTGCTTCAGGTCATCCCTCAGCAAAGAGTATTGGTAGAGCTCCTGGTAAAGCTCCCCTACCATAAACCAGGCATCATCGGCTTTCTCCGATTTCGGGTATTTTTTGGCGACCCGGGAAAACCTTTCAATAACCTTAAACCAATTATGCCGATACTTCTTCTTCGCCCCGGATTTCTTCAGAGAATAATAGGAATCCCGGGCCGCCAGGTATAGCCCCTCAGCCTCTCCGGAGTATGCCACATCCGGGCAAATGAGTAAGGGGAAAAAGATTAGAATAAAAACCAGGGCAACTCGCCCTTTCTTAATCATTGCCAAACCTTCTACTTTTGCTATCCCTTAGAGGCAGCTAATTCCTACTTCTCATTTTTTACTAAATATGTTATAAATTAAACCAAAATTTTATAATTGTCAACCTTTTTTTTTAATTTTACTCTATTTTAGCAAATTTTAGCAAAATTGAGGATAGCTGGTCGGGAGGAATATCCGAAATGTCCTGGGGAACTCAGCAGAGTCTACGCTTAGAGGGGGTAGTAAAGTAGCGTCAAACAAACTGCGTTAGGTAGCTTCCTTACTATCTTTTGTAAGTATTTGTTTTTTATTAGGAGGATGGAAGCATCTCCTTTTTCGTGATTGAAGAAAAATAAGAGGATAGCCGGGGCTTTCGAGCCCCGGCATTTAGAGTTTACCCAGATTCTCTTATTCCGCCTAAGGCGGAATGGAAAGCCCCGCCTATCCACAGTTTCTTTAACGGGCACTAAAGAAAAATTTACTTATTAATGCAGGAATTAAGCAGCTATGAAAAACAAGCCCTTAAGGCAATGATATAGACATTGCACAGTCCGTGAAATAGGGTGGGAGCAACGATATTGCCGCTTCTCTCCCGCAACCAACCAAAAAGCAAACCCGGAAACAAGACATTCATCTGCCACCACTGAAAGCTGATAATAAAATGGCCGAGAGCAAACAAAAAGGCGGCCAGAATAAGGCCCCAGCCAAAATCAACCTTAAGGATCCTGAATCTCCTGGGAAATGCCTGGTTCAGCCTCGACTGGAGGTAGCCGCGATAGAAATATTCCTCCGGTAAGGCAATGAAAAGGATCTGGTAGATAATAACTATCATCCACCCTTCGGGCGGTGCTCCTCTACTTCCCAGACCCAGGGTAAACCCTAATGATTGATAGAGCCAGTAGCCCAGGAAAAAGGGAGGGAAAGTAATCAGCCCCAGAAGCAAAGTATCCTTAACCCCTCCCCACCATCCTCGAAGCGTGATTCCATAATCCTCGAGCTGCCTCTTTCTTATTAAGATTACTATGGTGGGAACATAGATAAAAAGGATGGGGATGAAGATAAAAAGATAGCGGGAAACAAATGCGGATTGCCTTGCCTCATAGAAGGCCTTACCGATCCCCAGGGTAAGGGCAAACACTATGAGGGCTTCGGCTAAAATCCTAATCTTCGACCCTTCCAGATTCACTCCAAATTTTTATTCACCCCCACCTCAATCCTCCCCCATCAAGGGGGAGGAAATGTAGGGGCTGACGTCCCTGTCGGCCCGAATAAGAGTAAATATAAACTGCAAAATGAAAAATGCAAAGGCAATAGATTCCAGATCTAAAATCTGTAATCTAAAATCTAAAATCATTGCTTCCCTGACTTCTTACTCAGTTCTTTCAGTTCATTAAGCCGGTTCAGGGCCTCCAGAGGAGTCAGGTTGGTTGGATCAATCCTTTCCAGCTCTTCCCGAACCGCATCGGGCTTAGGGGTAAGGAGCTGGAGCTGATTTACCCCCTGCTCCTTCACCTTCCTCTTTGAAAGTGCCAGCTTCGGCATTCCTACCTCATTAAGCTCCTCCTGCTCCAGATTTGCCAGGATCTCCTTGGCCCGTTCGAGCACCTCCGGGGGGAGCCCCGCCAGTCGAGCCACCTGGATCCCGTAGCTGTGAGAGCTTCCTCCCTCGACGAGCTTGCGCAGGAAGATAATCTGGTCATTCCACTCCTTCACCGAAATGTTAAAATTCTTAATCCCCGGCTTGGTCAGGGCCAGCTCCACCAACTCGTGATAATGGGTGGCGAAAAGAGCTTTTGCACCGATCCGGTCATGAATGAATTCCGCCACCGCCCAGGCAATGCTGATCCCATCGAAGGTACTGGTTCCCCGACCGATCTCATCCAGGATAATCAGGCTGCGGTTGGTAGCATGATGGAGAATATTGGCCGCCTCGCTCATCTCCACCAGAAAAGTGCTCTGGCCCCGGCTCAGATCATCAGAGGCCCCCACCCGGGTGAAGATCCGGTCAACCAGGCCGACCTTTGCCGCCTTTGCCGGGACGAAACTGCCGATCTGAGCCATCAGAACAATCAGCGCAGTCTGCCTTATTATGGTTGACTTCCCGGCCATATTGGGTCCGGTAATTATCAAAAGCATATTATCGGTGCAGTTTAGATAAATATCGTTGGGAATGAATCTCTCCAGGAGTTTAATCCTTTCCAGCACCGGATGCCGCCCTTCCTCGATCCGGACCTCCTCACTCTCCTCCACTTCCGGCCTGACATAATTATTGTTGCTGGCAATCTCTGCTAAAGCAGCGAGAACATCGATCTGGGCCAGAAGATCGGCGGTTTGCTGGGTCCGGGAGCTCTCGTTGGCCACATCCTGGCGGAGCCGGCAGAAGATCTGGTATTCAAGCTCCTCAATCTCTTCCTCTGCCTCCAGAACCTTGGCCTCATACTCCTTTAACTCCGGGGTAACGAAGCGCTCGGCCCCGGTCAGGGTCTGCTTACGGATATAGTCCTGCGGAACCCGGGATAGATTAGATCGGGTAACCTCCAGATAGTAGCCGAATACCTTATTAAATCCTACCCTAAGCGTGCTGATCCCGGTCCTTGCCCTCTCTTGCTTCTCCAGCCGAGCAATCCAGCCCTTTCCATCCCGGCGAATCGCCCTGAGCTCATCCAGCCGGGCGGCGTAGCCTCCCTTGATAAACCCCCCTTCTCGCAGGGTTAACGGAGGAGCTTCCTCAATTGCCCTTTCCAGAAGCTCAACTATCTCAGTTAGCTCATCAAGCCCTTCTACCTTCCCCTCCAGTAAGGGAGTGGCGAGACCCCTAAGAAGTGCCTTTATCCCCGGGACCATTTGTAAGGAGGTCTTAAGGGCAACTAAATCCCGGGCATTGGCACTCCCTACCACTGCTCGGGAGTTAAGCCTCTCCAGGTCATAGACCTTGCCCAGAAGTTCCCGCAGGCCCCGACGGATCTGACCTTCTCCTTTAAGCATCTCCACCGCTTTTAGGCGAAGCTGAATTTCTTTCAGGTCCCGGAGGGGATAGTTAAGCCAGCTTCTAAGCTTCCTCCCGCCCATTGCGGTCATTGCCTGATCGAGCAGAGCCAGGAGGGATCCTTTTTCTTCCCCCCTCTGCTGGCTCCGGAAGATTTCCAGATTCCGCTTGGTAGCCTCATCAATGATCATGTAATCGTGGCACTTATAGGGAAGAATTCGGTTGATATGTTTAAGCTCTCCCTTCTGACTGGCTTTCAAATAACTCAGGATTGCCCCGGCTGCTTCAATCCCTTCCCGTAAACCCTGGCAGCCAAAGCCATCGAGGGAGATGGTGTTAAACTGGCTGGTAAGTAGTTCAAAGCAATTTCGATATTCAAATTTCCAATCCTCTAAATAATTTATCAGACCGCCTTCCAGTCTTGGTGCTATCCTTTTCACAAAAGCTTGATCCTCCCGCGACTTGGGCAGGAGAATCTCCTTTGCTCTGATCCTTTCCAGTTCATCCTTCAGGGTATCCAGATCCTCCACCTCGGTTACCTTAAACTCCCCGGTGGATAGATCCAGGTATGCTACCCCAAAGCGCCTCTCCTCTCCGGACAGGCCCAGCAGAAAGTTATTGTCTTTAGCCTCCAGAACCTCCGGGTCCACGATCAGGCCCGGGGTGACAACCTGGGTTACCTCCCTTCTGACTATCCCTCTGGCATCCTGCACCTCTTCCATTTGATCGCAGACCGCTACTTTAAAACCCTGCTCCACCAATTTACCAATATAGTAAGAGGCCTTATGGTAGGGCACTCCGCAGAGGGGAACCGCATCCTTCTTGCCCTTATCTCTCGTAGTCAGCGTGATCTCTAAAGCCTTGGAGGCTACTTGAGCATCCTCGAAGAACATCTCGTAGAAATCGCCCAGACGGAAGAAAAGGATGGCATCAGGATACTGAGCCTTAATCTCCAGATACTGCTTGATTAGCGGGGTAACATTGGCCATAACTGGTATTACCCTACCAAATTTGTCTATTCAGGTAAAGTAAAAATTTGAAAAGAGTTTCCCTGAGAATCTGTGTCCTTATGAGATAATTTATTGAAATAGAGATAGGGAACTTGAAGGATTTTTATGAGGAAGCTCCGGTGAGAATGGTGGCCAAATAGATAAAATGCCCGACAAACTAAAGGGTTTTAAGGGTAAATTTTAATAGCGGGAGCAAGGAGGGGTCTAAGAGGAGTTGTTTTTGAGCCCGACGGTATCCCAGGTTAAGCACTGGGGGCATTTCCAGAGCATCTCCCCTGATTCATAGCCGCACTTAGTGCACTGGAAATTTTTTGCCGGAAGGGTAATCGCCTCCAGCAAGCCTTGATACTCCTTCAGGGCATCTGCCTCCTTTCCCATCTCCAGGAGGGTTGTCCCCAGTTCCTTTCTCGCCTCAATGCACTGAGGATCTATTTCAATGACTGCTTCGAGTTCCCTGGTAGCCTCAGCGACTGAACCTCTCCTTCTAAGATGCTTGGCTAAGGCCAGATGGGCATGAATATCCTGATAATTCCTGCTGATGCACTCCCGAAGCAGGTCTTCCAGGAGATCGGGCTCCCCTATTCTAAGATAGGCTTTTTCCAAGCGATGGTAAGTGAGATGGGCTAATGAGGGCTCGACCTTTATTGCCTTCTTCCAGGTGGTAATTGCCCTCTGAATGCGATCCTGTGAAAAATAGAGATCGCCCAGGTGAAGGTAGGTATCAACGCAGTGCTCATCAAACGATAGTGCTTTCTTATAGTTCCTTCCGGCCTTAGCATATTCACCCAATCTAAAACACTCCTTGCCAAGCTCAGTCTGCACGTGAGCCAGGATATTATTACCATCCTCACTTCTTTTCAGCCGATTAATTTTAAGCTGGGTAGCAAGTGCCTTCTCCCATTCTTTGCTCTTTTCGAAAAGGTCCTCTAATTGAATGTAGGCATCCAGAAAAACAGAGTCATGCCGGGCAACCTCCTGGAAGGTAGAGATCGCCCTCTGGATAAATCCGGCCTTCTTAAAATCAAGGCCGAGCCCATAAAGTGCCTGGAGTCTTGTTCTTTCATTCAGTGCCGGACGGCTAATTATGCTCTGATGAATACGAATTGCCCGGCTTACCTCTCCCTTGCTCCGAAACAGGTTTCCCAGGGTAAGGTAAGTCTCCACCGTATCGGAATTAATCTGAACTGCTTTAGTAAACTCTCTAATTGCCTGATCCGGGTCATCGGAAAGAATGTAGTCAATCCCTTTAAGATAGGCTTTTTTTTCCTTACCTTCCTTCTCCCGGGCAGACCCTCCCCGGCGCAGGAAAAACAGGCTACTTATTAGCCATCCCAGAAAAAGGCCTAACAGGGCAAAAATAAGTGGAAGGTATAAGGGGGGAGCAGAAGAAAAATCCATTAGATCAACCTCTAACTTGCTCTTCCTCCTCAGAAAACTTCTCTTCGGTAATTGGCAGGTTTCTAAGTGAGTTCACTTCCTTCTCCAGCCGGGCGACCTCTCTGGTCTTACTTTTGGCATTCTGCTTTATCATATATCTTTCATAAAGACCAAAGAAAACGGCCAGCATCACCCCCAGGGAAAATGAGAGCAAAATGATTGACCAGACCGGGAAGGGTAGTAATTCTACCTGAAAAAAATAGAGGTCATATCGGATGGAAATGGGAGTGGATAGGGTCGGGTAATTCTGCATAAAAAATACAAATGCCAGGACAACAATTAAGGTATAAGCCATGTTTTTTAAAATCTTCATAATCCTCCCCCTAAAAATTTACAAACAACTGGGATAACTTCCGATAGGTTTCCGCTAAATGCTCCGGCACCACCCGGGTCTCCGCCAGCACCGGCATAAAATTAGTATCCCCGCTCCAGCGGGGAACTATATGAAAGTGAAGATGATCCTCAATCCCGGCCCCGGAAATCCTTCCCAAGTTCATCCCGATATTAAATCCATCTGGATTGAGTGCCTTCTTTAAAAGCGTAGTGGATCGTGATACAACTAACAGCAGGTCTTTAATTTCTTCGTCATCCAGTCCCTCAAGATCCCGGCTATGTTTGCAGGGAAAGACCAGAAGGTGGCCGTTGTTATAAGGATAACGGTTCATCATTACCATGGTTCGCTTTGCCCGCTGGAGGATTAAATTATCCCTATCCCGCTTCTCCTCAATCTTTAGACAGAATAAACAGCCTTCTGTCTTCTCCCCCAGGATATAGTCAACCCTCCAGGGTGCCCAGAGCAATTCCACCAGCCTTAGTGTCCCCTTTTTACTCTTTATTAAAGTCAGCTATCTACCCGTTCTCGCAGTTCTTTCCCTACCTTGAAAAAAGGAACCCTCTTTCTCGGAACCCGAACTGTCTCTCCGGTCTTAGGGTTTCTCCCTACTTTTGCTCGGCGAACCTTTATCCGAAAGCTCCCGAAGCCACGTATCTCGATCCCCTCGCCCCGGCTTAGAGCATTGGTCATGCTCTGGAAGACAGTATTGACAATTGTCTGCACATCCTTCTTGGCAAGATAAGGAAGTTTACTGGAAACCTTTTTGATGAGCTCAGATTTTGTCAACTTAAGTCCCCCCTTCTCAAATCCCAATGACCAAATCCCAAATCCTAAAAGGAAAAATTGTTTCGTAAAATTCGTGGTTTATTTAGTGTAATTCGTGAAATTCGTGGTTTATTTAGTGTAATTCGTGAAATTCGTGGTTCAAATCCCAAGTCAATCATTTTCATTTTTCATTTTGCAATGCGCCTTAAGGCGGATTAGTGGTCGGAGATTGGAGGATGAAATATATAGCCCAGATACCAACCACTTTCGTTTAACTTTTTATTTAATGCCGAGATGACGGCTTCCGAAAGAAAGTCCAAAAGTCTCGGCCTTCTCCTTTCCGGATAGATGACACTGGGTTCTCCCTTAATCCCTGCCATCTTAGCCGCCTCCGCGATAGCATACTCAAGGTTCCCCAACTCATCCACCAGTCCTAAATCCTTGGCCTGCTCACCCGAGAAAATCCGCCCATCGGCAATTTTCTCCACCTGGGATGCTGAAAGGCCCCGAGACTCCACAATTGCCCTCTTGAACTGAGCATGAACACTGTCGATGACCTCCTGCAGGTAATGCCGCTCCCTTTCTTTCATATCTCGTAAGGGGGAACCCGTATCCTTATACTCACCGCTCTTTATCACCTCACTTCTTAACTTTGCCCATTTGAACAGTTCTTTGACATTGATAAATTCCATCAGCACCCCGATGCTGCCGGTAATTGTGCCCGGATTAGCTATAATCTTATCGGCTGCGCAGGCCACATAGTAGCCTCCCGAGGCAGCCACTGCCCCCATTGAAACTACCAGCGTTTTCTCTTTACCTGCCTTTTTCACCTCCTCGTAGATCTCCTGAGAAGGGCCTACCGCTCCCCCGGGAGAGTCAATCCTGAGCACTATTGCCTTTACCCTCCGGTTCTTCTTAAACCTTATGATCTCATCAATAATGGATCTGGAATCAACAATAATTCCTTTGATCTCTACTACTGCAACCTTATCCCCTAAAAACGCCCCAGAGCCCTCCCTTCTAAGCCTTGTCATGGCAAAGAAGACTGAGGCAATAAAAACGATCACGAGCAAACAGCTCACAATTATCCCGGCTAAAACTGGACCTCTTTTCATCTCTATCTCCTCTACCAGTTAAGGAAGCCTGTCTCTGAGCCCCGATGGGCTCCGCCCCGTAGGGGACTACGCCCCGGAGGGGCATCGGGGTCGAAGGATTAGTCTTTCGTCTCTTCCTTCGCCTCCTCCTTCGTCTCCTCTCCCTTCTCCTCTTCCTTCGCCTCTTCCTTCGTCTCCTCCTTCGCCTCTTCCTTCGTCTCCTCCTTCGTCTCCTCCTTCGTCTCCTCCTTCGCCTCTTCCTTCGTCTCCTCCTTCGTCTCCTCCTTCGCCTCTTCCTTTGCCTCCTCCTTCGCCTCTTCCTTCGCCTCCTCTTCCTTTGCCTCTTCCTTTGCCTCTTCCTTCGTCTCCTCTCCCTTCGTCTCTTCTTCTTCTTCTACTTTTTGCTGAGCTTCCTCCTGGGAGATATTTTCAGAAAAATCTCTTTCAGGAAGCCCTCGGGCCAAGAGATCCCCTAAATTCGAAACTGCCTTCCCCTGCCCATCGATAAATTCCTTGACCTCTGCGTTCTCCCTGGTGGCCTCCAGTGCCCGGATACTCAGGGCAATCCTCTTCTCTTTAGGATCGACTTTTAGCACCTCCGCCTCGATTGCATCTCCCACTTCCACGCTTTTTTCGGACGCAGTCACCTCTTTCCCCTGGCCGAACTCGGAAACATGCACCAATCCCTCGATCCCCTCTCTTAGCCTCACGAAGATTCCAAAATCAGTAATGCTGGTGACTTTCCCCTTGACCGTCTTTCCCACCTCATATTCCTGCTCAGCCTGTTGCCAGGGATCAGGAGCTAACTGCTTTACCCCCAAGGACAGCCTTTGGTTCTCCTTATCGATATTTAGAACCACCGCCTTTAGCGTCTGACCTTTACTGTAAACCTCCGAAGGGTGTTTTACGTGTTGAGTCCAGGAGAGATCAGAGATATGAACCAGCCCATCAATTCCCTTCTCTACCTCAATGAATATTCCGAAATCGGTAATGTTCCTTATCTGTCCCTCAATCTCGGTCTTCACCGGATATTTCTCCTCGATTAGATCCCAAGGATTAGGTTGCAGCTGCTTCAGCCCTAAAGAAATGCGTTTACTCTCTTGATCTACATCCAGCACCATTATCTCTACCATATCCCCGATCGACAATAAGTTTGATGGATGTTTAATCTTTCGGGTCCAGGACATCTCATAGATGTGAATCAAGCCCTCCATTCCCTTCTCCAACTCGACAAAAGCACCATAATCAGTTAGACTTACCACCCGGCCATTAACTCGGGAGCCAATGGGATACTTTGCTGATGCCTGAGTCCAGGGATCCGGGGTAAGCTGTTTTAGCCCCAGGGAAACCCTTTCTTTTTCCGGATCATACTTCAGCACCTTCACCTCAACTGTATCTCCCACCGCCAGGATTTCCAAGGGATCGCTCACCCTTCCCCAGGACATATCGGTAATATGCAGTAAGCCATCAATTCCTCCCAGGTCAATAAAGGCCCCATATTCGGTGACGTTCTTGACAATTCCCTTCAATACCTGACCCTCTTCCATGCCTTTAAGGGTTTGTTCCTTCAACTTTTCTCTCTCTACCTCCAGAAGGACCCGTCGGGAGAGCACAATATTACCCCGGATTTTATTGAATTTGAGCACTTTAAACTTGAAACTCTTACCAATGAGGCTGTCCAGATCCCTTATCGGGCGTATATCTACCTGGGATCCTGGCAAAAAGGCAATTACTCCAATGTCCACTGAAAGACCTCCCTTAACCCGGGAGACAATCCTACCTTCTACCACCGCCTCCCCATCACTCGCCTTACTGATCCTATCCCAGACCCTCATCTTATCAGCCTTGTCCTTGGAAAGAACGACCAAGCCATCTTCATCCTCTTTCCTCTCCAAAAGCACCTCTACCTCATCCCCCACTCCTACATTTAAGTTCCGTTGCTCATCCATAAACTCGGATAGGGGAATATGCCCTTCAGATTTATATCCGATATCCACCACCACCAAGTCCTTATCAACTTGAATAACCCTCCCCTTTACGATCTCTCCCTCTTTAATATCCTTCAGGCTCTGTTCATACAAACGCTGAATCTCTTCCAGACTCTCTTCTGGACTCTCTTCCAGACTCTCTTCCGGACTCTCTTCCGGACTCCCCTCCGTCACTACCTCCTCGGCAAGAGCTTCCCTTTGGTCGTCTGCTTCAGGAACTTTTGCGTCATTCTGCATTAAATGCCCCCTCCTTCTTTGCCAGTAATTTCAACTATTTTTATAGCATAATCCAAACTAAATATCAAGCCCCCGCTCTATCTTTTTCAAAGTCTCGCACCTTTTTAACGATCTGCTCAATCAACCAACTGGGAGTAGAAGCCCCTCCGGTTAGCCCTACTCTTTTCGCTCCATTAAACCAGGAAGGGCTCAGCTCCCTGGCCTCCTCGATATGATAGGTATGGGGATTTACCTCCTGGCAGATCTCAGCTAATTTGTTGGTATTTGAGCTATTATACCCACCGACAACCAACATACAGTCTACCTTTCCAGCCAACTTCCTGGATTCCAACTGACGCTTGGCAGTAGCGCTGCAAATAGAATTCAAGACCCGTACCTCCCGAGCCCTCTCCAGGACTTGAGTCATGATCTCTTTCAGGTTCGACAATGTCTGGGTAGTTTGGGTTACCACCCCTACCCGTTCCTTCCGTTTTAGCCCCTTCAGTCCCTCCGGAGAATCGATTACTAAAACCTCTCCCTTTGCCTGCCCCACGATCCCCTGAACCTCCGGGTGCCTTCGATCTCCCACGATCAAAATGAAGTATCCCTCCTCGGTAAGGCGGCGAACAAACTTTTGGGACCTCATAACGAAGGGACAGGTAGCATCAACTATCTCCAATCCCCGGCTCCTGGCCTCCTCCATCACCTCCGGGCTGACCCCGTGGGAACGAAGGATAACCGTGCCTTCTTTGATCTCCTCCAGGCTCTCCTTTTCCTGAACCCCGGAGCGCTTAAGCTTCTCCACCACCTGAGGATTATGGATGATCGGACCCAGACAGAAGACCTTGCCTCTTTTCTTCGCCGTGCCAAAGGCCAGATTAATAGCTCGCTTGACCCCAAAGCAAAAGCCCGCTGATTTCGCTAACAGTATCTCCATATCCTATCAAAATCCAAATGTCAAATGAATGTCAAATGACTAAATGTCAAAAGACTTTCCTTCTTTTATTTTGTCATTTGGACTTTGGATTTTGTTTGAACTTTGAACTTTGACATTTGACATTTTTTGAACTTTGGGCTTTATTTGAACTTCGGGCTTTGACATTTGACATCAGAGTACAAATCCAGATAACCCAGCATCTCCTTCAAAACTTCCTGAATTCCTTTGTCAGTAGAATCAATAACAATTGCCTTATCTGCCTTTTTCAGTGGAGCCAGATCTCGGGAGCAGTCTTTATGGTCCCTCTCCTTTATCTCCTCCATGACCTCTTTCAGTTCCACCTTCTTTCCCTTCTCCCTTAATTCCTTACACCTTCTTTGAGCTCTCTGCTCGAGGGAAGCATCAAGATAAAACTTCAGATCCGCCTGGGGAAACACTACTGTCCCGATGTCCCTTCCCTCCAGAACCACCCCTCCTCTCCCTCCCATTCTCCGCTGGAGCTCCACCATCTTCTCTCTGACTAACGGCTTGGCCGAGATCGCTGAGGCTAACATCCCCATCTCTGGCTCCCGGATCTCCTCCGAGACATCCTTCCCCTTAAGCAGGGTCTTAACCACTCTCTCCTCAACCGCAAAGTAAATATCCAGCTCGGAGCAGAACTTAGCAATCGCCTGGTTATCATTAATATCTATCCCTACCCTCCGGGCTCCGAGTGCAGCAGCCCGATACATCGCCCCGGTATCGAGATAAAGATAACCTAACCTTTCTGACAGTAACCTGGCCAGTGTGCTTTTCCCTGAGCCCGAGGGACCATCAATGGCGATAATCAGCCTATCCACTTCCATTACAGATTTTAGATTTTAGATTTCAGATTTCAGATCTGGAATCTGCAATCTGTAATCTATTACCATTGCTTTTGCCCGGAAAGCCTTCCCAGTAGCTCCAGAAATCCGGGAAAAGAGCTCTTAATGCAGCTGGTATCCACCACTATCGTCTTCCCCTCTGTCACTAACCCCAGGATGGCTAAGGTCATTGCTACCCGATGGTCGCCGTAGCTGAAGCTGGTGGAGCCTTTCAGCCTCTCTCTTCCGACAATCCGTATCCCCTCAGGATACTCCTCCACATCCACTCCAAATCTCCTGAGCTCATTCGCCATTGCCTGGAGACGATCCGTCTCCTTCACCCGAAGTTCCCCGGCTCCCTGGATAATAGTCTCCCCCTCAGCCACTGCTGCCGCCCCGCAGAGAATGGGTAGCTCATCGATGCTCCGGACAACGAGTTCACCATCGATCCTCACCCCTTTGAGTCTGCTGGAGCGCACCGTAATATCAGCCCGAGGCTCACCCGATATCTCCTGAAGATTATCTAACCGCAAGTCCCCCCCCATCCGCTCCAGGATCTCGATAATTCCCTTGCGGGTATGGTTTATCCCTACCTCTTTGATGGTAATCTCCGAATCCTTACTGATCAACCCGGCTACCAGGAAAAAGGCAGCCGATGAGAGGTCTCCAGGAATGTCTATCTCCTGGGCTCTGAGTCCTTCCCCCCCAACAATCTTTGCTGATCCCTTCCCTGCTTCGATCTTTGCCCCAAAAAGGCCAAGCATTCGTTCAGTATGATCCCTCGAAGGGGAAGGCTCCCTTACCTCGGTTGAGCCCTTAGCATAAAGCCCGGCCAGCAGGAGGGCCGATTTCACCTGGGCACTCGGAATAGGAGAATCATAATTTATGCCCATCAGTGAGCCTCCTTGGATAGCCAGAGGTGCTTTATTGCCCTCTTCCCTTCCCTGGATCCGGGCACCCATCTTTCGCAGTGGTTCCACTACCCTTTTCATGGGACGATTGCGGACGGAGCTATCTCCGCTCAGCACTGAAAAAAATGGCTGGGCACTGAGCAGTCCGGTCAGTAGCCGGATAGTGGTGCCGGAATTGCGAACATCAATTATCCTGTCTGTTTCCCTTAAACCATGCAGGCCCCGGCCATAAATCTTGATTATCGGGTCCTTCCCTCTCTTCCTTTCTACCCGTACCCTCATCTGGCCAAATGCTTTCAGGGTACGGCTACAGTCATCCCCATCAGCAAAGCCCTTTATTCTGGTTGTCCCCTCGGCGATGGATCCCAAAATAGCGGCCCGGTGGGAGATAGACTTATCCCCGGGAACCCGGATCTCCCCCTCCAGGCTCTTCACTGTCCTAATCCTGATCCTCTCCTTCATTGATCCTTCTCACAGCAATACAATTTAGTAGCCCAACCAATTTCTCCAACCAGTGGTTGGAGTTTTGGAAAATCCCTATAAGTTAGATAAAACTGACGCATATACCAAAGATTCTGAACTGATAATCCCTTCATCTCTGGAAAGGCCATCCGTAAGTCAATAGAAAGTCGTTCTACCACACTCTTACCCCATCTTAGTTGTTCCTGTCTCTGAACAATTCTTTCCCCAATTCCCCAGTAAAGTTCAACCAGTTGGCGATTAAATGTTTTCAAGGATTCGTATCTGGCTTTTTCAATTCGTTTCTTAATATCATTTAGAAATATTTGGTATGGTTTACCAAATGCTATCCTTGTTTTTGCAGTTTTAGGAATCATTTTCTTTATTAAATCATTTTTCCCACTTGTAAGCAATTGCGTCTAACGTTCCCAGCATAAAAGAAGTTTTTGCGAAGCAAAAATTTGGGTGAGTGCCATTAGGCACGAACCTTTTATGCTGTGTTATACGCCGTCGCATTCAATTTTCACTATGACTCATAACTCGAAATTTTCCACTCCCCTGTTGTAGAATACTGTTTAATTTTTCGTTCTTTAATAAATGGTTTTATTTCTTCCCACATTTTCTGATAGTTCTTCTTTGCTTCTTCAATCTTTTTTTTCTTTTGAGAAGATAATTTACTAATTTCCATTTTTTTCATCGTTTCACCTCCACTTTGGCTCTGAATGAATAATCTTTACTTTCAATACATTTTGCTATATTGTTAGTTGATACAAAATTGCTTAGTCTAACATACAGTTCATAAACTGTAGACCAGAATTTTTCCTTTAGATTCTTACTTTCTATGTTTAACCCACAATTTAGTGCATCTTGGGCATAGATGGGCCTTCCATGAGTTTTAACCTTTTCTGGAGTAAGAAAATTTTTTATTTTTCTTTTAATCTCTTTCTCAGAGATGTTTGATAACATACCCATTTTAAGTGTTTTTATAGCGATATCTTCCGACAATGATAATGCTGATCGGAATTCGGCTATTTCTCTTGAATCGTAATTAGTTAACTGCTGGAGGTATGGCTGTAAATTGCCCTTTTCCTTTACTGCCTTTGAAAATAAATCTTCATAACTTTTGACTATATTATATACAGAAAATCTCTTTACTTGTTTCTCCTCGACATATGTCATTTGCGGATCAATTGAACCAACCTCTGATGTCTTGCTCATGATTATCTTGCTCGCTCCAAGTCAGATCATTGTGGCTGCTGATTTTGCTTTACCTGGCACAATCACCTCATACTTTCCAGTCCCACTATATGACCGACAGAGATTTATTATACGTTCCGCAGCTAAACCACTTCCACCTGGAGAACTTAATAATAATGCAAAACCTTTTGACAAATCACTCTTCTGGAGAACCCCTTCTAGCATATCAGCATCACTATCTTCAAGCATGACGGGATATGCAAAACTAGTAAAAAATGAGATTACAGGTACTCCTATCTCCTTTTCCAACTCTAAGTAGAGATGTTTCCGAGTACTGTGTCCTTGATATTGTTCCTCCGCTACTTGTTGAGTTATGAGTTTACCTTCTTTCATAGGTGTTCACTCCTTCCTTTAATATCTTACTACATTTAAGATTTGCGATGGCGTATAACTTAAAATAACCGAGATACCTCGTTTATGCTCCCACCCCGCCTTCTAAGCATTTTATTTACTATATCTTTCTATCTCTGTTTAAACCCTTTCAAGCACTACCATAATATATTACATAGTGCACAGAAGGCGGGGTTGTGAAGTAATTCGTTTATGCACTACTCTAATTATATATTAAAATACTGCATTGTTAATCACTTCCGGGCACAGTGGATTGTATTAACTGACCCCCTGAAGCAAAATGCAAAGGTAATAGATTGCAGACTCCGGATTTAAGATCCGAAACCTAAAATCTTTTAAAAAATTGATCCTTCAATTTCTTTGCCTCTTCCAATTCCTTAAGCAGCCCTGCTCCATCCTCCTCCTCAATAAGCCTCTTGAGCCTTCGTAGTGACAAATCAAACCGGCTGATAGCCTCCAGAACTGCCTCCCGGTTCCAAAGGTAGATATCCCGCCATATCTCCGGACTGCTGGAGGCCACCCGAGTGGTATCATTAAATCCTCCGGAAGCATAACCAAGCAGGTCTTCGGTCGGATCCGGAGAACCCTTTATTGTTTGAACCAGTGAGGAAGCCACTATATGGGGCAGATGGCTGATTGCCCCCATAATTCGGTCGTGCCTCTGAGCATCCATCAAGACCACCTCCATGCCGCTTTCCCTCCAGACAGAGGCAACCTTCTCTAATGCCTCGGGATCAGTATTCGGGCTGGGAGTGAGAATGCACTTCCCTCCCTGAAATAGCCGGGCAGAGGATGCCTCGGCCCCGGACTTTTCCGCTCCCGCTAATGGATGCCCCCCGACGAAGTGCAAGCCGTCAGGAAGGGAGGGCTCAACCTCCTCCAGGATTCTCTGTTTAACACTACCCACATCGGTAATAATTGTTCCGTCCCGAAGTATTGGGACAATCTGCTTAATTGCTGCCGGGATGATGCAAACCGGGGTCGCCACTACTACCAGATCCGCTCCCTGCGAGCCTTCCTTCAGATCTTGGGAAAAGCTATCAATTATTCTTAGTTCCTTCGCCCGCTCCAGGTTTTTCAGTCCCCTTCCTACCCCGACAATGCGCTCCACTACCCCCCGCTCCCGGAGAGCCATCGCCAGAGAGCCCCCGATCAGCCCAACCCCGATTACTACCAGATGTTGAAAATGAACGGCCATGATCACCTTCCCTGTAGACGGTAGATTCCCTGCTATTCCTTGCTATTCCCTGCTACTCCCTGCTACTCCCTGCGGTAGAGAGAACCTTCCTCAGGGCGGTGACGAATCTCTTATTCTCTTCCGGCAGGCCCACGGTCACCCTAATATAGCGAGGCAGGCCATAACCCGCCATCGGGCGCACAATCACCCCCTCCCGAAGAAGGTCCTGATAAACCTTAGCTCCATCCCTTTTTAAATTCAGCAGAAAAAAATTGGCCTGCGTGGGAACATACTCCAGACCCATCCTTTCCATCTCCCGATAGAGGTACTTTAGCCCCCTGCGGTTATTCTCCCGGGTCCTCTGCAGGTGCCCCTTGTCCTCCAGGGCAGCCATGGCCCCGACCTGAGCCAGGGAATTAACATTAAAAGGCTGCCGCACCCGTTCCATATAATTGATTAAATCCCCTTTCGCTACCCCATAACCAATCCTTAAACCCGCCAGTCCGCAAATCTTGGAAAAGGTCCGTAAGGTAACCACTAAGCTCTCCCCGTTGAGGTATCCTATCGTATCAGGATACTGCTTATCGTTCACGAATTCAAAATAGGCCTCGTCAACTACCGAGATCATCCCTTCCGGCAAAGCTCTCAGAAACTCCTCCAGCTCTCCCTTACTTACAATAGTCCCGGTAGGGTTATTGGGGTTATCAATGAAGACAAGCTTTGTCCGCGCAGTTACCTTCTTGCGCATACCCTTCAGATCATACCGAAATCCCTTCATCGGCACGGAGCTGCATTTTCTTCCTGCCGCTTTGACGATCAAACGATAGACCACAAAGGAGGTATCCGAGATCAGAGCCTCCTCCCCCACCCGGAGAAAGGTCCGAACTAATAGATCGATTATCTCATTGGAGCCATTCCCAAAGATGATGTTCTCAACACCTACCCCCAGCTTTTCTGCTAATTTCCTTTTCAGATAATAGCAGCTCCCATCAGGATAGTAATGAGCCCGGCTCAGGTAATTCCTGATGGCCTTTACTGCCCGGGGGGAGGGCCCCAGGGGATTCTCGTTTGAAGCAAGCTTTATCGAGCCCCGGATCCCATACTCCCTCTCCAGCTCCTCTATGGGTTTACCCGGAGGATAAGGTATTAGCTCCTCAATATTCTTTGATACCAGCCTCCGTCGAGTAGGCATCTTCAACAACCTCCTTAATTCGAGCGATTTTACCCCCCCCCTTTGAAAAAGGGGTGTGGAGGGGGGATTTCATCCCCCCTCCACACCCCTTGCCCTGGGGTAAGAGCCCAAAACCTTCAGGAATAGACAATGGCTTTCGGCCTCTTTAAGAGGCCTCTGGATCCTTTGCTCGCTGATATGCCCGTCCAGATCGATAAAGAAGATATATTCCCAGGCCTTTCTTTTCAGCGGACGGGACTCGATCTTGGTTAGGTTTATCCCCTTTCGGGCCAGAGGCTCCAGGGCTCGATAGAGTGAGCCCGGTTCATCCTTCAGGGACAAAAGCAGGGAGGTCTTATCCCTCCGGCCTTTCTTTGCCTTCTTTTTGCTGATTACCAGGAATCGAGTAACATTAAAAGCACTATCTTCGATCCTTTCCTTAAGCGTATGCAGTCCATATGTCCTGCCGGCAAATTCACTCGCAATAGCAGCCCCTTTGCGATCAGCGGCAGCTTTTTGGGCTGCCTGAGCAGTGCTCTCCACCTCACACCACTCCCGCCCAGAAAGGTTTTCTCTTAACCAGCTTCGGCACTGGGCAAAGGCCTGGGGATGAGAATATATCCTTTCAATATCAGATAGCCTTCTACTGAGAGAGAGTAGATCATGAGATACTGGTAGAAGCACCTCGGCGAATACCTTCAAGTCGGAACCAATAAACAGATCCAGGGTGCGGCCCACCGAGCCCTCAAGAGAATTCTCCACCGGCACTACTCCGAACTCAGTCCTTCCCTGTTCTACCTCCGCAAAAACCTCGTCAATACTGCTTTTGGAAACCAGTTGCACCGATGAACCGAAGTGCCGAAGGGTGGCCAGATGGGTGAAGGTCCCTTCCGGACCCAAAAAGCAAACACTGAGTGGCCCCTCCAGGGAGCGAGAGGCGGAGATGATCTCTCGAAAAACTGTGCCTAAGGCAACCTGGGGAAAAGGGCCCAAATTCTCTGCGCTCAACCGGTTCAGGGTCTCTTCCTCCCGGGCCGGGTCATAGATCCCTTTCCCCTCCTTCGCCTTCTGCTTTCCCACCTCCAAAACTATCCTGGCCCTCCGATTCAGCAGGCGGAGGATCTGGCGGTCAATCCGGTCGATCTCCTTTCGCTGTTCCTTTAAATCCTTACCCAAATTAACCCCCCTTATTATCCCGCAAGCACGCGGGATTGAATCCAAATGTCAAACGAGAAATCCTAAATCCTAAACTCTAAACAAATTCTAAATTCAAATTAGTCAAATTCAAAACTATTTTTGTCTCTTAAGATCGTAATCCCTTCGACGAGCTCAGGACAGGGTTTTGTATTTTGATCCGCCTTAGGCGGATTAGGATTTGGTGCTTAGTGCTTAGGATTTATTCATATATTTTGTCATTTGGACTTTGGATTTCATTTGAACTTTGAGCTTTGGCATTTGACATTAAATCTTCTTCACCTAGCAATAATAATTCTGTGAGCAAATTCGGTCTACCCACTATTGTGTGAATTATAGTTTACTTATAACTCTCCCACAGCCTACCCCACTCGGTTCTCATCATCTCCTCAACTCGCCTTTTCCCGATAAGAGGATACCAATACCAATCATGATAGGCAATAGAGGCAAGATAAGAAAGGAGCACCAGGGGTGTGCGCAGGAGAAATGCCTCTACCGGTTTAAGGAAGCCCCAATAAATAAGCTTCTGCCCTCTACTGGCAAAGGTATTTTTCTCTGCGTTAAACTCAAAGTTTACTTTGGATATATCCTCTCCCACGGTTTCAATCTCTTTTACATCTCCACAACCCAATCCCGCCTCATGCGCTAATCTAATAAATTTTAGATTCATCGGGTCAAATCCCATCATCTTTGCTGCGATTGCATCAAGAGCAACCTGATCATTGCTGGCCAAAATATACCCTTTGGGATGAGGGATCATACACCGGGGACCAGGACCATCACCGGCAAAGGTAGCATCCATTACCGCAAAGACCCCGGAATGAATCTCTTTCTGGATGGTTAATAGATCGACCAGGGTCTCATGAATAACTGAGTGGGTCCAATGCCTTCTCTCATGTAAAAGGCCACCGAAGGCATTTTTCATCGCCCCGGTCATAGTGGTAAATACATGGGTCTTCATTGTTGGTAGATGGATAATATTTTCTCCAATCAATCTCCGGGGAATCTGAATGCCCCGGGGGAATACCCGGGGGAGGGCCAGCATCCTTCCCTTAGGCTCATAGGTAATCCACTGCTCTCCCTCATACAAATGTATGTTACGCAGTCCATATCTTTCGATTATTGGCTTATGCTTATTAGCTACCTCACCCTTCTTGGCACTAACTACCACGGTCCGATTATGGCAGGCATGAATTAGCTCTTTTTTATACCCCTTGGCCAGCAGTGCCTTAATTACCCCCTCCAACTGCCAGGGGGTAGTGGAACAGGCAGGATAAAAGTGATGCCAGGTGATGTTAATCTTTAGCGCGGTATCCTTATCCTTGGGCAGATACCTCTCAAAGTCGGCCAGCTCCATTAGCTTCTGGTAATCTGCTAATATCGTTTCCGCTCTGGCCTTTAAAATGGCTACCTTTGACCTAACCAATCTTCCTGTCCTGAGCCCCGATGGGCATCGGGGTCGAAGGGCCTGTCCTAAACTGACTAAATTTGAGAATAAAATAACACACTTATCCCCAAAACTCAATATCTTTTGACTACAGGACTTTCCCCGTTTTTTTAGGTAAAGAGTGGATAGGCGGGGCTTTCCAGCCCCGCAATGTAGGGGCCGACGTCTCTGTCGGCCCGACCTGTCCTGAGCCCCGATGCCCATCGGGGCTCAGGACAAGTTCTGATATTAATAAATCTAATTTCCTTCATTTTTTTCCTACATTCTTCGATACAACTGGTTTACTCCTGCATCCTTAGCGGTAGAACTCAATATCCTTGACCTTCTGACCCTTTTCAATGGCCTTTAGGATCTGCGCGGACCGCTTGACGATCTGGCGGTTATCCCCCCTCTTCTCCGGAAGGGCATCGGGATCCGCCCCGGCAACAAGCCACTTTAGCTTTTCCTTTGTCTTTTTCTTCTCTCTAAGCTTGTAATAAACCCCGGCGAGCACAAGATGATTGCCGAGGTATCCGGGCTCAAAGCCTATCGCCTCCTGCATAAGCTCAATGGCCTCCTTGCGGTTGTGACCGGCAATCCTTAATATCGGGTTGGGAACCTTAATAAGAATAACCGTCCAGAAACGGTTAACCGCCCTATAATTGTAAGTTTTATCGAGCTTCTCAACCTTATCCATATATTCGAAGAGCCTGGGAAGCATCCACAGGCTCTGTATTATCCCCTTGACCTCGCCCGTGGCCGCAAAGTTTACCGCATACCAATATGTTCCTCCTACGCTCTCGGGATTAATTGTTAGGGCCTTTTTACCAGCCTCCATCCCCAGTTCGTAGTACGCTAACTTCTCCTTCTTCTGCTTTTTCATAGGTAACTGGTCTCCAATGCACCAGCATACACTTGATATCTTCTCCCACGCTTTCTCGGATTGCGGATTGATCTGGGCGGCCTTCTGGTAATAATCAAGGGCCCTCTCCAACATCCCGCTCTCGTCACTCCGGGCCTCGCACTCTTCACCCAACCGAATAAGGGACTGTTCCTCCTCGGAAGCAAAGCCAAGAACCCCAAGAAAAAGCCAGGAAAGAAAGACGATCACCGCACTTCTTTTCATCACCGCTTCGTCATTTTTAAAAAACTTTATGACCCTCCCCACTGCATACCACGGGGAATCTAAATTAATCTCCCCTCCCTTGATGGGAGGGGAGTAAGGGGAGGGTGAAGGGTCTTAGACCCTTTTACAATCACCCCTTCCTTTATCCTCCCCCATCCCTTCGACGGAGTTTATCCTGAGCGAAGCCGAAGGGCTCAGGACAGGCAAGGGGGAGGAAGTTGTTTTCTGATACAAATCGTAATCCGCAAATACTCACGATTGAGTTTATTAAGGTCAATATTAACTATTTTAGTTGTGTAACTCCGTTCTTTGACCACGGTTAAGGAGAGGCCGGGGGGGTAAACTTGTAGATCACAATCTTGTCGAATTCCCAGGGGAGATAACTAGGGTCTTCCTTAATAACGGCTATGGTCTGCAAACAGGAATATTCCCCGGGGCCGGGATCGGTAACATAGTAATCTACCTTCCGATCGGTCATATACTCTACTATCTTCGCCCATCTATCCTCTCCCTCAAGAACCGCCCGGTAATAGGGGTATATATCAGGATTTATCAATGCCCCTTCATCAAGGACATAGCGATCGCAGTAGCTCCCAATTATCCCCAATCCGGTCTTCCCCACCATCACCCGGGACTGAGTAGGGGTATTCTCCTTGAGCCAGATTGCGGCTTTGTACCTGAGGTCGGTATTTCGGTAGACTACTCTCTGGTAGATATCATCATCATAAGGGAATCTCTCCTTCATCAGGCTAAAATTATAAAAGACCAGCCCTCCCAGACCTATCACGGCCAGGACACCTACCACTCGCTTGCCCAATCTCTTTTTAGCCGACTCAATCAACCATCCCAGACCAACTGCTCCCTCAATTATAAAGATTATCAGCACCGGCAGCAGGTAGCGGTGATAATATCCTCCGAAAAAGGGATGAACGGCAAACTTGAAGCCATAGGCAAAGGGAAGAAGTAAAAAAGAGGCTGCTGTGAATCTGGCTAAAAAGCTCCTCTCCGATACCTCCCGCAGCAGGAAAAGATACAACAGCGTTAGTAGGCTGAACGCACAGAGGAGGAGCAGCAGAAAATTACCAATCCGATTGAAGGAAACCAGGTTAAAATAGCCCAGGAAAAAGGTCCAGACCCCGGTAAGAGCCCTTCGCTCAAATCCCCACTGCAAGCTCAGGGGATTATTGCTTATTATCTTACCGAGATAAGTGCCCGGCAGGAGCCGGGAGGTATGAAACCAGAGGTAAAGAAGATAGGGCCCAACTATCAGGGCATAACCACATAAAAACCCTAAAAGCCTCTTTCCCACCCGGAGATCAAACGAGCCTCCCTTCTTAATTACCTCCCGGAAAAGATAAAGAGGGTAAAGGATCATCACCGCAACAAACACTACCAACCCCTCGGGTCTGGCTAAGAAGACCAGCCCGCAAAGAAATCCAGCCAGATAGGGCCGCTCAAGACCTCTGAGGAGCAAGAAATAATAAAACAGAACCGCGACCAGGGCAAAGCAAACGGTCTCCAGACCATTTACGGAATTTAAATAGAAAAGGGGGCTGCTGGCTAAATAAAGGCCGATCAGGCATGCCAGCCACCTGCTCCCGCTCTGGATAAATACAACCCTCTGGGCAAAGTACAGGCAAAAAACCCCTGAGAGCAGCCCCAATCCTTGAGCCAGATAAACATAATCAATGGAAGGAAAGATCAGGTGTCCACCGGCAAGGATTAGAAGCCAGAGGAGGCTGGTGAACCCGAAGCTAAGCTCTCCCGGATTGAAGCAGATCCCCCTGCCGGCAACCAGATTAACTACATATTTCTGGTAGATGTAGGCATCATCGAGAGGCAGTCCATGAACGATCAGGATATACCTCAGCGAAAGGAGACTGCCCACAACCGCGGGAATAAGCAGCGGCCAATTCTTCTTAAAGCCCTTTATGAAACCTTTATTCTGGCTCATTCCGGATTATTATAAGTAAAAAATCCAAACATCAAAATCCAAATGTCATACATAGTGCACAGTACAAAGTGCAGAGTTATTATCTGGTTAAGGTTAAACACCAATCACCAAATTACAAACATCAAATAAATTCCAAATATAAATAACCAATAACCA
>SDBT01000702.1_pt1 | contig 54314 bp, 65 predicted proteins | sample 2277101 | NCBI WGS metagenome assembly SDBT01 (sample SAMN10404973, study PRJNA504765) | marine sediment metagenome | isolation source: marine sediment core GS10_PC15, 103 cmbsf | place: Arctic Ocean: Southern Knipovich Ridge | collected 2010 | reverse complement strand
ACAGTTCAGAAGGTACAAGTGGAAAAAAGTAGTTCCCCTTCGAGTACCTAGGTTTGTTGAGTATGGAGAACTCCTCCCATGCAATATAGTCAAGCTCCTCTGAAGGTTCAGCAAGAGGGAACTCGTCATTCATTTCATCAAACGTAACGATGCTCTTGTACTTCTGTATCACACGGAAGTACATCTCAATTGGGTCGACCTCTGGTTTACCAGCATCGTTGATACGGTATGGCCAGTCCTCAGGTTTGGACATAGCCATGTAGGCATAAATCTTACATGAGTCCAACAAGGTCTCGAAGGTGACTTCGTCCCTTTCCAAGACTTCTGTTATCCATTTGAGTATCGTACGGATTGCTGGGTAGATAGCCATGATGGAGAAATTGAAGAGTCTGACATTCACCATCCATCCGCAATCAATGCCGTACTTGTCGAGAGGCGTGAAGCCCATTGACCCAGGAAGTGCTGTATACCATTTCTCTCGAAACGAGCATGAGTAGCCTGCCCAGTACCTCTTAAGAAACGATAGAGGTAGATCCTCAGGAATCGGAACTCCTGAATTGTCAGGGTAGCTTAAACTAAAATCGGGGAAGGAAGAAAGGACTGGGTCCGATCCACCTTCCCCTACACGGGCCAGATACAAATCTGGATTGAAGAGCTTCAAAGAAGCTATTTCGAGTTGCTGCTTGTAATCTAGTTCCCTGTACTCCTTGGAACCTACCTCCGGTAACTTTGGCAATTGTGGTTTAACAAGTGCAGACACGTAGAGGCTCCGGTGGTAGATGTGTGGAAAAGTAAATCTTGCCGTACCCTATTCAAGGATACAGCGTTGTTTGTAGAACCAGGTCAAGTAGAAATTTGGGACTCCCCTCTAAAGGGCGATTCAAACCTTAAGCGGTCTAAGTTATTTAGGCTTGTCTACTGCTTTCAAATGTTCCTGAGCTGCGATGTTCAAAGTCTCCAAATCCTTCAGGTCTGAGGGCTTTAGGTTGGTTCCCCTTCGCCACTCGTAAGCAGCATTGTCCGTAGGTTTCAAAGACGACTTCAGACGTTCCTTCTCCATTTCCAAATCCCGTATCTTGTTATCTATTTCCTTTACACGAACTTCTACGGACTTCCCATTTTTGACTTTCCTGTAGACTACGATGTCGAAAAAAATTCTGTGCTCGTGAACGTTCTTGTAGATGCAAAGAGACAGGTACCCTTCTCGAAACATGCGATCGAGTCTCCCGTAACGTTTGTTACCAGGATCTACCGCTTCTTCCGATTTGCCTTTAGTCGATTCAAATGCCAAGAGGCTGACTTTCTCTTCTTACGGAGTTTTGCAACAGCTTCAGGAGTTACTTTCTCGATACGTAGAGAACAGTAACAATGAGATAAACAATTATGTGAAACCAAACCACCGTAAGTAACAAAAGAATGATCCTCATCAACTTCGAGACAATATAATTTACGAGGAGTCTTATAATTTATGATATCTACGGAAGAAACAGAAGCATTGTGTGTTACAAAATTTCCTTCGTGGTTATCCATATGAAGTGAAATAGTTTCTTCAACAGAATCTATATCTGATAGTATATTAGATTCCCAAAATCTCAGTACTCTATAATCTAGAGCCTCTAGCCATTCTGTTGTCTCTTTATCTTTAGGAGTTCCATTAGGGTAGTTGTGCCAGTAGTTACCATCAACCTCGATTATGATATCATAATCAACTAGAAAAAAGTCAACGAATCCTAAATCATGCTCCCACTGATGAATGTATTCTATATTCATATCATCTAGGAGATCTCTGACAATCCTTTCAGGCTTTGAAAAGAATAATCTACCTTTATCTCTTTGTGACCGTATTGAAGCTATACTAGTTTTACGTTTTGATTCTTTGGATCTCCTAGCTTGACCTTCTCGAAGCTTAGCCTTTAACTCCTCAGCTCTCGCATGACCATAAGCTTCTTCCCAGGACAAACCTTTCGTATCTTGAAAATTGTGTAAACCTAGAGAACCTAAAAATTTATAGTCTCTGTCAGCAACCTTCTTCTTTATTTCACCAGCTCTATCTCCGTAAATATCTTCGTAAGTCTTACCTTCTCTATGTGCTCTAAGTTTAGATGCTTTATTTCTAGCTTTATCTTCACCTAGAACTTCTACATCACTCTTATCGTATCTTTCATCGGCACATATTTGAAAAGAGTGAATACCTTCTGCGACTAAATTTCTTGTTGCTTCATGAGCAGCTTCCAGACGTAAATGACTCTCTGCTTTAGAAGCACAAGATACGCTACAATAGGTATTATTTAATTTCCTAAGATCTCCGAAATCGATGATACCTTTACAATGAGAACAGGTTCCACCTACTACATCTAGACTGTCTCCTTCTCGGATATCTGAAGCTTTTATTTCTGATCCATTCAGGTAAAATAAATGATCTCCAGTGACTTTGACAGAGTGGCTACGATATCCATGTCCTTTGTATCTGGAGCTCCTCGCCCCATAAGTAGGAACAGTGTAAGTTATCTTGTAAATAGGTTCTAAAGTTCTAATATCATGATCATGAAATCTCGAGATAACCTTCCTAAACCTACCCTTACCTGTGAGAACGAAGTCACCTATGTTAACATTCCTTATTTGCTCCCATCCATGATCAGTAATAACTTTAGTTTTACTGAAAGTGAAACATCGAGTCTGTCCGCCCTTAGGAACTGTAGGAAGTGTATCTACAGTGAACGGTGAATACCTGTGAAGGAGTTTACAATCTGGACAGGGACTAACTCTCTCCAGGACCCAGTGGATTTCGACGTCTGTACCTACTGAGAGGATGCGTCCTGACTGGTACGCTGACTTGATTGTCGTAGCGTACATCTTGAGTCGTTGCTTAGTTCTCTTATCAGATTGACCTTTAGCTACTGAACTTATGAACTTCTCGAAGTGCTTGAGTTCTTCTCTCAAGTATGAATTGAGCCATTTCTTCTCGTCAGGAGTGAGAGCTCTCAGTCCTCCAGTAGGACCAACCATACCTGCTGACTTGACTCCGAGTTTGAAAGCTTCTTCAGTCTGAGCCTTGAGAGCAATTCGAGAAAGATTCTTGAACTTGCTAAGAGTGATTCCACCTTTTACTACAGGCTTAGGCTTCTTTTTCGGAAACGTATCGTCTGGTCCTTTCGGAGGCTCAGGAAGCTTTGCTTTAGGTTTATACTGAAGATAGAGCTTCCAAAAGTGATCGAAGAGACCTTCGACATTCTTGTCGATCTGCTTACCTGCTTGTCTCGCATGAGCACGTAGCGAAGAAGCAAACCGAGGAGTACCTTGAACTCCAAGAACCTGTGACAGCTTACTAACGTCAGGTTTAGTTCTCTTTGTACCGAGAGCTTTAGCTTCGTGAATCCTTTTCAACTCCTCCAACACATGAGGAGTGATTGAGTCATTTAGTCCAAGCTCTCCGACTCGCTCTCTGACTAGATCCTCAAGGGACATTACTTCTTCTTACGTGAAGGAAGTTCTCCCTCGCGAGCTCCTCTGATGACTCTACCACGAATGACACGATTGATAGCTTCATCAACTTCTTGAAGGGATTCCTTCTTCGTAGGTGCTGGCTTGTTTGGAGGAATCTTCTTAGAAGGGATTTTCTTTGGAGGAATCTTCTTAGGAGGAGGACCTACTGGAGAAGGTGGCGGTTTAACCTTACCTTTATCGACAACAGGTTCCTTCTCAGGATTCAGAGGTAGTTCTTCAGGTGGTTCTTCTTTAGGCTCATCATCAGCAGGAGGTGTATTCTCATCACTGAGGTCTCCTTCCTTAGCTGCTTCCTCAAGCAACTTGGAGAACTTCTTCACATCATTGTCACTGAGCCACATTACATGCTCGAGGATGTACTTCGTCCACTCGAGCTTATCAAGACCCATAGTCTCACCCATGGTGGACATACGTTCTGCGACATCAATGATGTTCTGCCATGCCTCAAGTCTGTCAAGCAACTCAATGATGGACGGAGCAACCATCATGACTTTGAAGTTGTCAACATCCGTTTCCAGGTTCTTCCACCCAAGGTGGACCTGACATAGACGAGTAATACCTACCTTGACTCCTCGTTGAAGTGAGTTGACTGCCCTAGCCCATCTAATAGACTGGGAGGATAGTGTGGACTTCGCGTTGATGTCTCCTTCGTATCCGAAGTAAGCTTTAGGAGCACGGAACGATCCAAAGAACTTGTCTCTGAAATGGTCAATGTCTACCTGCTCACCTACACTACCAATTCCTTCGATGGTTTCAACTCTTGAATTGGTATTCTCCTTTGTAGGCCAAAACTCATCTTCCGAGTTGTGAAGAAACACACCGTTAGTGACAGCAAAGTTGTGATTACCGTCTACTTCTATATCGAAAGTGTCCTCTTTCTCAATGAGATAGTCTACTCTCAGTACTTTGTGGTTGAGTTTATTATTATCCTCGTCGTATAGGTACTTCTCAGCTCTCTTCCACTTAGGTGTGTTACCAGGTATGAGGCCTGCAGTAAACAGTACCTCCTTAGCGAGGTCCCATTCAGATAAGGGATCGAATCCGTTATCCAACATTATTTCTACGACCTCCTCTACGAGTCTGTAGTATCGACTACGTAGATTCTTGAGCATTTTCTCCCTGTGCTCAGGTTCTTCTTTAAATTTCTTAGAATTCCTAGCAGCTATCGCTTCGATACGATTTTTACGGTTAGTATCATCTTTCCATGAGTCAGAAATCCTGTCTGACATCATACTATAAAACTCAGGATCCTCCCAACGTACTTCCATAGCTTCAGAACGTTTAATAGAAGGACCTGCAGCTCTTAGGCCTTCTAGTCTTCTACGTTCCCATTCAGCAGCTACTTCTGGAGAGACTCTTGATCTGTCGAAGTTCCTGTGAGCATTAGACATATGGTAATTGTAATGATCTGTCCTACCCATAGGGACTAAATTGTCAGGTGTATTGTTCTTTTTATTGAAATCATGGTGATGTACTACATTAACACCACTTGAATCCAAAGGAGGATCGTGTTTACGTATAAGATCTTCACCGTAGATATAAGAAGCTACAGATTTATGAGTAGGATCCCACTTAGAACCTTTATCATATTGCTGCATTATCATCTCGTACCCATGATCATCTACACGACGATACAATGGACTGAGACTATCACCAGGCTTAAGATCCTTAGCTTCCTTGTAAGAACCGTCCTTCATCATCCAACGATGATCTGGAGTGCATCTTACTGACTTCTCATTGTCAATAGTAACTTTAACTAGCTCTGCATTGAGTCTAGTCTTACCTACACAACGAGCATGACCAGGAACAATCTTTCCATTCTTGTCACGAGAATATACCCAGAACTTCTTATCAGTTCCATACTCATCAAGTAGCTGAACAACAGTGCGTTCCCTACCATCGAGGAGAGAGATAGAAGTATCTCCAGTTATACACCATGCGTATGGATTGAATCGAGAATCAAATCTACCTTGAACAGGATCGATGAATGTCTTGCGCTTCAGCGAACGACGCCATCGCTTGAGGATTCTAACTTCTTCCTCGACAGGAGCTCTACCTACGTCAACGTAGTAAATCTTGCGATCAAGTGATCTTGTGAGTCTGACGATCATTAACAAGTCGTCAAGAATCTTTATTTGCTTAGCAATGCGATCAGATGCCCAAAGCAGCGAGGTACCATAGATGTGACGATTCTTCTCGTACGGAAGTCTCTTCTGCTTGTAGATGCGGAAGTGAAGAATATCCCAAGGAGTGAACTTCGGCATCGCCTTCTTATCGTCACCGAGCTTCTTCTTGTAGTCTCCAAGTCCCTTCGTCGTCTCGAATCCTAGAAGGATGCCTTCTCTGTTCTCGACACGTTCAAGATCACGAGGGTCAAGCCATTCAAGAGATACTACACCTACATCAGGACCACCAACAATTCTTGAAAAGTCATCTCCATGCTTTGCTAAGTCTCGAGTGACACCTTCAATCCATTGCTCAATGTCGAGGTCTTTGAGCATCGTATTGAGCTCTTTAACGATCTTTGAGTTTTTACCTTCAATCCAGACAGTGGCTTCAGTCTTGTTATCATTGAGCGTAGCGTCTTCTGCGTATGCATCGAGAATAGATGCAACATCAGACATCTTGTCCATCGAATCGTAAACATCGTAACGGTTCTTCCTGTTACGTTTCCGGGTCTGCATCATGTCATGATACATATCGGAAGGATTGTGAGTACTGTAAATCGGATCTGTGGTATCTACCGTCGGTGCTTTCTTAACGGATGCAGCTGATCCCCAACCGAATACAATTTTGAGTCTGTCAATAGGTCCTGGCATTGTGTTTACCTTACGCGCAGATGACGTCCTTAGGTCCTGGTTCCTTCTCCACAGGTCTAGCATCCTCAAGTGGAGAAGCAAGTTGCTGAAGTAGAGTCGTACCGTTTAAAAGATTACCTGGAGGAGTGGAATCGAATCCCTTCCACTGAGCAGTTCGAAATGACCCTGGAGTATAGAACTCAGTATGTAGCATTGAGCTCCTGGAAAGAAGTCCTACACGAGCGATTGGTTGACCAGCAGTGACTGTAGATCCTAGAGGTCCGATAAATGGAAACTCCCTAGCTCGACGTGACCCGTGACTAATACCTATAAACGGCTTAACACGATCTCCGTCTCTGAATAATGGAGTAGCTAAACGATACTGAGTGAGACTATCTCTTGCTACTTCTCCATAGTTCATGACGAAGTCGCCATGGTCAATCACAAGAGCAAACGTACCTTGAGTAAACCAACGAAAGCTTTTTACTTCACCGTCAGCTACTGCTACAACGATGTCTCGGTGCTTTGCGTAGAGATCAATGCCAGCATGTGTTCTTGCACCACCTCGTGATGCACCAATGAACCTACCAGACACAGGAGCGATTTCAGGTGTAGCTACTTTTAAGCTACCAGGATTCTTAATAGGCCAGAACTTTCCAGCAGGTGAAGTAGGTACATCAGGTACCTGATTGAGAGTGTCACTCACATCAGACATTAGTCGATAGTCCCTTTGGATTCTACAACGTAGGCACCTTTTAGATGATCAACATCTTTATCCGACAACTTCGCAGGACGTTCTTCAAGATTCGGCCACATAACTGAGTCTGATCTTCTATCATGACCAAGTCCCCATGTGTGACCGAATTCATGAAGCCAGACAGTACAATTGCTCCGGTACTCTTCACCTACGTAAAGCATCACTCCATAGATACTAGAATGATCTTCCTTCTTAGGAAGAATAAGTGTAGTACCTCCAGGATGCACATCCCAAGGAGTCTCTACCCAGTTGCCTTCTTCTGGTTCCTCTTTAGGAGCATTCCCTATATGTATCAGAACATGCTTGCGAAGAGGTTTGCTAGGAAAGGGATCCTGAACCATCCATTCTTCACAATGCTGTATGAGATCGATACCTGTTCGATTTTCGTATTCCTGAATGGCTTTGAACATGCAGAACTTGGCATTCATGTTCATAGGCTTGTACATACATCCAAGTGGTAAGTCCTTCTTGTCCCACTTGAGTGCAAATCCATTCGATACGATAAAACCTTCGTCCTTGTTATTTGTGATGACTCCGTACGCAACTCCAAAGACAGCTCCAGTGAGTACCAGAATTCCGAAGATACCTGATGCTTTGTCGAGCCAGTTCTTTTTCTTGATAAGCTCAACCATGTAGCTGAAGAAAGGAATTCTCACTTTTTACCTTTTCGATTGTTGCGCTTGATATTCTTCTTGCGCTGGAGAGCTTCTTGCTTGCGACGATCCTTACGATTCTCATCCTTCGGAGGATGGAAGAAAGGATTCGGAGGTTCAGTTGAGTAGTAATCGTTCTGGTTCATGTCTTGTACCCTTCCAACTTACCATACACATGCCACTGACATTCAGGACAGAGCAATGAAGGTGACACGATCCCATCACTGGCGATGGTGTGATCCTCGATTGAAGCCTTGTGTCCATTCAGACAACAGAGCAAAGGTGCTTGTACCACTCCTTTGGAATCAGTCATGGGAGACCACCAAGGTCCCTTCATGTCGAGTTCAATAGGAGGTCCATTCTTTGGTATATCTATTATTTTCACCGTGGTTCCCTTCAAGCGACAATGGAACCATGGAGCATCATTAGACACCTGCTAGGCATCAGCTCAATGGTTATAGATTATGTCTGAGCGTGGACTTTCTCCTCGAGAGGTAAACAATCCTGCTCTTCATCAGGAAAGCAGAAGTACCTCCCAACACGTCCGTCAGATGCATGCATCACCGATGAGGGATGATCGATCTGTCTTCCGTATTGGTCAGTCTGATCCTTCGCTGGCACTACGATGACAACGTTGACACATGGGATGTACAAAACCTCAACAGTCTTGCCACCTTCCCCGAGCCTGCCATTCATTCCAACGTCACCATGGATCGCAGTTACGAGTGCATTGCATCTACGTCGATACTCATCGAAATAGATTACAGGCGCTCCAACTACCAGTTCTGCTTTTCTTTTATCTATCAGTTCCATTGTCTCTCCTTTTTCAATGCGGCTTCATTGCCGCTCGAAAGGAGCCACAGTACAAACCTATGCTGCTTCTCGAATATCCTTCAACGCTGCTTGGCGTTTCTTGCGAGGCAGTTTGGCAATCTTCATCAGCTCGTCTTTGGAGACTCCAGTCCCACCGATGCTCTTGATGATGTGATCGATCTTTGACTGCTTCGCAGTTTTCACCTTCTCAGTGTGAGCAGGTACAGTACTATTGACCATCTTCGCAGTTTTGCTATCAGCATACAGACTTCCACCAGGTTGCCATTTGAATCTCCTTGTTTGTACCCCAGGTATATACCTAGAAGAGTAAGTCTTAAAGAAAGTAAGTTAGATAAGCTATGTAGTTATAAAAGAATAGAAGACCCCAGGAAAAAGACTATGAAGGGTTTTTCAGTTCCTAACAGGTCGGAGTTTCACTCCGGTTCTTCCAACTCAACCTTTCCAGGGTCATTCTCAACCATCCTGTTGTGGTCATCAATCAGTTTTTCGTACCGGTTGATAAGATCTACAAGAGCAGAAAGATCGGTTGTGATGTCTCCCAGCTCTTCCCTAGTTGTCGCTACTCTACCATCTTCAAGCTTTTTGAACTTGTAAGTATGTAGCTCTGGGCGATCTAACGTTTTGTACGTAGGCATCTTTTCGACGACTACGACAGGTGTTTGGTTCTTACAGAACCATGAACAGCTAAGGTTTGGGAAGCTTAGAGAAACCAGCACTAGGATTAATAGTGATCTCATCGTCATCCTCCTTGACTATCTTTGCCTTGACTGTATCAATATCTGTAACGTTATTCCTCTCAGAGATTTTGTCTGCTTCTTGCTGACGCAGCTTCTCTCTGAGTTTCTTGTTCTGCTCAACTACCTTAGAGTTTTCAACTCCTCCTGATGAGCCAAGCATAATTTCGATTAGCTTCAAAATGAAGCCACCGATGATGGTGACCAAACCCATGTCTAAACCTTGTCAGGAGTATTTGACGTGGTAGAATCACGAAGCTCGCCGAGCTTTGATTCAACCTTGTTCTTGACCCAGTCAACTCCCTTGTCAGGAATCTTCCGAGAGTTCAACTGGGAGAGGACAAATTGGACTGCGTTGTCGAGCTTCTCGTTCGAGTCAGGCTTGTCAAGCTTCCTCTTGATTGCATCACGTGCCTTCTCTTCAGCAAAGTGAACTGACTGAGCGACGACCTTGTCAATCACCTCATCTGTGAGCAACTGCTTTGCTAGCTTGCTCTTGTCGATGTAGTGCTTCGCAATTGGTACAAGCACAAGAGTGATGAGCATACTGAAGATCGCGAGTGCTGTGTTCATCAGCTGAGACTGCCATGATTCAGTACCACCAGCCGCTATCGCCTCAGCAACCTCCTCAGCGAAGGCTAAGAGTGGATAGAATACCACTACCAGGAACACTAGCATGAACGTATGGATTCGATTGAACATTGGTTTCTCCTTTGACGGTTGGTTTGACTTAAGGTATCTCTAGTATCGCATCACATGTTATGCAAGCGAAACGACGGTTATCAAAAATCTCACTCTCTACACGATCTATTGTTCTATCGAGAGTTGCATCCTTGAATGCGAGATGTGGAGGTGTAGGAAATGGAGGCCCTACCTTCTTCTCTGTAGAAACACGTGTGGTGAAAAGAAATCTACCTCGAACCTTCAAAGTATCTTCTGTGTTACTATGAATATCGAGTTTCTCAAGGACCTTGCCTCCAGCACCATCGAGATGAAGGAGTGTCTTCCCTTTGTGTTCATTCTTCGTCCATCCAGCACCATCGAGTTTTACTAACTTGAAAGTAGCAGATGTGGCTAGGAACTCTCCTGTACTCGATTCACCTGAAAGCAAATCAAAGTCCTTGTGAGAAACAGCAAGTGGTCTCATTACAGGATTAGGTGGATTGGTCTCATAGAACAACCTACCACTACCACAAGTAGGACACACTGCCTCCTTGAGATTGAGATCAGATACTACAGCAGTTTCGACGGTCATCATTATCTCCTAGTACAAACCTTCGCCTTCAGCTCCAGGACCATTGGTCGGAGCAGGAAGTCCCTTATTCGCAAGCTGACGTGTTGATGGATGTGGATCTTCATCATATGTGTACATGATACGAGAGAACGTACCAGTCGTTGTATTCACAAACACATTGATGAAGTGGAATCCTGCTGGGAGGTTGACTGCGAACGAGACAGTTGTCGATATGAAGTCACCTACAGGTTTATCGAAAGTCCAGAAGGTATCTTGTGACTGACCGTCAATGTAGAATCCTACATCCCATAACGCAGCTACTGAGTCAAAGAATCTGAAAGTAGCAGTAACTCTACCTGGTCCACCTCTAGAGTAGAATGTGAACGGCATCCATGAGTTAACATTCGTCTTGCTAAGAGTCTTCAGTCTCATAGCAGTCTGACGATGAGGAACTGCAGTAACGAGCTTGTCATGAGGGAATGGAGACAGATTACGAACGTCAGCTCCACCATGCTGCCATGGCATCCAATGCTCCATAGCGATAGGAGTCTTCGTACGATACCCTTGCATTCGTGGCTTCCACTCATGAGAGTCGAAGTTGTGTGCGTTGCTGTTTGAACTCATCACAAATCTGACACAATGGAATCCTCCACGACTGAGAGTCCAACGCTGACGTTTACCTGTAGTAGCATCTGTAGCTCCTAGACTTGTAGGTCCAATTACAGTGAACCCTCCAGAGGCATCAGACATAGTAGCGGACTCCTGCCACACGCCATCATTACCTAGAAACTGAACACCAGTTTCACCACCGCCACCATTGTCGATGCTGCTAGAGATGAATGTAAACTCCTTACCAAGAAACCATGCATACACGATTGAGTTAATGGTTGTGGCTGAACCTGTAGGAGTCAACACACGAACAAAGTTAGCAAGCGTAGTAGATGACAACGCAAGGTCTGCGAATACACCAGCACTTGCTTCTTCAAGTCTTAGTATGTTGGCATTGTAGTTCGTTGTCCCAAACTGTGTCTCTCGATGACCATTCACCAAGTTCATAACACCATCAGGATGCTCAGTCTCAGAGTCACCATAGAGATGAGTATCAATGAGTTCAGTACCTGGGAGGTCGGCTGCAGGGATCCTAGGTTTCTTTGTTCCATATATCGTCATCGATTGCAATGTTACATCGTCAGATGCACCAACAACGATTCTTACTGTGTGGTATCCAAAAGGAAGCTCACCTGCAATGAAGATACCATCATCCCACTCATGCTCATTAACAAAGTCACGTAAACTTCCACAACTCGCTTCATCAACAAAGTAAGTGGTATCACTTCCGAAGATACCTCCAAGTGCGATACCAGTACCCACGAATCCAATCTTGAATTCATCTGAGACAGTTTCGAGTCTTACGACACCACCTTCAAGCCAACGAGAAACTCCGGTAGCTAGCAATCCTGTTTGACAATCGCTGAGCTTGACTCCTCTAACATTACTGTTAGTGATGTTGTGACGTCCGTGAAAGACACGACTTTGCTCAAGCTCTCCAGGTCCTGCGAACTCCATGATCGTAGGTAGATGTTGAACGATCTCTTCTTCCTGACGAAGGTGAGCAGTAGATCGAAAATTACCTGCAGTGAAGAACTCTGTGTTGTAGCTCTTACCATAGTAATGTAGTGTAACTGCTTCAGTGAGAGGATAAGTATCTCTCATTGTGATTACAGATGCTGCAATACTAAGGATTGAACTGAGGAACTTATCTCCTGCCGAGGTTCGTATAAGTAGGATATCTCCAACACGCCATTGGCTGATCGTACCTACTGCAGAGATGTCGGCTGATGCTGAAGATGCAGTACCTGAGTCAAAGAAACTGTTGACAAACCTTGAGGTCCACTTCCTCGTTCCAGTCTTGTCAACGTATCTTACAGTACGTCCACCTTTATCCCAGGTAGCAGCGTTCGATGGAAGAGTTGTTCTAGAAGGATCAGAGAAAGTACGAACACCACCTTTTTGAACAACACACCCAGGTGACTCTGTGATCAACTCATCGTCACCTTCGTTCTTCGGAGGATCATTGAGGATAACGAATCCCTTGATACCTCGATGCTCGTCAACTGAACCTTCATCATGAATGTAGAACTGGAAGGTATGAATTCCTTGAGGTAGTCGAAGTGTTCTTATGTGAGTATTACCATCCCAAATGAGAGGCTCATAGTTGTTATGTAGTGACTCATACGCATTGACAAGATCGTTGTCATCAAGGACGAACTCATTACCTACATGTTCACCATCAATAGTCACACCACCTGAAGGTGTTGGAGTAGAATCTCCTACTCCGTTAGTAACGAGCATCACACCTGTGCATACACAAGTAATCTCGTATACTGATCCTCCGAGATTTCCATAAGAGAACTGATTCATCCCTGCAGAGTCTGGATCTCCTAATAGTGATCCATTGTCTTCGAGATGAGGATAACCTCGTTCTGCAAGAACAGTTACTCTCTCGTCGAATGGAATAGTAAACCTACGTTGTCTATTGACCTTAGGACTTGGGAATTCGTCACCAAAGTTACTCACCTGCATACGACGCTGAGGTGGAGCAATCTCTCCAGGAGCATCGATAGGAATGAACTCAGCATCAGGGAGAACTCTCATATCTGCAAGAGATAGATCAAATGGATTGTTGTTCTCGTAGATAGCTCCATGTTCTGAAAGAGTTGGAGATGTGGTATCGACATCGCGTAGACCACCTTGAATACGAACCCAATCCCCATTACCTGATCCGTCAGCGTCAACAATTCTGAATTTGTTTCCAGCACTGTCTCTAAATACGTAACCACTTCTAACTTGGTTAGACGAGAAGTCTAGACCTGTTGAGAATGTGACCCGACCTGGATTGGTTCCATCAGCATCGTACGATAACGTAGCGAGTATTGCGTTGTCAACAGTGATAGCACCTCTACCAATAGATCCGTTCCAGTTACCTGCACTACCTACCGTAACAGTAAGTCCCCTACGGACAGTAACTGTACTAGCTGCAGAATTTATGCTAATGACTTCTTCCTTGTGAAGAGCTCCTGCACCACCTGCATAAGCAGTATTTCTGAACATGATCCATAGAGGAACACCTGCATTGATCAAAGCTTCAGCAGCATCAAGTGTACCAGCAGTGAGTCCTGAGTACAAAACAACACCTGTAGCAGCAGTGTATGTAAATGATACCTCACCAGCATTGGTGAACACGAACTCATCGTTCCATCCAGTATTGTCAATAGGAGCAATGTAGTCCCTGAGGAACTTGTTCATAAAGGCAAGTGGATCAGTATTGATTCCAGTGCCTGTAATAGCCGATGCGAGTTTCTGGTAAGTGACTGAGCCATCTGAAGGAGGTGTAGCTCCAAGCTGAACAGTCTGACCATCTTCGATGCGAGTACCATCGTACATGTAGATGGCATCACCGAATCTGATAGCGATGTTGACTCTATCCTTCTCGAAACGATCTGAGACAGCACTCGCCTTTGCTCTGACAGTAGTACCAGCTACGACTACACCAGATGCATCACGGTCGATGTCAACGAATAGTCGATCACCGTCAGTGCTGAGTGTATCGTCACCGACAGCTATCTCAGTGTAGCCTAGGTTCTGCCATGGGATATCAAATCGAAGAACATCGTCCCATTCCAACTTTCCTGTGGATAGAGTCCAAGTGATACTGGCATCCGACATGAGCCGGAGATTTCTGTCCTCATTGTGATGCTCTGCAACTTGAGGAAGATCCTCATCGTTGTTAGAGAACATAACTCTGTTTGCAGGATCATCTCCAGCACCTGAGTATACAACAGTACCTATAGCACCTACGTCAGCAAGACCAATGATGTTCGGTCCTGCTGAAGCGATGGTCAAGGTTCCATTATCCTGAGTCTTCGCTCGATCTATCTGCCAAGAACCGTTAGACGATATCGTAACATTCCCATCAGCATGAACTGACTGAGCTACATTCCCTGCGTTTTGAAGAATGATGTTAGTAGAGGTATCTCCCTTCGCTCTAACCTTTCCAAACGTGCAGTCGTTAAAACGTAAAGTTAATCCAAGTGCTGCTGGAGAGATATAGTCGATCTTGTCGAAGTGAGTACCTGAGAAGAGATTTCCGATGCTTGCTGAAAGCAAAGATACTCTAGCATCGATGATGAGATGCTCAAAGTAGTTGTTGTTAGGCTGCATCAAGGCAGCACTACCTTGTGTCATCGTTATTAGATTGTCTACCTTGATCAACCCGAAATGACAATGCTGAACATCACTGATCTCTATATCACGAGCAGTGACTCGATCGAATGTACATAGCTCTGCTTGGTCAACGATGAATCTACCATCACCAGAGATGTCACGACCAACTTCGATGTCAATTACATCTGCACGAGTCTTGAGAATATCGAAAGTCAGTGTTGCAGGGTTACCATCGGAGTTGTACTGAGACTCAACGAATACTTCAAACACATCTACAGCTGTAGCTTGTACGAAAAAGCATTCGTAGTCAACTGCACCACTTGCGTCACGAAGGAGAATTCTATCTCCTCTACAAAACAATCTAGTTAGAAGATCATTGATGGCTGGATAATTTACTGCATCAACATCAAAGGACCTAGAAACGAATCCTGCTGGAGGGGTGGTAGGTCCTGTAGTGTTGGGATTCGATATTGTATCGTTTACTGTATCCCAAGTAACTGTGAGACCCTCGACAGCTAGGGTACCTCCAGTCTCATTGTTGATGAGTCGAGCTTTCTGACCTAGACCTTGTAGTCTAACACAAGAAGGAACTTGAACCTTCTCGTCAGACATGATGATCTCGCCATCAACCTGAACAGGTATCTGATTCTGACCTAGCGATAGATCAGCGAGTACAGCCGCTCTCTCAAGAGCTCGCTTAAGACCATCCCATCCGTAGTATTCACCGGAACGGAATTCTGACTCTTCAGTACCTCCATAGACAGTGAGTGTCTTGTTGTCTAGCCATGCTTCACCACGAGCATATGTCGCAGTGACAACTGATCCAGAATCCTTCTGAACTCTAATCAGTGCGAGCTTACTGATGTACTTATCTTCTGCACTTCCATCAGCATCGTCATCGTATTTTGAATCGACTGCTTCAACAGCTGTACGTATGGCAGCAACATCAGGAATCGTCGCTGCAGCAGTAAGTGCAACAGGAGTTCCTTCAACCAACAAGTAATCTGGGGATGGCTTCGGATCTATCTCTTCGAATTTGTGTGCACCAATGACCCATGCATAGAAGTACTGACCCACCCCAGGATCAGATAGGGTGAGGAGGTCTGTCTGGTCAGCAGCTTCTAAAACTTGGAAGTTCTCCTGACTGAGCCACGTACCTGCGAGCATCGTGACATCAAGATCTCCTGAACCTTTCTTGACACTGAGCGCATCGTAGATACCAGGCTTCAGAACATCGACGAGTTCTCTCGAGACTTCAGGCTCACCTCCGTAGAGGTCACGCTTTGCTGCTGTCTTGATATCAACACCAGCATCAGTGTACGCAGTTGTACCTGAAGGTACGTCGATGGTAGCAAGCAGAACTTCATCGTCAGTGAGTGACGGAGGAGTCGGAGGAGAACCAGAAACTCCTTGTTTGACTGCATAGACTACATCATTGTTCGGTAACGCAGCGTTGTATGTGTAGCTCGCTACAACGAAATGAATGTTTGGAGTACCTGCAGATACGCTACCAACAACAACATCGTCCTGGTCTGCATCCTCCTCAATCTCAACGCCATCAGGTGTCAAGAGTTTACCAAGGACTTCACCTGTTTTGTCAGGATCAGTATCGTGAGTAAACTTTAGATTCAAACCACCGGATCCACCAGTAGCTACATTGAACCCATTGTAGACGCCACTGAGTAGCATCCCGCGAAAGCGGTCGTTGAACAACTCAGTGCTGTCTTCTTGACGGAAATCGTGGTATCGTTTACGTGCCATGTTGACTTGTCCCTCTTATAGAACTGCGTCGTCCGATAGTCTCGAGACGAGCATACTGTCAGGTGCAATATCTAAAAACTTGGTTAATAATTCCTCAGTGAAAGGATCAGGCTCAGGAACCTTCCAATAATTGTAATAGGTAACTCCACTGTTACCTCCAGCTTCCCAATTTCTATCTACTTTGAGTTCAGTGTCAGAATGTACTTCAACAACTTGATACTCAGCTTCAGTGAGATCTTCTCCATCACCTGCATCAGTTTGACCCTGAGCGATGACAATAAGATTACCTACGTTCACTGTATCTCGAAAAGACGCTCCAGCATCAGTTAACAATCTTGATGCTGCAACTGAGGTAACTCCAATAGCTGCCTTCGTACTTTGTTGATAGAAGATGAATCTCAGTAAAGCGAGTGGGAATGAATCGTCACCTGTATCCATTGAACCCATCTGATCGAGGAAAATAGCCTGAACAGTTGGATCAAGAGCACTCAGTATAACAGAGTCCCACCTTCGTCTTGCAGACAGAGTATGCTTGGTAACGTAGAACCCTAGAAACTTTGCAAGAATACAATAAGAATCGAATCTCCCACCACGCTTGTGTACGACAGGAATAATATTCAAGAAACGTCTTTTCATATCTACGTTCCAGTCATCTTTATTAAACCCTAGGAGACCTAGCGTATCTGCAATATCCTCCATGTGGTCAAGATCAGTAAGACGTTTTACAAGACGATCGGATAGTAGTGATCTGTTATCCGCAATGCGGTCAAAATTCAATCCTACGTAACGACTGAGCCTTCCGAGGTCACCTAGTATAGGGAGTGGGTCAGGCCCTCTGAAAATGAGTTCGTCTCTGTCACTGATGTTCTTATCTGGAGGATGAAGCTTCTCTCGCTCGAAGTCGTTTCGTATCAAGAACTCTCCACCCATGAACTTCGGAGTGAAGAACTCGTCACGATAGAAGAACTTGAGCGGATCATCAGCATCGAAGGTAGCATCGTAGTCACGACCAGCGTTAGCATACATCTGATTGGCACTTGTCGTGCGAACCTCAACAGCAGGGACTACTCTAGGTACGTCGGAGATTCTACACTCGTCGTAGAATCCGAGAGCAGTATTGGAACTGAAACCACCAATGCGAGCAGTAGCAAGAACGCCAACAAAAGTTCCGAGACCACTCTGCGTAGCTCCGAACTGAACTCCGTCCACATAGAACTTTACCTCGTCTGAACCTAGAGACCAAGTGACTTTATAATTATGCCAATTGGTGTCAACTGATGGATGAGCAGCGACGACAGTCTCAGTAGCTCCTCCAGCGACATACTCGAATTCGAGTGAGCCACCTGAGATACCGATTCTGATTCGATTTGAAGCATCAACTTCCAAGCTGAGCATATACTGAGTACCAGTATCGAGTACGTCAGAAGTTGCAGCTTTAAACCAAACGCTTGCAGATCCCTCTTCTCCGTCAAACTCTCCAGAGATCGCCCCAATGTTGATGAAGTGCGTCGCTGCTGTCGCTTCAAATCCTCCTCCGAATCTTCCACCAGTTGGACGTGATGTCATACCACTATTGACTGCTGTATTAGCATTGTCGCTTGAATCAAGAAGACCCCCAGCATTTAAATGCCAAAGACCTACAGTATCTTGATCAGCTACGAAAGGTTGCTGCCACAGGAATCCTCTGCCTTGAGTATCTTGAGTGTACTCCTGAATCCTATCGATCTCATCATCAACGATGACATACGTATCAACAGCTGTGATTTCATCGGTTCTGAATACAATATCGGCCTTGAGGCTCTCACGTATATATGTGATGGCTGTAAGGGAAGACGGCGTAGGTCCTGTGAGTGTTGCATCAAAGGCATAAACATAGTTCCTGTTTCCTACATGAAGAATATCTGTTGCATCGTCCTCAAAGTGAATCCCTTGGAGGTCAGTCCCTCCAGTAGCAATCTCTTCGAGACCTGTGAGATCAGTCCTTACATTAAGAGCAAGTCCTGTAGCTTCGTCGACAGAGATTACCTCAGCAGCATTTCTATCAAGGAGGTAAACACGATCGTTAGGACTATCGTAACTAGCTCCAACAACTTCAAATCCTGCAGTGAGCGGAGTACTTCCTTGATTGAAATCCCACTCATTAAGAATATCAATCGCAGCGATGTCCTCTTGCTCATACGGGATTCGTACGTATCGTTTCTTAGTTACGAAAGAGATCGAATCAGTACCTCCAACATCACCAACAAAGACAATTGCTTCTGGAGGTTCATCGGATGTAAGGATAGCAGATAGATCAACTTTGAAATCGATGAGGTTAGTGTCAGCATTCCACCGCCACATGACTTGTCTACGTTTGAAGTCTATCCCACTGATCCAGTAGCGCTCCTCGTCCTTGAAGATTTCAAAATCAATGGTACCTACAGATAGTGCGAGAGATGCATCAAGAGTTATCGATGTCTCTGAGTTCACTGACAAGATTCTATGGAACCCATCATCAGCACCACCGTCATCTATTTCAAGAAGATGTCCTGCTTCTACCTCGTCAGTTAGAAACGTCGACCCAGCAGAAGTAAATAGAGCAGTACCATTCGATACTCCATCAGCTCCAGTAACAAGGGACTCTCGTTTATCTAGAAGGACACCAGACTGACGTGCTCCTAGTCTAGAGATGTCTTGATCGATACCAGACAAAGTACTAGCAGAATGCTCTCTGTAATCGAAGAACAGCGAGTAGTAGTGACTTCTAAGAGGTACTAATCCTGATATATCTGACTCACTTACAGATGGACTAGTAGAGAACGACTCTGATAGTACAGAGTCTCCTTCTGCTTTGTCTTCAGGAAACCTATCGATGCTTCGACGGATTTCCATACTGATCCAATCCCACTCAACACCATCAGTCAGTGGCGTCTCTAGGTCGTCATCAAAAGTCCAATTAAGAACTATTTGAGGAGTCTCGAGAACTGTGAGAGCTTCGATTGATGTGAGAAACTCAGGTCCCATTATGCAGCACTCTGTGTCTTCAAGTCATACTCACCAGGAAAGAACACAGCCACTACGAGGTCTGTAGATAGCTGCAGTCTCATAAACTCTTCATCAGCAATAACGAGGTTGTCTCTGAACTTCGATGTACTGAAACTCCAGGTATCTCCGATCACAAACGTATCACCAGATTCTCCTAGAGTGAATGTGATCTCACTGTTGTCAGTGTTGAACTCTGTTGCTACAGTACCTTGAACTGATTGAGGAATTCCGTTCTTGCTAACAGCAAAGGTAGTAGTAGTCAAAGCTGTAACTAGGTAGTCATCGTATCCGATTGCTGAGGTGAGCTTAACTCTGCCAAAAAAGTCTGGAGCGGATGGGTTTCTCTTAACTATCCTTGGAACTCTCGAGAGTGTAATGAAGTCTATAAAATCAATGAGCTTACCACTGTCGATGTTCTCGTAGATACCTGAAAGGTCAGAGAGAGTGAACCCTCTTCCAGGAATGAGCTTTGTGAAGTCGAGAGAGTTGACTGTCTCCTCTCTGACTTTCTGCTTGATGGTAGATTTAGGTATCTTACTACTAAATGAAACAACGTTTACAGTAATCAAGATGTCAGCAGCAGCAAGTGCTAGAGCTACAGGAACTGCTCCTTCCATTTTCTCCTTGTCAAACTTCTCTTGGACATCTGAAAGAAGAGAACTACTTGCTACGCCACCACCTTCAGGAAGAATGAAAGTCTGAGTCCGTGCACCTTCCTGATGCTTCGCAAAGGATGAGAAGACTCCTTCGACAGCATTTGCAGCAACTTCATGATCTAGACGAGTGACAATCTTGTCAGCTGATCTCTTGCTCGCAGGAGCATTTCGCTTGATTGATGCGTCTAACTCACTCTTAGCACCACCACTCGCAGCTACAACATTTGTTACACCGACAATCGATGCGATAGAACCTATGACACGATTGATAGTAGTTTCAGGAGCATTCCCACTCTCACCTACAGACTGAACATAGGTTGCTGTAATGCTTGTTCCTGTTGGAGGAGCTTTCCCGAACTCATCGTCACCGAAGATGATAGAAGTAAAATCATTGTCATCGAACGAGAGAACATAGATTATTTCGTCAGCGTTACCATCTGCGAAGAATGATTCATCTCTATCGACTAATGCTGCATCGACTTTAACCTCTACTCTTGAGTGAGGAGTCTGAGCATTTGAAATTGTGTACTTCTGGTTTTTAGTACCATCAGATGATGCTGTAAGCACCTCGTCGATAACTCTAATACCTTGAATGGCTGGGACGATGACGGATGACTCACCTTCAGGAATCGTTGAGGATTCTATGGTAACGAACTCAATGATGGGAGCGACAGTTGTCTGACAACGAGTAAAGATTGGAATCGGTTCACCACCACCTCCAGCTACGCCAGAGAGCATGCTGAATGTCAAGTCTACACTGGATGAGGATGTTGACTTCGGAGAGTATCCAATCATCTCAGAGAGAACGATTATGTTCTTTCGTTGTCTCGCATGCTTGAGTAATGACTCGAGGTGAGCTTGATCTACTGAGAAGTTCAGGTTGTCAATGAGAGCTTCAACAATAGTCAAAAACAATCTACCAGTGTTAGCCTGGCTCGTATCCTGAATACGATCGATGAACTCTTTGATGTAACGATCGACGTCATCGTGGATGCTTAGCAAGTCACGACGAGTGTACGTCAGTCTTCTAGGTTGGACGATACTCATTGGTCAATCCTCTGACGAGGTACAGCTAGGATAGCTACCTCGTCTTTACCTGTTTTCAAATTTGAGTAAGGGACAACTACCTTCATTTTGTTACGCTCGATGTCAGAGTCATCAAATTGAACTTGCTCCTCCATCACACGAGCAAATGGTACTCCAAGCCTTATAGACTCAGCAATCCTATCAGCGAGGAATACCTGATCTGGAAAGTCTAGGAAGTCGAATACAAAATCCTCGATACCTACTCCAATCGGGAATAGAGGAATGCCTCCTTCACGAATGAACACTGACATCTGTACGTCGTTGTTTACGCCAACCTCCTCAGGAACAACTTTTACATCTCCTCCAGCAGTGAACTGAAATGGAAACGCTATCGCATTAGCATTTTCATCAACATCAGACTGAACAGAAGCAGATGCAGCAACGATAGAAGAACCACCGTAGAGAGAACCGTATGGACTTCCATAAGACATTTACTTATGGCACCTCATCTACATCAACGATCGCCTGCGAGCAAGCGTAGATGGCGGCGTCCATGCTTTGGCCAGTCCCAGATCGTTCAGTCACATCAGGTGTCGCCTTGGCCGTGTATTTTAACTTGTCGCCGTAGGGCGGTTCGGTGCATTGCACGTCACATTCAACGGTCACTTCGACCGCCGAGGACGAACCGTCAATGAATACGTCGATTGTTGTTGCCATTTGGTAGCTCCTACTTGGACTCGATTTTCAGCCTCTGATACGTGACCTGGAAAGTACCGCTAGTGTTATTCGGGGCCGCTGCCATCGCGACAGCTAACTCGCTGGATAGCATACGGCTCATGGTTTCCACGCTGTTTGTAATCAAGGACTGCATCGAGTGCCGCAGCCGCAGAGTGCTCTCGTCGGGAAAGTCGCCTCCAGACGATACGCCCGTGTACGTCTCAACGTGCCCAGGGCCGTAGAACTTGACCATCATGATGTCATCCGCGAGGTTGTCGGTTTGGTTAATAGCAGTCACATTGCTCGCGCCGACGTTTCTGCTCGCCATGAATCGCGCTTGGTCTTGATGATACCGTGACAATTGCCAAGACATCCAGGTTGCAAGAGCGAACGTCGGTTCTTTTCTCTCGAACGCCAGGGCGGCGATCTCGAAATCCGCATCAAGGTTCACGTGCGAAAACATGACCCATGCGCGAACGAAGGCCTTGTTGGTCATGTTCAACCCGCTGATCACGTCAGGAAGCTTGATCCCTACAACAGGTGATGTCCTCGAACTAGCAAAATTCGTGTTGGTTGCATCAGGGTGGATGCGAAGTCCGGTTCCGTTGAGAATGTCAAGTATTGTAGCAACACCTGTATTGTCAGCATAAAAAGTGAACCCGCCGATCGTCTTGTTACCATCACCACCAGTTTTCAGGTTTTGATTAGCTAGCGTCCTGAAATCAAGGTCTATGTGAGTTATCAGTTCACCAGCAGGAGCACCAACTAGAGCAGCTCCTACTCTCTTTAGGAATTCCCCATCAGCTATAGCACCTACCGGTAAAGCTGTGCCGCCACCGGATGTAGTTCTAAGTCGAGAAACTCCTAAAGCATTTAGAACACTACGTACACTACCAGAAGGATTGTTAGCTGAGTCACCTAGCAACTTAACTGCAGCATTTATCTTCTCACGTAGAGTAGCAGTATGACTAGGTATAATATCATCTACGTCAACCGTATTGTCAGGCTGAGAGTCGGTTATAGGATCAGGATCCTGAATAGGAGATCCACCCTTAAAAGTTGTATCCCAGTTTTTTCGAGCCATTGTAAAACCTATCCTGAGATATTTATGTCAGGGTCAGAGAGTCTGAAGTGTTTCCAGTCTCTCGCTGTGTTCCTGAGTCTGTATGGCATGACCATCGAGATCTTGCTAGACTCAGCATCTTCTACAAATCTTGCGTTTTCATCAACAACTACTCTTGTCTCACCTATCGCTATAGCGTCTCGTGCTTCTTCAATGAGTTGCTCACGAGTAGCGATGTCTTTAGGATCGAAAGGAATGGTTGGAACGTAGCTACCTATTCTGGAGCGAAGTGGGATGCCTAACTTCTGAATCATTACAGAGTTACGCATGTTCTCTTCTATTGCTGTCTCGTCCCGAGATTTTACGATGTCTCCACTTGCTGTGAATCTCAATGGGAATGAGAAGGACTGGTTGAACTGTACTTCTACAGTTTTAAGTGGTTCAGGAAATGGAACAGTCATGGTTCACTTCCAACTGGTTCGAAGAGAGCATCGAATGCTGTCCTTGCATCGCTACCTGCCAGTAAAACCATTCCTGCATAAAAGTTGTTTCCTGAGAACGGAACATCAGTTGCATTGAGTAACTTACTTCGTAAGTCAGTCATCCCAATGGTAGAACTAACGTAAAGAGCATGATAGCCTGTTACGTTCAACAGACGATCTATCTCTTCTTCAAAGTCAGAGATTCTCTCAAGAATTTCTTGTAGAGAAGTTACCTTCGCAGCGATAGCATCGATCATCGCGATGGTAGAATCAAGTACATTCGATCCTGTCTGGAGGAGGTCGATGATTGGGTCGAAGATTGAATTGATGATTTCTGTGATGTCAGGATGGATGTCAGCAAGTGAGATCTTGTTCCAGTCAGGATACCTTGACCCTGTAAACTGGTTCTCTATGCTTTGAAGGATGGGAACTACTTCAGACAGCCAATCAAGTTGTTCAAAGTCACGTCCCTCAAAGAATGCTCCAGTAGTACCTTCAGGAAACTCTATCGCATCAATTTGCTGATCGTCGAGTTGTCCTGTCAGATGAATCGCTCGCTCGATTCTATCTACTCGTACTGAAACCTTTGATGTATCCTGAGCCTGAGCAGTTTTCTTGAGATTCTCTAGCATAGATTTGAATCGTATCTCACGAATCTGCTTTGCTGCTCCTCCAATGATTTCAGCAATACCTTTGAACACATCGACTGCTGATTCTTCTTCTGTTGATACCAGTAAGTCGTCAATGTTTGTTGCTGCCTTCATCAGAACAAGCATAGATACCTCTGACCTGAAGTCAGGAACATTTGGATCACGAGAATCTGAGAAACTCTGATCCAGGTCTCTCAGAAAGCTTTCTTCAAAGATATTCCCTTCGAGATTGATAGCACTCAAGGTAATGTCAGGACCGAAATCTCGAGTAGCACTTCCTACCTCCCCTTTCAACTGTCTCGCTGGATAGTCCCACATCTGTAGTACGAAGATACCGCTGGCGAGAAATGAGTTCTTGAAATCCTCCAGTAGGGCAGCTAGTAGACCTAAGTAGTCAAATGGGTCAAGACCAATGAGAAATGTCTTCGTTGCATCCAACGCATCGGATACTGCATCCAGTGGAATTGCTACAGTATCAACGAGTACATCAATCGCATCAAACAGCTCCTCTGTTCCATCAGGTAGGAACCCTGACATATTTGCGCTTATCCATTTAGCCATCAGATACCAGGATTAGTAGCTATCAAAGGTCCTGCACATACAGGGAGTATCGAGTGAGTAACAATTGTAGCAGCAGCCATCGTATGAACCAGAGGAGCATGAACTGCTGCAGCACCAGCAGCATCAAGTGGAGCAAGTGCTCCTCCTAACCATATACCTACTATCGCATTTGCGAAAGCAGTAGTGGCTGCAGGATTTAACACAGCTAGTCCATCAGGAGGAAATATTAGATTCGGTGAATTCAGTAGGATCAAGAATGCTGCAGCCATCGCATTCGCAGTGGTTACAGGATCTAAGGCATTGTCGAAAACTGTTTGGAGTGCTAGCGCGAAAGCTGGCTTTGCTGTTGGAGCGAAGATCGGAGGGAATAGCTTACATGAAATTGCACTGACAAAGTAATCGTCTACAACTGCATCAGCCCATGCCTCGGAAATTTCCTTCGAGTTTGACTGACCTTCGAACATCGCTCCAAAGACTTTTGTCTCTAGAGCTTCTTGTAAATCTGAAATGAGGAGTGGCATTTGTTGACGGAGCCGGAGCGTCCCGGCGGTTGGTTGACAGACCGTTTGACAAGGCTTGAGTAGCTGCTACAGGCGACTTAACACGTTCCCGGGGCAGGCCTTTGGCCTGAAAGAAGTCGCCGTAGAGGAGCTGCTAGGGCGTTGTAGAAGGCTCTTCCTTTGGCCTACTTTGTAGCTGACTTTCTAACAACGCCTTGATGGTATTGAGCTTCCCTGCCTCTCGTCGAATAAGTGCAGGAAGGATAACCTTCTTGTACACAACGAGAATCTCCTGTAAATTTCTAAGCTTCTCTGTTTTGAATTTAATCTTAAGAACAGCGTCTTCAGGTAGTGGCTTAGGATTTTTGACATCATCCTTTGCACTCTTGATTCTAGCTGTTAGCTCCTCAAGGTTTTTCTTTCCCTCATCAGTGAGCTCAGGATACATAGCATAGAGCTTTGACATCGCACCATCAAGCTGCGTACAAACCTGAATAATTTGGTCGTTTGTCATACTCTAAACTTAGAAGCGAGTACGTTGAATGATAGGGGATTTAAAGGATTGAGAGCACCTGCGTTGAGAATGACGCTCTGGGCGATGAGTTCTACAAGACCTATGATTGGAGGTGATGTTGGACCTACTGCTGAACCATGATTGTGCGCGATCAGTGCGTTGAGGATGATGTCGTACCATCCAGTCCATATGTTACCACAAATGATGTTCTCAGATGAACCTTCAAAACCTAGGAAGGTCTTATCACTAGGTCCTAAACCATTCTCTAGAGTCGCATTGCCTAATGCTGCTCGTAACTTAGCATCCCCAGCGATAGCTTCAAGAATGATATCTCCTAGTATCGTCTTGATATTCGCATTACCTGTGACTACCTGAATGTCTAGAGGAGTCTGTTCAGGACCACTAGGTCCAGCATTGGTGATGATGAGCTTGAGATTACCTCCAAGTGATCCAGATGTGTTACCTAGGACGCCTACTGCTGCATCGTTGATGATGTTCTTCTTGAGATTACCTTTGACAGTACTGATCTCATCGCCACCGATGTCAGAAGTTGCAGATCCTTCTATATTCTTAATTTCCTGTTTGGTACATATCTGTGTCTGCTTGGAACCATTGATACAGATCAGTCCCTTATCACGATTGAATGTGATGAAGCTTCCGGTGGAGTCTTCCATCCGAAGAGACTCTTCACCATGAGGATCGAATCTTAGCTTGTCTCCGTTCGTGTCTTCAAGCTCGATGAAGTCTTTCCCTTTACCTGAGAAGATCTTGATGGTATTCTTTGAAGAACCATCTCTACTTCTCCCTCGAAGAGTAATACATTCATTCTGATCCTTCGCATCGAGGATAATCTCTTGACCTGATAGATCCCGGAAAAGGATGGAGGCGCGTCGATTAACAAGTGCATCATGACTGAGCTGGTCTCCACGGAGGGCATCTCTGACTCCTCGTTGTGCTTTGTTGCCTTCACCAATTTCAGGAACGACAGGACAGTCGAACATGATGAGCTGACCTGCACGGTCGATGATCTTCAAGTACTCCTTCCCATCGCCTTCCTCAACCATAATGGTAAAGCCTTTTACAGACTTGTGCCAGATACGACGAGTTGGGTGAGGGTCACCATTGTGAACACCATCAAAAACATCCTTTGGAGTCTCATTCTCATCATCAGGAGGTAGCCAAGGTTTTTCTGCTCGTGGTTGATTGTCCTTGGTGAGCATGATATTCGGATTCTCGTCGTTACGTTTCGGAATGCCTCGTGAGGTTCCGAAGATAACTGGAAAGTCTTCGTGAGCACCTTCAAACATCAACCAGACAGCTGCACCTACTGGAGGAGGGTTGAATGGTCCGAAGTCGTAACCTCCGCCACCATGTTCAGCTACTTCAGCCCACGGCAATGCATTGGTAGGAGTCCTATGCTCATCTCCATGTATTCCCCAGATTCTTACCTTTGCACGACCTAAACGATCAGGGTCATCAATGCTTTCAACCTTACCTCGCCATGCACCATTCTTGTTACCGGATTCTGTATCCTTACGGATAGTCCTGATCGCTTCGACTTCAGCTCTTTGTTCACCAGGCATTATGCAGCACTCGTAATCGTAGCAGGTACTTCGTCAGCTGGACCTGTCTTAGCTTCGTCTGGACCATCACCTGATGTAGGACGGAAGAACTCTGCTGTGATTATGTATCCTTGTGTGATAGAATGTATAATCCTCTTTATCTGATACCTTCCAGAGCTCCAGTGAAGACCTTGGTTTGTACCTTCTTTGACTTGATTCCCTTGAAGCTGTGGAGCATCGTCAGGAAGGATTACAGCTATCTCACAAAACCTTTCTAAGTACGACATATCAGCATGTCTAGGTAAACCGTATAACTCTAATGTCGCACTATTGATAGAGTTGTGAAGACGACGCCAAGCACTAGATATCACATTACGAGCTGCGTCTGGTCCTATGTGATCATGAAACTGTTTACCTGAGCAGTGACCTCCGAGAGCAACCTGCTTGGCCGGTTGGTAAACGATTGAATCAGCTTTCCTGCGCTGCTCAATCTTATCCTTAGAATCAGTTATCGGTGGAGACGAAGTACGTCCACCACTTACAGGATCCTTTGATGATGTCATTCCTTGAGTGGAACGATCTATGACTACTTGCTGATGCTGCTTTGTTCGAGGATCATATACGCTAGCGATAGCACTACGAGCGAATGATCCCATTGCCTTCGTCATGTACGAAGGTCTCCATTCTATAATACCGTTAGGCATACCAAACAGAACTTCGAACTGACGATATCTCCTACCCTTTGGACCTTTCGAATCAGTAAACTGAACAGGAGTTCGTTTGACCTCGTTCTCAGGTTCAGGTGACCCATGAACCTCAGCAGCGAGTTGCTTGAAATACTGAGTACAGAATTCAAATGTACCTTCACCTCCTAAACGGAATTCATACGTGCCGTTAGGGTTAGCGATAGAACGAGCCTCTGGGAGGAGTTTGGATTGAATGAAGTCGATCCTCGATTTGTTTCCAGTGAACCATTGTTTCTTTGGAGTTTCGTCTCTACGAGTATCGTTTGTCTCCTCGATGAAGATCTTAGTCTCATCAATGTATCCTAAATCTTTTGCGACTGCACGAGCGACAGTACTGATTTTACCATCATATACTGTTGGATTAACTTCAGTAGCTCCTTGCGCTCCAAAAGCATAAAGGAAAAGGGTTATACGGAGACCTGCGGTCGAGATAGTAGGAGTGTAGTTGACTATCTTCATAGTTTTCCAGTCAGCGGTCTCGAGACCATTGTCTGGATAACCCCAACGAAGAAGGAGCGATCCCTTCTGCTTCTCGTTCCTGTCTGCCTCAAAGATCTGTTGCTCCAGACCACCGAATGTGTGATCGATGAAAGTCATAGTACACTCATCTCGAGGACCACTCTCGTATGTAAATTCCTGAAGATGATTTGGAGGTATCGTAACTATAAAAGGAGTACCTACAGGTTCCAGACTCAGCGAGCGAGGTAGCTCACCAAACCTCAACTGAACGACTGGATGTAAAGTTCCTTCTTCCATTTTACCTAGCAAGAACTGTATGAAACAAGTTCTCTCTGTCAGGGATGCGTAGTTTCCTACGTACTGTACACTGTGCGAAAGGATCGGTCATCTTGTTTGCATAAGCAATGACCCAGTACAGACTCTCAGTACCATAGACTTCCAACGATACGAGATCCAGTCGATGCTCGAACTCCTTTGGTACCTCGAAGAACTTGTCCTGAGGTAGCTCCGGTATAAATGGAGGATCCCATGTCTCTTGAATTGCTACAGGATCACCATCAACGAATCTGTCTTCACGAGTCAGTAAAAACCGAATCTTGTTGTATCTTGATAGAGGACGATTCGGGTCCTTGTTCTGAATGAACTTTACGTCGTCTGTTTCAAGTAACGCAGCCATTACGGAGTACTCGGTACGTTGTGGGAGCTACGCATGATGTCTCTCCATCCCTGTGCTTCTGGATTGAATGCTCTCAAGGTAAACTGAATATCTACACGATGTGGAAACCCTTCTTTATCATAGGTATTACCCCACTGAGCATTGAAGTTCTTGAGGATGCCTCGCTTGTGAAACCAATTCCCAATCGTGATAATACAATGTCTGGGAGGGCGTAGTGGTCCTTGAGGTGGATCACCGTAGTCAGGGAATTGAAATGACTTCACGAAGAGGTATGCATCCTGAACATTCTTTGCATTACCGGAGTCAGCTTCGTCTACAGATGCTTCGAAACGAATGTTGAATGGGTAATTGTCAGGACTACCATCAATATAGAAGGGATGCGGCTCTGATCTACCTCTCGCGCCTGCTTCATCGTAGTTTGCATTGTAATCATTACTGATCGGTTGGAAGTAAAGAAACTTCACACGGTCGATTGTAGCACGAATGCTACTGCGACGACTTACAGAACGATTCGCAGTCCTGTCAATTATGAATCCTTCAACAGGCATTTAACCTCCCAACGCATTCGCTATAGCAGGACGAGAAGCATGAGTAGGAGCAGGACGACTACCCATTCGAGCGATAGCTCCTCCTAGCAAACCATGAATCTGTTTAAGGATCATGTCTGTCGTACCAGAGTTTTGTACAGCAACTACCTGAGGACCTTTATTTCCATCATCCATAGTAGGTATCTGCGGAGTACGTACTGGGGAAATGTCCGGAGCTGCGAGCATCGAAGGGACGTTAGTCTGAGGAGCCATCGAGAAAGGAGCTGCTACATCCGTAACAGCTCCGGAACCTGCTGCTACATTTGTAGAAGCAAGTCCCATAGCACCTACCTCAGTACCTGCATTATTTATAGCATCGAGATGCCTGACTTCCGTTTTCCTCTTCTCCAATGCTTCTTTGAAGAGAGGCATCTTTTGAATACCTTCTAACGCTTTTGTCGTAGCATTCTTGAAGATATTCTTCTCAAGTCTGTCAGGGATAGCTTCCATTCTTCTTTTGATCTCTGCTTCGTTTATCTCTCCTTCTGCAGTGATAAGTCTCTTACCTTCACCTTTACCGATTAGAGCTTTTATATCACCAATCTGTTGCTCTCGAGATCGCTTATTATCTGTAAGCGTCTGTTGAGCCATTTTGATTTCAGAGGTTGTCCGTTGAACTTCATTAGTAGCTGCAAGCTCCCTGTCCTGATTCTCATCAATCCAGTCAGCAATCTTTTGAGCACCTAGATAGACAGCAGTGAGACCAGCGACTACTGCTGTAATAGGTCCTCCGAGAGCTGTAAGTAGTGGACCGAACTTCCCGAAAAGTAAAAGTGCTCCTCCAAGTCCTAGAACTAGATCCTGGTTGGATTCACTCATACCGCTCCACCAGTCAATAAGAACTGAAACTTTCTCTCCTAGCTTGACGACCCAAACTCCTAGATCCTTAGCTAGCTCTTTCGCTCTCTCCATCCAACGTTGGGTAGCTTCTTTACCTTCAGAAGATCGAAACCATTCGAGCGCATTCTGCAAATGAGCTAGACCTTGGTCTCTTAGGAACTTGAGATCATCAACCCAGCTTGCAGCAACAGTAGCTACTACCTCACCGAGACCAAGCCATAGGTCCTCAAAGAAAAGTTTGAATCTAGCCCAACTCTTTGTGAGCTTACTCTGCCTCGCAGCAGCTGACTCGAATAGTAGCTTCTGATCATGTTCAGATTTACGAACAGCTTCGACTGTGTCCCTAAAAGTTTTCTTCGTAATCTTTCCGAGTCTGAGTAGATCAGGAGTACTCATGTCAGTCATGTCTCTATAGAATGAACCGAAGCGTATCAATTCATCAGGACCTACTTTACCTAGACTCTCAATGAACAACTCGGTAATGCCAGCAACATCACCTGCTTGAAGTTGCTTACGAATGTCCTCCATAGCTTTCCCAGTATGATCTTGAAGGAACCCTAAAAACTCTGCACCTTTATTACTTTCAGGATCCAATGCCTCAGCAAACAACTTAGGCAATCCCGACGCATCCACACCAGCTTTCTTAAGTGCTCCTGCGACTGCTCCGAAGTCACGAATCATATCAGCTCGTGCTTCACCACCTCCTGTCATACGTGCTTGAATTTCATCGAGTGACTTGGCAAAGCTAATTATCTCGTCACCTGTCATCCCTGTCGATTCTTGGATGAACTTCATTGAGGTAGCAATACCTCGAAGTCTATGATGAGGAAGATTATAAGTTCTGGAGAGTGTGTCCATAAGGTCGACTACTGAACCTGATGCTATACCCATACCTTGAGCGAGCTCAACTGTAGTCTTACGAAGGTCTATGAACTCCTTGCTACTGATCTTTCCTCCAGCCAAGCCTAGGTCAGCCATCTGCTTGGTTGTCTCGATCAACTCTTGACGAGAAATGCCTAGCTCAGCAGACATCACTCTGATCTGATCACCAGTAGCTGAGATCTCACCAGGTAGATCATCAATGGTTGATCTAAGCTCACCTAGCTGATTGTCCCATGATACAAACGATCTAGTTGCTCCAACGACAGCTCCAATGAGAGCACCACCACCAATGAAACCTGTGAGTGCTTTGAATGAGAAACCTGCGTCGGCTGCTGCTTCCTTCTCACGAGACAAAAATCCAAGTAAGGATTTAGAAAGTTTACCTCTCTCCTTCTTAGTCTTCTTCGAGTCCTTTGTGTGCTCTTCTTCGTTTTCTTTGGACTCCTTTGTATCTTCACGTAGACCATCTGCAACCTTCAGAATAGCCTTGGACATAGCAAGATAAGCTTTCTCAGACTTGCTGAGTGCTTTCTTGAGGTTGTCCTCTCCTTCGACTTCTATATCTAAACCGAGAGGATTATTCTTGTCGATAGCCAATTATCGAGGTTTTCTATTGTGAAGATTCATCCAGAACTTTAACATGGCATTTGTGTCATCAACAGTTCTGTTATGATGGTACTCACGCTCAAAGAGAGGTAATCTCTCAGCATCAGCGTAATCAAAGCCTCCGTAGTGTACTAAGTCGAAGAGGATAGCGGCGATATCCTGTACACTACGTATTTTACCGCTCAGGACGAAAAAAGCTTTTATCCATTGGGAGTGTCTCTTCATTCTCCCAACCGCAATTACCACACTTCGGATAGATGGTATCTTCGATTCCGATATCGATTCTAGAGACCTGCTCTCTGAACTCCAGTGAGTCTCTACCTTTCAAGCTGCGTACAAGATCCATTCTATCGAGTAAAGAAGGATCATTGTTATCATCGATCTCTACAATACGAGTCGCCATACGATGCACATAGGTATCATCGTCACCGGCAACTTTATTTCCTCGCTTCTTGGCTCGATTGGAGTACTTGGCAGTTGATAGCTCATCAGCACCACGTAGCATCCTCCAACCGATTTTCTTCTCCTGGATAGGGAGAATGAAGTGAAACGGTTCTTCTAGACGTTCTACGGCCAAGGTCTGGAGGAGATCCTCGTCGTCTCCGTAGACAACATCGAGGTCTTTCTCCAGATCCATGGAGTGCTTTTGCTTTGACCCACACTCCGCACACTTGTAAGGAAATGAGTAAGCTCCTCCATAGGAGAGAGTTCTCATGTAAATAAACAGATGCCACCTATCGATCAGGAGTAGTTCCCCTGCATCGTTAGGACAGTCTGTACACTTCTTTACAAGGCGATCGATGGTCTCTGTGAATGTGAGTGAAGGAGAAACGAGTAAACGTTCCTCTGGAGTTCCCCATGGTTCTACGTTGAGGACTCCTTTTCGATCTGCTAACTCACCTTCGTACAGTATACCCTTGCTAGCAAGCTGAATCTTGCCATTATACTCATTGGCCATGTTGACTTCTCCTTGGACATTTCTTTACTACTTTTGATTGACGACGTATTGACATTACAGACAGATACCTGCTGTCTGCACCAGGTATGTAATTATGCTCCGGTGATGGACTCACTCCAATCGATCTTGTCGATCTGAATGGGACACTCCATGAGGAGTTTCTCTTGTCCACCTTCGTGCGTCACCTCAATGGTGGGATCAGCTGATGGCCACATACCGATGAGCTTTGCAACTCGTTCGGAACTACCATCAGGTCCCTTGAGGATCAAGTTTCCAGTTCTCTTGTAGTTGGTCGCAAGTCCGATGTTCCCAGTTACGGGATCATATACCTCCTTACGCCAACGAAGGATTGCACCTCTCACATCCTGATCGATAAAATCTTTCAGCATGAGGTTGCCTTCATCTATCTCAACAGCTCCCGCAACTTTCCTCTTCTCGTTCTGGAACTCAACGATGACAGGTGGGTTACTTTGCTGTGGCAGTGTGAACCCGTGAGCACCCATTTGAATGAGGTCGCGGTCAGCGCCATCGAGCGGAATCTCGATGTCGAAGTTGTTCTGTCTCTGCGGCTCAAACGACCCAGCTTCCTGGGCAATGTGATCCGCCGACTGCGGGTTAGTGAGAGCCATAGATTTCTCCTTCTGAAATCACTTCGTAACTATACCCACGATTATGAGCGTAGTCAACGATTGCTTTGTGTTTTTGTGACATTAAGTACTTCTCAAGGAAGTACGTACCCTTGACTTCAATGATTGACTTAGACCCACCTGCGTATTCTACTACGAAGTCGGGAATTGTTGTTTGACTGTTTCCGTAAGGAATCCTCAATGACTCATACATCCAACAAATGATAGTGTCATCAGCATCTAATTGCTTCATAAACTCTAGTTCTAGTTTTGAACGGTAGTAATTCGGATAGCTATTCGTAGGTTTGGAAGACTCGTAGGACCCTTTCCTCTTACCTGGACTTCTTATACCTAAAGCATAGTCTCTAAGAAGAGCTTGTGAAACTGCCTTTCGATGTTCAGGAGAATTAGTGTAACCTAATTTGCTAGAGTTACCAATCCCGTTCTGGTTACCTGTCATAACAACAGACATCGTTTTCTTGAACTCTTCAGTATGAGAACGAGGTGAACCTATACTCCTAGTGTTACCAATCAAGGATAAAGATATTCTAGCATTCCTTTCCTCACTAGATATCTCTTCTCCAGGGAATAGATCCAGATACTCATTAACAGTTAGGTCATACCTGCTCAGATGCGTATTAGTAATCATCTTAAATGAACGATCACAGATCTGACAATCTACAGGCACGACCTAGTGTTTTAGTTACGCTGCCAATTCTGCAAAGTTCGCACCTTGCGAAGTAATAATGAATTGCATTTCGATGATCTCAGCGGACTTCGTAGGCTTGATGAAGAGCTTGGAGATCATCTTGTTTTGATCCTGAATATCAAGAGTAGTTGTGGTCTCGTCTGCGAGTACTAAGAACTCGTTGATACCACGATTGCTCAGAATGAACTTGAGAGTAGGTTCAACCAGTTGCTTGAACTCACGCCACAAGACTGGATCGTTCGGATCAAAGACCAGCTGACGTGCAGCCTTCTCAATTGCACGCTTTGCGAAGAGCAACATGCGTCGAACGTTCACACGATCGAGAGCAGTCGTTGCACGCTGAAGTGTCTTCTGACCAAACGCATGAATCCCTGCACCAACGAAGTTGGTAATAGGATTAACATTCGCTCCAGGTCCGTTCAATGCATCCCGATCATCCTGATCAGGAGACACACGTAGGTCATTAGCTCCACGTAGTTTGCCTCGCTTGAAGCCAGCAGGTGCAAACCATGGGAACTGCAAGTTGTCGTTCTGAGTGTAGACACCAGCCATGTGTCCTGATGGAGCTGTGAATACATCTAGATCGTGGAACTCATCAAATACCTGAATGTACGGCCAGTACAATGCACCGAAGCTAGAATTGAGAGCTGTGGTACGAATGTTCGTACCGTTGTGGAAGTCAAGGATTTCCTGAACGGTATCGATGGTCGGGAAGTCAGGAGGATCAACAATCGCAATCAGGTCACCTCGTGTCTCAGCCAAGTCGATGAGTTCATCTTCAACATTTTGACTTGACTGACCAGGACAGATAACGATGTCAATCTCAATAGCTTCCTTGTTCCGGAATGACTTCAGTCCAGTCTTCAGAAGCGCATTGCCAATGAAGTCACTGTCCACAACTCCAACATTGCCATCGTCTCCACCTCTGACTTCAAAGGTCTTGCCGATGACAGGCTCACCACGACTTGTTCTGAGAATTGCTGTGAAGAGACCACTGCTAGCAGCTACTTCACTAACAACGTTCGATCTGTTCAGACCACTGATAGTCTCGAGAACAATATCTCCATTCTTCGATCGAAAATTGAAGTTTGTTGATACTAGAGAGTTCGGCTTACCTATCAAGTCAATACCGTTGAATGCTGAACCCTTGGTCAGACCTTGGAACGTAACTGAACCTGGAAGGATTTCGAAGTCCAATCCGGTCAGTGACCCATCAGGCCATGTTGCATTGTTGACTTCAAGTATCGTATCTGTTGAGCCTGACTTCAATGCATCGATGTGAAAGAAACCATTGTTACCAGTGTCGACGAGATCCTTGATCCACAGGATATCACCCACTTTGACACCGTGATCATCGAACTTCGAACCAGCAGACAGAAACTCACCAGGAACAGCTGTACTACCATCAGACGCAATGCTGTTGTGACCATACACATTGAAGGTCAATCCAGTGAGATCACCTAGAGGGAAGTCTCGATCGAACTCCAATACAGTCGCGCTGACTACACGAGTGACACGATAGACACCATTGTCTCCAGCAGTGCTCGCATCTTCTATTTCTACGATGTCGTCAACGCGAACCTGAGTATCGAAGTTACTTGTAACTGAAGTCAGCTGACGACCAGACGACGTACTAGTTGCACCATCAGCTACACCTGCTCGCTTCGCAGTCCATACTGTGAAGTCGAGAGTGGTTAGTGAACCTGTAGCGAAGTCACGATCAACAGTTAGCACAGTTTCAGTTAGTGATATGATAGTATAGAAACCATCGTCATCAGCGGAGCTAACATCTAGGATTTCTACGATATCACCTGCAACAACACCATCTGCAATGAATGTGCTGCCTGCAGATGTCAACTCTCGAGTTGATGGAACAGATGTGGCTCCGTCACTAGCGACTATAAGAGTCTCCTCTGTACTACCTTGGATTGATTGAGCTGCAAATTCAGCTGGACTCGCTGCTGACTCGACACGAGTGATCCACAGCTTGTTTCCATGCCGTAGATACTCACGAGCAGCGAACCACCCCTGAGCTGCAGCAGCATCTACCGAAGCATCAATAGGCTCACCGAACAACTCGAGTAGCTTACTGACGTTTGCGACTATCACTGCTTCGCCAATTGTTCCTTTGGCAAATAGGTGAGCCATCCCTGTGGATGTGTTACTATTTGTCTCTACGAAGAGAGATAGATCGATCTCTCTTGAGAATGCACCTGCTGATACGAAAGCCATCGTTATCCTCCTGTCTTGAGCTGTGGGTTACTCCTGGTCATCATTGTCACCAAGGAGTTCTTTCTCAAGCTCCGCTAAATCCTCTTCTTCATCAGGAGGGGAGACGGGCTTGTCAACAATTTTGATATACTTTTTCTTTTCCAGTACTTTACACTCCGGAGAGATTTGATTGTCCTCTACCTCAATCGTTTCTCCGGAAAGTAAATTCTGGCGTGTTGACATGCGACCGAACTTCGGGTCAAGAAGAATCAGGACCATTGGCTCGCGATATTGACTGATGATTTCTTTCATGTTTATACATCCGTGAAGTATGTGACCGTGACGTCTGTGTTTTCATCGGGTGGGGTAGAGAACGTCACAGTGACTGCCCCAGTCGTGTAATTGATTGTACCTGATGAGACTTTATCTCCAAACAGATTCCCTGCTCCATCCTCCTGAGTGACAATTGTCTTTCCACTGAAGACTGCTGATATCACCATCCCATGTCGTAGCACAGGAGGACGATCGAGTGTCTTTGCAAATGTTAGGTCAGTGCCATTGACATTAGCTGCATACACTTCGATGGGTGGAAGATTTGATCTGTCTAGTTCTTCATTAGACTCCGCGTCTATGATGACTGTCTCGAATGCCTTGACTATCTTGGTAGATACGAACTTGTCATCAAACATCCAACCTTGAGCTTCAAGAGTTATCGTCTTACGTACTTGACGCTCTCTCTCATCTGGTTCAAGGTCTGAGTTATCGTCTACATCTCCTTCAAGGTATACAAAGAATGTCTTGTCACCCCAAACGTCATTTGGACGAATGCTCAAGTAGATGTAGCTGGGAGCGAACTCTTCGAGAACGAACCTTTCCCACGAGTTCATCTCTTTGACGTAGCGTGTCCAGAGATCTATTTGGTAGGTGATGTTTGATGGTGCAGGGTACTTCCCAGAGAGCATCTCACTCTCTCGTGGAGGATCCCTGAGTCCTAGTCTTCTAACTCTGTTGCTGTTGAATCGTGTCGGGTCGTTTCTAGAACCTAGTCTCTGTACAGAGATGCGAGGTAACGTTCGTATCTTGTTGTCAGTGAGCCTGCCTGTAGTTACTTCGACAAATGCCTTACGGCCAGTCTGCATTAAAAGCTGAGTGGTACGACCTACCTGCAGTGGTGAGAAGTTTTGCGACAACCATGTGAGGATTGCCTGGTCGTAGAGGATGAGTTGATCTTGCATTCACCGTTTAACCTTGAGCACAGTTTTCTTAAAGTGCTTCTTTCTGTACTCTCTAGCTACCTTCTCAACTTCCTTACGGTACTTAGCTGCGAACTGAGGCTTCTGAGTTATGTACTTTGAGAGGAGTGGTCTCCATAACGGTCGAGCAGGTATGTCAGCTGTTCCAAACTCATGTATACGTGCAAGGACCCTGAGTGGTAAGTCTGCATCTGGATGGGTGACGTCTTCGACTCCGACCCAAATCGTTTTGTCGGGATTACGACCCCAGGCAATATGGTCTTGGTAGAACCCTGTAGCGATGAGAATTCGAGCGTCTTTTCCGACTCGAATCTTATGATCAAGGTAGGCATCGCTTAGTGGCTTCCATGCATATCGTTGACTGTCTAGTATCTCCTTGGCTTCTTTGACCATCGCCTCAGCGATGTCTTCAGTGTAGTTGAATGCCTGAATGCTTACTTCAGTGTTCAGGACATTGACAAACCGACTGAACTCCTTCTTCTTTTTATCGAGATCTATCCTAGAAGACTGTACAGCCATAGCGTCCTCGGCTTGCCTTGTAACACCTTGTGTAGCAGCCTAGCACGCGCTGTACGGAGACTTAGGTTGTTGGGTGGGCCGGTGTGCCTCCGTGGTTAACTCCTCGTATACAAGCTGCTAGGGCTCCTCAGCCATCAGGAATGGTTCGTAGAAAAGCGAGCACTTTGTTGTGACATATGATGCATAGATGGAGCTTAGTAACTGTATCAAAGTAACTGTTAGATTTCTCTTCGTCCGGAGGACCTAGCAACAAAGCAGCTTTACCATTTATCTCGAGCATGCATGCTGAACAGTTCGCTTCGATCATATCGCAAGGATGATTGAGTAGGAACCTGAGAAGGTATCGTTGGTACCAATCTCTGTTGCTGCGAAAGTATCCCGAGCAGCGATCCAAGCATTCAAGCCACCACCTAGGTCATCGTCCCATGTCGTCTCGAGAGTAATCTCTGACAACGAAAACTTCGCTCCACTGTTGATAGCTTGAGCTGATATGGTTAGAGTACTCCCAGTTGGGCCTTCTTGTAGTATAACACTCGCATCGTACTTCGGAGTGATTAAAGTGAGAGGAGTCTGGAGAGCGTGGTTGTCAGTTTGAGGTGCTGTGACTCCAGTGCCGAATCCTATCTGAGGTGAGTTGGTACCTACTTCGATAGGTCCACCACCAGCGGCTCCACGCCATACATGTCGACGTTGTTGATTAGTGACATCATCGACGAGGAACTTTACGTCGCCACTGACACCATCACATAGTGCTTCTAGGAAGCGACCAAACCAACGAACGAATGACCGAGCAGGTTGGATGATCTCATGCTTGAGCTTCCCATCAGGACCTGTGACCTTGATACCTGCCATCACTTGGATGCAGCTATCAGGTACAAACAGACCTGACTTGTTTAGTGCGTATCCTTTAGGGATCGCTTTGAGATCAGCTTGCATTTAGATGAATCGTTTCCACTGCTTAGGATCACCTAAAACAACGCCGTTGTTCTCGATGGCAAGAGCTCTCCAGCTAACCAAAACTTTCAGACTTTTCTTAACCTGAGAAGTCTTCCATCCTCTCTTCTTACCTATATCGGTCATAACATCCTGAACGAGGATTACTTCAGATCTGCCAGGTTCACTTTTTACTTGACTCACTAACTCACGAGCACGATGCTTATCAACAGCTTCGTTGAGAACATCACTAGGAGATTCACCACTGACAACCTGCTCTATCAAGAATTCAGAAATCATTGTTTATACGTTCAGTGTGAAGGTGTAACCACCAAAAAAGGTGATACCATCGGGCACATTAACAGGAGTAAATGTGTCTCGCATGATGATGGCTGAGGTACCTGGAGTATTACCTCTAATTTGCAGCGTGATCTCAGAGAGGTTAACTGGGTTACCTGATGTGTTGGTACCTGTTGAAGATACCGTAACAATGGATTTGTCGGCTTGCTCACTAACTACCTTCGATGCGATGAGCTTAGCGAACTCAGTTTCCAAATCGACGTCGTCAACGTCAGGAGCAGTGAGACCTGTTCCAAACCCGATGAACGTTTGGTCTGCTGCAGCACCTCCAGGGACGATTGAACCAGTCGCGTCAGCCCATGAGAGTGTTGGAGCGCTACCATCGAGTGAGTCATAACTGACTGCTCCTACAGGTGCCGTTAGAAACGGCTCCATGATCATCTTGCGGAAGTTCTTGACAAACGACCTAGCTGGTCCTTCGTACCTACTTATGATCTTCCCACTACAATCACGTGCCTCAAGAAAGACAGTAGGGATGATGCATGACTCTGGGACGATGAGTCCATCACGAGTCACTGCATGACCAGCAGGTAGCTTGTTGAGATCGAATTGCATTACTTCACGTACACGTAGTTGCTCCACCATCCAGTGAGAGGAACAACACCTTTTAGATAACGGATTCCGATTAGCTTTCCGTCATCGTATTCCTTAGCCCTACGAATGAAGAACCATTGTAGAACAATGAAATTCAAGTAACCATTTCTACTCATGGGCTTGTCAGTGAAGCAGTTACTTCGATGAGGGCACTTGCTGATGATATCGGTTGACTGAGGTTCGCTGATGCATTCAATCCCATGTCCGCATTTCCTAAGCTATCAAGTGCCTTCTTGACACTGATAGCTAGGTTGAGATCGATGAACGGATCAGGCTGGAATGTCAGATCAGTTAGGTTGGTTGTTCTAGTTGCAAATCCTATGTAGTGAAGTGGGATGCCACTGTCTCCCCACTGATCTGCCTCGAAAAGATTCTTGAGCTCATAGGTGATAACCCTACGGTCAGGACCATGAGCAGGCTGACCCCAAGAATAAAGGAAACGATCACCAATCTTTGGTACCAATCCAATCTCTTCCAAGAGACCGATTGATAGCTCAACCATCGCATCGCGCTTTTCATCGATGCCCCACTTCTCAAGTGTCTTCTCTGTTGGATTCAGTTTTGCGAGGAAAGGCACTCCTTGTGGGAATGTAAGATACCTCTCTTTGAGAATGTGAACTTTGTAGTCAAGATCTGTCAGACCACCTTGTGGCCAGTTCCTATTGATGGTGAGCTTGGTTGGAGTGACGGTGACAATTTGGTATCGACCATTATCTCCGAAGTTGTGCTGAGGATCATCTTCATTGATTTCTAGGATATCTCCTGGGATGACTCCGTCTTGCTCGAAGTTAGCTCCAATGGATGTGAACTCACGTGTGGCTGGGATGGATGTACTGCCATCTCCAGTTGTTCCACCCTCAGGAGTATCAATCTCTACTCCTTGTGATACAGCTCCTGGTTCTCCATAGATGTTCAGTTGTGTTTCAGAACTAGGCTGATCATCAGTAGGAGATCCATCAGGTTGAGGTAGTGGTCTTGCAATCAGGTCGCGTTGATGTATCAGCCATGTCTTCGCCTTGTAGAAACATGAAGATTTCTCAGCGTCGATGCTCTTGAGATACTTTACATCGATATCATCTGAGAACTTTTGTGAGCCTGAAACCGACACACTATAATCCCTTTGCGTACTTTGTAGGCACTTCGTGCTTCTTCAGGAACTTACCAATGTCAGATGGCTTGGATGCTTCGTAGTCGATAGCCACATCATGGAGGTCACCACGATCAGAAAGGAACTTGTGTAGCTCAGGTGACTTCGACTTGAACATCTTCCGAGCCTTCATACCAGCAGGAGCTTCAGTCACATCTTCCATGACTGAGTCAACTGTCTCACCATTCACGACTCGTTCTATGATTTGTTCAGCGTTCACGTCTTATCCATTATTCATGTGAAGAAGGACTCTCAATGCGATCTCTTTTGTGTTTCGCTAGTTCCATTGCACTAGAAGGAGTCGCTACGGAGTGTTCATTTATCCAAATGATTTTGCGGGATGTCTCTTCGATGACCATAGGCCAGTACAATCCATCTTCAGGATCTTCTGCTACACAAGGGATAGGTCTCATTAACCAGCTTCACCTCGCAGCGGACCGATGATCTGACCACGAGTAGATATGTACTCTTCGAGTTCTCGTTGCTTCTCAATGCCTTCACCAACTAGCTGCTCACCATCCATGTCGATGGTTGACTCTGCTCCTTGAACTGATGTGAACTTGCGACGGATAAGACCTAGTGTCTCCTTTGCCTGAGCAAGTGCATAGTCCTTGATCCAGTCGTCATCTGATGGAGGTATCTGAGCGAGGTTCGGGTCTACTACGAAAATATATCCAAGTGTCTGACCTTCCGATGGAATCGGATTTATGTAGAGATCCCCATCACCGGTATCTGGATTGATGATAAGCTCCCAGTCGTCATCGGCACCAGCTGAACGACGGACTTCCTTCCACCAGATACGCTCAGCGAAGAAGTCACCGGGATCCAAATTTGGGAGATGTGTGTGGTACTTGAAAACATCGAATTGGTCTAGGGTAATCGGTTGACGTAGAAGGTCTGCTTTGAAGGTCTCAATGATACCTTTACCTATCTGAGCAAAGGTCAGAGGGTACTTCTGTACTCCTGGAAGGATGTTGACCTGGCCGAACTTCTCAGCAGGTTTGTAGGTACCGTAGATTTCTAGAGAGTGGTTAGTAAATTCTAAAATTTGGTCGGTAGTGAGCTCAACCTTGATAACAGGCTCGCCGAGAGATCTCCTAACGAACTGCTCGACGGTCTTGTTTGTTAGAGCGAGTGACATAACGATTCATCACAAATTTGAGAGAGGGGACCCTGTCATAGACGTAACAGAGTGCTTTCTTTGCCCTAATCAACAGACAGGGTCCCTCAATCATTAACTGATTATGAGTACACCGACACTACTAGTTCCACTGTCTCATTTCTGCGACAGTCACAACAGTTACACCAGCGAGCAGAGCTTTCTCAGTGTTTTCGCCATTGTCAAATCCTTTGATCTCGAAATACATTTCTAGTCCATCAACGTAGAAATCTGGTAGATAACTTCTTCCATCTGGAAGAGTTATGATCGTAGGTTCGTAATGCCAGATGAGTCCTACTTTGTCCATACGTTCAGCGAAGGTAGCTTCTGCTCTACTTCGCATTTGAACACCTTTGTAGACAGTTGGAACACTGTAGTAGTGTGGTGTGATTTCACCATTCTTGATAGCTAAAGTCATCCTGTAAGATTGTTCTTCTGGTGTAGGACGTACTTCATCAAGATGAGCTTTGTTAGCTTCTTTCCATTCGTCAGAGTTTCTTTGACCTTCGATACGAGCTTCGTTCCAAGCAGCTAGCTCATCAGGATTCTTAAATCTCTCTTCCCAAACTCTCTCTGCTGCCTCGCGAGTAGCTTCCACATGATCTTCAGAACGAATCATTCCTAGGTGGGAAGCGGAGATTGATTCGTTGCGACGTTTGATATTCTCTGGATCAGATAGAAATTCTTCACGAGTCCTAGTTAGATGGTCCTCCATCTTAGCACGCCAAACAGGATCAGCCCATTGACGTTTGAACTGTTCTCGATTCTTCTGTAGTCTATGAGAGGAAGTCAGAGGTGACCCTGGGAAAGCTTCCTGATACTCGACCAGGGTCACTCCATGACTATTGATGTGTTGAGTAGTTATCCTTCTCCGCTTTTCTCCACAGACTTGACAAACTACGTAAGACTGTGGATTATCAGGATCTATTGGAGATGGTTTACTCATGACGATTTTACTCGGTGCTAAAGAACCGTAGTTACGGTCAATTAGGTAGTTACACTCCCTGTGCAATAAAAACGTCCATCTATGGTTTTTTTACCGTACCTAGACGCCATACCTTTGCGACCGATAAAATCATCTAACATGATTGTGGCTGTAGTGAAGGCGAGGATGTAGGGAGCAAAGATGAACCCAACTTCCCACATCGAATCACCCTGATAACCCATCAGGAATTCGCCAGTGGTAAAGTTCGGATCCTTCCAAATCTCCCATGTACCATTCAGTACACCTGCCTTGTACACAGCACGAGTCCCCTTCGGACGCGGACTGGGAACGAACCCAGGCAACGACTCGATGAGGGACGCGACGTTGATACCACAGATGATCCACGTGCCAGTTGCTCGCTGTGTCGAACTGAAGATCTTGTTAGATGCTTCAATCAACTTGTCAACGAAGTTCAGCTTGTGCTCTGTGAAGCTGATGCCAGTTGCCGGTGTCTTGCTGAATGCAGTGACACTGTTCGTGGCAATGCGATTCATGTCGTTGATGATCTCACGATCAATCTCGAACTTCAGTTCGTTCGAGACAGCAGCGACTTGCTCAACCTCAGCCTCGAGGCCATGCAGGTTCCGAAGATCCTGAGCAGCTTCGAGCGACCACCGAGTACGCAGCTTACGTGTCTTCGCCGTCACCGGAGAAGATGTGAGCTGCATGTCGACATCAGGCAACGTGTCCGATGCTTCGAAGTCGTAGTTGTATGCCGCATTGATAGCCGCACCTGAATCAGGAGCAGCAGTCCAATCCACAACAACAGCACCAGTCACGTAGTCAATGGTGTTTGTACCACCACCAACATCACCGATGAGGGCACCATTGCCATCGTCAGTGATTTCAACAGCAGCAGCGCTGATCTCAGTTGTCAAGACAAACGTACCTGGCTTGACTGGGGTGAACGATAGAGAACCAGTCCCTAGAGTCGTGGTTGAACCATCGCCAGTGTCCAGCTTCTCCTCATCAATCTCCTCTGACGAGTATGACTGATTTGGATTCTCGATGATGTCCTGACCTGCAATAGCCCTACCTTTGGTACGACCAAACAGGAACTTCATGAAGAACACCAAGCTGACCGGACCAAGCATCGGCTGAACCGAAGCAAGGTTGTGGGCAGCGAGGTTCGGGAAGATAGCGCGCACCATCGGGAACGCGTACTTCTCGAAGTCACCGACGTTGACCAGTTTCGTGGTCTCTTCCATCGAGTCGATGAAACGTCGAGTGTTGTTCATCATGATAGCGGTCTGAGACCTCACCATGCCTTCAGGTAGCCCTTCGAGAAGTTCACCCATTGTGTACTTCTTGTCAAGCCGTTTGTCTTCGCAGAGCACACGATCTTTCTGCTCTGCTAGTTGCTGACCAAAGCTCATAATCATATCATGATTTTCAGCTCCGGAACCATCCATTTCGTTCATTCCAACGATCATTGGTTTTCTCCTTGTTGAGGTTGATTTACCGGAGCTAGCCGGTAACTTGGACGCGGTCGATCAATCGACCAAGAACATAGCTATGCTTTGGCTGATTGGGTTGGGCACCATTGCCATTTGCGCTCTCTGTCAGAGCCCGACTTCCACCATTCGGTAGAGGCTCCTTCGGAGTACGCGATTCTGTGATAGTCGTCTCAACGAGACCACTGAGCTGCTCGAAACGCTCTTTGACAGCATCAGGAGTTGCACACTCCGCCAGGATGGGACGAAGCTTTGTAGCAATGTCTTCCCTGACGTCAGCGAGTGCTACTTCAACAGCACCACCCACTGCAGCTTCCTTGTGCTTCTCGATGGAAGTACCGATCAGTTGCGTTGCCGCACCTAGTCGACGTTCCATCTCTCCCATGTTCTGCAAACGAGTCACAGCTTCATCGATGATCTTTGTGGCAGCTTCAAACTTCGTTTGAAGCTCCTCATCGGTGGAGTTGGTTTCGTTCAGTTCCTCGACCTTGCGCTGAAACTCTTCAATCAGCTTCTCAGCTGCATCGAGTTTCTTTGTTTGGTCTTCAGTCGTTGCAGTAAGCGCAACAATTCTCTTGTTGGCCTCAGCAATCTCTCCGTCCTTCTTACCTACTGCTTCCGCGATGCCCTGGTCAATCTGCTTCTGTAAGAAAGCAGACATATCAGGAGAAAGAGTAGGAGAAGGAGAAGGAGTACCACCTGCTACGTTGGTATCCATATTGTTCTCCTCATTCACTTTCCGTTCACCTGGAGAGGAACCATTTCCACCTCCAGCACTCGTGTCCTTTTTCTCGGAAATCTTTTCCTTGATAGATTTCACGAGTGTCTCGCATCGAGAATCACAGCCTTCGAGGACGCTGACTATCTTATGACATTCGAGAAGGATATCGAGATCCTCCGTCGTTTTGACTAATCCCTCAACTGCGTTCGCGATCAGATTCACATTCTCTTTTGCTTTCTCCTCAGACTCGACCATCGTTGGATAAGCGCCTTCTGTCGACGGTTTGAGCACAACATCATAAGTTTCGAGACGAAAGTCCTCCTGTACTTCGCTGGTGTCGCCTTTACGTTCAATAGAGCCGTCACCTCTCGAGGAAACTCCGAGTCCAACACCTGCACGAAACATTGTTTCAGCAATGCGTCCTGCTGGTGTATCGAGTACTTCCATCTTGCCACGTACTTCACCATTTGAGAGAAGCTTGTGCTCTGTGACAACATGTGATACTCGATGCCCGGAAGTGGCACCGGAAGCAGGGTGATCGAGTTCCCCTACCATCCGACGATTCTTGATCCTTTCATTTGTGCTTTCGTGAGACATAATGGAATTCCACAATGTCGTTGGATAAACACGTCCATTTGCATTCTTTGCATCTGCTCTCTGGAAGAGACCTTCCAGCGTCATGAGCACTCCCCTTTTCTTCTGTCCTTCATCCATCTCGAGTATGCGATACTCGAATGGTTGTGTTTCAACGAGTTTCTCAGTGTTCATGACGTGATCTCTCCAGTGTCCAAATTTATGAATACTTTTCTGAAGTTCTGTAGCCTGTCAAGAATATGCTCAGCTTGCTCAGGCCAAATCTTTGTGAGGAATCTAAGAAGCGACATAATGTCGTGGTAGATAGGTTCCTTTGGTTTGTCTGCGTACTTGAGTTCGTACTCCCCTTGACCTACCTCGCGATGCTCTGGAGCCTCGAGCATTTCGATTCTGATAACCTGGGAACGGTTTCTGACTGGTTTAGGATTCCACCCCATCGTACTCACGGAACTGCTAATGCAGCTGAATTTGAAACAGGACCATCCGGAGGTTTACGACCGGTAGCTTTGAGTAGTGATTCGACGAGTTCCTCAACAGTGATCAGATCCTTCTTTGATCGAGAGTTGATCTTAATACATATACTTTCAACACGTTTAAGTGTCTCTCGAGATATGAACAATGATCTAGACACTATATCCTACGAATCCTTGCGACGAGCTTACCAAGTTTTTTGTGAAAACGTTTTCCCTTTGCACTGCGATTAAATCTTCGTTGTGACGCCTTACGCTTTGCACGACCTTTTCGAGCAGCTTTTCGTGCGATAAGTCTACGACGAGGATCCTTACGTTTTCCTGTGATCGGATTAATGCCACGACGACGTCCGAAACGTCGCTTACGAGGACGCATGGCAGTACGTTTAATCGCTTCAACAAGTTCTCCTGCGTCTTCGCCATCGACGACTCGCTCAATGAGCTCTTCAGCGACACTAGCCATTACGGACGATCTCGTATCTATCTGTGATGAGGTCATGAAGGTCAGAAGGAGTTCCTTCATAACCATCCATCATTTCAACAATGCCACTATCAGCTGATGAGATATCTACGATAGCTGATAACTCATTCATTAAATGAGTACGTTCGTGGATTTGTACACCATCAGGAGTAGAAAATTTGAGCTCACCATGACTGTCGAAAAACAGTTTCATGTGAGTTTCATCTAGGTGAGCTTCGTCCCTGTCAGTAAACGTGGATGACTCACTAATAGGATCGTTATCACTGTTAATTAGGTCATCCAGCGCTGAGGTAATTGATCGACCTTTTGTAATTTCAGTGAGTACTGATTCGATTTTCAATGCCTTCTTTACTGCACCCATCGTGTATGCCCACTTGTCCTTGACTCCAGGTTTCTTACCGAGCGTAGCTTTCTTAACAACCTTGTATACTCGCTCGCCTCGCTCGGGAGATACCTCAGCCTTCTTCGACATTGACTTGAGTGCTGCAACAGGCATCTTTACGCATTGGTAGAAGGCTTTGTCTTCTGACCTGACTTTACGATTGGAGCTCCGCAAGCTGGGCAGTGGATAGGATATCGACCAGTGTACTTTGGAAGAGTTACTTTGCAGTCATCATCGGAGCATGACATGTGAGGAGACATCCTAGCATATGCGTTTTGCATACCCTTAGTAACTGCCTCATCCAAGACAGTACGAGGATTATCTCCAGCAATCACTCTGTCAAACAAGTCGTTCATTTAGCTCTTGATTATGGTACTACCCTCAGCATCAAACATCCACTTACCGCTACCGTCATAAACTTTGATCTTTCGATTCAAGAGTTTACTTTTCTTTACAGCTAACTTCTTAGCATCGCTGATGGAGTCAGCTCGTCCTACAGTGATGCCTGACATCTTATTAACTAACTCAAACTTACCGTTCTTTGCTTCACAAATCGTGTCAAGGATGTCCTTCGGATCAGCACCTTCATTAACTGCATCAACCATGTTGAGGGTTGGTGTGTGAACTTCGACGTCGAAGCCAGTCTCTTCCCTCACGTAATGATCGAAGGCACCTTTTTCTCGAGAGCCACGGAATTGGAAGACGACATTCTTCTCGTCCTCGTCGAACTGGATCATCTCATGAGGAATCGCATGAGTGGTTGCGATGCCTGAGAACTCTGATGCCTTGTCGGCAGGCACTCTACTGAAATGTGTCATGGTTATCCTTTTCTTAGCTCGTCGGTGTACTTGCGTACTTTAAGTTGTAACTTCCACGTCGAAACTATCCAGAACTATTGCGCAAGCGATCTGTATCTGAGCATCACTCGCGTTTCCAGCAATAAAAGCAGCCTTTGCAGCGGCATACTGTGCTGGCGTGTCACCGTCGAAGTTGAAAGTTCCGCCGATGCCGATCAGTGGTGGCCCTTGCGATTGAGCAGCAGCGCCACGGCGAGCCCACCGTAAAGCGCCGAAATCATCGCCCAGTGCCGCGCCTTCATGTCGACTGGTCCCCGGTTGGCTCTTTGAACTGCGCAGAGTCGATGGCGCTTTTCATCTGCACGATCAACATTTTTCGCAGCAGTGCTGTTACCTGCGTCGATGTCAGCCCGTTGACATGCGACCGAACTTCGGCCTTGGTGGTGATGCCCTTGCCCTGCAAGTAGTTGCAGATCTGCAGCAGTAGCAAAGAATCCATCAGCTGGCCGACCTTCCGATGGACATGCACGCGGTCCAATCAAAGAGCCCCTGAGCGTTGACGGCAGTGCCGCCACTACCGCCGTGGGCGACAGTTCCCCTACCTCCCGGATAGACATCGGCCGGGGTGCCCTCTTCCGCTTCGCTGACCAGCAGGCGCGTGGTGGTGCCTACCCGATAGGCTTCCAGAATCACGAAAACATTGTTCACAACGGTCGTGGTTGAAAGGACCGAGGTGTCCCCACCGTCGCCGTAGATCGACCAGAGCGTGGCATCTTCTTTCCCCTCGATTCCCAAAATCAGGTTGTCCAGATCGCCGCTCACCGGATCGCGCATGAAGAATCCTATGCGCCCGTCGGCCGACGGGGACGTGACAACACGCAGACGGGTGGCCATGTACCAGCTGGTAGCAGATCCCGAAGGCATTAATGCGGGGTAGCCACCAGCGCCAGCCGTGCGACTCGCCAACATGTAAGTACTGGCCGCGGTCCCGGTGACGATATCGATCACGCCACCCTCGCGAGTGTTTATAGCGCCCGCCGATCCGCCCACCCCGACCACGCGTTCGTAGTCGTAGCCCGGCTTCACGAAATCATCGAAGTGCCAAAGGACATCTTTTGGCGCGGTGGGATTCAGAAACTGTTGCGCACGCTCGAACCAATACAATTCTTGCAGCGATATCGCCAAGTTGCTTCCGACCTTGACTCCATCTAGATAGACACTCATTTCAAATCGTTCCCAACACCGAACTGAACAACAGCACGTAAGGCAGCACTTGCTCCTGTTGTAGCAATCTTGAGTTTCTCATTGTGATTGAGTTGAATCTTATCAGTCAAAACAACGTCAGTTTCCGTGTTACCTGAAAGGACTACGATATCAGTAGTTCCATCACTGATAGAGATCGACCATGCTGATTGACCACCTAGTTTCAGTATGATCTGTTCGATTATACGTTTCCTTGTACTCTCATCGAAATCCTCAAGAGACGTACTCGGTCGCAGCTCAAACAGACCTCCAGCGGAATCTTCTACAAACGTTCTGACTCCATGGTCATCACCGGATTCATTTGAAGGAATCGTTCCATCTAGCTGACTCCCTGCTGCAACCTGATGCACCTCAGCAATCAGTGGTCCTAAATAATGTGACATGGTTTTTCCTTATAGACAGATCTTCGGAAGGATTTGAATGCATCCGTGAATCAAAGTACAGATATCTCCACCTGCTGAAGAGTCTGTCTGTTGAATCTCATAGACGCCAGTGACTAAAGTTGTGTTTGTGAAAGTACCGTCAGGAACTACAATGTTGAAACGACCAGCAGGACCATCGATGACTGCACCGTCGATATTAGCGAGTAGTGCTACATCAGCGAACTTCTCTTTCACACAGAATTTGAATGAGTCACTTGTGATGTCAACAGGCGTAGGGTTACCATTGACATCCAGTACTGCAGGATCAACTAACGTAAACTTAAATAGGTAATCGCATCCAGCAGTGAGAGGTATGTTACATCTCAGTCTCATCGAGTCAGATGCTAGATCGTATTCTCCTTGTTGAATCACGAAGCTGTTACTCCCGAGCTGAATCGTTTCGGAGAGAGTAGGCATTCATCAGCTCTCGCCAGTAACTTTGGCAGGTACTCCATCTGGGAAGATGTCGTTGACATGAATCTCACCAGGGACCATTGTCTTACGAACAAACTCCTTAGTTCTCTCAGTCAAACGCTTACTCGCTCTACTAGCATGCTTCCTGCGTTGCTGTGCAACGGTAGCTGCTGCGATAGCTCGCTCACCATGCTTCTTGCTACGTGAGCCTTCCTGAACTTTGATTGCTAGCTCGATGTCATCAAGTGACACAGCACCCATATCTTGGAGGAGGGATCCTAATCTGTGCTGCTCACGTTCCTTACGCTGAGCACTTAGAGCATTTTGAAGCTGATCTTGATCGATCAAACCCATCGCTAGGAGAATGACACCAATCGAAGAATCATCTGAACCTATACCCACGTCATCGTCCCCTACGTGATTTTTCGTTCAACAGCATCAAGAACTTTAGTAAGCGCACCGATTGCTGCCGTATGCTCAGTTTCAGATTTGATTGACTCAGTAGATAGCTCGATTAGCTTATCGGCAGTAGCAGAATGAGATGCTCTCTCAGCTTTGTGATCCTTACGCTCTGCCATGTAGAGATAAAGCATCACCGCCGCAAGAACATACCCACCGCCCTGTTTGAGTAGCTCTGCTGTCAGATCCATTAGGCAGTACTCTCAACTCCGTACTGAGCATAGGCTCTAATCTTTGAAATTGATGAGAGATCATCACGAACTACAACATCTAGAGTGTTGGAATCTGTTACAATGATACCAGCTGGAAATGGTTTGAGTTCTGCTCTCAGTATGAAGTCCCCTCCAGAGAAAGTACTTTCTTCAGAGATGAGCTTCCCGTAGAGATCAACATTGTCAAGAATAACGACAGACCAGAAATCCTGTTCACCAGCACTATCACGATGACGGATTAGAAGTCCAACTGGTAGTGCTGCTGCGAGATCAGCAAATTTTGTACCTACCCACGATGCTGTCGGAGTATTGATGATCAGTATCAGTGATGATACATGGTATTGCTGAGTACCGTCAGGAGCTGCAAGTCTAAATATGTGAGAGAGTCCTGACAGTTCGATATCATCGATCCAGAAATGTCCCCCGTCTACTAGTCCGAGAACCAATCTGAATTCGTCTATATCACCTCCAGCGAGACCAAAATCAACCAGTGGAATGACTACTCGTCTCCAGACATCCAAATCAGTGTTAGGGATATAATCCTCTACGTCGACAGCGTTGCCCACATCAGAATTAGATAGTCTGAATCTAGCTTTAAGTTGTGACCCAGGTGGAAGCACTTTGATCTGAAACCAGAAAGCTATGTTGGTAGAGGCAGCAGTAGGATCTAAAGGAGTAGCTCTGACAAATTCCATCTTATCAGCTATTATCATTACACCAGAATCAAGACCATTGGTCCCGTTCTTCTTCGACGCTACTGATTCAGTACCTACCCCACTTCTTGTCCAATCACCTCCTGTGTCCGATGCTCCAGTTCCGTTCCAAGCTATCTCGTCAAGAGCAGTCTCACTACCATCTACAGCGAGCTCTTCTGTACCATTGTCAATACGCTTTAGAGACTCGATACCGAGAGTGAGTTCTCGATGAGCAAAGACAGGAGTCTTGTCAACAGGAGGCACTATTTCACTGTCCTGTATTGAGCTGTATAGTTAATATCAGAATCTCCTCCTCCTGAGGTCCTTTCTAAGCGTATTAATAAATCTCCTACAGCCGGATTAACAGTACCCCCAGACACATCCTCAATCAAAGAAGCAGTTGTCAATTCAGTACTTGTGACCTTTGAATTGACAGCTAGCTTTTCGTAGTCACCATTAACAACTTTTAAAGACAAACTTACTGGAAAGAGATTGGTTGTTTGTTGTGCGACAAAGGTATTAGTGCTATCGTTAACGAGCTGTCCTATATCAAGAAAACCGATTGTGACATTAACAGCATCGATAGCGAGAATAGTCCCTAATCTGACAATCCATACCCCACCAGACTGAGATTTGTTAATCGCTGCGCTGAATCCGACTAGGTGAATCGATCCAGTACTCTCGTGTCTGTAGGCTCCACTACTATTACTCAGGTCAACCAACATAAAGTAGGTTGGGCCAGCTACAGCGACAGCAATCTTAGCAAACTCTACTGCAACGATACCGTCTGTAACCGCTTCCTTTTGAGCATCGACAGCTACCTCGCCTTGCCCTACTGTTCTGACATCTGCTCCTGCCATCTAAATTCCCTAGCATACTGGATCCCCAGGTCCTCGTATAAAGACCGCTGGGTATCCGAACGTTTTAGCAGTAAAGACTACTGCAGTAGATTTCGGAGTAACCTTGATTCTAGCTGCAGGAATAAAGAAGTCAACATCGATGATTGTGAGGATACCTGCCTTGACAGTGCCTTCAATAAGAGAAACCCAACTGAGATCCTTGTCAAACTTTATCTCGATTATGTAGTCGCTGTTATCAGCTTCGGAGAAGAGGTAGAAGATCTCTCCTTGAACACCTACGAAAAGTCCTGCAGCAGATGTCTTCTCACCTAATGATGAGAATCCTTGTTTACGGAAGAACAGGATTTCATTTGTCTGTAAGCCTTTGGTAACTGGATTGGTCTCGCTCATCGCTTACCCTTTTGAATTCTGATTGACGGATTTTATCGACACCACGTTCTGGAGAGATACGTCTGGTCGGTCGAACTCGAATGATCTCGACCTTGTCGGTAGACTTTATAACTTCTTTGGTAAACATTCTATCTCATCTTCTTCAGTGCTAATTGCAAGAATGTTTTAACTGAGACTTTGCCACTGAGCTTAGCGATGTAGTCAGCTACATCGTTGAGGTCTTCGTCAGCTTTCGGATGCTTTGGATTCTTGAACGAATGTGCTAGCAATCCAGCAGCATGTGAACCACCTGATTGTTCACAAACCATATGCTCAATTAGCTCTTTAGCATTCATGACTAGTCTTCGAGACGTTTCATGTTACCACGATCTTCGATCATCTCATCAAGTGCTTCCTTCGTAGACTTCTTGCCTTTGGCAATCTTGTCGAGGATGTCACCTAGGTTGATGTTGATCGTTACATTGACAGGACTTGGAGTACTCACTGGCTTGCTCGGTGTATACTTCGGGTCAACTCGTATGGTTCGGTCATCACCTTGATCAAGGTTGTAGTGATAATCTTGTAACCATCCATGTCTACGAGGCATGATCTTATTTGATTGTTAGTTCTTGCCTCATACCTAGTGTACGTTTAGCTTTAGTGATCTCGACTTTACCAACGCGAGATGACTTTTTGAATTCGAATTCATTAATGATAATGCCTTGAGCATCACCTTGTTTAATGGTGAGTTCGCCTCGTTGTTGAGATACAACTGCCGGACCAGGCTTGAACAGATTGTTCATTTTCTCCACGTCAACTTTGATCGTTGTCGCTTCAGTCAGTTCGAGCACATCAGATGGACTTTCTCCGTTGACTACTCGCTCGATTAGTCCTTCAGAATTCATTTGAGATCTCGTTCAGCTTTGAACTTTTGTGGGTTCCAGTCCTTCAGTCGGACGAACCTATGAAACTTGCAAGGCTTGTATGGACATACATAGCTTGGATGAGCAGTGCCATCCGAATCGATTCGATGCTTGGCTGGAGAGAAAGTGCTAACCTTGCCGCAATCGTGACAAGCTGAGACAGCAACGATAAGTGAGTCCTCGTATCCAAGCCATTCCCAGTACGTCCACTGACCAGGTTTAAGATTATCTACATCCTTACCAGGCAGTTTTATTGCTTGGTAAGTAAATACAAAGTCACCCTTCCTCGCCATA
>SDBT01000701.1_pt1 | contig 54335 bp, 75 predicted proteins | sample 2277101 | NCBI WGS metagenome assembly SDBT01 (sample SAMN10404973, study PRJNA504765) | marine sediment metagenome | isolation source: marine sediment core GS10_PC15, 103 cmbsf | place: Arctic Ocean: Southern Knipovich Ridge | collected 2010 | reverse complement strand
CCACTCTGAACTCAAAGTCTATTAGCTATCAGATAAAGTTCTAACTGCCCATCCTTGGATGCTCTCTCGTTGCTCAGTAAAAATATATCTACCTAACTGTGTGGAAACTCATTCATCCTCTACTCTTTGAACTGAAGAGAAATAACAAAGGTCGTATGTGCACCGTGTCATCCATTCAATCACACTTCACTTCAAGTTCACTCATTCAACTAAAAGTAAAATAACTACTGCGTAGTAATAAGTCAACTTAAACTAAAATATCTCTTCATCACAATCGACTACTTCCGTCTCTCGATATTCAATCACTGCTATGGGTCTCTTCTCTATTCAATCACTTGAACACCGGATTCGTTCACGTCTCTTCTCAATGCCTGCTATTGAATTGAATCTATGGAATTAAGTACATTTACTCTTCATGTGTATTCATCTAGAGTCTTCATCAGCGTCCAGAAGGGATAGCTATCGAAACATCGAATCGAATCCAATCGAATCTCATTCCTGTGGACGCGTCCCAAATTCAGGCTCTCAGCCCAATAGCTCGTGGCCCCTGTGTGTGTATGGAAGGATCGTAGTTTTTTTTAAACCAAAAAACTGGAATTGAATGCTATGTTTGGATAACAGTTTATTTTGCTTCATTTTCCTTTATTTTCTACTGGTTTAGGGCCTTCCAATTCTCAGCGGTTTGTCTGGTATTATTTTTGTAGACTGTTACCGAAGCTCTGGTAACAGTGTTGTTACCGAAGCTCTGGTAACAGTGAGGGGTGAAAATATGAGTTGTTGTTACTTACTGGTAGGTAACAGACTGTTACCGAAGCTCTGGTAACAAGGAGCGGTTTTGTTGTTACCGAAGCTCTGGTAACGGTCTAAGATCTATGCCAGCCTGGGTGCGCGTAGGCACGCGCGTGTATACGCGTGAGGGGGAGTATTCTTTCTTTCATAAAAAAGGGAGTGGACACGACTCTTTTTTTTCTTTGTTGGATTGGTAAAAAAAAAGGAGAAAGAGGATTAAGATTTATCTTTGAGATGATGTAGACGTTTCAAGCGTTCGTCGCATGTTTTACAATTGGCTTTACTATCAGCTCCATCATAGTTTGACCAAATAGCTGGTGGGTTTACATTAATTAGAAATAATTTATGTTTTTTACATAGAGAGTTTCCTGTGATAAAATAGTGCCAGGTACCTTTAATCAATGCCCAATCATTATCCATGATTTCTCCTTTTCATTTTTTTTTAATTCGTGATCTTGATATTGAAAAAGGGTTACCATCACCGGGTCATTATGGCACAGTTAGATATTTTTTGGTAGTATGATTAGAGATAAAAAAAAAGGTCAGGTTTTCTAATATCTTTTTTTTCTATTTTTCTCCACATGCTATTTTCCCTTTTTTACGCATTGCTCCATCTAGTAACGTGCGGTATTCATCTACATCTTTACATTTATCACCACACTGATCACATGAAACGACCAGATAATAGGACCAAGCATCATTTAGAGCTTCATCTCCAAATTCAATATGAATCAACCCGCCACACTGACATGGTATTGGACGATTATAACATTGTTTGCAACCTGAATCGCCTATGACATGTTCCGATTCATACATATCTTCAAAAACAAAAGTTTTATCCATTTTAATCATTTCTTATTTTCAGGTACTGTTTCAATAGATTTTAAGCGATCGTAACGTTTGTCAGTATGTTTTCGTATTGTTGATCCATTATCCAAACAGATGTCTTCATAATTCTCTTTTTTTCCTGTTAAACTTTCTTTAAAGACTCCATTACAGCATTGACAGTTTTCTTTTACATTTTCCCCTTGATAGCTACACCAGTAGCTTTTCCAGACTTCAAACTTTTTACATAAGGAAACACCTTTTTTGAAGTAGTGGTAGAGATTAGATTTAGTAGGTGGATATTGCGGAACTCCCCAACCGGTATACATGTTTTGACTCCTTTACATTTATATTAGGCCCGAAGCACTAGAAGAACATTTATTTTATCTACTTCCTTGATAGGTATCACTTTTTGAGCGAATCGCGTTCCTGGTGGGATAGTAGTTCGAATAGCTTTATTACCAACAATCTCCAAGTGTTTTTCTATATCGAATAACATCATACTTTCCCATATTTCTAATGGCATTGAGATTTGACTTTTTCTTGATGGAAGAAACAAGCAATAAAAGATAGGATTAAACTTTTGTTCATGCAAACTAAGGATAGAACTATCTCTAAATCTTTTTGCTGAAATAAAATTATTGAATAGAGCAAGATCTCCCCAGGGATCGCCTCTACTTTCGGTAATTTCATTTATTTTATATTCTTGACCATTATCTGGACCCAGGGAATAAGAGAAGAAACCATTTTTGTATTGATGGACAACCTTAAACCCTTCAGACCAGCTATTTCCAGGAGACTCGTTAATTATCTTCTGGATGCAGTGCATCTGCAACACCTCTTCTCTGTGTTTTTTTTTGTTTTGTATTATGATCGTTTAGAAAATCATTTAGTATGTCTAACTTCGTATTGGATTTTTTAATTTCTTTTTGTAGCCTATCTTTTTTTTGAACTACTTCCTCCCAATCTGGTTCTATTTCTTCTAAACTTATCAGTGTAGGTGTCCAGAAGTTAGGCGTTTCAGACTGATCTGTAAACGTCTTTACTGGTCCTGGTGTATAAAGAGCTATCCATTGAATGACTCTATCAAAGTCTTCTCTATCCAATCTTTCATCCGATTCAGCTATAATCGTAATTTGGTATTGCATTAGATATTATCTCCTTTTTTTTCTTTATAGGCGCTGCGCTATTATTTAAGAACTCAGAAACTGTTCAAAAATGTATTTTGAGTATGCTGGCGGAACAGCTTCACGAAGACGCGACTTGTCATGTATCCAGTTTATTCCCATAGCAAATTGCCATGTTTCCAATTGCGTTGTTTTTCCTCCTAATGTGTTAAGTGTACAAAAATTATGTCCTGCATAATCACCACCATGTCCTGCAACAGTTACATAAAATCCATCTTTTACCATACCCCGGTGTGGTAAATGGTCTGGTTGATCACATTTGAATCCACTAATCTCAAAATATCTATGTCGAATAACGTGCAATCCAAACATTTCACCACATAGCATCAGATTTTTTCGTATTGGAGCACCATTTACGTTCTCGATAACAAAGGGAAGTTGAGCTGCGAGCAGTAGTTCTCTTGTGGCAGCAACCAGGTCAGGCCATTTCCTTCCTGAATTCCTCCATCTCGCCGCAGCATAAGAGTAAGCCTGACACGGTGGCGATGCCCAAACAAAATCGAACCGCTGTATAAACTTCAATGACAATTTCAATACATCTGCTTGAACAAAAGAAAAGAAACCCGGATACTCAGGTTGATCTTTAACATCTATACCAAAAACGGTTTTAGCCCCTGCACTTTGAATCCCAACCGTAGCACCACCACCTCCACAAAACAGATCAAGAACTTTTATATTTCTACCTCGCTTATTCTGTCACTTTGTTTCCACGATTAATAACTTTATCTAGTCGTTTATCAAACGCTTTTAGGTCTTCAGTCGCTTGTATTCTAAAAACTATAAGTTTATTGATAGCCTTTAGCGAATTGCGTCTTGCCTCAACGACCCATTCGGCAAGGATCCTTTTTTGCGGCCGATCTGTCTCGAAAAGGATTTTGTTTAGAATGTCGGGATCTTTTGTAACTTGGGTTTTTGCCAGGTCGAGGGATTCTTTTAAGACTTGTCTAACAGTGTTTTCTTTTGTTTCCTTGTCAATATCTAAGGTATCCCGGTTTTCAGCCATCTTTCCCCTCTCTTTTTTCAAGCTCTCTATTTAGATCAACAACTAATGAAAGCAGATCTCCATCTTGATAAATATTAAGTTTATGTTGGTATATTTGCCCACAAGGACATTCCAGCCATGATTTAACAGTTTCTTGGTCTATAAGGTCATATTCTATATGTTCATTTTCCACATAAATGGCATCGCCAATCGTCATCTTCTCAATAGTCAAGACAACCATTTGAGACACAAAAATACCACATTCACATTGGTGTTCATCTGAGAATTTATTGTACTTTAACATGATTTATCTCCTTAAACTTCCTACCAAAATCATTAAATAGTCAGCTTATAGAAATCCCCAGATTGTATGTCAGTATACCCCGGACTCTGCTCCGTGCCTCTGCCCTTGCTCCTATTTCCAAGTGCAACAAAGAGTGTATCTTCCAATATTTCAAATGAATATGGAGGTGCTCCAAACAAAACTTCTGCTTTCAAAGACCATTCTTTAAAATTGGATGATTTCCAGATACGCGTTTTAAATGTTTTACTGTAAATCAAAGAACCGCTTTCACTAACAATAGTCATAATATACACATCGCCATCGTAAACGACTATGTCTCTAATATACTCGTCTTCAGATTCCCATGCAATATCTGGATCATTGTTTTTTTCTATAGTTGTAGGGTTAAGAAAATAAAGCGTTCGGGAGCTTGGTGGTAAGTAAACTCCTGATAAAGCAATATTCGCGGAATACAGTATTCCATCGTTATAATGTACCAGTCGCGATACTCTGGTACCACTGCTGTTAGGCGATGGAAAGGGATTATTCGCTACGATATACCGTTCCTGGTTTTTGTATTGGTAAATGCAAGCTTTTGGAGTAGAGCCAGGTTTCTTAATCAATCCAAAAATTAACACCGAATCATCCAGATCAATGATTTTATGAAACGTAACGTTTCCCATCATTTTATAGTCACCATCAGCCAAACTAACAACTAACCATGCGTCCTGTACTTCAGCATACTGCAATAACTGACTTGGTCCCCATCGATAGGAAGCGATAACAAAGATCGCTCCCATCATAACACATAAGCTTAACACATGTGAAGCATTTGGGATTGTCTCTAATTGCTCCCATTTATTATCACTTTTTACATATACATAACCATGGGGCTTCTGACGAGCATCCTTGCCCGGGACAAAGAGTTTTTCTCCTGAAACGACAAATTTATCCACGCTCTCTTCTTGAACCGTAATTTCAGTTTGAAATAGTCCATTTATATCACCCGAATAAATAGGTACAGGTCCCATGTTCCCACGATTACTTGGCCCTGTATCATCGCCTCCACCGCCATAGATTCTTTCTTTGTATGCTTGCAAGTCTCGTGAACCACGTGCGTAACAGTCCATCACGGAATCACTCGGCCATCTCACTTTATTAGGATTAAAGAGAAGTTCCGTATTTCGGAATATAACCTCATCTGTCGATGGTGACATCTCTTCCGTAAGCATCTGTATTCGATCTATATTGCCATCAATTAGAAAAAGTTTTTTTTCAATGTCAGTAACAGTTGAACTAATCACATTCAATTCTATTTCTATTTTTTCTCTTAAGCTAATATTCATGATGTTTCTCCTATCAGTTCACAATTGTTAAGTTTTAAGTGTTATTGAAATTAATGATAGTTTAAAAGAACCAAGGCCATGATGATCTTCCAGGATTTTTCCATCCTTCTCATGATAAACCAGTTTATAAATCTTTATTTCGCCAGTATCTACCGCCCCTTTTGGAAGATCATCTACAAATGCATCGAGAATATCACCAACATGATCTACTTCGACTTCCTTTCTATGAATTAGACCACGATCTTTACCGCTATTACGAAACCAAGTTAAAAAGAATAATGCTTTCATAACTTCTCCTTTCGCAATTCCTTTGTTAAATCTACGATTAATTTATCAATATCGTAAAGATGTTTTGTGATGTTTTTAAATTGTGTATTCAAACGAAATAACGAACCAATTACAAATCCGGCTACCATCATTTCAAACCAATTCATTTTCTTTACCTCCACGAATGCTATTCGAATTAACCGCTCTTGAATGTTCTTGAAACCAAACTCATTTATTACTCTTGATCTGTAAATAAGTGGGGAAAATCAAAAGGATCAGCCCTCCTTGCTTTATCACACTTAGGATGCCAAGACACTTCCCCCTGAGCACAATCGATAAGATACCACGGTCCGTCTTGTGCAAGGCAAAAGTCAACCGACCAATAACCATTAAGCACCTTACTAACCTGTAATGCGTACTTCGACAACAAAGCTATTTCATCTTCCCTTTCGCGATTCATTTCATGTAGCAATACTTTCCAAAGTTTAGGCTCTTTCGTATCATCCCAGGACCAAAATTGTATGGCTTCCTCAGGCCAGTATGGATGATGACAGATTACTTTACCATTATCCACGAAATATCTCCGCTCTTTTGAAATAGGTAACCCACCAAACGCTTTGAAAGTGGAATGCATTTTGATATATTCACGAAAGACTATAGCCTCAACTGGTTTTCCTATTATATCACATTCAAGAGACGCTTCAACCAGTTGACGTATATTACCATCAAGAGCTTCTTCATTCTCTACAAAACATGTCTCATTCCATTCGTGTTTTGAAGAAAGCCTCTCGGTTCTCATGAAGACAGGAAAGCCCAGGGACTGTGCAGCTTCATGTATTGCTTCAATATTGCTAAAAGCCCTACCTTCAACAATATCAAATAAAGTCTTATGCTTATCCTGAACTTTTACCATGATTGTTTTTGGTTGTGGTATAAGTAATCCTTTGATTTTGGGATACCAATTAAGCATACTGTTAGGATCCTTCATAATATCTCCTTTCTGAAAGAGCAACCAACAAATAAACTTTCCTGAGATATTGGATCGTCATATTTGTCTGGATAATCAGTACATACACCAGGTCGGTTTTCATAATCTCTACACATCTTAGTTCCATGATCGAAAAAATCACAATCGTAGAAGTAAAAATTTCCACCATATATTACTCTAAAGAGTCTCCAATGCTCTTGCAACCAGCTAGATGGCGTATTGTCTGCTTTCGAATCGTTGGTTAGTTCAGAAGTTAATATAATTGGATTGCAGCATTTACCACACTTATTGCACATGATTACCCCAATTTAATTTTGGAATCGAGAAACCGTTCAGTCACCTGGTCAACCTGTCAAATACTTGGTCCACCTCACTAAGTTTAAATTTTTGAGAAAAGAGTTCTGATCCCGGAACTCCCATAAACGATAAATTAAATTTATATGAAGCTTGCCTGCGATATAATCCTCCCTGTCGTGTCCGTATCAAAATCTCAGCATCCAAAAGCTCCTTGATTTTTTTGGAAACTTTCGAATTACTCCATCCGATTTCACGACCAAGATTACGAATGGGATACGTAAACGATTTCTCAGGGTTCCTTCGGTCCCAACGTTTAGCCATAGTAACAGCTAACCAGCGAGCGTCTATGGATAGCTCACCCTTCATTTTACCAATAGGCTTTGGTGGAAACTTTGTTCTATGTTGATGGAAGTTTAATCGATCAATAGCAAGGTGGGTAATGCCTACAAACTTCTCGCCAGGTTTGAACCAGGCGGATTCTCTTCTCTTTTTAGGCATCTCAACCTCCAATGAAAGGTGAGTTGGGAGGGGGAAGTGCCATTGATGGGTAGCAGGTAAATAAACCCGCTGAAAACCCACACTTCCCCCCAAGAACTGTACCTGAAAAAATTAACAAGGATAATATTCAGTAAATGGTTATGAATCCATTACTGATCGGTGATTAGGTAAAGGTTACTCCCATCTTACCATAGCTAATCAAAAAAGTCAAGAATATTCTACTCCAAAAAGAATATATTTAAGAAAGAAACTTGACAAAGCCGAATTAAACATTGTATAATTGCTAAAAAAAGGAGGTAAATGATGCAGGAAATAGATATTCATCGGAAAGCCTTCGAGTATTTCTTCCAGTTTGGCGGAGCACCATCGCAAAAAAATTATGAACGTGTAGCCAATTCCATTGATGTCAGTAAAAGAACTGTAGAGCGATGGAGCCTTGCTTTTAAATGGAAATCAAGAGCTTCTGAACGCAAAGCACAATTCCAATCACAATTAAAAAAGCATACAACTAAATCTCTTCTCACCACAACTGATAGGTATAGAGCAATAATCAAGAAGGCCATTGATCGGTTTGAGAACAATCTGGCAGCTGATATTGTCTCTGTCAAAACGGTAGAACAGTTCGAACGATTGGTCAAATTAGATATGTCATTAACTGGTCAAAACTATGGTAACGCGCCAGTAACAATCAATATTATCTCTGCTGTTCCTCGTCCGGGTGATAGAAAAGAAAAAATATCACCTATCCTGGATATGATAACTGAAAATAATCGTGTGGCAAGTGATACTTTACAACTGGAAGAGAAAACTGAAGAAGTACAGGAGCCTTAATGTCACCAGAACTATTCCGGGACCCTATCACAGATCCTGGCGAAACAATAGACCTAACTTCACTATATAAGCCTACTCCACGCCAATGGGATGCTCATGCCGCTGAAGAGCGATACTTGCTCTATGGGGGGGCCATGGGCGGTGGGAAGACTGTCTTCCTAGCAAATGAGGCACAACAGCTATCTCTTGACTATCCCGGGAATAGGGGCATTATTTGCAGGTGGGAAAACAAAACCTTCAGAAATACTACTTTTATTACACTCACTGAGTTCCTAGCACCTAGACTTATCGAACGACACCACAAAACAGATCAATATTTTCGTCTCACAAATGGATCGATGATTTTCTATGGTGGCTTGAAACCCTCCGGAGCAGAAAATCCTATCGATCGATTAAAATCCCTCGGAGGAGGCGGGTTAGGCTGGTTCCTTATTGACGAAGCAAGCGAGATCCCTGAAGACTTCTTTCTAATGCTCTGCTCCCGATTGCGAATCAATATCCCTGGAATTCGTTACAGAGGTGTTTTAACTTCCAATCCAGAGCCAGGATGGGTACACCAACGATTTATTGAGAAGAACCTACCTGACCATAAATTTATCCCCGCCCTGCCAAAAGATAATCCACATCTCCCATCAGATTATGAAGACAACCTTCGAAATATGTTTCCTGAAGATTGGGTCAATAGGTACCTCGAAGGTGAATGGGTCTTCCAGCTAAACCTTTCCAGCGTATTTCCTTACCACTGGATAAGATCGGCTGTTGAAAGAGAATGTGACCCATCTATCAGTTGCGATGCCTTTGGTATTGATGTAGCACGCAAAGGTGGCGATGAAACTGTTATCGCCGGAAGATGGGGGCCTGTAGTAAGAATCTTACATACTGCACGTTATCAAACGCTACCAGAAACTGTGCGTATTGCCAGTCAATTAATCGAAAAGCATCAACCCAAAATTGTTAATATAGACTCTGTTGGTCTGGGTGCTGGCCCTTATGATGACCTCATGGAAATGAAATATCCTATGAAAGAGTTTATTGGTGGCGCCAGGGCAAGCCGTCCAGAACGGTTCAAGAACCTTCGTGCTGAAGCTCACTGGTTCTTGCGTGAACGAATGGAAGAAGAAATGCTGGATCTACCTGATGATCCGCTATTAAGTTCCCAACTATCTAAAATACCCTATGATACCGATGATAAAATAATCTTTATCCAACCCAAAAAACAAACCAAAGGACCTTCGCCAGATAGAGCCGAAGCCGTTATTATGACATGTTATATACCTTACAAATCTAGCAAAAAAGGACGTATAAGAATAATAAAATGAAACAAAAACAGTTAAATCTAAAAGAAAGGGAAGGTACAATAACAGCATGGGATAATAGTCCTAAACTCGGTGGGTTATGTTTTTGTTCACTATGCTTTTGTGGAATTCATAAAGGGGAAGGGGCAATACGATCAATTATTGATGCAAGGAATAGAAGTGGAAAACTACTTAAATTTATGGAATTAAGATTTCATTTCCGATGTTTTGCAACAGGTCAAATATTGCTGATCGGCAATGGAATTCTGTATCGAAAGGAGGGCTTTCCAACATGCGAAAATATTTTAATCGAAAATCTAATAAACCAATACAAAATGATCCTGAACCGAGGAAAGGGAAAGTATTCATAGCCACTACAACAGGAAAAGTAGTTCCTTTCCAAGAATTTAAAAAATATGTGATAGAAGATGAAAGTACCTCTTCTCAATTGAAAGAAGAGACATCCTGGGCTATGGAGGAAGGTCTTTCTCCAAGGCCTTATAATCCGAAAAACTTTCTTGCAATGTACGAGTCGCAACCTATTTACTTCAGAACGGTAAATCAAATAGCGTCTGATGTATCTGGACTTGGATGGAAGCTGGTACTGAAAAAAGGAAAAACTGAGAACGAAGTAGAAAGAGAAGCAATTGAAACATTTCTCAAAAATCCAAGTGACGATGATAGCCTACGTGAAATATGCCATGCTTTAATCGTTGATTGGGGCACTACAGGATGGCATACTTTAGAACTCACAAGAAACAACAAAAACCAGGTAAATAAGATCTACCATGTTCCTGCACATACTATGTGGGTACATCAAGATGGAAAGAAATATGCACAAAAACGAGGAATGAAAAAAGTATGGTTCAAAAAATATGGAACTGAAATTGATATATCGTCCAAAACAGGTACTTCAGAGAAAATCATCCCGGGCAAAGAAAAAGCTAATGAAATAATCTTTACCAAGTCTTATTATCCACTCAGCGATCACTATGGTATTCCAAATATTCTGCCAGCAACTGGCTCGGTTCTTACACTCCTGGGAATTAGAGATTACAACTTATCATTTTTTGAAAACTATGGCATTCCTGCATATTTAGTTTTGCTCTCCGGAGAATGGGAGGAAGATGCTCAGCAAATTATAGAAGAACATCTTCGAACTAATATTAAAGGAGCCGAAGATGCCCACAAAACCGTTGTTGCTAATCTTCCCGAAGGCGGAAGTATTGAGCTAAAGAAACTCAGTGTCGATGCTAAAGAAGGAAGCTTTCGTATACTAATACGCATACTGCGGGAAGATATACTTGCAGCTTATTCCATGCCACCATATAGAATTGGTCTGGAAACCATTGGAAGATTGGGTGGAAATGTAGCCGAAGAGGCAACTAAAGTTTATGTTTCTGGTGTAGTTGAGCCACTACAAGAAGATCTAGAACGAATAATAAACATAAAAATTCTTCAAGATGGTATGGGATATACTACCTATGACTTCAAATTCAACAACATTGATACCAGAGATGAAGATGCTGAAGTCGAACGCCTGATGTCTCTACAAGAACATGGAGATCTTAATGCCAATGAAATAAGAAATCTACTTGGATTAGGTGATTCTTACGAAGGTGGCAATCGGTATCTTGTAAACCCAGAATTTATAGATTGGGAAACCAAAGATAAAACGGAGGAAACTGAGGATGAAGATGAGGATCGAAGAGATCTCTAAAAGTGCCCTCGCAGATCTTAATAATTCTAATCTATATGCTTTACGACTTCAGTTTGCTCAGGTAGCGTCCAAATATCGACGACTACAAAGAGACGAACCATTTATAAGTATAAACTGGACTGAATTAGGTGAGAAATATAATGTGTTACATAAAGAGTTTGAAATACGCAGACTCCCGATAATGTCTAATGAACAGAAACCAGAAGTAGTGGTTGAGCTTTCAGGGATTCATCTTCCGGAACCACATGGAAGTCTGATCTATGATGGAGCTAAAACGTTAATTGTTCAATCTAAGTATCTTCGTAACGTAATCTCCCGACCACTAATTCTCGTATCTGGACAAAACGCTTATGGCGTAATTAGGCTAAACGCTCCTAAAGCTATTAGCCTTGAAGAATTTTCTAATCTGGAAAAACATCATAAGATCTCTGAAGAAGAACGATCGTCCTGGTGGCCAGATAAAAAAATATTGTTTGCTTACACATTCGACTTCTTTGCAAAGTATCCTGAACCAATTCTTATCGAATCGTCTTCTGGAACTCCCATAATTAAACAAGTGAAATTCATAAAAAATTCGAAGGTATGGAAATGGGCAAAGCCTGGTTACAGAATATTTGAGATCGAAGATTTAAAGGAGATACCAGGATATAAAGGAAAAATTGTTGTTGATACCAAACTGGATGGTGTAAGAATTCAAGTTATTAAACAAAATGGTGAAGTAGAAATCTGGACTGATCCAGATGAAGTCACTACTAGACAAAGTGCTAATAAAACACATAGAATGCCACATCAAATAGAAGAACTGAGAAAACTAAAAGCTGATAATTTCAGATTCGATGCTGAATTAGTAATACTCAATGATGGAGAAGCACTTCACAGAACCGCAGTGAATGCATGGATCAATGCCAAAAGAGATCCAACAGAAGAATCAGAGCGCGGACATATAGTTATATTCGATGTGCTAGAACTCGAAAAAAAAGACACTCGCTCTTTTCCTCTAAAAGAGAGGCTAGAAATGTTTGCACAATTCAACGATACTGAACATATACATTTTATAAAGCCAACTACTGATTTACAAAAAAAGTCTTTATCATATATCTTAGATGCAAATGATTTTAAAGGCATAAAACGAATAACAGAAAGACTATTAAACTTGTGAATGTAAAAAATACTCCAGAAGAGATCGAATTAATGAAAAACTTTTATCTTCTTGGCTACTCAACTAAAGAATTGATAAAGATGGGCTTTCATAACGTTGTGAATACAATACAGATACTTGGAATAGCACGAAGTAAATCTGAAGCGGCAAAATTGCGAACCAGAAAATTTCCACTATTAGCTACACAAAAAGTAATTCTAATGCGTAAAAATCGTAGCAAGTGGGAAAAGAAACGAAGAGTGAATGCTACTAAAGCACAACAGAAAAACCGAAAGAGAATAAAACTAGTGTGCCCAGTATGTCAAAAAGAATTTGAGAGATGCCCATCAACAATTAAGGTAAGTAATCCCTGTTGCTCCAAAAAATGTGTAGGTGTTCTCCGCATGACAGGAAACAGAAATATCAATTGGAAGGGTGGTATATCGCTGGAAGAAAACTATCAGCCGTTTTATAAATCCCAATTCTGGAAACTTCTACGTCAGAAAGTGTGGAAACGAGATAAATTCATCTGTCAGAATTGCGGAGCACAAAATTGTAAATTAGATGCTCACCATATAATTCCTCTACGATTTGGAGGAAGCAATAAAATGAATAATTTAGTAACATTATGTAAAAAATGTCATCAATCAGATTTTCATCCGAGCAAAATCGCTAAACTCTACAATGGAAAGGAACTCAAAGATGGCTTGGTTGCCTCATAAAATTGCAGAGGGAGTAGTAATAAAACTACTTATCCATCAATATGAAACTCCACATAATAAGGGCTGGTATAAATTTAAAGAAGAATTTGAAGTTGATTCTCTGGTGATTGAAAGAAAAGCTGTTAAAGGTAGTCCCAATGTTTGGAATTATGGACTAGCTGTAGGGCCCATATCGAAAGAATGGGCAGAATCTATCAGGTCGAAGGATAAAAACGCAGTTATAGAATTCAAAGGGAAATCCTACAATCGTACAGGCTGGTCAAATAATTCTAAACAGGATGTTGCTATCGGATCTATCTTGCGAATTTCTGCTGAAGACGTCAACAAATTCGAGACAAAAAATCCAGAATATCCATATTACAAAACCTATATTGCCCGGGTCAAACAGCCAGTGCCCGAAAAACAATTACCTGACAGAATCGCTGTCCTGGAACGATTATCCACTATGACACCCAAACGGAGGAAGATCCGAAAATCTATTGATATTGACGTAGAAACTAGTATTGAAAATGGAAAGATACCTAAAGAGATCTATGAAAAATATGCTCTTCCTAAAAAACCGCTTCCTCCGGAGTTCTATACTGATTTCAGGAAAGGTAACGCGTGGGCACAAACACATATTCGAGGTCTTAACCCAGAGCACGTTGAAGCTTACAAGAAAAAGAAAATATCGCTTGCAGAGCTTATACAGGGTCATTCTATACATATTGATTTAAGAATGGATCTTGGCCTCGAGAAGCTTATACAATTTGTGGTAACTGATAACGACGTCAAAAGCTATATTCGATATCTAATAGGAGCTTCCAGAGAAACAGCCGGCGGATCAACGAATGTGCAACATAGCCTTGCTATTGTAAAACCAAGTGCTGAAGAACCACAGAAGCTTAAAAAAGACCGTGAAATTGCAGCTATCACCCCCAAAGCTGCTAGAGCATTAGCTGGTATACAAATTATTAAAAACTCTTACTTTATTCCTCCTGGTGGTATTGGAGCGACAAAAAATACATGGTCCTGGATGGGACTTATATGGGAAGGTATTGTAGAAGCAGGAATCCAACGTAAAGATTTTCATGAGTATTTCCTCCATCCAGATATTTCGCTCCCGGAACTTAATAAAAAATTCTTTAATGGACGATTTATCTTCAAGGCCCTCAGGGGGCCTAAGACCGCTCGATGGGAAACCTGGAAAGCTGTAAGAAATGGTAACCCAGGAGATCCAATCTTACACCATGACGAAGGTCATTATTTTCCTGTAAAAGCTGAGGATATCAAAAAGTTTGGTAGAGAAAACTACAAATATGGGAAGAAGGGGTGAAAATGGAATTAATTGAAGCTTTTAAAACTATAGGATGTGTAAGTGTCGTCATTGCTAGTATGGCTCTCTTTGGTTATATAATAGATAGAATTAAAAGAGAGTGGTGAAATCTATGATTGAGACATTATCTTGGGTGCTCCCTAGACCACGCAAAAACTGGTACCCTGGGGGATTCCCCCTTTGGTTCGAACAAAAACTGGTCAAGCTCTATAATTCTCCTGAGAAAATTCTTCATCCATTCGGCGGAAAAGCCGAATACGGTATACGGCTGGATATCAAACCTGAAGTAGAACCAAATGTACTTGGCAACGCCCACGATCTACCATTTAAAAATAATATCTTCGATATGGTGATTGCTGATCCACCATATTCTAGTGAATTATCTAAAAAGATTTATGGAACTGGAAAGCTAAATTATAAAAAATGGGTAGCCGAGGCAGTGCGTGTCTGTAAACCGAATGGATTTATAGTAGTCTATCATGAAAAAATGTTACCACGTCCTGATGGTACTTCTTACCATAAAAGAATATTTCTTGGCGTGAGGATTTGGCATAGTTTGAGATGTATAGGAATATTTCAAAAGGAATAGAAGTATGTGCAATCTGGATTTCACTAAAATTTATTTCCAGTGGCAGGATGTACACAACAACAACTTTTCAGGAGGGAGTATCAACAGTGGAGTTGCATACCATCAAATCAAAATCAGAAATAGGCGAATCTCTCTATATAGAAAAAGAAAATTCTATAGAAAAAGAAACATTCCCCTCATTCATCTGGATCAACGAGTTTATATCAGTCGGTGGGTCTTGCGTATACAACAGAGAAAACGATAGACCGCCAAATGATATTGATATTATTGTTCGTGCAGAATCCTCTGGATCGGATCTCATAGTAACATTAGATCCATCTCTAAGGCTTAAAATCGACCGTATTATGTCTGCAAGATTTGGTGTAAATGATACACAATGGATCGGATGTCAACATGGCCCTAACTGGAAGTATCAACCTCTATATGATTTAGCCCTCATTCCCAGAAAAAATATTGATCTCGTAGAGATGGATGAACCAGAATTTGCTGACGAATTCTATAAAGAAAAAGATAAATCCGAATCTATGCAAATACAGAAACAGTTTCAAGTATTCCCTATATCTAAAAAAGAAGATGAAAGAATAGTCTGTGGAATAGTTTATATCCCGGACAAAGTTGATTTGCAAGGTGATAAAGCCAGTGCCGAAGAGATTCAAAAAGCCGCATGGTCATTTATGGAAAAAGGTGGAGTCTTCAGATTCAACCACAAAGATAAAAATATCAAAGCCACTACCCTTGAATCGTTTATAGCTCCGGTAGATTATGTTATTCAAGACAATAAAGGTATGCCTGTTATTGTAAGAAAAGGTAGTTGGGTGCTTACTGCTAGAGTAAATGATCCTGAAATCTGGGATAAAATAAAATTAGGCAAAATAGTCGGTTACTCTATGGCAGGAAAATCTAAAGTTCGAAGGGATTATTAAAAAACAAGTTGACATAATAAAAGTCTTATGGTAAACTTTTAAGTAAAGAATGTGATAGAGATTCACAATAGAAACATATGATGATACCTTGGTACGGTATTAAAAGTGGATGCTCATAGCAATTTTTGAAACTCTTTTTTTAGCACACTGAAAAGAAGTTTCGCTTGCTATAGCGTCCATTTTTTTTCAAAATAGGAATTTTAGTTATGAACATGAAAGAAAGGGAACTCATAAATATTGAAGTTGATGAGGTTTCCTTTGTTAATAAACCAGCTAACGATGAAGCTTTCTTATTCTTTAAGCTATTCGGTGAAGATAGTCACGAATGCCATGATTGTGGATATGTTGAGTCTAATGCAGCTATAACAGTATGTCCAGAATGTAATGGTAACTTGATTAAGAAGGTTTTTATTAAGGAGAATAGAACTATGGAAGAGATCTTGGAAATTTACAAAAGCTTGTTTGGAAAAGATCTTACTGATTCTGATGGTAAGCTGATCGAGAAAGCTAATAATCTTTCTGATGAGGCTAAGAAAGCATTGAAAGTTGCTCTTGGAATGATCAATAAATACAAATCAGAAATGCCTGACGAACTAAAAGAAGCTATTCGTGTACTTGCACAATATGCTACTGGCGGGAAGAGCCCCTACCCCAAACCATATAAAAAAGAAGAAATGAACGAGGATCTTTCCAAAGCTGGGAGAGTAGCCTCGAAAGCTACACTCAATAAACTGTCACAAATCATGGAAATTATCAGAAGTATTATGGGATCACCTGAGATCAAAAAAGATGCTGATGGTGAGACAGAACCTAGCCTGAATGGTATAATCGAAGCTCTAAGTAAATTCACTAAGGAACTTACTATGAATACAGAAAAAGAAAAAAAAGACAATAAAAAAGAAGAGAAAGAAATGAAGAAAAAAGATAAAGAAGATGAAGAAGATAATCTTGAAACTAAAATCCTTAAACAGTTAAAAGATATATCAGAACGATTAGAAGTAGTCGAAGCGGCAGGTGGAATGAAAAAAAGCCTTCCCGAAGAAAAGAAAAAAGAAAAAGAAGACGAAAAGGATTCTCTTCTCTGGAAAAGCTTTAAGCTTGATGATTAAGTAAAAAGCTTCGAATACTTCTTCTACACTATTGAAACATTTTACAGAGGTGATTACAAATGTTGAGTAATGCTGCACTACTTCAAAAACGAATACAGAAAATGGTATCCCTTCCAAATATAACTCTTGAAGCTGAAGAAGCGGACAGATTTATTGATTATATCGTGGATGAAAGTGTACTTAAAAATAATGCACGAATAATCAAAATGCAGAAACAATCGAAAAACATCCGACCGCTCGGATTGGGATCTAATAGGTTCCTCTATCCCGGAGATGGATTCTCTGCATCGGACTATTTGGCTACTCTCTCTGATGACTTGATCGTACTCTCTAGCAAGAAGCTTCGTGGTTGTCTAGTAGTTCATGATGACGATCTGGAAGACTCTCCTGATGGTGATGCTTTCATGGACCATTTAATGAAAATGGTAGCCAAGAAAATCGCCAATGAAATAGAAGAAATCTTCTGGATTGGTGATACAGCAGATGTTAGTGGATTTGCAGCTACTGATGCTAGATCAAAATTCGATGGCTGGCATTTTATCCTCGATAATAGCCAATCGGGAGAAACTTACGAAAACGATGTCGAGGGATCCTGCACAATATTAGATGCCGCCAATGCAACAACTGACCATGATAGTGACTTTGTACTCGCTGGCAGAATCGCTATGGTAGATGGAACCGCTCCGTATAACTGGGAATTCAAATTTAATCAAATGATTAGATCGTTGCCCAGTAAATACAAGAAAATAGCTCATAAGGATCTGCGCTTTTTCTGTAATGATCTGGTATTAGAAAACTATTTAGAGGCACTGGAATCCAGAGCTACTATTCTAGGAGATAACGCTATTCTAGGAGACGGGCCTTTACACTATCATGGAATACCAATTATCTCAGCACCTCTTATGTCCTCAGAAATGGCTGCTGCCACAGATAGTGATAAGTGCAAACTGGATGAAGCTACTCCTGGTACCTACTCTGATGTTGTACTGACACATAAAGATAACTTTATCATTGGTATTCAGCGCGATATCAAAGTAGAAACACAGCGTGAAGCTTCTGATGAATCCACCTATGTCTTCTTTAGCCTGAGAATGGATACGAAGATAGAAAATGTTAATGCTGCTGTGCTTCTCAAACGCGTAACTACAACTGGAGTAATGATCGCCTAAATAGAGGACAATCGATGTTTGAAGTTAGAAATTACGGAAATTCAAGAAAAATAATGTATAATGGAATGTCTGTAGAAATAACAAAAAATAGTCCTATCCAAACTGAGGATCTGGATATGGCTATGAGACTTTCAGAATTTCCATATATAGATCTGGTATGGCCTAAAAAGCTGAAAGAGCAAATGAAGCTAAAACGACAGCAACTTATGAAATGGGCTTCCTCTCTCGGTATACCAGATACATTTTTCGATGATAAAGAAAGTATTATTGATAAAATCAATTTAGCAATGGGCTAAAAGACTAGAATGTTTTTGGAGCTATAACCATCAATCATTGCTGTTATAGCTCCAAAAACTACACCACCTCGAAAAACTCGGAGGTAAACAAGGAGAATCCCAATGGCAAGAAGGAATGTAGCAACAATAAGCAGAAATATCGGCGTTGGAATCGTTCGTATTATTCAAGAAGCATTTAGGGATGGTATCGACTGCGACATCATTCAAGGTGGTTTAGTAGCCGGTGGTTCAACACAAACTATACTAGAGGAAAGCGCTACGCAAAACTATCTGCTAGGAACGCGGCTGGCAACCAAAGACGGCCGGATATTCAGATATTGTAAGGCTGGCGCGGCTTTACCACATCCGAATCAGATCAGGGGTTGTGTGAACGATTACAAGCCCTATGAAGGTGATAGGCCAGCAACTGCATATTCCGTAGGTGATACTCTGATCACGATACCATCTATCTCTACAGGCAATAGTGTAGAGAATTCCGCAGTGAACGCTTATCAGGATGGCTATATCTGGTTCCAGATGTCGCCTCAACAGTTCCACCGGATTGAAAGCAATACTGTCAAAGCATCAGATAACCAGATTCTTACATTGGCTGAAGCTTTGACAATTGCATTGCCGGCAAGTGCTTCTGGTGGCGATACAATGTGGGTAACTATCTGGCCGAGCATTTACGGAAATGTGAAGCCGGCGAGTGGTGGTATGAAGTCAGTAGTATGTAAGCCATTGTTAGTAGTTACAAATGGCTACTACTTCTGGGGTCAAACGTGGGGGCCGGCCTTTTTCCAAGCTGGCGGAACTGCCCCTGGTAGAACTGCAAACTACAGAAGGGTAGTCTTTTCAAGTGCTGGTGCTGTTCTCGATGCAAGTGCTGGAGCTGTCGGTAATCAAACAGCGGGCTACATCCTGTCGCAGACTACATCTTCAGATGGCGATCAGATGGTGATGTTGCAGTTAGCACCATAATTAACAGTAGTAGCCAGGGTGATTAGCCCGCAACCTAAAACTGCTAGTAACCCAGGGGGAAGGGAGGTCATAATCGCTGCCCTCCTTTCCCCCCGCCAAATTACTCTAAAGAAAGAGTTAAAGATTATAGGAGGTACTTATGTCAAATCCAGCAGCTAAAGGTGGCGGCATAGTATATGAAACGATAAGGGAAGCTCTTATTCTAACTACAGGTTATGTAGCTTCAGATAGTATAATAATCAAAAATGCTGATCAACTTCAATTATGGGTGGCTTTTACTAAGGGTAGTTCCAACGGAGTTAGACTAAAAATCGAGTATTCAGATGATGATTCAACCTTCTTTCAGGAAAGCAGGTATTCACTCGTAGGAACCGAATTTCAGCATGTAGCCGTTATACGAACTATTATAGCTTCTGCCAATCTTGTAATTTCTTTACCAGTAGCAGCCAAATATGTCAAAGTAAGCGCACAGGCAATTAGTAGTGGCACATCAACCCTTCTTGCAATTAAAGCTGCTAAAGCTAATCTATAGGAGGTGTTTTGATTAATGCCATTTACAGATCCTTTTTCTATTTCAACTGCCGATGTTCTTCAAATTGGGCCGACTACTGTTACTGGCGCATTTAGCGGATTTACTACTACCCAATCCAAAACTCTCAATATAGCCAGCATTTCAAGTCAAAATCCTATTATCAGAAAAATAGAACTCTATACCAGTAATGATCCAGGAGCCGACCAAAATATTAATTGTCGACTATCTCTTTATAACTCTAATAGTATGACTGAGGATGAACTATTATTTGAAATGTATCTCAACCTCACATACACTGAAACCAATGGCGGAGCTAGTGCAACCGATACTACTGATGCTGTTGATGATATAGGCGGCCTAGTACTTTATGATTTAATCAGATATACAGGTGGCACAGCAGAACAAACGAGATTAACAGCTACTCCTACAGGCTCCACACTTACCTTCGTTGCTCTTGCTAATGATCATTTAGACAACACCGGAGTTGTAAAAGTGGCTGAAATTGTAGGCTTAATTCAATTAATAGATTCTGATGATACTAACGAGATTCATGCCAAACTAGAATTCCTGGATGCTCCTAATGCGTCAACAAATGTTGCAATATCAATTGAGATTCAGTAATACCAAAAAAAAAGGAGCTTAGGTGATGACTGATGCTGAGAGAATAGCTGAGCTAAAAGAATACGGTGGAGAAAAAATATATTATACTTTACCCGAAACCGTTCCAGATCCAGTAAACCTATTCACCTTACCTGAAGGAAGACTTACTCGAATAGTTTTAACTTTGGACTGGACAGGTGAGGATTGGAATAGCAAGATCGAAGCAATAGCGAATGGACAGTTTTTACCTGAACAACTCATTTTCGTTCATGAATATCCAGGACTACAAGAACTCCAAACAGCACTATCTAATCTAAGTGCAGAGCGACAAGCAGAAGCAGATATATTGTCAACACAAGCTACAGAAATAGGCAATATAGAAACCCCACCTAAAATCATTCCTATAAATCCAGCAGAAGGAACAACCGTGCATGAACTGATACAGGCTTCTGTTGCTCTCAGAGACAGAACAGGAACAGGGTTTGACTGGGGCCAGTGTATTATTCAATTGAGAAGTGTCGCTACAGGGAACTTAATTGGTGGGGATCAATCAAACGATAATTCAAGTAATTTACTATGGGAGCCAACAGTAAATATTCCAGAGAATGATTCAGTCGATGGAGATTACCAACTTGAAATTAGAGCAGTTGATAATCTGGGATTCATTACTGATGCAGCTTTCGTATTCAATTATCAGTGGGAAGCTTAAAGTATGCTTCTTGCTTGCCAAAAGGATCTATCAGATGATTACACTATTTAAGATCTTACGCGGATGGAAGGAAATTATAGACCTAATTCGTGAATTTGCAAAAACACTTGAGGATAAAAAAATCTCACCAGAAGAAGCTATAGCCCTAGTAAAAAAAGCAGTAGCACTATTCCAAAAGATAGGAGTTATCGCGAACTAATGAAAAGAAAACTGTCTCTCATATTGTTAAGCCTCTTTATTTTAAACCTTTGCATATCAGTAAATGCAGAGGCGTTTTCTTGGCCCTGGCGATGGTTCAGAAGATCTACCCGGGTAAGCACTTCTAATCTCGAATTGTCTCTGGATACATCAGATGGACGATCTAGAGGAACCACTACCTGGTGGTACGATATTTCTGGTAAAACTGCTCATGCTACACAATCAATAGCAGGGCAAAGACCAACCATCTCTGGAGCAGATAAGCTCAGTGGCTCTACACGCGTCTTTGATGGCACAGACGATAACATGAGCCTTACTGCACGTACTGTCACGTCCTGGACCATAGAGACATGGTATAAGCCTGATTCAGTTTCTGGCAGATATCCAATACTCGATCAGGGAGACTTCTTCCTCCGGCAATGGGATGATGACCTAGATTATGGATTCCTGGCTACATCTTATATCGACAAAATAGCGAAAGATTCCACCATCTTTGCAGCTAACACATGGTATCATCTGGCAGCCACTAAATCCGGGAACGATGTCACTTTATATCTGGACGGTCAAAGCAGCGATACATTTTCCAGCACAGCAAATCTCCGATCCGAAACCAACCTGGTGCTTGGCGCCGACTCCCGAATAGCGTTCATCTATCCCTCTCTAACAGCAAGCAACCTCAGTGGTGAAAATACTCTCTTGGTAAATGCTTCTGATCTGGTTGAATATAGTATAGGCTCAGCCAGTTTGTATAGCTCCACTATAACTGAAAACTGGAATGATGAACAATTTACAATTAGAGTTTGGATCGAAAGTCTTAACTTTATGCCTGGTGATGGATTAACTCATTATATCCTGGATAATCAGGGAACCTCAGCCACTGAAAACCGAGTACAATTATATATCAGCAGTGCAGGCCTCTTGATCTTCGATGTTGATGATACTACACCAACACAGCATCTCGTCAGCTATGATATAACAGGATGGATAAGTGGATCAGATCATCAAATAGTCGCTCGACTGGATTTAAAAAGCAATGAAATCGAGCTTTACACCGACGGTGTTTCTCGTGATTCTACACCGGATAACGCCCTCTCTTCTGATACTATAGATACCATTGAAGCGAATACACATTTCGGGAAAGATACATCCGACGCCAATCAGCTAAACGGTATGGGAACCTTACAGATATTCAGCCGGTCGTGGAGTGACGCGGAAGTCACGGCGGATTGGAATAGTGGTAGTGGAGTAGCTTTCGTAGTTGATCCAGATACGATTCTAATGGCGAATTTCTCAGATGACGAGACAGGGATTGTATACCATCATTCTGGCAAGTCGGTCTCCGCAATATCCGCTGGCGGTACAGAAGCCACGCTAACTACCCATGAAGGCACCGATAACAGCTTTGCCGATGGTAATGCTGTTATCGTCTCAGACGGCACAGGATTCTCTAAGCAGGGATATGTAGACGGATCGCCTTCGGATACTGAGTTAGACATAGATGACGGAGCAGGTGCGGCTGTAGCAAATATAGCGCAAGTGGGCGTTAGTATTGATTGTAATGGTAGTTATTTCGCTGAAGCTGCCAACAACACAATTCATGATGTGGCATTGGAAGACCTTTGTATTAGTACGCGGGTGAAGGTGGATAGTAGTGCTGGAGCAACCTTACAGGTTGTAACAAAATCCAATGTCGCACCCCGATGGCAGTTATATATTGACAGTGGGATTGTTTTTCTGTACTTGCAGGACAGCGATCCTGATACATACTACCTAAATGGGGATACAGACATCCGTGACAACAAGTGGCATCATATAGCGGCAGTTCTGGACAGAGATAACGCGGCAAATTGTAAGATATTCTTAGATGGTATAGAAAATAACACTTCTAAGTCAGGAACTCTAGCCGATTTAGGAACCTTAGCCAACACGCATACATTTAATATTGGTGCCCGTAATAATGGTGATTTTATCTTAGACGGCCAAATAGCCGATGTAAAGCTATACTATGCCACTGGTGCTATCTGGTCTGACGCCGAAGTCTTATACCAAGCTACCCATCCCTTCAACTACGGCGCATCTGCAGGCACACTCACCGACTACTGGGAATGTACTGAAAACACAGGCACAACAGTCAATGGCAACGTCAACAACTTAACTCTATCCAACGCCGACGCATGGAGCCAAGAAGCCTACGTCAGCAAAAATCTCATTGTGGATAGCGGCATGGAAAGCGGCTCTATCGGCGCGATAGCAGACGCAAGCATCGACAGCACTATCACGGTGAGTAAGGACACCAGCGTCGTACATAGTGACACGCAGAGCACAAAGGTCGTTTACGCTGCCAGCAATGACGACGTAGAACTGACCTTCCGTGCGCCTATCTTGGAGAGCGGTTCTGACTACTGGTATCGATTCTGGTCTAAGATTGCCAGCAATAGCGCGAATACAAACATTGAAGTTGATGTAGACGGTAGCGGTAACGTGCTCAACAGACGACTAGCTGGTGTAGATGACGTGGGTAACTGGGTCGGCAATACGCTGAAGTTTGATGGGAGCGAATGGGTCGAAGGTGGGACAGATGCAAGCCTGGATATAACAGACACTATCACAGCCGAAGCCTGGATAAAAATTGACATACTAGGAGAAGATCGGACTCTCCTTATGAAATCACCACAAAATTCCAGCAATATTGATTACAGCCTAACTGTCTTATCCACTGGCGGTTTTAGGGGTGGTTTTTATGATGGTACATGGAAAGAGATTAGGAGTGCTGGTAGCTTAGTTGTTCTTAATCAATGGATGCATGTTGTATGGACTTATGACAGAACTAACCATTATCTATACTTCAATGGTGTTCAAATTGGTACGGATACAGATAGCATTGCCATGCCAACTTTGGGCGAATTAGAGATAGGAAGATATTATTGGGACACTCCAGCGGGTTACGTAACAGGCAATATTGCAGCAGTGCGAATATACAACATCGCTTTAACGGCCGCCGACGCACTCTGGCTATCCACCCACCCCAACGCCAGCCTAGCCGACATATACACCAACACATCAGCGGCACAAGTCGGCGGCGCTGCCAATGACGAGATTGTGCTATACCACAACTACCGCAACGGCGACCTGCTAGACTTGACTGAGTATGGCAACGACGGCACACATAGCGGCACTCCATCGTATAGCAATCTTTGGAACGTTCACGAAGGGACGCTTCAAGGTGACCAGGACGGCACTCACGATATCAATCTGCGTATAGATGGCGCTGGCGCTAACGCAGCGACGGTGTATATTGACAGCATGGAGTTGAGAAAGCAGCTTGTGGTATCTGGCGACTGTGAAGCTGCAGACGGTAATGCGCTACCCACAGGCTGGTCTGATGCAGGATCGCCAGACGCGGCTGAGACTCAGACCGATACGTCGGATTTCCACTCAGGCACTTCCAGCATCCTACTGAACGGCTGTGACGAAAATGAAGGTGTGACACAAGATATAATAGTCGTAGTGAGACAAAAGTACACACTGTCTTTCTGGGAGAAGAACGACGCACAGGATGTGGATGTGGTACTATCTGATGCTATAACCATAACAATAGACACTACTGGTGATAATACATGGTCAGGACAGTCATACACATTTGAAGCAACTACCACCACATTGACACTAAGTATGGTAGCTGGTGCGGCTGGCCAAAGTGGATGGTTTGATGACCTTAGCATCTTAAAATTGGACGAAGCGGATGCCAGCACCGCTACCAGAACTAGAGACTTCGTTGATGGAAGCATAGAAAAAGTAAGAGTGTGGAGTAGATCTTTAACAGCAGCAGAAATACAAAGACAATTCAACAAAGAACGAAAGCAACACAGCAAATAAAGGTATATAAAAATGGCTGCAACTGGAAACTATTTTGACGAAGACGATCTTACTAATTGGGATGGTGGGGCTTCTGAAGCAGAAAAACTTGTCATCATTAACCGCGTAGAACAACAAGTGGAAAAAATTACCCAAAGTATCTTTTATTCTTTAGCATTTGATGAACACTATGATGGACCTGGTAAGAACCGTCTCTTTCTGAATCTCAGAGCACCAATCCTTACAGTAACAAGTATCTCTGTTCTAAATACAACTATTTCTTCTGACTGGTACACAAATGATGATAAATCCGTTTATATAAATTTAGATTCGTCAAGTGGTGTGTTAGCAGAAAAACATTGGTTATTAAGGGAATATGAAGAGCAAGTAATCTTTCCCACTGGCATAAAAAATATACAAATAGTTGGGACCTTCGGTCTGGCAACTGTTCCTGCAAATATTAAACAAGCCTGTATAATATTGGCAGAAGATATTAATGATCAAACATTATATACTCACTTGATAGATGGAACTGAACAATCAGGTGGATGGTCTTATGGTTTAAACAAAATACCAGGACGTCGAACTATATTAACAGGTGTCCGGGAAGCAGATATACTTCTCACAGATTATTCAAAAAAACGTTTTTACATGAGCACTATATAAAAAAAATGACACATCGTTTTGATACAACTTGCACAATTAGCTATTATGTAGAAGGTAATAGAAATGATCTTGGCGAAGCATCCAGAACACTTACGGAAAGAGCTACTGGTGTAAGATGTATGATTCAGCCACGATCTAAATCTATGGCTTATGAAATACCTAAATTCATTAGAATTCAAAGACCGGAAGGTATTGTCACTAATACTACTTTTGTACTTTATACCTTTAGAGATCAAACTATTGAAGAGAATGACATAATTACAGATACTGATAATAAAACATATACTGTTAGTATGGTAAGTGTATGGCCCACCCATAGAGAAGCTCTTCTTTTCAAAATCTCATAAAAGAAAAGGATTGTTATGCAACTAGTTCTTAAAGCCATTAGAGACATTTTAGTTGCTGATGGTACCTTAACATCCACAGTAGCAGCATCAGATATTACATCTAGCTTTATAGCTGAAGTAGCAAATTTTCCATGTATCACTATTTCAATTGGTAAAGGAGCTTCAACAACTGAGATATCAGGAGTTACCAGAGCTATAGTTGAAATCAATGTTAATTCGATAGTTAATAAACAACAATTATGGGAAATATACGATCAAATAAAAACTCTTATTCATAACCAGGAAAGGAACCTCACTACAGGGAATAGAGTATTCCATCTAATCTACGAATCAAGTGTTGATGACACTAAATTCGATTCTGTAAGTCAGTCGTGGATGTTATTATCAAAATACGAAGTCTTATATGGAACTACTGGCTTAGAGATTACTACAGGCGCTGTATCTGGAACCATTTATGCTGATTCCACAGATGTCACTGCCGATAGCGGAAAAGAAATAGCAAAATTCAGAGGTATGGTTAATCTTGATATAGCTTTTGAACATGAATCACATAATGCAAGTGAGAGGTTTGCAAAAGAAGTATTTTTTAATAATGGAACAGCTATTATAACTATTGGCGAAGTAATGTTCAAAGCGGACTCTATGAATCTCTTATGGGATCTTACTAAAAATGCTTCAGATACTCTTGCTGATGACTCTACAGCCGCAACCTCATATTTAGTAACCCAATCGACCAAACCTACTTATTTACAATTTCTTTTTAGATGTCTTCTAACTGAGGATGGTAAAGCTCTGGAAATAGAAGCTGATAAAGCTGTCTGTGAGGATCTGCAAATACCGTTCTCAAATAAAGATTTAAGTATTTACAGATGCAGATGGATTTGTCTTGGGGACGCAAATAGTAATGTAGTTCGAGTATCTGTGGAAAACTAAATGGCATTTGATGATAGTAATAGAGAACGACAAATGACTCATGCTGCTGCGGCAATGTCGCAAGGATACACTAAAGCCTTGTGGTATTGCACGTATACAGCTACTACATGTATAACCTGCAAGCTGAATGATGGCCATATATTTGATATTTCTGTAATAGCATACGGATTTGCTATGCACGAATTTTGTCAGTGTGTATTCACATATCGCGAAAAAACATCCTATGCAGAACCTCCCTTAGAAGAGCCTTTGCAAAGTAGGTACCCTGTACCACCTAGAGAGCTAATTAAAGTACCAATAGGAAAAGATCCAGATTTAGAAAAAAGTGAAGAGGCAGTAGAAGTAATAGGCGATCCAAATGCGGAATGGACAAGACCCAAAAGATGGACTTGTTGTTCAGCAAGTTATGCAGCATTTAGCACATAGACGGTATATTTATGAGAGATAAAAATAGAACAAAACCAGGGATAATTAGAGATTCTGACAACATATCAGACCCTACTGATGACAGCTATATTCAGTTAATGGATAAAATAGAAGAATTGGCAAATATCACAGGCCTGCGAAGAGTGGAATTCTATCAGAAAATACCCAGAGCAACACAAAGAGAAATAGATGGAAAAGCTGAAGAAGTCGACGTCTTCAAACATGATGGCGAAGTCGCTATGACAGGTACGATTACACTTGAAAATGGTGAGACAATAGACAACAAAGTCGATGGCATAATCAACATAACAGGTAGCGTTAAAATTGGTGATGGGGGAGTAACCAACTATTTTGAAGTTAAAGCTGATGGAGAAATCAATCTATATGGCGCTGCTAGAGTTATTAAAACTGTTGAATTTGCTGGAGCTTCATTTGAAAAAGGGGTTTCGGCACCAGATTCCGCTGTAGTTGGGAATTATCTTGTATGGGAATATAGTATAAATGATGATTCAGTACTTTCTTTTGAATTGCCTCATGAATGGGCAGTTGGAACAGATCTAACAGTATATTTAGATTGGAGCGTAGATCGAAAATACTCAGACGAAAGTGCAGAAGTTCAATGGAATATATATTGGTCTGCTACACCAAAAGATGATACTGAAGCATTAACAGGAGCTGGAACTAAACTAGATCCAGGAGATCAAAATATTCCGTCAACTGAAAACTTTTTAATTCGAACAGAAATGGGCGTTATCTCTGGCGCTAGCCTTTCACAAGATGATGAAATGGGAATAAAAATAGTAAGAGTTGCTTTAGATGATGGTAGTAATCCAGGGGTGGCAAAAGTACCATACATTATTCACGCTCATATTACATATATTTCTAACAAATTGGGGATTGCAACATAATGCCATATTTTAGCTTGTTTCTAATCGCTCCTGAAGCTTATGGAGTACATGAGTTTGCCACCGATGGATCCATCTGGTCAGAAACTGATGATACAAAGACTACTGCAAGTAGAAACACCGATGAAGCAACACCCAGAGCGTCAGTAATGCAATTTACCGGAAAATCCTTTACTTTAGGTGATGGAATAACACTTGGCGATGGATACTTTTTTGGAGACTCAGATGATGGCAAAGGAGAAGGAGTTTATTACGATTTCACAGTTGTCCCTGGCGGATTAATTTCATTTACTTGCCTCTTCAAAGTACAATATGGCGCCACTCTCACAATAATTGTATATGATCAAAGTAATACAGCCACTATCGAGACGGTTGATAAAACTGATTCCTCATGGACATCGTATACCTATATTGGAACTGTTCCAGATGGTTGTACTACTATCAGAATAAAGTTCCTTCAGAAATCTACCAGTAGACGCACTGGACCCTATCTCATTGATAATGTAGCCTTTAACGCTTCTGCAATCGCTAGTGATCCTGATAGATACCAAAGAATACCTGAAGTAATTGGATCGCTAAAGGAAACTCTGGATGGAAGTCGGATCTTTGATTCAACAGGTATACATCATACATTAGTGCTTGGATGGAATTATGTAAATAAAAGTATGCTAGATGATTTAATGACATTATTCTTTTCCGATGAAGTATTATATTTTACCGATGGCGAAGTGCCGCCATTAATAGAATCTGAGAATGTTTATGAAACTATTACTGAAAACTATGTCGGGATAACAAATCCTTCGTCAACCAATATTGCATATTCTGATGAATCAGCTTCACTACCAAGTGCAGTAGATGATTTTAATAGTAATGAAATAAGTACCGCTAATTACCAGGCCATAGATGCTGATGACGCAAACAATGTGTCAACAACCTTTTCAGATGTTGGATATTATGGATATCACAGATACGAAATCAAATCAGATGTTTCCTCCGGAGACGCGCAAAGATTGCGTGTTAATATCGCAGCACAAATAACTGATGATAGTGCTCAAAACATTGATGGAGCGGTGCTTTATATCTGGGATTCTGTAGATGAAAAATGGGTGGAAATTGCACGACATTCTTCTAGCGCAAAAACTTATATGATATATAGCACTGCTAATGCTAATCTTGCACAGCGTTATATAGATGCAAATGATGACTATGTTAGATTGCTTCTCAGATCCAGAGCAACGCAGGTTGCTGATTCTGACATTACTGTAAAAACTTTCTTTGCAGAAGTCGAGGTAAATGAAAATCTGGATTTGGTTATAAATCTAAGTCATAAAGCAATCCTTGATGACAGTGATGATCTTATCTGGGTTAAAAATCTGACCACGGGAAGTACCTTAACCCTGACTACACATTATACTATTTCCAATGATCAGCGGGAAGTAACAATAATTGGACAGAGTTCTGGTGATGAAATTGAAGTAAAATATAATAGGTATTTTGAAGTAAAATTTATTAATCTACCTGAAGATTGGCATCCCGGGGATCCTGGCAATGATCGATATAGAGAATGTGAAGTTAGATTGCGCACATTAGAAAAAGGTGCATAATGGCAAATTACGGAGAGTTGACATCTGAGCAAATAACAAATTATCTAAACTATCAGTCGCTTAATTCACGCCAGCCGATTTTCTCTATGTGGATAGCTGGAATAGGTGATCCTGAAGATTATATATTGAAAATTTCAATTGATAGAGGTATTGAGTCGCCTAAAGGTAGAGGAAATATAAAGATCGGGACATCCGTTATTAGAGCCAGCAATTCGAACAATACATTCTTTGACAATGGACAAAGTACAATTAAAGACAATGCACAAATAAAAATCTGGATGGGATTTAAAAATCTTCACATACCAGTATTCTCAGGTGTTGTCAAAAAGGTAAGACCTCTTCTTAAATCAAATGAGATAGAAATTACCTGCACAGATGATATGGGAATATTACTTCAGAGTACAATCACTGGACATCAGGGAGTAACAAACACTCCTAAACTACTAATGGAGGCGTTTGCCAGTGATACAAGCGCTACAAGCAGTATCAGTAGTACGGAGGAATATACTACTGTTTTTGATAATCCAGAATTTGATACGATCTTCAAACTAACAGCCATGGAATATATTGCTGATGCAGTATTCTCAGTTCCTTATTTTGATAATAATGGTATATTGCAACTTGAAGAACGCGAATATAAAAATAAAGAAGACTGGGTTTATCATGATGGTAATACATTCGACTGTAGGAACCTCGCTAATAGTGAAGTAATTAACCGGGCGGATCTTGAATATTATGAAAATTTCTTTTATCGTTATGAAATTCAACAAAGTATAAACGATTATCGACTAAGGACCAGAGATCTACGATTGCCCATTCTAAACTCTGACCTTGTAGCGTCATATCTTCTTGGTTCAACAGATGAGGAAATAGATAATGATTTAGAAGGAGTAAAATTTACTAGCTCTTCGGGATCTAGTATAATTGACTGTATAGCTATTAGGGTTAAACAAGATGGAGCAAGTGGATATATAACAGCAAAAATCTATGATGATAGTGCTGGTTCTCCTAACTCTTTATTGGGAACCAGCAGACAAAAAGCCAGTGGTGGACTTTCTACTAATTATACCTGGAAATATTTTTATTTTGATACACCTGTATTTATTTCAGAAAGTACATCATATTGGATAATACTTGATTCCTCGACAGTTACAGGTACTATATATTGGCAACGATCAGCAATAACTACATTAACGGGACTACATGCCTATTATGATTCAGGTTGGACACTTGAGGATGAAAAAGAATGTAAACATATAGTTCGAGGAAGTCAACAAGCACAACGAGTAGCAGAAGATATTGTCCGATTTTATCGGGAACCAAAAAAACGTATTCAGATTATAGCTCCTGGATCACCACATCTACAGCTATTTGATGAAGTATATATAGACTTGAAAACACCATTTCAAATTACAGGTAGATATGTAATCGAAAATCGAAGACATATATTCACGTCAAGAGAATTTGTATCAATAGATATATTGAGAGAAGCTAATTAGATTGTAGAATAGGAGGTATAGCAAAGTGCCAACATATCCAGTAAATCCATCCCTACCTGCAGGTACAGGCACAACTGAAGTAAATCCAACAAACTGGGCAACTTTGGTCGATAATATAAATGCCATTGGTGCAGATTTAGTAGCTGCCCGGGCAGATACGGCTGACTTTGCAGGCACTGATCATTCAGCATCACAGTCTTCCAACATTCAAGAGATGTTGGAATCAATAAGACACATGCTCGAACACATGAATGGCCTAGCATCCAACTGGTATAATCTCCCTGTAAGGATCTTAGAAATCCATCCTGAGTATCCGGGTGGCCTGAGGACAACTTCACTTCGTGGTGGCGCTGCAAGTGGGCAAAATACTGTAACAGAATCCACAGGTGAGGATGTTGTCTCCAATGTGGCACGACACTTCTATGAAAATACATCATCCGAAGCATCTTTACAGACTTCATATGTGGCAGTAAGGATCACGCTTCCTGATGATTTCACCGCGTGGGCAACTAGTAACGCTTTACAAATTGATTTCAGAACTGAAAGTGGTACTTCAGCAAACTGTCATATAGACGCATATATTTATCAGTCAGGGAATGCAACACTAGTCGCTTCCTCAGAAAATAATGCTGGTACATCATGGGCAACAATTACTCTTGACGACTCTGTATTGGACAGTGCTCACAGTTGGGCAGCAGGTGACAAGATAGAAATATACCTAAAGCTGGAAACCCGGAACAACTACTATGCCAGAGTTGGAAGAGTTCGTTTAAACTATACTTCATAGGTGGTGATATAATTGGCTGATGATACATATCCAGTTAACCCTCTTCTCACAACAATTACCAATGCTTCAGAAGTTAATAGTACAAACTGGAATCTAATTCAAGCAAATCTCAATGCAATAGGTTTGGACCTCGTCAATGCTAGAGGTGATGGCCAAGACTTCCCAGGTGTAGATAATACAGCAGACCAATCAACAAATATAGATGATGCTCTACAAGCGATAAGGTATAAAATAAGCGAAATCAGTCTAACTACTAACTGGTATGATGTACCAGCAAGAACTATAGAGCTACAGCCGCCGTATCCAGGCGGAGTATGGACAGCATCGAGACATGGCGCTGCGCCAAGTGGAGCCAACACAGGCACACAATCAAATGGCGAATCGATCGTTGCAAATGTTGCACGTCACTACTATGAATTCACATCAAGTGAAGTAGCATTACAGGATTATCGTGTCGCTCTCCGGTGGACACTACCGGCAGATTTCGTTGCCTGGAAAAGTGGAGTTTGTTTAACAATAGATTACCAAACAGAGGATGCTGACTTCAACAACTGTGAAGTAGCATTCGATATATACCAATCGGGTAGTGGAGCAGTTGTTGGCAATAACGCCAATACAAGCACTACCTGGACAACAATGACATTTACTGATACAAATATTTCAGGTTGGGTTTGGGAAGCAGGCGACATTTTAGAGTTATACTTCAAACTATCCACAAAAGATGACTATTACGCTAGGGTAGGCAAAGTAAGGTTGCAATATACATCATAATGGAACAAATAACATGTAAAAATTTTAGTAATGAAGAATTAGTTTGTAAACATTGTGGGAAAGGAAAGTTTAACCTATTTACAAAAATAAAGTTTCAAAGAATGAGAGATTACTTGGATCTCCCAATATATGTATACAGTGGCTGTCGATGTGAATACTGGAATGAAAAAGTTGGTGGCAGTAAAAACAGTAGCCATATATTTACTGAAGATAAAGAAAGCTGTGCCGGAGACCTTTCTCTGGTTCCAGAACGTATAAAAAGAGATATGACTAATTACGAATTATTTATACTTCAAAGAGCAGCTCAAGAAGCAGGATTTAAGAGATTAGGGGTACATCGAAGGTATTTACATATAGATGATGATCCTAACAAACCAGCAAACAGAATGTGGTTATATTAAAGAAAGAATTTTATAGTTATGCCAAGTCAAACTGAAGAGAAGATTCAAGCTCTTGAACACAGAATGAATAAATTTGAAAATGAGCTTGTTGAGATCACAACAAGGCAAGAAGGGTGCATGGAAATACAAAAGGAGCGACACGAAACTATAGATAAACGACTTAATGGTCTTCAAAAAACTATGTATGCTATTTTCATAGCTGTAATAATCACTTTGGGAACTATTGTTGGAGCGTTTATAAAAGAAATGTAACGTGCTAAATTAAGTAAAAAAGTATTTTACTTATATGCTCACCCTCTACTCTGCGTACGAATAACTGACAAAAATTGTCTTATTCTAAGAAATCCTTACTGTAGATGGCTCATAAGCCCATAATTTGTACCTAGTCTTAGGTGGCACAGTAAATGTAGAAGATGTTGGCCTTAATAATTGGTTAGTCTCACCATAAATTACAGCAACAGTTCCTTCTGAAACAGATATATTGACAGAAAAAATATAAGTTCTTAAAACCTTCCTCTCCCAATTTTTTAATTTGAAATCATCTATCATCTGATCCCTTCCTTAGATCTTCTTGTACAGATTTAACCCAAAGTTTCTGCGTTCGGCTATTAACAGTAGCAACTAATTCTGCAAGTTTAGTGACTTTCTTTGTAAGCGCTTTTAGCTCAGCTTGTAAATCTGTAAGAATGGTTATGTCTTCCCGGGAAAAATCTTCAGATGCTTTACTGGAAAGCGCCTTTTTACGGAGGATCTTATATTCTTTTTCCGTTGCTTTAATGGAGCTTCCTTGTTGTTGCATTTTCCAGCTTTTCTCTCCTATGGAATATATTGTGGTATTAGCGGTTTAAAGTCAATTACCCTTTCAGGTATTTCTTGTATAACTTCTGGGAACCTATAGTTTTTCTTAACCCAAACAGCTATATCAAGATCCCTTGCTTCTGCTATGATGTCTCTGGCCCACCATTCAGTTAGATCTTGTGGTATCTTTTCAATTCCACGTCTGGAATCCAGACCGAGAATAATCCAGTTGATAGTTTTCAAGTCTTTTAATCTAAAATCAGGCTTTCGTGTAAGTGGCTCTAATGATAGAAATTTGATAAGAGGAAATGAAGCTTCAAATCTCTGATCTAATACCTGAGGGTTTCTTTCAGTAAGAGCCAACCCATCCCAGGTGGTACCTAACCAAGCATTTTTAGGAAAGGTGAAATTGTGATATCTATGTGGATTCTTAGTTAAAAAAAGAAAATTGTGTTGAGACTCCTTCCAAATATGATCTACAATCTTGTCAATCCAAAATCTAGATACTTGTGGATGGAAAAGATCTAAGTTAAAGCAAACTCCGATTCTACTTGGATCTTTGGGACTCCATTTAAACTCTTTGTCATCTAAACGTAGAGTTTCATCCCATTTAAACCTTTTAAAAAAATCATCCATATAACAGTAATAGCAACGGTAAGGACATCTTCCCTTAACTGGTGTCCAGGTGTGAGTTAAATATCCGATCCCATTTTTACCTTGTTTAGTTGGCATAATTACTCCTTTTCTTTTTGTTTATCAAGCAGAATCTTTTCTAACATATCACAAGCATAAAGGACATATGGTGGTGTGCTTTCTGCAAAATCCCATGGTATATATCCATGATCATCATAGTTAATAATTAAGGAGTTAAAAACAAAATCATCTTCATCGTTTTTTTTGAAGATTTCTAAAACTATTTTGTAATCACCAGCCAGGGTAATTGAAAGTAGACCTGAGAAAAACCATTCCTTATTATGGGTTGTATAATTAATTCTGGACTTAATGGACCATACACGATTTTTATCAAAGGGGGAAGGAAAAATCTTATGTTTCATTTATGCCTCCATGACCTTCCATTCGGATGTCCTTTAATTCTACACCATAACCTTATTAAAAATTCTTTAACTGTTAGAAAATAACCAATAGGTTCAATAAACCCGGGATGATCTGCTTCTCTGCTTTTACTCTGCATCATCCACGCAATCTTCAATGCGAGGGTAGCTACTTGGACAGCTTCTCTTACAATATCTGTGGGTGCCCCCTTGTTAAACCAGAACTCTATAACCGCTTTGGATAATTCGCCAACCTCTTCCGAAAGAATCGCAAGCCACTGAAAAATATCATGGTCCTGATTTCCCCACTTATGCCGCTGCTCAAAGTCTTCTTGTTCTACCCAATTGTAAGCCTCTTTAGATAAGCCGCGATCGGTTAAAGTAAATGCTCTTTTTTCCTTTTCCTCTGACAAGCATTTTTTAATCTTAGGAAATCTTGGTTGTGGTTCGAAGGTGCAAGCATATATCAGGAATGTTAAGAATCCAGAACAGAACGCTATTGCTGCTATACCATATAAATGTTCATACCAGGTCAATTGGAGTCACCCCCTCTAAACGATAGCCTTATATGCTTTGCAATCAATAATTGTTGTAATCCTTCACCTATGTGTAGTATATACGTTGGAGCGCTGTTTAGAAAATCCTGTCTTGCATAACTAGCTCCGCGCAAATAAATTATTTTCTCCTGGAAAGTAAAATCACCTTCCTTGTTTCTCTTGAAAATCTCTAATGTTACTCTATGATTTCCAGAAGGTGTAACAGTCAAAACTGCGGAAAAAAACCATATGCCATTTTTGGTTGTGTAGTTAGCTCTTGACGAAGATACCCATGCCCGGCGTCGGTCAAAGTCAGTATACATCATTTATTCCTCCTGTTCTAGCCATAAATGGTAATCTTAACTGTTTCATATCTCTTTCCCAATACCCGCAATATCCCCACTCTGATACTGGTCGCAACTCAAGAGTGCACAAAAACCATAATCCTATCGTCCAGGAGGTATATGTAGTGTGTCCATGCCATAGACAAGTGGAGCACCTTGGGTCAATCTTGTTCATTGATCCTCTCAGTTTCATACTCCCGGGTAACAATTTCTATTACTCTAAACTTCTTGCAACAAGATTCGCACTCGCAAATCTTCTTATTAGGATCCGTTATATCAGGATATCCGTAATAGGTAATATGCTCATAGACAGTATCTTGACTTTGAGTATAGTTACAATATGGGCAAATAATTGATTCGCTTTTATGTTGCCCTTCCAGGAACTTATTCCAATCAACAACTTTTAACATTTTCATACTCCTTTAGTTTAGTTTCACACTCTTCACAAGTATTAGACCATCCACCCGGATAAACTTCCAGTGGTCTATTAAAATAATGGCAAAGGGAAACGGAATTAAGTCGTTCGAAATAGTGCATTAGATCATCATCAGGATTATGGCCCCAACCAGCATTAGCATAATCTACTGGACTATTCCAGAATGGTTGTGGTGCTTCATCAATATATAGAGTTGTACCATCAGTGTCTTTTATCTTTCGTATTGGCATTATAAGATTCTCCTAAATTTACAAGTGTTCTAAAACTTCCTTTAATGCCCAAATGCAACCTTTGCAGTGTGATAACTGCCGAATATATTCTCTTTCTGTAATCCAGTTTTTCAACCATCTTTTATTTAAATCGCTTTTTGTCTTTTCTTTCTCCTTTAACATCTCTCCTATCATTTTTATAATTTCTATTTCAATCATTAGTATACCTCCTACAAATGTTTAACAGACCATTGTTCGCCATTAAAATTAAAAATAGCATCTGTAAATTTTTCTGCAACAATAGCCCGATGGCAATTCCTGTGTCCATTAATTACTGCGCTTCTTTCTGCACACAGGAAAGCCGTTCGAATTCTATATCTATTTAGGTCATAAATAATCAAAAAGAATAGATCTTTGGCTTCCTTTTTCTTTAGTTCCATCGAAACCCAGATGTTGTATTCTGTTAAGCATTGCGATTTGGATCTGTCATTTGTAACCTTAAATGGATTTCCTAAATATATGGCCCATCCATAATCAATATTTCGTGTAGTTAGAAGTTTTGGCATCCCCTTGTCACTAGATTCTGAAGGATCATAACATCTAAGCCTTGCTTTTGATCTTCTTCTTACATCTATTACGAGTTCGATCTTTGCCTTGGATAATCTATTCAGAAAATCTTCTGGCTTATCGTTCCCATAACCAATCGTATAAATAGTTCTATCCATAATTCCTCCTATTCCTCGAATCGTTCGTCCACTAGGAAGCCCTGAGCGTCCCGTAGGTAAGAATATATTATTCCTTCGGTGAAATGCTCATTCCTTGTGTCGATTGCTTCCTGAAGCGAATCTGAAGCGGCATAAACTGAAGCATCGTAAGTAGCGTACCTGGCTCTTGCGTCATAAATTACATAAACTCGTTTTCTGGAACTATTTACCTTTACGTTTTTTAGGTCTTGCATGACGGACCTTCCTTCCAAATTTGTGATCTCTTTTTCTGGGAAGTGGATTAATTGTGTTCTTCTTTTTGAGATCAATAGTTAAAGAATCTTTAGCGATTTCAGCTTGTATTTCAACTTGTCTATCCGGAGTATTAAATTTTGATGTTGGTTTGAATGATTTCCAGCCCTGGATCCCGGCGAAAGCTGCTATGGCGCCAGACAAAAAATGTTGGATGCCAGTATGGATCAAAGCCTGGTTATGAGTAAGTTCGTAGAATATTTATAATCTCGACGTGAAATATAGAAAAGCTATGCCATTAAAGTTGACTGATAATGTTTAAAATCTTATTATGAGTTTTTTTGTGATCTCTGATGAAATTTGTTGCTGTATGGATTCCTTCATTAGTGAGAAGTAAGGTAGCTGTGCCGCCTACACTTACTGTCTTAATTAATTGAAACCCTTTTAATGTACCAAGTGCAGCATCAAGGTCTTGGAACTCTGGTCGTGTTGTTTTGGTAGTCAGTTCATATAAGATACATAAGACTCTGATAGCAAGATCATGAGCTGCGTTTCCTTTGGTATTGTTTGAATCAAATAAATCTGGTTGTGAATCGGTGATTTTCATCGTAGAGATTCCTTTTCCAGCTTTAATGCTTTAAGTGGCGAATGTGAAGCCATCCTTTTTATTGTTAGCTGTATGCCAATATTGTTGTAGAACTCAATGATTTTAGCAAGTGGAATTGAGTCTAAAGCGTGTTCTGGATATTGCTTGGCAAGTATAGCTAAAGTTTGTAGGTCACCTTGATATTGAATTGATTGGCAAGATCTCACTTGTTATCCCTCCTTGCTGGTTTAATCATGGAATCCATTGCATCGTGAAGTGGTTTAAACTCAGAATCTACGGATTTTATGGCTGCTGATAAAAGGTTGAGAATGGAATCTTCTGGAACTGGAATGAAAACTGATGCTCCTTTTGAGTTAAGTGTTATACCGATTACTTCTTTAGCACTGGCGCGATGAATTACTGAAAATGATAATTCGCAATTTCTAAAAAATTGGTTTAAGGCTTTTACGATTGGAGCTTTATTATCATTCATACTTATTCTCCTGGAGTTGGTTTAGTCTTTCAAGGTGAAATGCAAGCCATATAAGGGCTTCTGAAGGGTAAGGAAACGCTTTGCTTTTATAGCCTACTGCTATTGAATCATATTCTGATTTTTCATAATATGCGCCGTCGATCCATCCGTGCCAAAATAACTTAAAATGTTGGCGTTTATCTTTAGATTCTGTAGCTTTAGAATGGGATCGTATACCGAATAACGAAGTGTCAGATTCAAAAAAATCTTTTTTCTTTCTTGCTTCGTTGACGATAAAATTCAGAATTAAATCGTCTGATTGGTAAGAATATTCTTTTTTGAATGCAGCATATAACTGTTTGCATTGACAGTCGCTATCAATAGATATAGAGCGTGTTGGATGTTCTACGTAGCATGAAGACATAATAATCCTCCTTTAATAATTGTAGATATAGAGTTGGTGGAAAAAAGGTTTAATGATTATCGCCCCCGGTGCGAGGTGAAGGAATACCCTCCTTACACCGGAGCCGCTATGGGATAGCGACAAAGGAGGGATTCCTTCAAAAAAGTCGAGAAGTCAATTCTGGCGCTTATTGTGAAAGATGGCCATGAATTAGTTCTTTCTCGTATTATTTTAGAGTGTAACATAATGTTAGTTCGGTGTCAACTAAAAAGGTCTTGGTATAGAGTCGTCATTGTCTTTAAGTAGATCGTTTAAGTTGTTTGTGTCTATTGGGTTCCCTGTCATAGCAGGTTTAGGGAAGATAGAAGGTTTAGAATAAAGTGGAACTGTGAATTTGGTATTTGGGATTTGTGCTGAGATGCTTGTGAGAATATCAGATGCAAGTCTAAGTCCTGCTTGGCAATGTAGTGACTTTATCAAAGATAAAGGTTCTTCAAATGATGTAAATGGAAAAGGTTCGGCGATAATATCGAATAGATCCAATAAAAAATTGGCTGCTTTGGACGCGGCATGTTTCTTAACTTCGAGTTTCGATAAAGAAAATCCATCTCCTGAAAAAATGGCGTGATTAGATGATTGGTCAACAACTAAAAAGCCGAATTGGGTTTCTGAAAGGGAAGTTGGAACTCTGGCTACTGCTATAGCATGGTGTGTGCGTGTAGTTATTGTATCGCGAAATACAGTGAGGCTGGCGATGGGATCGCCAAAAGCGTTTTCATTAAAATGAATTGTTAGAAATTTACGGTTTTGTGTCATGAATATACTCCTTTGTGTAGTTGGTTAGAAAGGTAGATCATCATCAACTTCGAGATCGTCTTCTAAAGGTTTTTCTTTGGTTATATCTGGGTAGTTAGAAGTCGTCAGTTGCCAAGCTGCGTTTAATGCTTTATCCCAGTTATCCAGCATAATTGGCGTTATAGTTGTAAGACGGTAAATACCATCTTTTATGTCAGTTACACCAAGCGATGCGAAAAGTGTATTCATCAGATATTCCGCGGCTTCAGGATCTGGTATTGCCGATAAAATATTTGTAATTGATTTGATAAAGTTACGTGCTTTACCTCTGCCACCTATTTGTTCTCCCCAGGCTGCTGCCTTTCCTACTGCTGCGAGGAATTGAACTCCTTTAGCCTTATCGTGGTAGCATTTAGATAAAAGCTTGGCTATTTCTGGAACCGATTCAAGGTCTAGAGTTATGAATCGTGTATTGAGGTAAAAGGCTATTGAGTCTGAATCTTTAATGACTGAATGGATAGGAGTCCTAAGTGGAAAAGAGGTTATCATGTCATTTAATGATAGCTCTTCAGATGGTTGTGGTTCTGGTGGAGGTTGTGCTTGCGGAACTGGTATTTTTTTAAGTAATTCTATAGCTTTGCCGAAATCTGGAATAGTCCAGTCTTTGATAGATTCCTTTCCAATATTTGCAAGTTGCCATGCGCGTCGTGGTTCGTTAGTTTCAAATTGTTTTCCTGCGTAAGCAAAATATTTAGCTTGGAGTTGTAGGAATGTTGTTTTTTCAATAATGTTGGATGGTGAAGCCTTGTCTGGATCTGGTTCGGTATGCTCTGGTAATCCTTGTGTAGTTGGGATCTTTTCTATGATCTCAGCTTCTGGGTATTGTATGTTGCTTAAAGCTTCGGAAGTATGTTCGTCAGTTGTATCTTGGCTGGTCATTTCTTCTGGCAGATATGGAGTGCCTCTGAAAATGTTAGGGAAGCATAATCTCATACCCATGCCTATAACGCATTTACGGATCATATGTCTTGGTTGCTTTACCCAGGGGTTGCGAGGCTTAGATGAAGATGTCGAAGTATCTACATCTTTTCGGTAAACTGTCCATTGGAAGGGAAAATCCCAATCTTTGCGATGTATGGTGATAGTGGCTTTGGTTGGGTTGTCTTCATCGTCGATTTCTACGTTCCAGCCGTTAAGTTTTCCGCTTTCTTCTGCAATTTGGAGATATGTTTGATAACCTGTGACGATAGATGCGGGTGAGGTTCCGTATTTGATTAGGTAGATCTCTCTGAGAAATGGGTTAAGGCCAGTAGCTTGGCAGGTTTTAAGGAATAAAGCGATCTCTGCATTTGTTGCATCTTTGCATATAAGTTTTTTTACTTCATCTGCTGAAGGTAAAGAAGTTTGAAGTTCTGTTTGGTTTGAGATGGCAAGTTGATCATTCATTATTTTGTAGTCTCCTTACGTGTTGTCTCTATGTTCGTGTGTAAACCCTAACTCCATCCTAATGCAGTATCTGATATATTCCGTAACGTTGAAAAACATTAGGTGGTCACATCGTTCGTTTACCATAGCATGAAGCGTTAAAGGTAATCTCACTTTGACCTCTTTAGATCTGTCGGCGAGGGAACGGGAAGACATTTTGAGTCCTTTAGCTATTTCGAGTTTTTCGTTAAGTTCGTCAACTGAAGCTTGCAGGGATTTTATCTTGTCGAGTGCTTTCTTGTGTTGTTCTTTTGTAATGAGTGGCATTAGGAGGTTCCTTTAAGGTAAGTATGGTGTTGTAACTTTACCGTCTGATGAAATGTCGAATGTTACTAATGATACTGCGTCGGAGGTTGGATCGTATTCGTATTCTGAGAAGCATTTATCATAGTTTTTTTCTGCTTCTTTTTTGTCGAGGTAAACTCTAAGTCTGCTTATTTTATTTTTTGTTACTGTGGCTAAAACATAGATCCTCATTACTGTGTGGCTCCTTTCTTAAGTAAATGTAAATGAACTGATGTGAAATGTCAAGTAAAAGTTTAGTCTGGACCCGACCCCGGAATAAAACTACTTCCTGGGTCGGGCCGTATGAAAAAAGCTTGGTTCTATCCGTTTGGATAGAGTGATTTAATAGTCTTAGGGTTTGGGTAATCTGTCGGGTGTAAAATGTAGAGCGCCCATGCAAACTGTTTCTGTGATAGTGGAGTATCAAATGAGCGTTCTTCTGCTGGTGTGTCTAGCCAATTGACGACTTGTGCTCTCATGCTTTTCACAAAGTCTGATGATTTCTTTGTGTGCAATAATTCAATACAGGTGGTTTCTAAGAGTTCATCTTCAAGGGCTATTTTTGCTTTTACAACTAGTGGATCGGTGTTCGCTTCTCTTACTGGTGTACTGTCGATCTGTCTTGGGGATCGCAGCTTCCTTGCCGGAGTAGTAGGGGTGACTGTGGTTCCCTGTGACATTTTGGTTATCTGATCCAGAAAGTCGTTAAGTATTTGGATGGTCTTATGCAAGTTTTTAATCTCTGTTTCCAGAGATTCTATTCTTTGTACCAGATCTCCAAGTTCCTCGACTTGTACAGTTGGGGCCTGGGTTGCATAGGTTCCCATGCCAAAGTTAAAGAATACCAACATCGCGACAGTAATGAGAAGGGCATAAATAACTGGTGTCGAGTAAAAAGAGCGTTTCATGATGTACCTCCGTAAATGATTGTGTTCTAAGAAAAAGTTAAACGAGAGTTTAACCGGGCGCAGGGCAATGCTAGATATATCAAGAAAAGTTGCGCCCGGTCAGTGATTATTCCCAAGTTTTTTGTATTGTTTTTGTGAGGGCTATAGATACCGCTATCTATGAGAGTATTAATTCTCTGCCTCCATATAGCATCATTTCCTTTCATGTTATAGGTTACTGAAGAAGTATATTTGCAATCTGTTTCATAGAGTCAAACATATCTTCTCTGACTGGTTTGCAAACGTCGTACAATAGTTCTAGTGATAAAATAGTTTCTTTGAGTTTTATAATTTCTTCTCTTGCTTCATCGTTTTGTATTTGTCGTTCAGTTAAGCGAATTGGGTTATTTGTGATCTCTGTCAAATATTCAGGTAAGTTACTGAGAAGTATATTCGTGATCTGTTTTATAGGGTTTTTGATCTCTTCCTGAATGTTGTTTGTAATCTTTTCTTTAAGATATTTTATCTTTTTTCCTATTGCGCCCCTATTGGTTGCCTCTTTCCAGTCTATGTCTTTGAGTTCTGAAGTGTCTAGGTTAAAAGCTTCCGCGTGGGCTATTAGAAAATCCAGAGTGTCTTGATAGGTTCCTAAGTGGATAAAAGAACCTGGGGAATCTTCAACTGAGTAGACTGTAATCTGTATCTGTTGAAGATTTGCTTTAACCAAGAGGTTGCATTTTTCGGCGTATCTTTTGAGTTTGATAATCCGATCTGTTAAGGCTGTCATGATAATCTCCAAGGTAATTGGGGCGGAGTGGGCAGAAAAGTTGAGGACCACCCCGGCCTCTTGGTTGCTAATCTTCTTCTGTTGCTGGTAAAAGTTGAGAGCCGTAAGTAAGCCGAATTTGCGGCATTGGTGTATCATTCCGCTTTTTGGCGTAATGCCTTTGATTAGGTGGCCGCCAATACCATTTATGCTTTTTTCTATGCCATCTCATTTTTAGAGATTTGAGGATTTCTTTGTGAGATTTGGTATCGCCTGAAACCCAGATCCAGGATCCACAAATCTCAACTGTTATGTTTGGCAATGAGGAAAGTGTTTCGGTAACTGATCTGGTTAAGTCTTTCAATTCTTGAATGTCCATGTTGGCGTTAAGCTCCTTTCTTATTGGTGATGTGGATTAAATATTCTGGAATATGTTTGACGACTTGGTTGGCTATTAGGTCTAGCGATTTAATCAATCCTCTGATTTGAGTATCATCATAGATGATCTTTAACTCTCTTTGTATAATCTTTTTTTTGAGGTCTTCGATTTTTGTGGTAGCTTCCCGGTTTTCATCGTAGTATTTAGTTAGTCGCCGTTCTAAGTATTTTATTTTTCCATCTTGCTTATCTCTTGCTTTAAGTCTGCTTTTCAGATCTTCGATCTTTATTAGTGCTTCTTTGTATTTCTCTAAATCTTTTCTTTTTGCGGTTTGTTTTAGGTCTTTTAGGTGCTGTTCTCTTGGAACTATTGGAAATGGGTTTTCCATAGTTATTTCTCCTGTTCTCTGAGTGGTAGCCGTTTAAGGCTTCGGGTATCTACTTCGGTGCTGATAACTTTTAGATTCGATAAAGCTTTTTTTAACATTGTTGTTGCTTCAGTTACGGTTGCAAAGAGTTCGTCATAAGCTTGGTTGGTGGTGAAGGAAAATCGTTCGTCAAAAGAATCTTCGTGGTGTTTGGTTAAAATCTTTAAGTTGCTAATTTTGAGATCGGCGTCTGATTGGATGTCGTTTAGATCTCTAGCGCGTTCTGCAACTATTCTTTGGACGTTGAGCAAATGACTGTTGGTTAAGTTATTGATAGGTATTTGGGTTCCGTTGGCTGTAGTCCAGATTTGAATATTCATGTTATTGAAAACCTTGTGAAAGTTGTTCCAACGCGATTATTGTTTTGATACGATTTTTTATCAAAGAAAGCAGTTGATCATAGGTTAAGTTGTCAACGTTACCTATTTTAGATCCCGGGTTAAAGAGTTTTCCGAATTGCAAGTATCGAATAGATCCGTCTGTACGGTAGTATCCTACTAATTCAAAAAACTTGTGACCTTCTTCATCTGGGTTTCGGGTTAAGTTGATCCCGAAGTTCCCGCCTCTTTTGTTTTTGTTATGCCACCGGTAATGACCTTTTTTGAGGTTTAAGTCTTTTTTTAGTTTTGGGCCAGTAATTTGGCTTTTTAAGATCATTGTTGTGTCTCCTTTGGTTTAGTGTCTTCGACCTGACCAAGTGAGGTTTTTCTTGGGTATTTTCCATACTTTCGGTTTCATTAACTTAAGCTCAGTTTCGGAGAAGTTACCGAATTCCTCGGATTGACCTTGGACAAAGCCAAAGTATATTTGATCATTTGGATATTCTTTGCCCTTAATAATGCTGGTTTGTGTGTATACTTTCCGTATAGCGAACCAATACCAGCCAGTAAAAGATTCCCATCCTGCGATAATTAGGTTCCCGTTTATGTAAAGCTTGCCTTTGTCGGATGTGAAATTTGCCATTTTATTTATCTTCCAGTTTAACAGGTTCATCGTTTATGAGGTCAGTGTGGTAACCGAGAACTTTCCTGATTTTGCAGTCAGTTGTATTATGCCGCTGCTTTGAGGCTGTTTCTATGCGTTCATAGATCCAGCCGGTGGTTAGAGCAGGAAGATCCATAAGTCTGATTATTTCAGGTGGAAAACTGTTAGAATGTAGTCCTGGGGTTTCCCCGTTCTTAACAGCTTCCCGGTATTCGTTGACTGCTGGCACAACGATATTAAACCAAGTGGCATTTATAGTCCTCATTTGTTCGAGGGCTTTTTTAAGGTTGTCGGTGTGGTCTATGGTTTTTCCTTTCTTCTGTATGTTTTCTGTGATTGCCATTTTATTCCTCTTTTTTTATGTCGAACTGAGGATGTCTGCTTTGTTTCCAGAGTTCTTTTTTAATGTAGTCGGTCGCGCTTTTGTCTTTGTTGCTTTGTTTGAGTGGTAGTAGAATCGTTTTGTTTTTTTTGTAAAGTGTAACTGCTTCGGTTGCCATTAAGCAAGCATTGACAAATTCTTTTGCTGGTAGTCGGTTAGAGAGTAAAGGATGTGATATTTTACCTGAGTTATCTATTTTGACTATTCTGTATCCTCCTCCTGATCTGTAAAAGTCTAAAGTCCATGTGTTTGATGTATTTTTGTTGTCAAGATCATAATTTGTTGAGGTGATTTTATGTCGTTTTTTACCCATTGCTGAACATAGGTTATTGAAAGCAATGTCAATTTCTCTTTTTTTAGTTCGTGGCATTTTATTTTCTCCGCGGTGTTTGGATTTGGGGCGACTATCCAACAGTCGCCCCGGTAACTGTGGTTTAAGTTTCAAGTTTTTTCTTCATCATGTAAGCGGCTGTTTTGGCCATCCGCATGGATTCCATAAAGTTGTATGCAGTAAGTCGCCCGGAGCCAAACGGGTGGCTTGCTCCGCCGCCTTGCGTAATGACGTAGCCGCCGTATACTGTGGAATGGTCTATGCTCCATGATTCAGGATCGCATTGGAGACGTCCGTTTATTAGGTCCCAGTCGGTTTGTTTTCTTCCCATTACATCGCATAAACCCTCAAAAACTAAATCGATTTCTTTTCTGGTGATGCGTGGCATGTTTATTTATCTCCTTGAAATGGTGGCCCGTAAGTTGGCTTTTAGTTTACTATAACGGAAATTCCTAGAGCGAGGTGGATTTTAAGAAATTCCTTTAGACTGACGATTGAGTAGAAAGTTGTTGTATACTTCGATAAGAAGGTGGCTTCTCTGACTAAAATGTTGAGGCGGTTGATATTAAAGACTTTTTCATTATTACGGTAGTCGATAATATTGATCCCGTGGAACTTGTCGAAAGGAAAGTCTCCATAACCTGATAATGTTTTGATGGAAAAAGTATTGTCTTTGTCGTTTTGTTGTTTTTGGAAATAAACAGTCCACGAAGTACCAAAAAGTGAAATGGTTGCATAAACTGGTTTGGGGTCTTTCATTGTGTTAATCTCCGTTAAGTTGTGAGGAATTCAGATGCGACGATTAAGGCTTTTTTTAGTGAGTGGTATGGACCGAAAGATTTGACAAAAGATTTGTCACGGTTTAGAACGTTCAGAACCCATCCCTTAAAGTGCATTTTGTGAGCTTCTCCGAGGTATCCGTTTGGAAGTTGGATCATGATGGAATCTCCTTTTGCTGGTTTTTTGAAAAAAAGTTTGGGAAATTTGGAAAATGTTAAAGTTGGAAAATCGGTTTTTCTTTTGAGCAAAAGTTGAAAGCTTGTTTGGAAAAAAACTTGCTGATGAAAAAAAGTTTTGAGATTTTTTTGGAAATTTGGAAACTGAAATTGGAAATTGGATTTTGAAATTGAGTTTTTCCGCGATAGTTTTTCCGGGGAAAATGGTTTTGGGTTTTGTGGAAAACAAGTTAGAGGGAAATGGAATTGGATTTGTTGAAATCTTCAGAGATGTAATTGTGGTCTGAAAATCAAAGTATTGCCGCGTGGAAAGTGTCACTGGTGCAGCAGGAAAAAAATTCACCGCGCGGTTGGGAGGAACAGTGACGGAAAAAAGCGAGGGAAAAAGATGCAGCGCCGGTGGAGCGGCGAAACGAGGCGGTGACAGAAAAACCGAGGACGCCGCGAGGGAAGGATCGACCGTCCCGGGTGTGAGGAATGATCTGCTCCGAGGTCTGAGGGCTGGCTCTGCGCGCTGGATCATGATAGTGGCCTCCGGTGAAGGTGCCCGGCGGGAGGTTGATCCCGCCGGTGGTGTGAGGATTATTCCTCGGTTGTGTCTTTTGCGTGGTCGTTGCTGATTGCTAGTGACTCGTCGTCGTTTTCGATTATTGACGGTTCGTTGTCTTCGATAATCAGTTGCCACTTGTGGATCATTCTCCGCCAGTTTTTATCAGAGACGCTGGAAGCTATCAGGAAAGTTTTGTCAGTAACAACTGGAGATTTTTTCCCGGTTTTGCGGTAGATTCTTAGATAGAGTGAATCAAGGTTGATCCCATCTTCCATCATTTTTATTGGGATTGTGTGGTTAGACAGGAAAATTATTTGAATGGTATCATTTGGTTTTAGGAGATCAATTATGTTCTGGAAAGTTTCCATTTCTAATCCTGCGCAAATGGAATACTCGGCTTCTGTTGGGGCCAGAGTTGGATTATCATGGCAGGATTTTCTGATTTGTGCTTGGCAGAAAAGTTCTGCTTGTTGACTGGTCCAGATGCCTCTTCCGAATTTGGTGAGGATAATTTTTCCACCGTTGTCGTGTGCTTTGAAAATTATCTCATTGGCTGATTTCATTGCTTCGATGATTTCAGTTGTGATTATGGTTTCGTCTTTCATTGTCAAAATCTCCTTGGTGTTTGGTGGAGCGCCTGGGGATCCCAAGCGCTCCTGTCTGATTGTACTACTCAATATCAGAGGTTGCGATTAGTTCTTGGTCTGGTGGTGAAATGTCAACGTTGTTTTCTATCTTGGCTAAGGTCTTGGGGCCGATCCCCTTGACGTTGATCAAGTCTCCCGCGTCTGTTATCGGGCCGTTGAGTGTGATGTAGTTCAGGATCGCTTGTGCCTTCACTGGCCCGATCCCGTTCAGTGCCTGAAGCTCTGCCAGTGAAGCATTATTAATATCGACAGGGTCTATGGGTGTAGTTGGTGGAGTGTACGGATTGGAGGGTGTTGTGTTACTAGAAAGATTGTCAACGCGTGCATCCAGAGTTGAAACCTGCGACTCTAGCGTGCTCACTCTCTCCGATAGTGTGAGTTCTATTTCTGGACCTGATAAGTTTTTAGTAAAACTGATAGGTTGAATATAATCATCATCATCGAATGATGGGTCAAGTGGATTGTTTGCACAGGCTGAAAAAAGTATAACTAAAGCTGAAGCTAAGATGAAAAGTTGGATTTTCATTGATCAAGTCTCCTATGTATTGTTGTGGAATTATTTAACTCTAAGTATTCTCGGATATGGAAAGAAACCTTTCCCTTGCATTGAATGTCGGACGAAAGCTATTCCTCCACGTTGCCAGAAAGTCAACTCTGTTTCGTCAAGATACCAATCCTCTGGAAAATCAAAGTACTCCTCGAAGTATTCTAATGAAGCATCACTCCCCCAATTGTCGCCAAACTCTAAGGAAACTCCATAGGCGTCATAGTACCCAAGTGTGAATTGAGATAAAATTGCCAGAGCTATCATAGTACTAATCATTTTTCACTCTCCCTGAGATTCTCTCTCTGAATATGAATTGAGATGGAAGCATGGACATCAGGATCATCTCTGTATGCCTTGAAACTCTCCCAGATCCCCAAATCTTTTAGACCTTGATATTCCCTCCATTCCTTGTTGATCAAGTCCAGTGTCAGAGGAGCAAGCCCTGCCTGCTCCTTCGTCAGTCCGATAGTACGACCTCGCACCCTTGCTGCTTTGCATAGTGTCACCATGTGCATTGTGCCCTTGGTAACCTTACCCGAAAAGAATGCCAAACAGAAATCAGGATTCCCAAACTGTAGCATAGCCTTGTTTCTGATCATACCTGCACCCTTTCCATACCTGCGCCAGTCCGACCTGAAGCTCTCTACCTTGATGCCCAACTTCCGGGCTTCATCATACGCAATCCGATCCGCTCCTGTAGCACCTCCCTCAATTACCACATCAGGCTTGATCTCAATCAGATAATCCCGAATCCGCTTCCTATCCCTATAGTCACGACTCCCACAAATCAGTAGTCTCATATTATACTCTCCCTATCGTAACTCTCCTATAGCGGAACGTCAATTAAAGTCTTTCGTCAAATTCGGCCACTATTCTATCAGAATGAGCAACCTCAGCTTGTTGTTCTCTGGAGATCCATAGCGCTTTCACATCAAAACTTGAAGTCAATACTTCTCCTGTATTAGTGTCTACATAGATAAGTTGCTTGCCAAACTTACCTCGCTTGCGTGCTTTATCATCCTCTCGCTTTCTGCGCTCCCAGCTAGCTTGCATCATATCGCGCTTCTCTTCCCATAAAAGCTTCTGTGACTTCCAGCTTATGCCGAAAGTCTGATCGCCAAACATGTCAAGCTGTTTAGGTAACTTGCATAGATGTATGCAAACTCTCAAACGAGTATGAGGACAAGTCGAACATGGGTTTTTCATTTTAATTCATCCTTATCTGTGATATTTTGAGAGTGAGAACGCGGATGACTTCTTCAAGTTCGGTGACTGAAAGGTCTGGATAGTTTGAGTATGAACTTTTTTTCTTAAGCTCATTGGTTTCTTTGATAGATTGAATGTGGAGTTGCTGTGCTCTTTTGTATCTTTGCAGGTCGCTCATTTTTTGTGCCTCCGGTGAAAGGTCTTTATTGGGTTGTTTGAGTCTATCATATTATTCTATTATATTATGGCTATTATACCATATACCGCCATCAAAGTCAAGCCTTTTTTAGCGTCAGAAAGTTGACACTAGCCTCAGAAAACTGAGACTATGCCCCGCTTTGCGGGGTTTTGTGTCCCTTCTCTTTTCATTCAGAAATACATGAATTTGTATGAACTTCCTAATGAAAGTCCTCTCATAATAAATTCCTAATGCGAGACAGCCAAAAATAACCCCCCCCCATAAGGATCAGGGGGGTTTTTTTGGCTGGCGAAGCCTTACCAGTTAAACTCTAACTCTATTACTGTGGCATAAATGATACACTCTTTATCACGTAAAAACTGTGCTCTATTTTCTCGCTTTTAGCGTCTCGTAGACGTGTAAAGTTATAGTAGGAGATTGAAGATGTTCTCAATGGGGCAACTATGCAAATATTGCGTAGTAAATGAAGAACGAAGTTCAGGATTTTGTGTTGTGTGTGTTTGGAATGTATGATTTTGACATGGTCGCATATCAGAGTGCCACGTTTTGTGGCACCCTTTCCACTTGCACTACGAGTAAGTTTAGCTTGCCATGCCACGTTTTGTGGCACCCCTTTGTGCAAGGGTTTTCTAGCATGGATGTTTAGGCATGAGTTGTTCCGGAGACGAGGTGTATAAAAATTACCCACTTGGATGAAATGTTCCAGATAGTGACACTTTGGATAGTGGGTTTTCTAGCTTGATTTGTTTATGGATGAGGTGTTTCAGATGGAGACAATCAGACTTCGTTAGTTGGGTAGGTGTGGCAGAAATGATACACCTCATCTTGGATGTTGTCTGGCAGGTTTTGAAGGGTTGGGTTGGGTGGGATAAGATAGAAGAGTGACGGACAATGTCAGCCAGTTTTATGGCGGACAGTGACGGACACCATACAGGTAGCGACTTCCTTCACTCGGTGGTGGTGCATACAAGGAGTCCGGCGCGGGTGGGAGGGAAGGGAAATAGGATAGCGCCTGATTCCTATTGGGTTTAGGGGGCACATCCTAGAAACTACTTTAGCTTAACAGACCTGTCGGACAGTGTCGGTCATAAGCATGACATAGCCTGGGATTCTTTGGAGTACGACTTGAAAATAGGGATGGTAGTAGATCAGGCAGAACTGAGATATTACAGAGAAGAAGCCTCAAACCGTTTACACGGCAAGTGGTCGAAAAAGGTAAAAGCCAGGCATGGGATTGAATACAGGGGGCCACTTACCGTTTCATACCAATAGACGACTTAAAGGAAATTAGCCCCTTCGTTCAATAGCAGACAGAACCGATCACGTTTAAGCAGAAGAAACCAGGAACGTCGTTCACCGACAAGTGCCGAAATGGTTAAAGTTAGGCATGGGATTGAGCATACGGGGCTACATTCGTTGAGTTATCAGAAACCGACTTGTAGGAAATCTTTTCCGTCGCCATTTCGAGCTTTCGTTGCGTTATCGAGATAGGATAAAATACCAATCAAGCATCAGGATTTCGGGGATTTAACGAATAGCCTCCCAAGAACAGGAGTCCAGTTTTAGCAGATTAGAGTTTATAATTAGAATAATTGTTGAATCCGGTATCCACGGAACGTTTATAAATGGAAACTGTATCTTTGAAAAGCAACCTCCGAAAATCGGCGCCTAGGGGCACCTCCTATGTGTCCGCCAGTGACGGACACTTCCTAACTACCCTCAGTGACGGACACTGGCGGACATCCTCGGACAGTGTCAGCCAGTTCTATGGCTGACACTGTCCGAACTCTAAAGGGAAGGGTCGGGTGGGATCATTATTCCTGATTCCTACTCCTTAACCTCCACCACTCCTATTCCTTTTAAGCGGAACTTCTTCATGAAGAACGGAAGGGCTTCCAGTCCCTGAAGTTCGCAAGCCGGTTGTAACTAAGTATAGATTAGGGCAGACGCTTCGTCCTGACCGTGCGCAGGTTTACACACGCCAGTTCCCAACATAGCAGCATCACCGTCTCTAGCCTTGGTTGCATAACGATCACGTTTGAAACACTTAAACGGTATTAACTAAAAATAGATTAGTGGCGGGTCTCCCGCCCGAACGCACGTTGCCAGCCAGCCAGCAGGTCCGAATAAATGGAACTTCTCTAACATGAAAACTTTTTAACTAAATATAGATTAGGGGTTTGGCGCCTTTTGCTTGCCTCAGCAAAAGCCCGAAGGGCCGTCGCCAAAAGCCCCAAACGCACGTTGCCAGCGCGCCAGCTTCGTTCAGATACAGCCAAACCGTTTCCAGCCCAGGTAGCATAACGATCGCTACTGAAACACTTACAAGCTTAGAGCCAGGAATAGATATAGCGAGGGGCGGAGAATACCGCCGCCGCTTCGCACGTTGCCATCCGGATAGCATGAAGACGAAGGGCAGGGTGGGCGGGATCTCATTCCTGAACACTCCAAGAAAACTACAGCCTCTACAAAATACTACCCATGCAGAGGACTCTCACATCCAATCCTCAGCAGCCAGCTCGTCGCTCACTTGAAACCCAAGTACCATGATGCCCCTTTACTCATTTAACGCCTCCTCTTTCGTTACACGCCATTTCTGGCTGGTCGAATATGCGCTATGTCTTAAAGGGGGTTTTGGCTGCCGCTCTCCGCATCAGGTTAGGCTGGAACGAAACTACCGTCCGAATTAAAGAAACCACAGACAACCAGCCCACGGAGTCCTCGACGTTGAGGCAACTACGGACAGAACTAAAAAGACCTGGCACCAGCTTAGAGACAGCCCACCAGCGGAGAGTGACAACCAAAACCCACAAACAGAACTCCTAAACTTCCTTGGATCTGTTCCTAAATTCAGAAAAAGGGTTTGGCTGCTGCTGTGAACATTAGGCGAGGCTTGGAACGGAACCACCGTTCACATTAAAGAAACCGTACAGAACCTGCCCACGGCGCATCGCCGTTTAGGGCAACCCACTTCCAACAACAGAAACCGTACAGAAGCTTAGAGACAGCCCGACAGAGAACAGCAACAGCCAAACCCCATGCCAGACTCAGAAGAACACACAAAAACCGTATCGCACTACTTACAGACCTTCGCATAAACTCTCCTAATACGCAAGACGGCTCTACACCACACACCAGACGAACTATCACATACCAAAAGGAGATTCCTAATAGCAGGGTGGTGGTGGGGCTGCGGCTGGTGGGGTGGCACGAACAGAAACGGGGAAAGGAGCTTACAGGAACCATCCAGCCGAACTTTCGAACGAAAACCAATCTGCAACTTAAACCTGTAGCATGTTAAACACATACCGTACTCTTACTATTAAGAAGACTCTTAACAGGTATCGAACCTTGTGCCGATGCGCCGTTGCATGGTCTAACAGACTTACGGCAATTCGAGATAGAACCGTTGCACACTATAGTAAAAAGCCAGAACCTCTCTTCTCAACTAAAGAAGTGAGCGAGAGTATAGCGAACGTTAAACTATGATACCGTTATATACTAAGGGCCACATACCGTTGAATTACCACTACCAGCCTTCTGCGTGAGGTTCTTCTTTCTTAACAGCTTAACTTTGATTACAATTAAACCGAAGGGCTTTTGCAGTTGCCAAAACAAGACCTCCTTTAAGGGCTTGTGTTTGGCCGCAAAAGACCTATCACACAAACCGATGCTGCCGGTTTCTGAGATTAGGATTAGCTCAGCAATGTGTCCTCAGCGCGCGGCGGGATCGACACTCCGCGCGCTATTCCATTCATTAACAACCTACAAACTCGTTACCATGTAACTACAAGTAGTACCACAGTAAACGAATCTCATTCAACTCTTATATCCACTCTGAACTCAAAGTCTATTAGCTATCAGATAAAGTTCTAACTGCCCATCCTTGGATGCTCTCTCGTTGCTCAGTAAAAATATATCTACCTAACTGTGTGGAAACTCATTCATCCTCTAC